>JAESGG010000061.1_pt1 | contig 38547 bp, 34 predicted proteins | sample 9266231 | NCBI WGS metagenome assembly JAESGG01 (sample SAMN14515337, study PRJNA621664) | algae metagenome | isolation source: Aphanocapsa sp. GSE-SYN-MK-11-07L and co-occurring heterotrophs from wet... | place: USA: Grand Staircase Escalante National Monument, Utah | collected 2006-04-16 | reverse complement strand
CACTTTTGAGCCTTTCGACTCCACCGCGTTGCGAGGCGGCCATTTTAGTGATTTTCATCGTCGTGTCAAGCGATGTTTTGCATCATTTTTCACTTCATTTCAAAACCACCCCAGAGCTGCTTTCGCACTACCCCGTTGGCATGGCGCGCATTATAGGGAGTTTTTAATCCTGCACAACCCCTAAAATGACAATTTGATGATATCCGTGATCGTTCGCTCAGAAAAAAAGCAAAACGGGCAAAAAAGACACTTTTTTGCCCGTTTTATTAACAGAAATGGCGATTACTATAGAAAAGCTGTTGTTACACCTTAAATTGCTTCACCAGATCTTTTAAATCCTGACTTAGTTGAGTTAAACGCTGAGTAGACTGATCGCTGCCTTTAATAGCGCCGGCAGTCTGATGCACCAACTGACTAATGGTATGTACGTTCTGATCCACTTCGCCAGCCACTGCACTTTGTTGTTCGGCTGCGGTAGCTATGTGCGCATTCATATCGGAAATTTGTGCTATTGAATTGGCTATGTCCGTCAACGCTTGCTGAACCTGGGCCGCCAGATTGATATTTAGTTCTGCTGCAGTTTTACTTTCCTGCACAGCAGCAGTCATTTGCTGAGTGCCTTGTTGCAACTCAGCAATAATACCGGAGATTTCCTGAGTCGATTTTTGCGTTTGATGCGCCAGGGTGCGAACTTCATCAGCGACCACTGAAAAACCTCTGCCATGTTCACCTGCGCGTGCAGCTTCTATAGCAGCATTGAGTGCAAGTAAGTTAGTTTGATCTGCCAGCTTATTAATGATGTTCAGTACATGACTGATATTTTGTGACGAGCTATATAAAGAGGAAGCGACTAGCGAGCTTTGTTCTATCGTCTGGCTTTGGGTATGAATACTCTCTACTGAGGCTTTCATCAGTTTCATGCCCTGCTGAACCAAGCTTTCAACCTGACCAGTTTCATGATTGGCTTGTTCAGCACTTTGTGCCACTTCAGCTATAGCAGAACTCATCTGTGTAATAGCTGTAGCGACCATATCGGTTTCTTGTTGTTGCTGCACACTCTCTTTGGAAATTTGTTGAGAAATACGAGCTACATCCAATGCGCTTTCGCTGACATCAGAAGCGGTGACACCTACTGAAGTAATCAACTGGCGGATTTTGCCGACAAAAAGGTTAAATGCTGTAGCCAGTGCTGCTAATTCATCTTTGCCGTCATAACTAAGTTTGACCGTCAGATCGCCATCGCCCGAAGCTATGTCCTGCATAGCAGCGACAACATCATTCATAGGTTTTACGACAGAGCGTGTCACATACCAGCTTAATGCCAACATCAAGCCGACAACCAAAAAAACCAGGACAGCAAGCTGCATGACAACCTCATAAAAAGAGGCTTCGACATCATCGATATAGATACCAGTCCCTACTATCCAACCCCAGGGTTTAAATAACTCAACATGGGTAATTTTGGGCACTTCTTCGGTAGCACCTGGTTTAGGCCAGTTATAGAACACTGAATGTGAACCGTCATCGACAACCCCATCAGCCATATTCTGAAACAGAGGCTCGCCTTGCTTATCTTTAAAGTCTGCGACTTTTTTACCATCCAGATCAGGTCTGAATGGATGCATCAGCATAGTAACCTGCTGATCAATGACAAAGTAATAGTCGTTTTCTTTATAGCGAAGGGATTTCAGTTCAGCTAACGCCAGTTGCTTTGCCTTAGTTTCGTCTAACTCTCCGGTGCCTACTTTACTGTGATAGTTATTGACTAAAGCAACTGCAACTTGCGACAGATAAAGAGTGGAGAGTCGTTTCTCTTCCAGAATACTTTGCTTTAAACCCGAAAGGACTAACCAGCACACCAGAATTTGACCAAGAACGGCCACGCCGACTATGGCAAAAAGACGGGTTTTGATACTCAGATTTTTTAACATGGCCAACCTGTACAAGACGTATCTATTTGTTTTGTAAAGAGTAGGCTGAAGATAGGAAATAGCAAGCGTGAATCAAATTAACAACAATTTAAAAAGATGAATTAAAAAAGGGTGTTTATTTAGTAGGGAGTATAAAACTATAGGTAATAGCAGAGGGCAATATCACTTTAAAGAGAGTTGGTGCCGGGGGGGGGACTCGAACCCCCACGCCGTGAAGCGCTAACACCTGAAGCTAGTGTGTCTACCAATTCCACCACCGCGGCAACTCAATTTGTCTCTGTCAACGAAGTTTGGTGCCGGGGGGGGGACTCGAACCCCCACGCCGTGAAGCGCTAACACCTGAAGCTAGTGTGTCTACCAATTCCACCACCGCGGCGCAAAGCGTCGTTGACGGCGTGCATGTTATGCGTCAAGTCGGCAATCGTCAACTGTCTGATGCAAATTTTCAGTGGTTTTTACCACCACTGCTGAAATATTCAGCAAAGTGCTAGCTTTTACGTCGGATACCCAATTAAAAAACAGATAAAAAGACAAAAGGCGAACTGATGTTCGCCTTTTAATCAGAGGAAGCCTCGTACTATCAGTACTTAGCTTTTTTGATTAACCCAATTTCTTCCAAACGCTGCATCAGGTAGTCGTTTGAATTGATAGGTTCAGGGTAACGGTTTGGCTGATCCGCAGTGATACAACTATCCAGAGTTTTAATCACATAATCCGGATTCGGATGCATAAAAAACGGAATAGAGTAACGCGGCTGACCTGCTGCTGCTCCTGCCGGATTGACCACGCGGTGAGTGGTCGAAGGTAACAAATGGTTGGTCAGGCGCTGCAACATATCACCAATATTGACCACTATAGTACCTTCAATGGTAGTGACAGGTAACCAGCTACCATCACGGCGCAGAATTTCCAGACCTGATTCGTGTGACCCAACCAATAAAGTGATCAGGTTGATATCTTCATGTTGACCAGCACGGATAGACTGAGTCGAAGTATCCTGGATTGGTGGATAATGAATTGGGCGTAAAATCGAATTGCCGTAATCCACTTTGTCCGCAAAATACGCCTGATCCTGTTTTAAGAATAAAGCCAAAGCTTCCAGTACCGTATTACCTAACTGTTCCAGCGCAGAGTACAAACCGTAGGTTGCGTCCTTAAATTCCGCGACTTCAGACGGCCACAGGTTTGGGTACAAACTTGGGTGTGGTGCCGGGCCCGATAATTCACGGCCAACGTGGAAGAACTCTTTTAAATCCGGATGATTACTGTCTTTGGCTTTTTCAACACCAAATCCCGTATAACCACGTGCGCCGCCCTGACCAGGCACATGGTACTTTTGTTTTACTTCAGTCGGTAAAGCAAAAAATTTCTTAATTGCTTTGTAGGTATCGTCTACAACTTCATCCGGGATACCGTGACCACTAATGCCACAGAATCCAAACTCAGTGTAGGCTTTGCCAATTTCGGCAACAAAGGTATCTTTGTCGGTGGCAAACCGTCTGATGTCCAACGTAGGGACTTGTTGTTGAGTCATAGTTGTAACCTATTTAACTTAACGAAAAGAAAAAGCCTGCTATTGCCGCACTCATCAGGTTAGCCAGAGTGGCAGCTAATAGAGCTTTTAAACCCAGCTCTGCAATATCTGACCGACGATTCGGAGCCATCACTCCTAAGCCACCTAACAGAATGGCAATCGATGAGAAGTTTGCAAAACCACATAAAGCGATAGTCACGATAATTTGTGTGTGCTCACTCAGCTGTCCTGCTTTGACATACTGGATAAAGTCCAGATAAGCCACAAACTCGTTGATAACTAATTTCTGGCCAATAAAGCTACCCGCCAAACGAGCTTCTTCCCAGGACACACCTAAGATGAATGCCAGTGGTTGGAAAATATAGCCAAAGATCAGTTGCAGAGTTAAGCCTTCAAAACCTACTAAAGTACCCACCCAGCCGATTAAACCGTTCACTAATGCAATTAAACCGACAAAAGCCAACAACATAGCACCGACGTTTAATGCCAATTGTAAACCGCTGGCTGCACCTGAAGCGGCAGCATCAATCACGTTGGTATTTTTCTCGACTACACCAATATCAGCTAAGTCATTTTTTGGTGTTTCAGTTTCCGGCAGTAACAGTTTTGCCATCAGTAAGCCACCTGGAGCAGCCATAAAACTGGCGGCGATCAGGTATTTCAGTTCAATCCCCATACCGGCATAACCAGCGAGTACAGAACCTGCCACTGAAGACAAGCCCCCTACCATCACCGCAAATAATTCTGAGCGGGTCATAGTGGGAATAAAAGGACGAACAACCAGCGGAGCTTCTGTCTGACCCACGAAGATATTAGCCGCAGCACTCATAGACTCAGGCCTACTGGTACCTAACAGCTTTTGCAAACCACCACCTAATACAGTGATGATGATGCGCATCACACCAATGTGGTACAGCACAGCTATTAAAGAAGAGAAAAAGATAATGACCGTCAGCACATGAATGGCAAATACAAAGCCATATTTCTGTGCACCCGCATCACCAAATAAGAAGATAATGCCGGCCTGGGCATAAGAAATAATATTGCCAACAAAGGCAGAAATGCTTAACAGCACATCTTTACCAAAAGGCACATAAAGCACAAAAGCGCCTATTGCCAACTGGATCACAAAAGCACCTACAACGGTGCGCCATTTGATGCGACTTCTGTTAGCAGAAGCTAAATACGCAGTTACTAAGATGGCAAGAATGCCAACCAAACTCATCATAGTTATTCCTTGGATATAGGGTCTGGCCATAGAAGGCGCAGATTTTTTGTTCTTGTGATGCCAAATCCTAGAATAGCATCAAAAGATCAAGTAGTTACAGTTTCCGAGCGGGAGTGTTAACCACCGTAGCCGGCTTCAAACACTTGTAATTGCTGTTCAGGGGTTGTCTAAACTTGACGTTTTGCCGCGCGATTATAGCAGCAGATGTGAAAAGCTTGCAAAGCAAATGTTGTTTGAGATATCAGTAAGAAAACAACAGCCAAAACGCTGCTCTGACTGTTGTTTTACCTTTGAAGATAATGAGGTTATTCCTGCAATAACTGACGAATTTTTGTTTTGATAATATCGATGGCAATTTCGTTTTTACCACCACGGGTCACCACCAAATCAGCGTACTGTTTGGACGGGTTAATAAACTCAAAAAATGCCGGACGCACATAGTTTTCGTATTGTTCTGTAATAGAACCTAAACTACGACCTCTGTCTTCCATATCGCGTTTGATACGGCGCAATAAGCAGACATCCAAAGGTGTATCCATAAAGACGGTAATGTTAAATTGCTGCCGTAACTTATCGTCGGTCAGCAACAAAATACCTTCGACCAGTACCACTTTGGCCGGATGCACAGTAATAGTTTCAGCTTTACGGGTATGAGTTTTATAACAGTACTGCGGCATAGACACAGCTTTACCATCTTTTAGCTGCTGTAAATGTGACGCCAGCAGTTCATGCTCAAAAGCGGCAGGATGATCGTAATTGGTTAAAGTACGCTGATCAAAAGACAAATGCGCCTGATCGCGATAATAGGCATCTTCAGCCAATACAGCGATACGCTCACCACCTAATTCAGCTACCAGCTCCTGGTAAACCGTAGATGCAAACAAACTTTTGCCAGAGGCCGAGGCGCCGGCAATAGCAATAATGGTACTTTTAGCCACAGTGTCACTTCTAATTCAAAACTTAACTTAGCGCATTATCGCGGATTTTAGCTTTCGGATAAATAAAAAATGCCGGTATTACACCGGCATTTTTAGTTTAAGGCTGTAAAGCTTCAGATTAGAAGCGGTAGTTCACACCGACTTTTAAGCGCCATACAGATTCTTTCTCGTTAACACGATCATAACCCTGGATAGCCTGCTGCTGGAATGAAGCATTAGGTAAAGAAAGTTCATGAACACCATCAGCACCGATGTTGTAGTTAAACGGGCTTAAAGATCCAAATGATGTGTCAAATACATGACCTTTGCTCGAATCAATAAAGTTCAGGAAGTTATCTATAGTTAAATAAACTTCGCCTTTATGATCCATAACAAAGCCAGGGATTTCTTGACGAATGCTCACATCCCATGTAGTAACCCATGGAGAGTTTGCTACACCTTTAGGTAAGTAACCACCGCCATAACCTGACAAACCTAAAGCATCAACAAAGGCTAAATATTGCTCTTCTGTTGTACCACCAGTGTAACGAACGACACCATTGGCAGCATCACCAGCTTTAGCGATGTAAGGGACTAAGCCACCTGAACTCTCACGACCAGTAAAGTTCACAGCGTTTGAACCAGAACTCATAAAAGCTAAGAAAGACAGAGCTTTACCACTTCTACGCTCGAAGAAAGAATTGAACTTAGTTTTATAACCTGCAAAAAACTCGGCTTCGTAACCTAAATTAATCAGGAAACGGTGCTTAGTCTCAAACGGAGAGGTTCCAACATAAGATTCGTTACGGTTGATTGTAATGTTGTTACCATAGTTACTGCTTGCAGTGCTTGAGGTACCAACGGTCACGTCAGTAATATCTGAATAGGTGTATGAAGTATTCAGAGATATACCGTTATCCCACTTCGAAAACAATGAAGTAGAGATAATGTGCGAACGTCCTTCCTCATCAGCATTTGTTAACATCAGACTGCGATAGTTCGTATCTGCAGGTCTAACATACAAATCACGACCACCATCCGGAGTAGTGCCGACTTTATCGCCAATAGTGATGTCTTTCCAGAATGCTGTGTTTTCTGGTTTCTTGTAGGTATATTCAACAGTCCACATCGCATCGTCCACAATATATGGAATATCTACGTTGTAGTCTGTTGCAATTTGGAAACGCCAGTCTGAAGGTAATTTGAAATTAGGATCATTCAAATTCACTTCTGAGGTCACGTCGCTGTTTTGCACAAAATCCAGGATCTGCTGAGGGATCTGTGTAATGTCCATTCCTCTTAACAGAGAGCCAAACTGTGCAGTGTTACTAAAGATAGTCTGAGTATCAACCTGAGTCAGACCATTTTTACCGTAAGCATTACCAGACCACACTGATGGGCTACCACCAGAGAAGCGACCAACACCACCGCGAACCACTAAATCTTCTGTTGCATCCCACTTAAAGCCAAGACGCGGCAGGAAAATATCCAGCCCATCTAAGTTTTCAGTATTGTTATACCCTGTTGCGGCAATAAAATCTGGATTGCTGACTGGCGAGTCATCAGAAGCCAGACGCTCGTAACGCACACCAAAATCTACAAGTAATGATTCTGTAGCGGCCCACTCATCATGCACATATAAAGCATGCTCATCACGAACGAAAGAAACGGCAGCATCTTTTGTGTTCAACGTAGGAGAGTTGTTGTAACGGAAAGAATATGCGTTACCTAACTCAAAATCAGCCATAGAGCGGAACACCCAAACACCCAGCGAGTTTTGTACAAACTCGTTATAGATATCTAAACGTTTAAAGTTGTAACCGAAGCTGATTTTGTGGTCATCTAATAAGTAATCTGCATCCCAATCAACAACAATTGTTTTCTTATCCAGGTCATTCGCATGACGTGAATTGTCAGCACCAAAAGAAATTGAGGTGTTACGATCTGCTGCATAGTTAGGATAAATCTGCACATCACCAACCAGTTTATTGCCAGGGATCTGATCTGTGGCGTTATCCTGATAGGTCAAGCTAAACTGACTTGAGAACTCAGAAGTCCAATCTGAATAAAGTTTAAATGAATAGCTTTCTAAACTTTCATTTTTATCATACCAGTGAGATGACAACTTCAATTCGTTAGTAGAGTCAGTCGTGTTGTTAATTTGGTTGCCATCACTATATTGGTAAGTGAATGCAGCACGCTGGCTATCATTGATGTTCCAATCCAGCTTCATTAACAGCTTTTCTTCTTCAGTTTCCGGGTTGACGGCATATTCACCGACATCAACACCATAAACTTCTGAAGCGATACGTTTTAATTCTTCATACTGAGTTACAGAAGCAGTGGTGGTGTTTACAAAGCTACCGGTGCCGCCTGACGGACCCCAACCTGTAGTTTCACCTTTAAACTTTTCGTAAGAAACGAAATAGAATAATTTATCTTCGACGATAGCTCCGCCCAAGGTCGCGCCAAATGTCTTCTCATCAAAATCAAGTGCTGCTTTATCGCCGTTCAGGATACCACTAGTGGCTTTAGGCGCTTTGCCTGCTAAAGAGTCGTTCTGAAATTCATAGAAAAACGAACCTTTCACTTCGTTGGTACCAGACTTCGTTACAGCGTTAATTTTTGCGCCTTGAAAGCCTGAATCTTTGGCTTTGAACGGAGAGGTATCAACAATGATTTGATCAATAGCATCTAAAGAGATTGGAGAACGAGTTGTCGGGTATCCGGTCATGTTTAAACCGAAATCGTCGTTCATTGAAATACCATCAACAGTGATGTTGTTAAAGCGCGGGTTGGTACCAGCAACAGAAATAGTACCATCAGCACCATTGACGTTGACCAACGGGTTGTTACGAATGATATCTTTCAGATCACGGTTAAAACTTGGAGCATTTTTGATTGCCTCTTCACCGAAGAAGCTGCTTGCGCCCGTGTTGCTGGCGATATTCAAAGAACTACCAGTAACGGCGATACGCTCAACAGAGGTAGGCTCTAACTGAGCAGAAAGTCTTAAGCCATTGCCCAAAGACAAATATAAGTTTTCGTAGCTTTTAACACCTTCAGGACTAGTGATGGTCACAGTGTACGGACCACCTACACGTAAACCTGAACTTGAAAATTCACCTGACGAGTTGCTTGTCGTAACGACACGTGAACCTGAAGGAACGTGCACAATTTCAACTTTGGCATCAGCTACAACTTGTCCGGCTGGAGAAGTCAAAGCACCTCGAATCGAGCTGGTAGTATCACTTGCTGATGCGATGTTAGTTGCGCCAACACCGATTGCAACAGCTAGAGCCAAATATTTAATTTTCATATTTTTTCTTCACCTGGTAGTTGTAAATTTTATGTTTCAGCCAAGCTGAAAACTTCCTGCTTCCAATTTGGGCGACAACTATATCGAACTTTTATTACGTTTTTCTTACATCGGACCAGATTACCGTTGAACTAAGATCAACTTTGGTTGTCAGGTCCGATTTGTCACGCAAGTGTAACATATGAACTGTAAAAATCGTACATTTGCTGTGCTTAATCAACAGCATTTTCTGTTTAATGCTGAACAACTTATCCCAGAGCAAAATCACCGCGGAAACTGGGTTTTAGCGCTGATTCAGGATATGCTTGCTTAATTATTTAATTGGCTGTTACTTATGAATTATATTTTTTCATCTATTTTAGTTACTTCTTTTTTCTCATTCAGCGGAATAGCTATGGCTAAAGAGCAAACACTGACTGTCGCTACTTTTAATGTCAGCATGGAGTCTGAGAACTATCTGGCAAAAGGTGTGGCAGGAAGTCCACAAGTTTTAAGTACTCTGCTCGCTGATGGGAATCATCCCCAAATAAAAAACATCGCGGCTATAGTGCAACAAACCCAGCCCGACATTCTGTTGCTGAACGAGTTTGATTACATCGAAGACTCTGCGGCAGGAGTTCAACTGTTTATCCGCAACTATTTAAACAAAGCGCAAAGTGCTGATGGTAAAACCATCGATTACCCTTATTTTTACTACAGCACCGTCAACACAGGCCAACCCAGCGGTTTTGATTTGGACAATGACGGCCAGTTAACTAATAAAGGTTCAGACGCCTGGGGTTTTGGTCAGTATCCTGGCCAGTACGGCATGATGTTGTTGTCGAAGTATCCTATAGACAGTAGCAGAGTCAGAACCTTCCAGCATTTTAAATGGAAAGATATGCCGGGCGCTTTGCAAACAACAAAAGCCGATGGTTCTCCCTGGTACAGTGCTGATGCATGGCAATTAATGCCGCTGTCATCAAAAGCACATTGGGATGTGCCCGTGCTGGTGAATAAAAAGTCTGTGCATGTGCTGATCAGTCACCCTACTCCGCCTGTGTTTGACGGTGAAGAGGACAGAAACGGCAAACGTAACCATGACGAAGTGCGGTTTTGGTCTGATTACCTTAGCCCGGAGAAAGCCAGTTATATCTATGATGACAGAGGCCAAAAAGGTGGTTTAGCTGAAGATAAGAGCTTTGTGATCCTTGGTGATTTAAATTCGTCGCCAGTAGAAGGTAATGCCTATAAAGAAGGTATAGGCAACTTGTTGATGCACCCGAGGGTTGATAGCAGCTTTACACCACAAAGTGCTGGTGGTAAGGCGCATAGCCCTGACAGCCCATATGCTGCAACTCACACTGCAGGCTGGCGGATGCGGGCAGACTATGTACTGCCATCCAAATCAGGTTTTAAAGTGTTATCCAGCGGCGTGTTCTGGCCGGCGACTGGTCAGCCATTTTATGAACTAGTGGCTGACAGGTCCGCCAGTTCAGATCATCGTTTGGTTTGGATAAAGCTTAAATTAACTAAATAATAAACAGATAAAAAAACGGAGCCTGACAGCTCCGTTTTTTTGCTTAGTACATCACTTAAGATTTCTGTTCAGCCAGTGGCACGCTGTAAGCCAGCTCCATATCCCATGGCAGTTGGATCCAGGTGTCCTGCTCTATGTCTGTCACATAGTGATCTACCAGCGGTTTCCCCTGAGGTTTAGCATAGACAGTGACAAAACAAGCGGTAGGAAAATGTTCCCGCAGCGCTTTTGCTGTTTCGCCAGTATCCACCAAATCGTCCACTATCAATAAACGTGGGCTGTCCGCCAAAGAAGCATCTTTCAATACCTTTAATTCACGTTGTTGATCATAGTCGTAGCTGGAGACACAAATGCTGTCCACCACACGAATATCCAGCTCGCGCGCCAGAATAGCTGCAGGCACTAAACCACCACGGCTGACTGCTACTATGCTGTCAAAATCGCGGTTTAATAAGCCTTTAGCCAACTCTTTGGTTGCTCTGTGAAAAGCTTCCCATGACACATAAAACATTTTGTTGGTGGTCAGTGACATAACAGTTCCTCAGATCCTTAAACCAGAGCCAAAGCGATTTCGACCATCTCATTAAACGAGGTCTGACGCAATTCGGCACTCAAAGCTTCGCCGGTACGGATATGATCGCTAACCGTCATAATGGCCAGCGCTTTAATACCAAACTCTGCGGCCACGCCATATAAACCAGCGGCTTCCATTTCAACACCCAATACACCGTATTTTTCCAGGCGATCAAATAAAGTTGGATCCGGGTTATAGAACAAATCTGAGGTAAATAAGTTACCTACTTTAACATCGATATTTTTGGCGCGCGCTGCAGCGACAGCGCGCTCTAAAAGACCATAATCAGCTAAAGCCGCAAAATCCAGATTGCCACCTAAACGGTTACGGTTCACATTCGAATCTGTGCTGGCGCCCATAGCGATCACTACATCACGCACTTTTACATCCAGCGGTAAACCACCGCAGGAACCGATACGGATAATGTTTTTTACGCCATAAAATTTCACCAGTTCAGTGGCATAAATCGACATAGAAGGAATACCCATGCCTGAGCCTAATACGCTGACTTTTTTGCCCTGATAAGTACCGGTATAACCAAACATATTACGTACTGTGTTCACGCACTCAACATCCTGTAAAAAGGTGTCGGCAATATGTTTAGCGCGCAGCGGGTCGCCAGGCATTAATACGGTTTCTGCAAAAGCGCCTTCTGGCGCATTAATATGAGGAGTTGCCATGAGTTACTCTAAATTAAGAAGCTAAAAAGGATTGACCATAAGGCATGGCCGCTAAATCAAAATAGTCGGCCAGAGTCTGGCCCATATCAGCGAAACTTGCTCTTTCGCCTAAATCTTTGGCTGCACGGTTTTTGCCATAAAACAGCACTGGTACATATTCACGGGTGTGCTCTGTGCCTACCCATGTTGGGTCACAGCCATGATCCGCAGTTAACAGCAGCACGGCATCTTCATCCAGTGCAGCCATAATTTCCGGTAAACGACTGTCGAAATACTCCAGCGCTTCACCATAGCCGATTGGATCACGGCGATGGCCATAGTTCTGATCAAAGTCGACCAGATTGGTAAAAACAAGGCTGCGTTCTGGCGCTATCGCCATTTCAGCCAAGGTTTTATCCACTAAAGCGGCTAAGCCATTGGCTTTCACTTCTTTGCTGATGCCCTGATGCGCATAAATATCGGCAATTTTACCAATACTGACAACTGTACCGCCAGATTGAGTCAGGGTATCCAGCACTGTAGGGGCCGGAGGTAAAACTGAATAGTCTTTTCTGTTACCAGTACGGGCATAGTTGCTGACATCTGTACCAAGGAAAGGACGGGCAATCACACGGCCTATATTGTAACTGTCCAGAAGCTCACGAGCTGTTTCACAGAACTGCAATAGCTTTTCTAAACCAAAATGCTCTTCATGAGCAGCCACCTGAAACACGCTGTCAGCCGAGGTGTAACAAATAGGCATGCCAGTTTTGATATGCTCATCACCCAGCTTCACCAGAATGTCAGTACCTGAGGCATGACAATTGCCCAAAATGCCTGGCACACCAGTGCGGCGTACTAATTCATCAATCAGTTGTGCAGGAAAGCTGTTTTGCTTATCGTGGAAATAACCCCAATCAAACAACACAGGTACACCAGCAATTTCCCAATGACCACTTGGTGTGTCTTTACCACTGGATAATTCACGGGCATAACCATAGCTACCAAGCAGAGTCGGACTGTCTTCGACTAATGCCATTTCACCACTGGCAGCAAAACCTGCTTTGACTAAACCTAAACTGGCCAGGTGAGGCAACTGCAACTGGCGGCCTTTGGCCTGAAAAAATGCTTTGCTGATGCTGGCAAAGGTATTGGCCCCTGCGTCACCGAACTTATCTGCATCGGGCGCACTGCCAATCCCAAAGCTATCCATTACTAAAATTACTGCCTTTGACATACTTACCTACCTATTACATCAACCCTCAGGATCTATAAAATGATCATGAGGTTCGGTAAAGCCAGCCACAAGTGGCAAAAATTAAAAAGGGCACGCAGCTTATGCAAAAACGTACCCTTTGGCAATCCCATATTTTTACATTCTGCTAACTGATTTTGAATTTTCCTACCAAGCCAAACAAGGTATCAGACAACAAGCGGATTTCATTCGACAAACGATCATTATCTTTCGCTATATCTCCGGCAGCACTGGCCTGATCATGCAGTGCATACAGGTTCTTGGTGATTTCCTCAGACACCACAGCCTGCTCTTCGGTGGCGGCAGCGGTTTGGGTCGCCATATCATTCACTTTAATTGAAGATTGCTGCAACTCACGGAACACTTGCTCGGCCTGAGAAAAACTACTGACGGTTAAATCGGCATTGGTTTTACCACTGCTAATGGCCGTGGCCGCTTCATTCACCCGGCTTTGCAGAGCCTGAATCATTTCCTGAATATGATTGGTGCTTTGCTGAGTCCGGGAGGCTAAAGTGCGTACTTCGTCGGCCACTACGGCAAAACCACGGCCTTGCTCACCGGCACGGGCTGCTTCAATAGCTGCATTTAATGCCAATAAATTAGTTTGCTCAGCTATGCCACGTATGACATCCAGTACCGAGGCTATATTTTCAGAACTGTTTTCCAACTCACCGGAACAGGCCAGAGCTTTATCCACATCTTTGGTTAAGCTCGCCATGCTTTGAGTGACACTGGTCACCACCACTAAACCACGCTCTGCGCTCATTTTGGCTTCATCTGCTTCATGCGCAGAATCTGTTGCCACTTGTGCCATTTCTTTGTTCGCCAGCGTCATTTCATGTACAGCGCTAACAATAGAATCGGAGGCCACATTCAATGAACGGGTAATATCATTGGTTTTAATAGCAGATTCAGACAACACCTGCGTTAGTTTACTCAGCTGTGCGGCTTGCTGCAGCACTGAGGCAATCAGCTGACATAAGTTGGCGACAAAACCATTAAACTGCCCTGCCAACGCAGCGAATTCGTCTTGTGAGTTGGTATCCAGCCGAGCTGTTAAATCGCCATCGCCTGAAGCGATCTCAGATAAACGTGCAGTTAAAGTATTAATTTGAGTAGTCAAAGATTTAGGCACACTGTAGCTAAACCAGCCTGCGATCAACAGGATAACCGCAGTGATGCTATAAGTGGTGTTCTGAAAAAAACTAATTTCGGAGGTTAGCACTTGCTGTTCACTGACAGATTTATTGAGCGCTGCTTCACCGGCTTTATCCAATACATTACGTAAAGCACCAAACTGCTTTTGCTCTTCAGCGATCAGCTCAGCTGTTGCAGAACCAGCCTTGCTGGCTTCGAGCAAAGCTAAAGCACTTTGGTACCAAAGCTGATAATCCTGCTCAAATTCGGCAAACTGTTGTTTGATATCAGGATAATCTTTTAAAAACTGTAAATAATCGGCAAATCTCTGCTTTACCTGCTGAGCATTTTCTTCGACTTCAGTTTCCAGCGCCGCGCTATCTCCCTGTTTACTCAAGTGCATAGTGGAAGCTAATTTCGCCTGGTATAAATCGCGGTCAGCGTTTAAAACTACCGAGATAGCTTGCAAAAAATTATCCGCCTGAACTGCCAACGCACTTTTTTGCAAACCAGATAAATAGCTGAACATCGAGACAACAATCAATAAAGTGAATGCCAGAATAAGCATAGGTAAACTGCTTTTAACTCTGATACTGTGCAGATTCATAATGAGTCCTTGCAAGGGTGTAATACTTTACTAAGTATTGATAACAGAATGACTTTCCGCCAAATTTTAGAGAAAAATAGTTCCGCTGCGCTGTAAAGCTACAGCATCATTGATGCAATGAACTAAAGCAGCTGGTTTGCGTATATGCCTGCTGATGAATGAATGGAGTTTGTGAATGAAAACCGCTGTAATTACAGGAACAAGCCGTCGTCTGGGCGCTTATTTGGCAGAGAAACTCAGTGCTGAGGGCTATCAGGTGTTCGGTCTTACCAGACAAATCAATCCACAGCAGCAGTATTTAACGCAAATAGCGGTGGATTATCAGTCAGCAGATTCTGTTATGTCGGCTATTCGTCAGTTGCAGCAACAAAGCAGCATCGACTTGTTGATCCATAACGCATCTTTGTTTGAAAAAGATGAGTTACATACCGAAGACACTGTGAGTTTTTATCAGGCTTTGTTTGCTGTGCATATGCAGCTGCCTGCACTGTTAAACCAACACTTAGCACCACACATAGCAAAAACTCAGGGCGGTGGTTTGATTGTACATATCACTGATATTTACAGTGAAAACCCAAATCCAGCTTTTTCACTTTATTGCAGCACCAAAGCAGGACTTGAGAACTTAATGAAGTCCGCAGCTAAAGCTTATGCCCCACAAATCCGGGTTAACAGTATTCAGCCCGGCCCTATTATGTTTTTACCAGAGCACAGCAACAGCGAAAAGCAGCAAGTGATGCAACAAACTTTAATTGCGCAAGAAGCTGGTTTCGAGCCAATTTATCAGGGCGTCCGGTTTTTGATCGACAACAAATTTGTCACCGGTCTCAGCCTGAAAATAGATGGCGGCAGGTCGCTCGGAAAATAGCTGATCATCGAATTGAATGGGCGCTTGTTTACTGGCTGGGTCAAACACCTGTTGAAGGTAGGACTCAGTCAGTGCAGTTTTCCATGCCTCTGACCACTGCTCCTGATACCAAATAATATCCAAATCACAGCTGCGATCTTTGACACTGCGTTTTGGATCGCTTCTGTCGCGTCCCAATAACTCTTCGATACGGCAAAGTTGTACTTTTAACTCAGTGGCTGGCAATACAGAACGCAGCACCAGCACCGAATTAATAAACACATGATTAGACTCAACCAATTGCGCCTGAGTGTACACCCGCTGATATAAGTACAAGGATCCAAAGTTTTTGGCCAGTGCACTGACAGCAGCAGCCACATGCTGTTCAGGCTGAATATTTGAGCCTATCGAAATCACATAATACATAAAACTCCTTGTGACTCAGCTTGCTGCTGTATCCGTCTGATGTTCCTTGCTTAACAGCACCCGTTGTCCTTGCCGGGCAAAACCAGCAAAATGTTGCTCCACCATCTGTTGATAGTCTGGCCAGTGGTCTTCATAACTCATTAAATAGGTTTTTTTACACAGCTCAGCCGGATACAAACTCAGCAGCGAGTGCACAGAGGCATGCACAGGGTTGTATTCGGTTAACGTCACATCGTGGAATATGATATCGGGTTTTAACTGCATCAGTAGTTGTGGTATCGCCACTGTATCGCCGGAATAAAAAATGCTCTGGTTAATCATCAAACCAAAACAGACTTTACCCGGCGTGTGGGATACCCGGTGCAACTGGTAAAAGTTACCAAAGAGCTCAAACTCATCGTTTTGTAACAGCACCAGATCAAAATAATCGGAGAGCTCATTTTCACCCTCGCCATTTTTCGCCAGCACACCTTTTAAACACTGATGCCATAACTCGTCATACAACTCATGATGCAAAATCAGCCTGGCTTTTTTATGGTATTTGTAACGGCCTTCATTCGCCAGCCGCTCCAGACCAAACATATGATCGGCATGCACATGGGTAATAAACACAGCGTCTATATCCTGCAGCTTTAACCCCTGAGCTAACAAAGCGGGTTTGATGGTGTAGCCACAGTCAATCAGCAAAGTTCCTTTGGCGTTTGTCACCAATGCATTGTTATTAAACAAGGTATCGGATTCTGAATGACCACAGCCGAGAATTAACAGTTCATTGGAATTGGACAACATCATTTATTTCTACCCAAAGCAAAGTGCTTCTATAGTACGGCTTTTGCTGCAGATTGTATCACCGCTTTAGCGGATCTTTTTATGGAAGCGGCTCTGACCACTTACTGTACCTTAGTGCTATAGCCCGTAAAGCGTAAAACCCCCAGAATGCTATCCATCAAGTTTTAGCCTTTAAAAGGACAGTTCAGATGAAAACCTTGCCTTTTGTTTTATCCTCTTTCGCTTTTGCTCTGAGCAGCACGGCTTATGCGGCTTTGCCTGCATTAAAACTGAATTTAGACCAAACCACAGTGTCGGGTTTATCCAGCGGCGGCTACATGGCATCGCAGTTTCAGCTTGCTCATGCCGACTGGGTGAAAGGTGCAGCCATAGTGGCGGCTGGTCCAGTGTATTGTGCGCAGAATAATTTAATGACAGCTCTGGATCACTGCATCAATAAAGTGGGCAGCCCTATTCCTTTGGCTGATCTAAATAAGCAGCTAAAAGACTGGTCTGTTCAGGGCTTGTTGGCGTCTGAAGCAGAGATAAAACAAAGCAAAATCTGGTTATTGCACGGCACCGCCGATCAAAAGATCAACAAAGAAGTGGCTGATGCTCTGCATCAGCAATACCAAGAGTGGTTACCCGCAGCACAGCTTAATTATGTGCAGGATAAAAACTTTGCTCACCATATGCCGACATTAAACGAAGGCAGCGCGTGCGCTAGCTCCGAAGCACCGTTTTTAGGCAAATGTAATTATGATGCGGCAGGTGAAGCACTGAAGTTTATTCAAGCCGGTTTAAAAGCCCCTGCCGATCACCCCAGCGGTACTGTTTATCCAATTGAGCAGCAAAAAATAGCAGGAGATCTGGCCGCCACTATGGCAGAGCAAGGTTTTGTTTATGTACCCAAAAGTTGCGAGCAAGGCCAAAGCTGTACTTTGCATATCAGCTTTCATGGTTGTAACCAACATGCCGATGCGGTAGGCATGGCCTATGTCGAACATGCCGGTTTTAACCGCTATGCCGACAGCAACAACATGGTGGTGCTGTATCCACAAACCCGCGCCTCCAACCTGATGCCAATGAACCCACAAGCCTGTTGGGACTGGTGGGGGTACACAGATGCCAATTATGCCAACCGTAAAGGTCAGCAAATTCAGGCGGTTGTAAAACTAGCTCAGTTTCTTAGCGCTAAGTAAGTGCAGACGAAGCCTGGCTAAGGCTGGGCTTTTAACCACAACCCCCTTTTCGCTAACTGTTCAGCGCTCGCCTCTTTGTTTTCAGTCAAAGTCCAGCTTGGGTCAGCCGTAAAGGTGACCTGAGTGGTATAGGTTTTACCACGGCTGCTAAAACTTAGTTGTGCGGTATTTCCCACTTTGTAACTGGCTAAGGCTTTGTCCCATTGCTCTTTAGAGCTCAGTTTAAAACGCCCCAGCTTTAACAGCAGATCGCCTTTTTCCACTCCAGCCTGATACAAAGGCGTGCCCATCAGCGGATTGCTGTCTACTTTAAGCTGCTTATCCTGCTCCACTAAAGTTGCTGCTGTTAAAAAAGCGTGAGTTGCTTTAGCTGGTGACAAGGTCAGCCCCATAGCAGCAAATAAAGCCTTGAAATCAGGTAATTGCTGACCATGGATATAACGGCTAAAGAAATTTCTGGCAAAATCCGGGTTGGCTGTAAGCTTCGCTAACGCCTGTTGCAGATCCTGTTCTGTATAAGGACGCCCCACTTTGCCAAAGTCCTGCCACAACGTACGCATCAGCAGATCCAGGCTCAGGCTTTCAAATTCAGTACGTAAGGTTAAATCCAGCGCCAGCCCCAGTACTTCACCGTAGGTGTAATAAGAGATATAGCTATTGGCATAGTTGGTGGGGTCGACCGACACTGCAGCATCAACAAAAGGTGCCATCTCGCTCATGCCAGTGGCAGGGAAAAATTGCCGGCCCGGTGAAAGTTTAACTTTGTTTACTGCAGCTACGGTTTTATCTAAATAGGTGGCTAAATCAAAATGCCCGGTGCGGCTTAACGTCAGTTTGCCGTAGTAGTTGGTCACCCCTTCGGCAAACCATAAATTGCGGCTCATATTGGCACGCTGAAAATCAAAAGGTTCTAAATCGGCTGGGCGCAACCTCTCCACATTCCAGGCATGAAAAAACTCGTGCGATAAGGTTTCTATCTGGGCGTAATTCGCTTCGAGTAATGAACGCTCGTCGGTCAGAATAGTAGAATTGCGATGTTCCATACCATCACCGTCTACATAAGGCAGGTAATCAGCAATAAATACATACTGGCCATAATCAAATTTGGGGTATTCACCAAATATTTTTGCCTGCTCTGCGACTACGGCTTTGGCTTTTTCAGTGAAGGTATCAAGTTGTTGCTCTGTACCCTGATGATGCAAAGCCAGATGAATAGTGGCTTCGGACTGCTGATCAGCCACTGTCCAACTGCGCTGGCTATAAGCACTTAACTCAACCGGGCTGTCCATCAGATACTGCAAGTCTGGCGCCATGTAACTGCCATCCGCTTGCAACTGCAGCTGAGTTGCTACTTTCCAGCGAGCGTCGGGTAACTCAAAACGTAACGAGGCGCTTTGTTGTGCATAATCCGGAGCAAACAATAAAGTGGCAGGCATATTTAAATGGGCATGAGTGCGGTCTATCTGGTTATAGGTACCGTCGCCCCAATCACCGTACAGACGATAACTCACAATCACAGTGCCATTGTGTTGCCCGACCGACCACTGGCTTGGACTGATGCGCAGCATAGATAAGCTTTTGCCTGTACTGTCTGTGGCTTTTAAATCATAGATATTTTTAGCAAAAGCATGAGGTGCGTAACGGCCAGGGGAAGCACTGCTCATACTCAGCAACAAATTAGCAGAGCTGACACCATCAAATCGCGCCTGAATAGCGGCTTCGTGGTGCGCGGCATTATTAAAAGACAACTGATAACTTACAGCAGCTTTAACCGGATTATCTGCCGCCAGCAGGCTGAAACTAACCAAAGTAAAAGAAGACAAGGCAAAAAACAGGCGCACTACAACATCCTTTCTTAAAGTGTAACGCTCTACCATAGAGCAATTGATGGCGCACTCCAATCTGCATCGATGCTCTTCATCGCAAAAACACTGCCATGCACAGAATTTCACCCGTAAAGACTGATAAAGCTATGGTGCAGAGCTTGTGGCTGTTGAATAATAAAGCCTGATACAGCACAGAAGGAGCAAGCAGGTGGTTCAGGCAGTTATTTTTGATATGGATGGGGTGCTGATTGATTCCGAACCTTATTGGGCTGAAGCCGAACAACATGTGTTTCGCCAATTAGGCGTGAAACTGGATCCGGCCATTACCTCACAAACCAGCGGTATGACCACCAGGGCAGTCACAGAGCTGTGGTTTAAGCATTCGCCATGGCAGGAGTTAACCATAGAACAAACCGAACAGGCTGTCATCGATTATGTGGCTTTGGCTGTGCTGGAACGTGGTGTGGTAAAAAAAGGTGTACTGGAGCTGTTGCAGCAACTGCAAAGCTGGCAAATTCCGGTGGCACTTGCGACTAACTCACCAGGTTCGCTGATGAACACTGTGCTGGATAAACTACAAATTCGCCCTTATTTTCAGGCACTTTGCTCTATTGAGCTGGTTACACAAGGCAAACCCAAGCCAGAAATTTACCATCTGGCAGCCAGCAAGCTTGGTGTAGCTTCAGAGCATTGTCTGGTATTTGAAGACTCAGTGACAGGCTTAACAGCAGCCAAAGCAGCAGGTATGAAAGTAGTAGCATTACCTGTTGAACATCACTGGCACAGAGCTGAATACGATCAAGCCGAAAGCCGTTTAAAATGCTTTAGCGACATTCAGCCAGAGCATTTTCGGGCCTGGGGATTTGAGCAGAGGTAATTGAGCTCCGACTGCGACATATGAACTACAGGGATGTAGCTTCTAATCGAAGATGACGCTTTTGGGCATAAAACAAAAAGCCCGTCACAAGGACGGGCTGTTTGTTTTTTTATGGTGCCCAGAGGCGGAATCGAACCACCGACACGCGGATTTTCAATCCGCTGCTCTACCGACTGAGCTATCTGGGCGTAACGTGAATGGTGCCGCTTATCCGAGTCGAACGGATGACCTACTGATTACAAGTCAGTTGCTCTACCAACTGAGCTAAAGCGGCAACCTAAACTGGGTGACAGGATTACAAAGGAATCACATCACTAAAATTAATGGTGCCCAGACGCGGAATCGAACCACGGACACGCGGATTTTCAATCCGCTGCTCTACCGACTGAGCTATCTGGGCAACGGGGGGTATTAAACGGATTTCGGCGATCCAAGTCAACTTATTTTTTAGTTGCTTGAATCGTTAGCTTAATACTTGAACAAAGCGGACATTTTTTAAGAGTTTTGTCCGCATTTTTCCATCAATTTGCCGATGTATCCAAAGGCGCAAAAGATTTGACTAGCTGATCCAATTCTTTCATTTGCTGCAGGTACGCTTCCAGTTTATTCAGTGGCAGAGCACAAGGACCGTCACATTTGGCTTCATTTGGATTCGGATGCGCTTCGATAAACAAGCCAGCTAAACCCAAAGCCATACCAGAACGGGCTAATTGAGCAGCCTGAGCACGACGACCATCAGCCGAATCGGCACGACCACCCGGACGCTGTAACGCATGAGTAGCATCAAAAATCACCGGCGCGTATTGCTTCATATCGTCCATACCCAGCATGTCGACCACCAGGTTGTTATAACCAAAGCTGGAGCCACGTTCGCAAAGGATAATTTTATCGTTACCCGCTTCCTGAAACTTGGTGATGATATGACGCATTTCGTGCGGTGCTAAAAACTGTGGTTTTTTCACGTTAATCACAGCACCGGTTTGCGCCATAGCTATGACTAAATCGGTTTGACGGGCTAAAAAGGCCGGCAACTGAATCACGTCCACCACTTCAGCCACAATAGCGGCCTGATAAGGTTCATGCACGTCAGTGATCAATGGCACGTTAAAGGTTTTTTTTATTTCTTCAAAAATCTTTAAACCTTCTTCCATGCCAGGGCCACGGTACGAATGCACAGAAGAGCGGTTGGCTTTGTCAAAAGAGGCTTTAAAAACATAAGGAATGCCCAGCTTTTCTGTCACTTTGACGTAGTATTCCGCCACTTGCATGGCTAAATCACGCGACTCTAAAACGTTCATGCCACCAAAAAGCACAAAAGGTTTGTTATTGGCGACTTCAATAGCGCCAACCTGAATAGTATGTTGGTTTGTCACTTTCAATTCCTCAGACAAAATACCGTTGCTTGTGCTAATACCCAAAGTAATTGAAGTTGCAGGGCGGTGACAAGCGAGTGAGACCCCAGGAGCATAGTTGTCCTATGTGACAGGGGCGAGCACGCGCCGTCAACAAAGCTGCGGCTTCAAGTAAGAAGGGTATGATACCTCTAATGCAGCCACTGTGGGTAGGACGACAGCTGGCGGATTTGTTGTTTCATATGATCGTTGGACGGGTCATCCGGTTTTTGATCCACAAAATACTGATAATCGCTGATCGCTAAAGACCAATGGTCTAATAGCTCAGACAATAAACCCCGCTCGCGATGTAAATAAGGATCCCCTGGCTTTTGGTCCAGTAAATGCTGCACCACTGCCATCGCCTGTTCACGTTTACCCAGTGCCAGTAACAGCTGCTTTTGCAGCTGCCAAAGCCCGGCACAGAAAGCAGAAAAATCCACAGCTTGTGTCGCCAGTTCCTGAGTGAGACTCAGCGCTAAACCATTTTCAGGGCTTAACAAACATTGCCAGGCACCAGTGTATGGATCAATCCACACCTTCTCAGCTTTGGATAAATGCACCTGTACTAAATATTCGCCTTTGTAGCGCACTATATCGCTCTCAAAACCCGCTTGTTGCAGCCAGCATAACAGCAGCAATACCAGCACTAAGGGGTCGGCTTCACGCTGATTAATGGCATAACTCAATAAGGTGGGCTGATGCATATCTTCAATCAGCAAAGGTTTGATAGGTGGGGTAAAAAAGGCGTCCCGATAGAAGTTGTCCACATGACGAGCCAGAGCATTCATAGTCGGCATTTTTTCAGCACTGGCCGGTGCCATAGCCAACCAGCATTCTCTTGCCTGCTGAATTTGTCCGGCATCAGTCCACTGCTGTTCTATCGCTAACAATAACTCAAGCAGGGCCAAGCCCTGCTGCTTTAACTCAGACTTCATGTACTACCTAAAACCATGAAAATAAAAACAAAAATTGAGGTTATTTTAAGCAATCAGCTAGTTTAACCAAAAAGCATTGGGGTTTTAGTAATAGCCACTTTGCCCACCAGCGCCAGCCAGCTTAAGGCTCCAACAAAACCAACCCAACGCATCAGCAAAGTGCGGCCTTTTAACGCCATCACAGCCAAACCAATATATGCGAATAAACCAAATAGCTTTTCGGTTAACCATGGCGTTTGAAATGGGTATTGCTGAATGGTCAGCATCAGGCCTATAGCCGTCAGCAATAAAAAGGTATCTACCACATGAGGTGCAATTTTAAAGAACTTTTTTTGCAGCAAAGCTGAAGATTTTAAACTCAGTAAAAACCGCACAGCCAAAAAAGACACGCTAAGCGCGATAAACAACATATGAGAATGTTTTAATGCCATATACATAAAAAATAGTCCTTAAAAATCATTTAACGTCTGCGGAATAACAAGGCCACCCGCAGGTGGCCTGGCTCAGCGATAACTGCAATTTAATCTTCGTCCGGGTATTTTTGCAGTATTGCTTCCAGTTTGTCGACCCGACTTTTAAATATTTCGACCAGTTTAGGGTCAAAATGTTTGCCTGACTCGCTGCTGATTTTCTCCATCACCTGCTCTAAGGTCCAGGCCGATTTATAACAGCGTCTGTGCCGCAATGCATCATAAACATCAGCTAAAGCAGCAATACGGCCATAAATATGGATTTCTTCGCCTTTTTTGCCACTGGGATAACCTGAACCATCCCATTTTTCGTGATGGTCCTGCGCTATCACTGCGCCAGCCTGAATAATGGTACGTTTGGAGTTCTTTAAAATTTCATAACCAATGCTGGCGTGAGTTTTCATCACTTCCCATTCCTGACCATGCAGCTTCATGGGTTTATTCAGTATGCCGTCTGGTATGCCGACTTTACCGACATCATGTAAAGGCGACGCAAACATCAGCTTTTCTGCTTCTTCTTCCGGCATGCCATAGGCTTTGGCCAGATCGTAACAAATAAAAGCCACCCGTTTGACATGATTACCTGTTTCGATGGACCTGTGCTCTACGGCTTCACTTAAGCGATAGACAATTTCACGTTGGGTGTCTTCAATTTCGCTTTGTAGCTGCACATTTTCATAGGCAATTTGCACATTTTGTGAAAACAGCTCAATTAAACGTTTTTGCGTGTCTGTCATCTGGTTTGGCAAACCAGACACATACAGCAAAGAGCCAGAAGTAAATTTACTGGTGCAATAGGCCACCAGATAATTGTCGCGATACACAATGCTGCGGCTGTTTAATGCCTGATGAAAAGCGTCCAGTAAAGCCGGTTCCAGCACTTCGCTGATTTGTTTACCTTCTTGTTTTTCAAACTGGCCTAAACCAGCAAACACCACCAAACGTTCAGGGTCTGCGTCTTCATTAATATTGCCAGCTACTAACGATGAGGTCACCAGCAAGGCATTGTCGTTACAGCCTAAAATAGAAGTTAATTGCTGCAAGACACCATCAATAAACTGCTCCATCGAGTGAGCTGAAAACAAATCAGCGGAGGCGGTAATAATCTTTTCAAGGCCCTGACGGCTGTGGTCAATAGCCAGAATATCGCGGTAAGAACGTAAGCTCGACATCACTACAGTGAAGAGTTTTTGCGCCGTCAGCTCAGTTTTAGATTTGTAGTCGTTGATATCGTAATTAACAATCACCTGCCGTTCAGGCGCCTGACCCGGCTGGCCGGTACGTAAAATAATACGCACATAATGATTATGCAGATCTTCGCGGATATAACGGGCCACCAGCAAACCAGCATCGTCGGTTTCCATCACCACATCCAAGAGTACGATGGCAGCATCCGTATGCTTAGCCAGCATTTCTTTGGCCTCGCGGCCTGAGTAGGCGCTGATAAATTCGAGGTGTTTACCCTGAAAGGAAAAATCACTTAATGCCAGTTTAGTAACAGCATGAACTTCAGGCTCATCGTCCACTATAAGCACTTTCCAACTGCCACGGGAAATCTGTACAACTTCCTCGGGTTCCTCAGCAAATAAAAAATCATTTGCCATGCCGCACTCCTTTAGCTTGTCGCGTTTTTATCGCTTTGTGTTTATTTATATGCGCTAAACAGGGATGGGTCAAAGCAAAGTCGTTGAAAATATAAATATTTTGGAGCTGGTGTCACGGAGTTTGTGAAGATACAGGCTCTGGGTTAGTTTCTACTATCACAGTGTAAGGTCAAATTGTTGGTATGCCGCAGTGATTAAGGTTGTAGCCTGCCAGGAGCAAAGTGTCATCCTCGCAGGTGCAACACAAACACAGCTTACTTGCCTACACTGTCACCCATCCAGTGTTCAATCTGATCTAAAAAGGCCTGCTGCTGATCCACAAAAGGGTAATGGGAGCAATTGTCGATGAAGGCAAACTTAGTAGGCCCTGTCAGTTGCTGCAACTGCGATAACTGAGCCTCCGAGAAAATGCCATCCTGCTTGCCATACAGAGCATACAATCCAATGCCGCTGCTTTTTATCCGCTTTAATACCGAAGTAGTGTCGATGTTTACCCGCTCTTCGTTTTGATAAAATTTAACCGGGGCCTGGTCATTACGAATGTTGTTTTTGCCAGCTGTACTGTTCTGATACTGCGCCGTTAACTGCTTATATTCAGCCGTGGGGGTTGGCATACGAAAGTAACCCAATTCAGCAGCCAGCTGATAAGTTAAGCCACGGTATTGAAAAGAGTTTTTGTCCAGCGCCTGAATAGTCTGCACTTGCTGCAGCATAGCCGGGTTAGTCTGTTCACGGCCAGATGCTATAGCGGTCTGCAAAATATGGTCATAACTTTGCTGTTGATTGACCAAAGCCCCAATCAGAAACAAACGTTGTATTTTTTCCGGGTATTTTTCGCTATACAAGCTTGCCACTATACCGCCAAAACTATGACCAAGCAGGTTCACTTTGCTCAGCTTCAGACTGTTTAACAGCGCGTTCAGGTCGGTAAATGCTTCGTCAAAAGTGAAGCTTGCAGCAGAGTCAGCTGAGCGTCCTTCGCCCCGACGGTCATACACAATGACATAAAAACCACGATCTGCCAGAGTCTGAGCTGTAGTGCCCTCAAACAAGGTGGAGTTACCACGGGGGCCACCATGAATATACAGCAGCGCCGGCTTGGCCGGGTTGCCGTAGGTTTTCACATAAAGTTCAGGCTGGGCTGGTGTGGCAACCGCAGGCAGACAAAAGAGGCAACCTGCCAACCAAATCGCCTGCAATGCCCATGGCAACAGCGGCCGCAGCTTTAATGATGTCATTGTGATGTCCTTGTCCGTTGTTATTTTTATTATCGCAGCTTAGTCATGACAACCACCTAGCTCTCCATATGAGTTAAATGACAGGCCATGCAGCTTAATCAAGAGGATAAAGCTCAAAATCAACAAACTCTTCCCACGTTTTAAACCACTGATAAAACAGAGCTTCGTCATTCGACTCCATCAGCTGAAAACAGATGTTTTTCTCCGCATTCACCCATGAATTTAGATAGTACAAGCCATCAGGAAACTGACGCCCTTTGGCGTTATACACTTTGTAGTTTTCTGCCATTAGCCCAGGTTTGAAGTTTTCGACTACCATGTATTTTTTCAAAATATGTCCTTATTTTAGATAAACATTAATAGGGTCACTGATGGATCCACTGAATTATTTTCTCAATCACCACCCGCTCCATACGCTGATCAATCAGGCTGGCATAGCCAGTCAGAGTGGGTGGATTGTCATCGACTCTAAGCAAGTGTGTCATCCCCTCAACCACTAACATTTCACAACGGCTTTGTGCGGTTTTCTCAATCCGAAATATGTCTTCAGGATCACACTGTAGATCTTTTTCACCGGCAATTAACAGCATAGGTGTGTGCGTAGAGGCAAAAATAGAGTTCAAGTCCAGTGCTAACATCTCCCGCAACCATTTTGCAGGAAACTTCGATAGTCCTACACGTACAACAGCCGAATCAGTCGCTTTGACTTTATGTAATAACTTTTGCTGCGTGCTTGAGGGGCGACCAAAGATCCAGAACAATACCTTGTAGAAAAATCTGCTGAAACCACTGAGTGAATCAAGCTCCTTTTCAATCTGTGCGGCTTGCCTGAGAAGAACAGAATCCAGTTTTTCGATAAAAGGGCACACAAGAATGAGCCCGGCTAGTGCTGGACTGTGTACGCACAGTTGAGGAGCTATGATGCAGCCTTCACTATGTCCGAGAACATATAAACTGTCTTTTGCAACCCACTCAGATCCAGCCAGAGCCTCCAGACTATGTGTTGCATCTGTGACTAAATCCGCGTGACCAGCCTTCATATAATCGCCTGAGCTGTCACCACATCCACGTTTGTCATACCTCAGACTAGCGATACCATTTTCAGCTAAAACATGAGCTATCACATTAAAGATATCAAGTTTTTGTCCCTTCATATTCTGGTTGCGGTCCAACGGGCCGCTGCCATGAACCATCAGAACTGCGGGGTATTTTCCGTTTGTATCCGGGACAGTTAATGTACCAGCTAATACGAAATCACCTGACCGAATCTCCATTTCTTGTTCATGCATCCCTGAGCCTTCTATACCTGACAAACTGATTAAAAAACGGGCAAAGACTAATCTCCAAAACTTGTATAGTGGGCAGCACTATCAATCTTTTACTTATCAAACTTACTTAGTTAAGTTACTAAATTAGCTTAGCTTTTATTGATCAGCAACCACTAAATTTGCGATGCTGGATGGTTCTTTTGACAAAAAAGCGGCCGCGGATAAACCTGTATTGCCATGCTGCTTAATCAAGAGGATAAAGCTCAAAATCAACAAACTCTTCCCATGTTTTAAACCACTGGTAAAACAGAGCTTCGTCATTCGACTCCATCAGCTGAAAACAGATGTTTTTCTCCGCATTCACCCATGAATTTAGATAGTACAAGCCATCAGGAAACTGACGCCCTTTGGCGTTATACACTTTGTAGTTTTCTGCCATTAGCCCAGGTTTGAAGTTTTCGACTACCATGTATTTTTTCAAAATATGTCCTTATGTCAGGTTATGCATTATTGACGTTTATCTACAGGAACAGCGACTGGCACTCGATCATTGCGGTGCCGTTTTTACCAACACAGTAGGAAAACCTGTCGGATACTTTATTGACCAAAACACCAACGCTATTCCCAAAGCAACAAAAGGTAAGCTTAAATACTGTCCCACACTCAAGAATTGCCCTGACTCATATACGGCCTGAGACGTCTTACAAAACTCAACCACTATGCGTGCTGAAAATACGAGAGTCATAAAAACCCCAAACATCAAACCTTGAGGTGTGTCGCGGCCACAACGCCGATAGATGGCAAGTAATATCAAACAAACAATCAGGTAAGCCGCAGCCTCATAAAGCTGAGCTGGATGCCGGGGGAGTTCATCTACAGTCTCAAATATAACTCCCCATCCAGCTCCTGTCGGAACACCAACAATCTCAGAGTTCAGGAAGTTGGCTATACGTACAAATACAGCACCGAGTGCAGCAGGAATGCTGATGCGGTCAACTATCCACAGGAAGGATAGCTGAGGCACTGTCTTGCGGACACCAAGCCACAGACCAATAAGAATTCCGGCCGCTCCACCATGACTGGCAAGCCCTCCCTCCCATGTGCGAAATATTGCTAATGGGTTTGCAAGGTAGTATTGCGGATCATAGAACAGACAATGAACCAAGCGAGCCCCAATAATAGCGCCCAGTAACACATAAACAAATAAGCGTTCGGCATTCTCCTGTGGAACACCTTCAAGCGTGAAAATCCGGCTGAGTATGGCTTTACCAACAAGAAAGGAGCCAACAAATAATAATGCATAGCAATTTATTGCGAAGGGCCCGGCAGATACTAAAACAGGATCGAAACTCCAGTTAATGATCATGATGTTTATTCATCTCAACAATGAGTGCCTAATATTCGGTATCAAACAGTACTTAAATTCAGACACAAAAAATAAAGGTAAAGATCGATGGTCACGGTCATTTATTTTTAATAACCTTGCCGCGCAAGTACCTAAATTAGCTCATATTTCTTTATTCAGCAATAACTCAATAAAAGCAATTGGATACTACGTTAGAGGTCTGAAGGGCACGGATAAACCACGCTCCTACAGCAAATTTCTGGATAAGTAGTTTAAGAAAAAAACAAAACCAAACTTAAGCGGGAAGTTGTCCGCCGCTAATACGCCACTGGTCGCCGTAGTCTTTTACCGACTGCACAGAGGTAAAACCTGCTTCGGTTAGGATCTGTTGTACGGCCTCGGCTTGCTGATAGCCGTGTTCCAGCCATAGCCAGCCAGATGGAGTCAGAAATTGTGGAGCTTGGGTGCAAATATGGCGGATATCAGCCAGGCCTTGCTCTGGTGCGACTAAAGCGGAGTCGGGTTCAAAACGTACATCGCCTAAAGCTAAATGCGGGTCTTCTGCGTCTATATAAGGTGGGTTGCTGACGATTAAATCAAACTGCTGACCCGCCACAGCTTCAAACCAGCTGCTTTGTTTGATTTGGCAATTAGCTAACGCCAAAAGCTCAACATTTTGCTTTGCTAAAGCCACAGCATCTGGTTGTAAATCAACCCCAGTCACAGTCCAGTTTGGTTTTTCTTTGGCTAAAGCTAAAGCTATAGCTCCTGTGCCAGTGCCTAAATCCAGCACTTTGGCTTTAGCAGGCAAGGGCAATGCTAAAGACTGTTCAACTAACAGCTCGGTGTCGGGTCTTGGTATTAAGGTGCAAGGGGCAACAACGAGTTTAAAATCCCAGAAATACCAGTAGCCCAGAATATGGGCCAAAGGCTCGCCAGTCAGACGGCGTGTCAGCACAGGTTCGACTAACAGCAACTGAGCTTGGGTCAGCTCGCGCTCTGGATACAACATCAAAGTGGTGGCGTTAATATCCAGCACTTCCAGCAGAATACGCCGCGCTTCCTGTTTTGCATCCGCAGGCACAGGGCCGGTTTCAAGCAAAGGAGCTAGTAACGCAGTAGCTTGTTGCAGCCACTGCGTCAACGTTGGATTGTTAACGATTTTCATCAGCCAAAGCAGCTAACAAGTCAGCCTGGTGCTCATGACTTAATGGGCCAATCACCAAATCTAAATCACCTTCCATCACATCTAATAAACGGTAAATGGTCAGGTTGATCCGGTGATCCGTTAAGCGGCCTTGTGGGAAGTTGTAAGTACGAATACGTTCAGAACGGTCACCACTACCGACTAAAGAACGGCGGTGCGATTCTTCGACTAAACGGCGTTTTTCATCTTCAGCAGCCTGAATACGCGACTGCAACACGCTCATAGCTCGGGCACGGTTTTTATGCTGCGAACGCTCATCCTGACATTCCACCACTATACCAGTCGGTAAGTGAGTGATACGAATGGCAGAGTCAGTTCTGTTAACGTGCTGACCACCGGCACCAGAGGCGCGGTAGGTGTCTACTTTTAAATCAGCAGGGTTAATTTCAATGGCTTCGCTTTCTGGTACTTCTGGCATAATGGCCACAGTACAAGCTGAGGTATGCACCCTGCCCTGAGATTCAGTGGCTGGCACACGTTGTACGCGGTGACCACCGGATTCAAATTTCAAAATACCGTAAGCGCCTTCGCCCTGAATGCTGGCGATCACTTCTTTATAACCACCGTGTTCACCGTCGTTGCAGCTGACAATTTCCACTTTCCAGCGTTTGCGTTCACAAAAACGGCTGTACATACGGAACACGTCACCGGCAAAAATAGCGGCTTCATCACCACCAGCACCGGCACGAATTTCAAGGAAGCAGCTGTTGCTGTCGTTTGGATCTTTAGGTAACAACAGAATTTGTAAGTCCTGATCCAGCTGTTCAATACGCTCTTTGGCTGCTTTGTATTCGTCTTGCGCCATATCACGCATATCCGGATCTGAGTCTTTCATCATCTCTTCAGCGCTGGCTAAATCATCCTGCGCCTGACGATACAAACCAAAAGCATGGCTCAGTTCTTCCAGTTGGCTGTACTCTTTAGACAACTCGCGAAAACGACTTTGGTCAGAAATTACGCCAGCGTCACTTAATAACGCCTGAACTTCTTCATAACGTTCGACCAGAGCTTCGAGTTTGCGGTACACCGATTCTTTCATGTTGTTTCTATTTACCTGATTACAGATCTAACAAAGTGTTGATCAAAGATTGTTGTTGAGGTTGCTCGTCCTGCAGTAACTGCCTCAGCGCCTTGGTTGGTGCATGCATCAACCTGTTGCTGAGTTTAGTCGCAAGTTCAGCTAATACTTTTTCAGGGTCCTGCCCTGCTGCAATTTGTTTACTCGCTTTAGCCAGCAATTCGTCACGTATGGCTTCGCCTTTGTCGCGGTAATCGCGCACTACGTCCAACTGGCCATGCAAACTCAGCCACTGACTGAACTCGCTGACACCCTGCAAAATCATTTGCTCGGCTTCAGCCGCCGCTTCCTGACGGTTCTGCAGGTTTTGCAGCACTATGGATTGCAAGTCATCCACTGTATACAAATAGGCATCTTCCAGCTCTGATACTTGCTCTTCAATATCACGTGGCACAGCTAAATCGACAAAAAACATCGGTTTATGCCGGCGTTTTTTCAGCGCCTGTTCCACCATACCTTTGCCAACAATAGGCAAGGTACTGGCTGTAGAACTAATAACGACATCGGCATTGGCTAGGGCTTGTGGCACTTGTGCCAGGCTCACTGCTTCACCGTTAAACTGGCTGGCTAAAGCCGCTGCTTTGTCATAAGAGCGATTGGCGACCGTAATTTTTTCCGCGCCCTGCTCCAGCAAATGTTTTGCCACCAGCTCTATGGTTTCACCGGCGCCAATCAACAGCACTTTGACTTTGCCGAGCTGACCAAAGATTTGTCGGGCTAAACTTACCGCAGCAAAAGCGACTGATACTGCACTGGCACCAATGTCTGTTTCAGTACGAACCTGCTTGGCGACTGAAAAGGTCTTTTGAAACAAACGTTCAAAAGCCGGATTAATAGTACCGGCCTGACGCGAATGGCTATAGGCCTGCTTCACTTGCCCCAAAATTTGTGGCTCACCCAGTACTAAAGAATCCAAACCACAGGCCACACGCATTAAATGACCGCTGGCCTGCTGATCCTGATGCAGGTATAAATGATGCTGCAATTCGGCTAAGTCCAACTGATGAAATTTGCTCAGCCAGTCAATTACTTGTTTCGATTGTTCAGGGCTGCCGCTAAAATACAGCTCGGTTCTGTTACAGGTGGACAAAATCACAGCGTCAGACACCTGGGTCGTCGTCGTCAGATCCCGTAAGGCGTCCAAAATTTGTTCAGGCGCAAAAGCGACCTGCTCACGCAAGGAGACAGGTGCAGTTTTATGATTAATACCTAAAGCAAAAATGGTCATTCACCTGTTTGGCCCGTTTCTAAAAAACCGGCGTTAGTCAAAAGAGGGCGAATTGTACGAAAAAGCCCAAACTAAAAAAAGCGTAGAGAAGGAATTAGTGTGTTTGCAGCGATAAAAACTGGTTGTTTTGTAGTTTTCAGTCTGATTTTGACAGGTTGTGCCAGCAACAGCAGCCAGCTAAAGCCAGTTATTCCCCTATCAGCCCAACAACGGCAAGTGCAATTAGAACAATTGCAGGAGTTTACTCTGGCTGGGGCCTTAAATGTAAAATCGCCTGAAGAAAGTGTCAGCGGCAGTTTAAACTGGCAACAACAAGGGCCTTATTTTCAGGCCAATATGACCACCTTTGTGGGCATCAGTGTTTTTGAACTGGAAACAGATGCCCGTGGCGCTACGGTCAAAGCCGACGGTGAAACTCATAAAGCCCAGTCTGCCAGTGCCCTGCTGGATTATTTATCCGGCTGGAGTTTACCTATTGAAGAAATGCCGTTGTGGCTTAAAGGTGTGGCAAGCGCAGAAAGTTTTAATCATCAGTGGGATGCGCAAGGCCGTTTAACCAGTTTTACGCTGAAAGACAGCCAACAGCGGGACTGGCAAGTCAGTTACATCGAATTTTTCCCTGATGCTTTAGCTTTGCCAAAACACATTCAATTGAATTCGAAAGCCGATGGCAGCCGTATTAAGCTGGTGGTGCGTAAATGGCAACTTTAACCTTATCAGCTCCGGCCAAACTGAATTTATTTTTACATATCACAGGCCGCAGGGCCGATGGTTATCACAATCTGCAAACCTTGTTTCAAATGCTTGATTGTGGCGACCAGCTTAGTTTCACACTCACCAGGGACGGTGAAATTAACTTTAGTTGTTCAGATAAAAGCATAGAAAATAACAGCAATCTGGTGGTGCACGCCGCTAAGTTACTGCGGCCTTTAGCCTCGGATAAGGCTGGTGTAAAAATCCATCTGGATAAACAAGTGCCTATGGGTGGCGGCTTAGGTGGCGGCTCGTCCGATGCAGCGACCACACTGCTGGCTTTGAACCAGTTATGGCAATTAAAGCTATCAAACGCACAGCTTTGTGAACTGGGCTTAAAGTTAGGGGCTGACGTTCCTGTCTTTGTATTCGGAAAAACAGCCTTTGCGGAGGGGGTTGGAGAAAAATTACAACCCGTTAGTTTGCCGGAAAAATATTACCTGATTGTGACGCCAGATGTGCATGTCAGCACGGCTGAAGTGTTCGGCAACCCTGATTTAATCCGCAATACGCCCGTCATGTCAGTGAAAGATCTACTAGACTGTGAGTGGCAAAATGACTGCGAAACTCTGGTGAAACGGCTCTACCCCGAGGTTGCAATGGTACTGAACTGGTTGATAGAATACGCGCCGTCCCGAATGACAGGTACCGGTGCCAGTGTGTTTGCCGAGTTCCAGGATGAATTAAGTGCCCGTCAAACCCTTGCAAAACTGCCTCCACCATGGCGTGGTTTTGTTGCTAAAGGGGTCAATCAGTCTGCTGTCCTGACTGAATTGGAACAAGCCGTATGACGCACAGCAGGCGACACAAAAAGCCTGCTGCATTATTAACCGGACTCACAAACTGCCCTGAGGATCCTACCGTGCCCGACATGAAGATTTTCGCTGGTAACGCCATACCAGAACTCGCCAAGAAGATAGCCAGCCGTTTATATATCAAGCTGGGCGATGCCGAAGTCGGCCGTTTTAGTGACGGTGAAGTCTGTGTACAAATCAATGAAAACGTCAGGGGATCTGACGTTTTTATTATCCAGTCTACCTGTGCACCTACCAATGACAACCTGATGGAACTCATTGTCATGGTAGACGCCTTACGCCGCGCCTCTGCCGGTCGTATTACCGCTGTTATCCCTTACTTTGGTTATGCCCGTCAGGACAGACGCGTGCGTTCTGCCCGTGTGCCTATCACAGCCAAAGTAGTAGCCGACTTTTTATCCAGCGTTGGTGTAGACCGTGTATTAACGGTTGACCTACACGCTGAGCAAATCCAAGGTTTCTTCGACGTACCAGTGGATAACGTTTTTGGTAGCCCGGTATTGCTGGAAGATATGCGCAAGCGTGAATTCGTTGCACCAGTAGTGGTATCTCCGGATATCGGTGGTGTAGTGCGTGCCCGTGCTATCGCCAAGCTGTTAAACGATGCTGACTTAGCCATTATCGATAAACGTCGTCCTAAGGCCAACGTGTCTCAGGTGATGCATATCATTGGTGATGTAAAAGATCGTGACTGTATTATTGTCGACGACATGATTGATACAGGCGGCACTTTATGCAAAGCCGCTGAAGCCTTAAAAGAACAAGGTGCCAAACGTGTATTTGCTTATGCGACTCACCCGATTTTCTCTGGCAACGCCGCTGAGAACATCAGAAATTCAGTGATCGATGAGCTGATCATCACCGACACTATTCCGCTGAGTGCAGAAATGCGCGCAGTCAGCAAAGTAAAACAGCTGACCTTAAGCGATATGCTGGCCGAATGTATCCGTCGTATCAGCAACGAAGAATCTATCTCTTCTATGTTTGATTAATCAGACGCCTGATTAACTTCAGACTGCAGATTTGAAAAAGACACCAAAAGGTGTCTTTTTTTATACTTGTCTTTTGTAGCTTTCATTTGCAGCCTTAAAGCTCCAGTGATACCATAGCGCGCTTTTTTGCGTCGGCTGAAGTTCACTTCGTCCACCGAAAAAGCTTCTTCCTGGGGTCAGGTCGCGGAACTCAGGGTCTATTAATTTTTGGAGAATACCATGTCAAACGCCATTTACACGTTAAATGCAGAAGTCCGCTCTGATTTAGGGAAAGGTGCGAGCCGCCGCCTACGTCACGCAGACAAAGTACCAGCTATCATTTACGGTGGTCATCAAGAAGCTCTGTCTATCACTTTAGATCACTCTAAATTGTTACAAGCTCAGGCTAACGAAGGTTTCTACACTCACATCCTGACTATCGTTGTTGGCGGTGAAGAAGTAAAAACTATCGTTAAAGCTATGCAACGTCACCCGTTCAAGCCAAAAGTTATGCACGTTGACTTCCAACGCGTAGAAGCAGGCCACGAGTTACACACTGTAGTTCCAGTACACTTCATCAACGAAGCTGCTGCAACTAAGAAAGGTGGTGTAGTTGCTCACCACATCAACGAACTCGCTATCACTGTGTTACCACAGAACCTGCCAGAATTCATTGAAGTGGATTTAGCCAACGTTGAAGTAGGTGTAACACTGCACCTGTCAGACATTAAAGTTCCTGCTGGCGTAACTATCACTGAGTTAGCCAAAGGCGCTGGTCATGACCAAGCCGTTGTTACTGTGAACAAGCCTGCTGGCAAAGCAGACGAAGACACAGCTGAGTAATGACTGAAGCAATTCAGTTAATTGTGGGCCTGGGTAATCCAGGCCCAGAATACAGCCAGACCCGCCACAACGCAGGTCAATGGTTTGTAGAACAACTTGCCCGCCGCTATAACGTTTCTCTTCGTCCTGACAGTAAATTTTTTGGCCTGACTGGTAAATTTGTCACCCAAGGTCAGGAATATAAATTGCTGGTTCCCACTACGTACATGAATTTAAGTGGCAAAGCCGTTGCAGCTATGGCGCAGTTCTATAAACTTTTACCCGAAAACATTCTGGTGGCTCACGACGAAATGGCGATAGCGCCCGGCGTAGCTAAATTTAAACTGGGTGGCGGTCATGCTGGTCACAATGGTTTAAAAGACATCATCAGTAAACTCGGCAACAATGCCAATTTTTATCGCCTGCGACTGGGTATTGGCCATCCTGGCCACAAAGATTTAGTCACAGGTTATGTGCTGGGCAAAGCACCGCAATCCGAACAGAAGCTGATCGACGAAGCACTGGACGAATCGATGCGTTGTTTTGAGCTCTGGTTAAGCGATGGCTTAATTAAAGCGCAGCACAGGTTACATAGTTTTAGCGCGGCTTAAGCAAAAGTTTAAGCGCGTCCGGTTCGCAAACAGTACGGCTTTGCCGTCTACAGCACAAAGGAAACACCCATGGGTTTTAAATGTGGCATCGTTGGTTTACCAAACGTAGGTAAATCCACTCTGTTCAACGCACTGACAAAAGCTGGTATTGAAGCGGCTAACTTCCCGTTTTGTACTATCGAACCAAATACCGGTGTGGTGCCTGTGCCTGATTTGCGTTTACAGCAACTGGCCGACATTGTAAAACCACAACGTATCCTGCCAACGACTATGGAATTCGTCGATATCGCTGGCCTGGTAAAAGGCGCTTCTAAAGGTGAAGGTTTAGGGAATAAATTCCTGGCCAACATCCGTGAAACCGACGCCATCGGCCACGTAGTACGTTGTTTTGATGATGAAAACATCATCCACGTTGCAGGCAAAATTGATCCAGCTGACGATATCGATACCATCAATATGGAACTGGTATTGTCCGATATGGACAGCGCCGACAAAGCTATTTTCCGCGTTAGCAAAAAAGCCAAAGCCGGTGATAAAGACGCTAAAGCTGAAATGGAAGTGCTGGAAAAAGTGAAAAAACACTTGGAATCAGGCTTAACTTTACGTCAGCTGGACTTAAGCGACGACGAAAAAGCCCTGGTGTCGTACATGAACTTCCTGACCATCAAACCTACTATGTACATCGCCAACGTACTGGAAGATGGTTTTGAAAATAACCCACACTTAGACGTAGTAAAAGCCATAGCCGCCAAAGAAGGCGCTATTGTGGTATCTATCTGTGCTGCTATTGAATCTGAAATTGCTGAGCTGGAAGACGAGGAAAAAGCTGAATTCCTAGAGTCTATGGGCTTAGAAGAACCAGGCTTAAACCGCGTAATTCGTGGTGGTTACTCGCTGCTGAACCTGCACACCTACTTCACTGCTGGTGTAAAAGAAGTGCGCGCCTGGACTATTCCAGTTGGCGCCACAGCACCACAAGCAGCAGGCGTGATCCACACCGACTTCGAACGTGGTTTTATCCGCGCTCAAGTGGTGTCATACGACGACTTTATCGCCTGCAAAGGTGAAGCCGGCGCCAAAGAAGCTGGCAAACTGCGCGTTGAAGGTAAAACCTACGTCTGTAAAGACGGCGACGTAATGCATTTCTTGTTTAACGTTTAACTCTTAGGTTTTACGTTATATTTGAAAACCGGACTTTTTAGTCCGGTTTTTTGTTATGCCTGATGACGGTAGTCCGTGTCCCATATCAAATCCTTTTCTAAATTTAAATCAACTAATTACGTTTTATCTTTTAAATTTAAGTCTCAGTATTTTCCAATAATCTACATAAATATTCGAAATTTGTTTTATTTTTAGGTAAATACATTTAATGCAACAAGCCAATTTTTGATAATGTGCAATCTCTGTCATTGACGCTTAAAATTTATGGAAAAATTGAGTATGGAAATAAGGCAAATAATAGGTGAAATCTGTACCGCAAGTTCGCTTGGCGAGTCACTGCGTATATTTGACAGATATTCCAGTCGCCTAAGCAGCTGCAAGATTATCTTCTCAGCGAAAAATGGCGCGATTCCCGGATTCTCGATTAATCGTGACTTCTCAGATGGTTCAGTTGTTAGAAGCCTTTTTAGCTCAGATTCCGTTTTAGTAATTGACCGTGAGACGTTAGAAGAGATGAAAAAGGGAGGCTCCACCACCTACCCATTTGACTATTCAATTTCCTTGGATACACAGGCGCTTAGTTATCTTGAACCATATATAACAGGAAACAGTTCAAGATTGCCAAAAGACTTTGAGGAAATATTTAAATTTATATCGCGGGAAGATGTAAATGTCGATCCCCTGCCGTATATGCTAGAAAACCTACTAAACCTTTCAGATCCGATTAAAGCTGAACGTATTTATGAAAAGATTAAAGCATACGAAATTCTCCGCACAATAGATGCTGATGCCTTAAATAAGCTCGGTATTGTGCGATCTAAATTAGATAACGCAGAGCTTAATAAAAAAGCACAAGAGCACATATCTATAATATATAGAGACTTAAGTGACCAGCTGATCTATCCCCGAAATTAATACCAATCCCGTGATGAGATTTTCCAGCTTATGCTGCCTGCTTTGCATACTCAACAGGCGACATGTAATTCAACGAACTGTGCGGGCGAATATGATTGTAATGCTC
>JAESGG010000060.1_pt1 | contig 39852 bp, 35 predicted proteins | sample 9266231 | NCBI WGS metagenome assembly JAESGG01 (sample SAMN14515337, study PRJNA621664) | algae metagenome | isolation source: Aphanocapsa sp. GSE-SYN-MK-11-07L and co-occurring heterotrophs from wet... | place: USA: Grand Staircase Escalante National Monument, Utah | collected 2006-04-16 | reverse complement strand
CGGCTGTGTCGTTGCGATTATCGATCTCCAGCAGGTCTTGGCTCCCCGCTCCCCCAATCACGCGATCAGTTCCGGTGCCTGGCGCTAAATAATCATCGCCTTCTCCCCCCTCTAACGTATCGTTCCCTGCTTCCCCAAAGAGGTTGTCGTTCCCGCCTAAACCTTGGATCAGGTCGTTCCCAGCCAGTCCATTGATATTGTCATTTCCAGATGTGCCTAGAAGTTGGTCATCATCAGGGGTAGGGGTCGTAGCCATAGCGTTAAAATTCCTTAATAGAGAAATTGCTCAGATGCACTTCAAGCTTGAAGTAGCAAGTGTTTCAGTCTTTTTTACTTGACAGAGTATATTGAAACAGTGGGATGAATCCAGAGGGTAAATTCCGGCTGTTATCCCGCCCTGAGCGGTGCGAGATTTTCCCAATAAAATTAGCAAAACTTAGCCCTGCCAGCCCAGAGATTGACCACAGTGTAGTAGCACCAACCTTAACTGAGTGGAGTTACGATGGATTGTAAGAAAAACTTTTTTGTGCTCTAACTTCTGAGCAAGTTTGGGCTGAAGATTGCCGTTTTATAGCGACTGGCTGCGATCAGCACCAATTTCTGTAACGTCATAGCCTGACTCATAAGAGGTTTTATCCTTAATTCAAAAACAGGTTGGATACAAAGTTTCCACGAACACACCCCCAAATGAGTTTTTCATAACCTCGGCTAAGAAAAAATCATCAAACTTTGCTGAAAGACTATATTACTAATTGCATCTTTAGCAATCAACTTTTACAAAACACTACATTGCCTGCGTAGGAAATTTAGGAGAACAAATAGCCATATTCCAAATAGAAGAATACGGCACAATGGGCGGGGCTAAATATTAACTGAATATTAATTGAATGTTAACCTGTAGACTACCTAAGAGGCAGAAAGAATGTCGGCTTTCTCCAACGGCTAAACTGTCAATCTGTCTGTTGATGGATGATGATCATCAGATATCTCAGTTCAGGCAGAGCGATCGCCTCTTTTCTCCTACCTTATTTGAGCGACACGGCCGCAAAAAGGAAAGCAGCTAAAAAAGGTGATTGTAGTGCCCGGTAAACTGGTCAATTTTGTGATTGCTTAGAGAGTAACCATGATGGGAAACCCCTTACGCAACTGGAAGTTTTTGCCCTGGCGATCGCTCTTGTCTCTAGGTTTGACCTCATCAAGTCTGATCTGCACTCCCTTCGGTTTTGATTGTGGCAAAATCTGCTGATATTGGCTCTAAACGACTGATTAGTCTCGCGCCTGAGGCTTGGGTTAAATGGGTTGCTCAAGCCGATGATGTTGTCCCGCTAGAGATCCTAAATGCTGAATTTCAATGGGTCAGTCCTGAAAGCGATGTTTTGATCAAGGCATTTAGTCCCAGTGCTGGCGAATTCCTGATCTTGAATGAAATTCAGCTTCGCTACTCTGCCAAGATGCCTCTGCGGATGAGAGCTTATGCTGCCCTAGCTGAAGAACGCTATGGTCTGCCCACGCTGCCGATTTTGATCAATATTCTTCCGCCTGCGGCAGCCGTGACGATTTGCGATCGCTTTGAGTCTGACTTTTTAGGACTACAGGTACGGCAGGATTTTCGGGTGATTAATCTCTGGGAGGTTGAGGCTGAGCTTGTGTTTGAGCGATCGCTGAATACGCTGATGCCCTTTGTGCCCATCCTCAAAGGTGGGGGTGAGGAACCTGTAGTCAGAAGGGCCTTAGCAGTGCTGCGTCAAGATGAACAGTTATCTCAGATGGAACCGCTGCTGGCTTTTTTTGCTAGTTTTGTGATGGAGACTGAATTAGTGGCTCAAATCGTCAGGTGGGATATGACAGTCCTTAGAGAATCGCCCTGGTATCAGGAAATATTGCAGCAAGGTGAGCAGAAAGGCCGAACCGAAGGAGAGCGATCCCTAGTTCTGCGCCTCTTAGCGCGGCGGCTCGGCCCCTTGCCCTCAGACGTTGAGGCTCAAGTTGAGGCGCTGGCTCTACCTCAGCTTGAGGCTTTGGGTGAAGCGCTGCTAGATTTTGCCCAGTTGTCTGACCTGACCGCTTGGTTGCAAGGCGATCGCTCTGCTTGAAAACCGATTCCATTTTCTTTCGCATTTTTCATGCTCATCCTGGCCTTTTGTTTGAGCTACTGGGGCGATCGCCTGACTTAGCTCAGGGGTATGAGTTTCGGTCGGTTGAAATTAAGCAGGTTGCCTTTCGGCTCGATGGCGTATTTTTGCCGAAGCCGGATGCGCTTGACCAAACTGTTTGGTTCACGGAAATTCAATTTCAGCGCGACCCAACGTTCTATCAACGCTTTTTTGCTGAAATTTATCTCTACCTGGATCTACATCCTCAAACCGTCGACTGGCAAGCTGTGGTTATCTTTCCGGCTCGCAGTATTGAACCCACAAACCAAAACTTGTATCGCGCTAATCTGAACAGCGATCAGGTGCATCGGGTTTATCTGGAGGACTTGAGGGATGCATCAACGGCATCGGTGGGGATTGGGCTGATGCAACTGATTGTGGCAGATCCCATCGATGCCATCCCCAAAGCCAAAGCATTACTGGCAAAGACTCAGCCCCTTGCTAAAACAGATGCTAAGTTTACAGCCATAATTGAGTTGATAGAGACAATCGTGATCTACAAGTTTCCGTCCTTGAGTCGTGAGGCCATTGAAAGTATGTTGGGCTTAAGTGAACTTAAACAAACCAAGGTTTATCAGGAAGCACTTCAAGAAGGGCGTGAGGAAGGGATCACCGAAGGGGAACAGCGGGGCAGAACCGAAGGAGAGCGATCGCTGGTTCTGCGCCTCTTAGCGCGGCGGCTCGGCCCCTTGCCCTCAGACGTTGAGGCTCAAGTTCAGGCGCTAACTCTACCTCAGCTTGAGGCTTTGGGTGAAGCGCTGCTAGATTTTTCCCAGTTGTCTGACCTGACCGCTTGGTTGCAAGGCGATCGCTCTGCTTGAAAACCGATTCCATTTTCTTTCGCATTTTTCATGCTCATCCTGGCCTTTTGTTTGAGCTACTGGGGCGATCGCCTGACTTAGCTCAGGGGTATGAGTTTCGGTCGGTTGAAATTAAGCAGGTTGCCTTTCGGCTCGATGGCGTATTTTTGCCGAAGCCGGATGCGCTTGACCAAACTGTTTGGTTCACGGAAATTCAATTTCAGCGCGACCCAACGTTCTATCAACGCTTTTTTGCTGAAATTTATCTCTACCTGGATCTACATCCTCAAACCGTCGACTGGCAAGCTGTGGTTATCTTTCCGGCTCGCAGTATTGAACCCACAAACCAAAACTTGTATCGCGCTAATCTGAACAGCGATCAGGTGCATCGGGTTTATCTGGAGGACTTGAGGGATGCATCAACGGCATCGGTGGGGATTGGGCTGATGCAACTGATTGTGGCAGATCCCATCGATGCCATCCCCAAAGCCAAAGCATTACTGGCAAAGACTCAGCCCCTTGCTAAAACAGATGCTAAGTTTACAGCCATAATTGAGTTGATAGAGACAATCGTGATCTACAAGTTTCCGTCCTTGAGTCGTGAGGCTATTGAAAGTATGTTGGGCTTAAGTGAACTTAAACAAACCAAGGTTTATCAGGAAGCACTAGAAGAGGGCATTGCTGAAGGGGAGCAGCGGGGCAGAATGATGGGTAGAACTGAGGGCAAACTTGAAGGTGAGCAATCTGTCGTCCTTCGTCAACTGGCTCGACGCATTGGCAATGTGCCCTCTGACCAACAAGCTCAAATCCGATCCTTATCTCTCTACCAGCTTGAAGCCCTTGCTGAAGCGCTGCTAGACTTTTCCCAATTGTCTGACTTGACGGCTTGGTTGAATTAAGCAATCAAGCGGACTACGGCACAATGGGCGGGGCTGAATATTAACCAGTAGACTACCTAAGAGGCAGAAAGCATGTCGGCTTTCTCCAACAGCTAAACTGTTTGTTGATGGGTGATGATTACCAGATGTCCCAGTTCAGGCAGAGCGATCGCCGCTTCTCTCCCACCTGATTAGAACAATCTGCCCGCGAGAAGCAGCTAAAAAAGGTGATTCTAGTGCCCGGTAAACTGGTCAATTTTGTGATTGCTTAGAGAATAACCAAGATGGGAAACCCCTTACGCAACTGGAAGTTTTTGCCCTGGCGATCGCTGTTTTTAACCGCAGTAGTCACCGTCTTAATTGCCAAAATTTTTGATGCGGCGATCGGCTATGGGTCTATTTATTCTCAACCTCTGGATCGGGTGCTGACAGCGATCGTTGACCATCAGCTTGCGGTGATATTATTCTTGCTGCTCTACTGTGGGCTGGGGGCGCTGGCAGTTTATTTGTTAGAAACAGTGTTTTCACCAGGGCCGATTTACGCTTCAACCCTGTGGGCACTCATACTATGTTTGGTGCTGACGTTGATGGTGGCGTTACTAATCTTCAGACCGCTGCCAGTGGTGCTGTTTAGTCTTGACCAAAACCTATTGGTCGGTTTGACCGTTGGTGTGTTTTGGAAAGGTCGGTCTCACTGGCGCTGGTAGAGCAGTTGCTGCCCTGCTTCTGTTTTAAAAAACTATCCGCTCTTAACTAAAGACAAACCTGATAGAACAAGCTACCAAATTCATCAAGTTAAGAGCGGTGTAGCGGATCATCATCTCGCAACCAGACTGCCGGGAGGAATCCCAGCGTTAACTTGGTCGGCCAAGCTAACGGCTAGAGAACAGCCCCGGCGCTCAGCCGGCTCATTGCGAGTTGATGACCCAAACGTTTACTACTATCTTGCATGGGCATCACCTCCTATATCCCTAAACGGTTTAAGTACCTAGAGAGCAAGCACAATTACCTGCTGAATGAAAAGATAACATAAATCACAACAGATGAACGCCCGTTACGCGACATTGATAGCTATTTGCTAACCAGGGCCCCCACTACCGAAAGGTCTGGAATTCAGCCCAACTTGTTTCAGTGCTGCTTGCTTAAACCCATATTCCATCGATCACGACTCGTTGAGGATTTCCTCTAGCTTTTGCTGATTCCACAGGGTTTGATAAAGTCCGGGTTGGGTCAGCAGCGACGTATGAGTGCCCATCTGAACGATCGCGCCTTGATCCATGACAAAAATCCGATCAGCGATCGCGGCGGCGGAAAGCTGATGGGAAATAAACACGACCGTCTTGCGAGTTGTGCCCTGTGATAGCCCAGCCAAAATTTCGGTGGCGGTCTGGTTGTCAACGCTAGAGAGGGCATCATCCAAAACTAAAATCGGCGCGTCCACCAGTAAAGCTCTGGCTAAAGCCGTCCGCTGCCGCTGTCCGCCTGACAGGGTAATTCCCCGTTCACCAACAATTGTTTCGTAGGTAGCCGGAAAGTTGAGAATTTCTGGGTGAATCTGAGCCTGCTGGGCGGCGGACTCAACGGCGGGTTGCTCGGTCAAGGGGGCGCCGTAGCGAATATTATTTTTGAGGCTGGTACTAAACAAAAAGCTTTCTTGCGGCACGTAGGCGATCGCCGCTCGCAGGTCTGACAGCCGAATTTGAGTCACGTCGATGCCATCTAGAAACAGTTGATTCGGGGCAATATCCAGCAGTCGCGGCAGCGCATTGGCCAAGGTCGATTTTCCTGACCCGACCGGGCCAACAATTGCCACCATTTCACCCGGCTCAATCTCAAAACTGAGCTGGTCGAGGGCGGGGGTAGCCATTTCGGGATACTGAAAGGTGAGTTGCTTCGCCGTCAACCTCCCCTGGGGTTGGGTCAGCGACATAGCAGTTGGCGCATCATCAACTTGCGGTTGAGCCAGCAAAATTGCTTCAATTCGGTCAATACTTACTTCACCCCGCTGGTAGGCGGTAATCGTAAACCCCAGCAGAGCAGTCGGAAAAATTAATCCCTCAATCAACAGTTGCAGGGCCAAAAAATTGCCAATGCTAATTGCCCCACTGGCGATCGCTCGGCTGCCAAACCAAACCAGTACCAGTAGACTAATGCTAGCCAGCCCCCCTAACAGCGGAAATAAAATATTGCGGGTTTTAGCCAGCATCAAATTGGCTACCAGCAAAGCATGACTCAAGTGCCGAAATTCTTGCCGCTCGTTGGCTTCTTGGGCATAGATTTTAATCAGCGCAATCCCGCTCATGTCTTCTTGGATCAGTTCGCTGATATTCGAGAGCGATTGCTGTACCTCCTGCTGCTGGTCGCGCAGGCGATCGCTGAACATTTGCACCAAAATTAAAATCAGCGGGTAAACGGCGATCGCCGCTAAGCTCAAACCTGGATCGATCGCCAGCATCAGGGGCATCCTAAAGGCATAGGCAAAAATTGTATTGGCCAAGCTCAGGACTGCAAACCCAACCAGCCGCCGGATGTTTTCAACATCGCTGGTAGAGCGGCTAATTAGGTCGCCAGCCGTATTGCGAGCAAAATAAGCTGGCTCTAGGGTCAACAGATGCTCAAAAATTTTCTGCTTGAGGTCAAACTCAACCTGTCGCCCAGTGCCAAACAGCAAAACCCGCGAGGCCATCCGAATCACCCACATGATGGAAGCCAGTCCCAGCAGCACTAGGGCGTGAAAGACAACCCGATTAAAATCAAAGGCAATTTCTAGCTCATCAATGGCTTTGCTGAGCAGTAGTGGCAAGTAAGCACCCAGCCCATTCACCACAAACAGGGCCAAAATGCCGAGGCTGGTGATGCGCCAATGGGGACGAAGATAGCCGAGTAGTTTACGAAAGCGAGAATAGCGCTGTTGACCTGAAATTTCCACCATTGCTCAAGTCTAGCGCCAATCTTAGCGGGTCTGGGATTGCGAAATTTAGGAAATCAAGCAGGATCAGAGATATTGGATTTTTGCTGGGAGTTATCGAAATCTTGCTAAACGGGTTGGCTGCTGACTCAATTCGACTAAATCTTGAAAGATACCCTTGACTCTCTAGTTGGCTAGAGACTTCAGAATGGAATTAATTCCTTCAGGAGGGCAGTTTGACTGCCGATCGCCCAATGACTCTCCAACTGACTATCCCAGATATGGCTTGCGCTGCCTGCGCTGAAACGATTACCAAAGCGGTTAACAGCCTTGACCCGACTGCCCAAGTAGAAGCAAATCTCCAAACTAAACAGGTCAGGATTGAGACTCAAGCTCTGCCTGAAACTGTTAAAGCCACCATCTCCGCCGCGGGCTACACCGTTGCTTAAACTCCGATGACGAAGGTCACGCTCAAACTGAGGGGCATGAGTTGCGCCGCCTGCGCCAAGGCGATCGAAACGGCGATCCAGGCAGTGCCGGGAGTGAGCCAAAGCACGGTCAATTTTGCGACGGAGCAGGCGATCGCCACCTATGACCCTCGTCAAACCAGTTTGTCTAACCTGCAAGCGGCGATCGCGGCGGCTGGGTATCAGGCTGAGCCTGTCTCCGATCGCAATTTATTCGAGCCGGAAGATGACACTACGGCTCGCCAGTTCGAAGAGCGGGATTTACAGCGACGAGTTTGGTTTGGAGCCGCCATCAGTACGGTGCTAGTGCTTGGCTCACTGCCCGCCATGACTGGGCTGCATCTCCCGTTTATCCCAATTTTGCTGCATAACAATTGGTTGCAGGCCATTCTGACTGCCCCCGTCCTGTTTTGGGCGGGTCAATCTTTTTACGTGAATGCTTGGAAAGCCCTCCAGCATCATGCCGCCACAATGGATACTCTGATTGCGCTGGGCACGATCGCCGCCTACGCTTATTCGCTATTTGTGACTGTGTTTCCTGACTTTTTGACCGCTCAAGGATTAACGGTGCATGTCTATTACGAAGTGGCGGCGGTGGTAACAACCCTAATCTTGCTAGGCAAACTGTTTGAGAGCAAAGCTAAAAGTGAAACTTCTGCTGCCATTCGCCAACTGGTTGGTTTACAGGCAAAAACGGCGCGCGTAATCCGCGATGGCGTAGAACTTGATCTGGCGATCGCCGAAGTGCAGCTAGGGGATGTCATTTTGGTGCGGCCGGGCGAAAAAATTCCGGTCGATGGAGAAGTGATTAGCGGCTCCTCCACCGTCGATCAAGCGATGGTCACGGGCGAAAGCGTGCCCGTCACAAAGCAAGCGGGCGACCCAGTGATTGGAGCCACAATCAACCAAACCGGCAGCTTTCAGTTTTGGGCCACCCGAATTGGCAAAGATACGTTTCTGGCGCAAATTGTCATCCTGGTGCAGCAGGCTCAAGGCTCAAGAGCGCCAATTCAGCGCTTGGCCGACCAGGTGACAGGCTGGTTTGTCCCCGCTGTGATTGCTGTGGCGATCGCCACTTTTGTGATTTGGTTTAACCTGGTCGGCAATGTCACCCTCGCCCTGATCACAATGGTGGAAGTGCTGATTATTGCTTGCCCCTGCGCCCTTGGCTTGGCCACCCCAACCTCAATTATGGTCGGCACAGGTAAGGGAGCAGAGTACGGCATTTTAATCAAGGGGGCGGAGAGCCTTGAGTTAGCCCACAAAATTCAAACCCTTGTCTTGGACAAAACGGGCACCCTCACCCAGGGCAAGCCGACTGTGACCGATTTTGTCACCCGCTATGGTACGGCCAATGGCAACGAAATCAAGCTATTGCAACTGGCCGCCGCAGTCGAGCACAATTCTGAGCATCCGCTAGCCGCCGCCGTCCTCCAGTACGCCCAAGCCCAGCAGGTGCGACTAGTTGAGGCAGAACAGTTTGAGGCGATCGCGGGCAGTGGCGTCCAAGGCAAAGTAGCGGGGCACTGGGTAGAGCTTGGAACAGAAACTTGGCTGACTGAGTTGGGAATTGATATCGCACCCCTCCAAACTCGCCAAGCCGCCCTAGAAGCGGTGGGCAAAACGGTCGTCTGGCTGGCGGTGGATGGGCAAATCCAGGCGATGATTGGGATTGCCGATTCCCTCAAACCTAGTTCAGCCGCCACGGTGAGCGCCCTCCAGCGGCTAGGGCTAGAAGTGGTGATGCTAACCGGAGATCATGCTGCCACTGCGGCGGCGATCGCTGCCCAAGTCGGGATTAGCAACGTTTTAGCCGAAGTCCGCCCCGACCAAAAAGCCGCCGCCATTCGCAGTCTGCAAGCCGCTGGCAAAGTTGTGGCGATGGTGGGAGATGGCATTAACGATGCGCCAGCCTTGGCTCAAGCTGATGTCGGAATTGCGATCGGCACGGGGACGGATGTGGCGATCGCCGCCAGTGATATCACCCTAATCTCTGGAGACTTGCAGGGTATCTTAACGGCGATTCAGCTTTCACGAGCGACGATGCGAAACATTCGCCAAAATCTGTTTTTTGCTTTCATCTATAACATGGCTGGAATTCCTTTGGCGGCCGGGATTTTGTATCCTATCTTTGGCTGGTTGCTCAGCCCAATCATTGCCGGAGCAGCGATGGCCTTTAGCTCGGTTTCAGTGGTTACAAATGCGCTCCGGTTACGCAACTTTCGCCCCCGCTTCAGCAGTTGAGGAGGCTAATCCATGCAACGTAAAATTTTTGGTGTTCTATTCGGTTCCAGCTTGCTCTTGAGTATGATGCTTCTCAATCCATCACACTCTGCTTCAGCCTCCAACCCTCTGCCTTTGGCAACCCAGTTCAGACAGATTGATCAGCCGATCCCCCTCAGATTGGGAATAACTCTCGGCGGTGCAGCATTGATTGGGCTCGAACTCTGGTGGTTTTTATACAGTAGACCTAAAATCTAATCCTCTACTATCAAAGCCGCCAGTTGCACATTCGCAACTTAAAAACCAAAAATTGTGGACTGAATTAGTCTATATTGTCTCCTGATAGCCCTTTTTGAATTTTGAATACCGTCTAGAGAGTTACTTTGATCCCTCAAGCGCCCAATTCCGCAGATTTAAATTGTCCTGTAGCCTCAGAGGCAGCCTATGCCCCAGGTATGCCTGCCGTTCAATCACGATGGCTCTGCCTCCCTAAAGGGAAATCACGCTCCCACCTGAAGTGGTTCTCTGGGCTAGGACTGATGTTTAGCCTCTGGGCAACTCCAACCCTAGCAGCAGATCAGATCACCTTGAGTTTTGAAGGGCTGGCGGTCAATGTGCAGGTAAGTGACCTGTCTACCTTTGCCCAAACTGGTCAATTGAGTAGCAACTTGGCTGCCTATGCCCAGTTGGCACCAAAGGAATATCTGACGGATTTTAGATCGCTGTTACAGGAGAGCTTTGAGATCTCACCCACGACAGTTTCTCAGTTCTCGAAAAGCCAAACGGGGACAATTATCTTCCAGGCTCTGGGAGAGTTATTAAAAACTCAAGATAATCAAAACGGTCAAACTGCCCTAGTGACGGCATTCGTCCAAGCTGCGGCCAACCCGAAAGGATTCACCGTGCTGGATGTAATTCGTCAATTTCCCAGCCCAACGATGCAAATTGATGGACAACTGTCCTTTAAGGCGGTTTCAACCATTAATCAAAAATTACGCAATCGTGGACTGATTCTTAACGAGATTCAGCAACTGGCAAAATCTAGCCTTAGTTCGCTACCTCCATCCCTGCTTGATCTGACAAAGCCTGGCCCCAACCAATGGACCAAGCAAACCCTGAATGTCGATGGCAAGGCTCTTGGGATTGTCGAACCGGTTCCAGTAGATTACTATTTTCCCAGGGGCTTGAGTGCCCCAGCTCCGGTGATCGTAATTGCATACGGCTTCGCGTCCAATCGAGCCACCTTTGCCTATCTGGCAGAACATTTGGCCTCCTATGGTTTTGTCGTGGTCGTGCCCACCTTTCCTGGCACCGATACGCAGTGGGTAACTGGTTTCCTGGCAGCAAAGGGACCCTCTGATGTAAATATTGCTGCTGCGCTCTTGGGTCGCCCCAGAGGGATTACTTTATTACTTGATGACCTGCAGCAAAAAGTCCAGTCAAATCCTCTTTTCAAACAGGTTGACCCTCAACAAGTAGGGCTTATTGGACAATCATTAGGGGGATACACAGTCTTGGCCAGTGCTGGCGCACCCATTAATTTTCCAGAAATCCAACAGCAGTGCTCACAATCGAATTTCGAGAAGTTGATTCTCACTTTCAATCTGTCGTTGGTGTTTGAATGTCAGTTGTATAACGCTCCTAAAACCATCAACAATGTGCCTGTGACCAATGGTAATTTAGGGGATCCTCGGGTCAAAGCTGTCATTGCGATCAACCCCCTGACAAGTATTATTTTTGGGCAATTGGGCATGAGCCAAATCAAGGTTCCGACCATGCTGATATCGGGCAGTGACGATATATTTGCCCCTCCTATACCAGGGCAAATATCCCCCTTTACCTGGCTGACTACTACTGACAAATATCTGTTCATCTTGAAGGGAGGAACTCACTTCTCCTTCTTAGGGGGCGATGATTCTCAAGGTGGCTTGCCGGTGCCAGCGGATTTGATTGGACCGGATCCGCAGCTGGCCCGCCCTTCCTTGAAAGCAGTGAGCATAGCCTTCTTTCACAGCCATCTTGCCAATCAGCAGCAATATCTTCCCTATCTGAACCAGACCTATGTGCAAACGTTGGTTCCCCAGCCCTTCGGTGTTAATTTCATCAAGTCTTTGACTGCAGATCAGTTACAACAGGCGGTCTCTAACAGTTCTAATTGATATTGATTGGACTTGAACTCTGGTGGTTTTTATACAGTAAACCTAAAGCCTAGTGGATTGTCAATTTTCTAATTGTGGGTAAAGACGCTTCAAGCGGACACGAGCATCAGCAGTAGTGAACTGCCAATCCACGGACTTCTGGGATTGATTGCGCTGATTGTACCAAGCCGTTGTTTCTCGTTCTAGAGTCTGACGATCTGGAATGCGACGATCTAAGCATTGCCGAGTCAAAGCGGAAAGTTCATTTTCAGCAATATTCAACCAACTGCCATGCTTCGGGGTGTAGTGAATCTCTAATCGCTCAACCAGACTCCGTGCGACAGCAGGGGGAAAGGCTTGGTAGAGTGAAGCAAGTTTATGAATGTTCAACTGATCACATACCAGTTTGATCTTCGGACAATTTGCATAGTCCTCGCTCAGCAAGCGTTCAATTTCAACTGCCCAGTCTACCGCCGTGCGATGCTCACTCACGAGCACTTTGCGCCAACCGACTAACGGTTCTGTAAACAAGAAAATGTTGGCTGTGCCGTTGCGCTCATATTCAAAATCAATGGCTTTGGGATGTCCCGGTTTAGCAGGCAGAAAGATGCGAGTTTCTTTGACCAATTGTACGGGTTGCTCATCCATGCAGATGACTGGGCACTTTGGGTCATACGCCAAGTGATACACCTCTAAAACATCTTCGAGATGTGCGACGAATTCAGCATTCTGCTCCGGTGGAATCACATACCTTTGTCGCAAATGCGGCTTCAGTTCGTTTTTTTCAGCACTTGGCGTACCGTTTCATAACTGATGGCAGGCACGATTTCTAGCTCTACTGCTTTATCGGCAAGTAAGCGTAATGTCCACCGCGCTTGTCCCGACGGCGGTTGACTACAGCGCAAAGCAATCAGTTTTGCCTCTGCTTCTCCATCACAGAGCTGTTTTCGAGGTGCAGTTTGACTCGGTTTGCGTTCCAAAGCAGCAGCTAATCCTTGCTCAACAAATCGTTGTCGCAGGTTGGCAACGGTATTGCGATGACAGTGAAAGGCGGTTGCAGCTTGCTCATCGCTCCACGCTTGTCCATTGACATCAATGTTGAGCAGAATATTCGCGTGTTTAATTCTGTAAGCAACGGCTTTACCCGTTGTCACCATGGCTTGAAGTTGCTGCCGTTCTTCATCACTTAATCGAACAATATAGCGTTTGCCCATGCTTAGTTCCTGCGACAATGAAAAAGAAACTTTTCGGCTCTTGTTCCATTGTCGCTCAAACTCACAAAATTTATTCTGACAATCCACTAGTTCTCTAATCTCAAGGTTGCTTGTTGCACACTCATAGCTCAAAAACTAAATGTTGTCCGCATTACCCCAACATAAATTGGTTGATTGCTGCTATTTTGTTCAGGGTTCACGATCATCATTAGCCCAGAGGTAATGGCAATGTTGTCAGTGACTTGATATCGATAGAAAGCTTCTAAATGGAGGGAGGTATTGGGGTCGATGGTTCTTTCGCCGCCGCCTTCATAATCGTTGGCAAACACCTTGGGCGGTTGCCCCACAACGAAACCGAGTAAGTTTCCCTCGCCGCCAAGATCTGCAAAGGCTAAGGTCGTCGCCCAATTGATGATTTTGGCGGTGGGTTGGTTTGGTAGGTCGATCGCGTCGGCTTGCGTAAATCCCAGCCAGCCTCCCAAGGTAATCATCCGGTTTAGACGAATCGTAGACTGAAATCCCAGCGAGTGGGCAGAAATCGCTGCACTTTGTTCAGCAAAAGGATCGTTGGCTAGTTGGCTGCCTGTACCCGTATCTAGACCATTGTAGGAATAGACATAGGTTGCGCCCAACTTGATATCTGGTTTCAGCTTGAAGGTAAGCTGCCCAATCGCGGCATAGGATTCTTGGCCCAGAAAGCCTTGATTAGGATCTTCAGCCCCATCAGCTAGATAGCCAACGGTCAGACGGAGGACTGGATTAAATTCGTATTCTAGTCCGATCCCAGTGCCTCCGCCTTGCCGAAAAATCGGGTTGCGCTGACCAAAACGCGAAATTGAGCCAGCGCCGCTACCCGTCAGCAAAGGGTTGAGGGTGTCGGCAAAATCGTTCAGGCTGCCGCCGATCGCTTCAACGTACAAAGTTGCCTGTTTGTTGACAGGTAAAACATACTCTAAACGGCTTAACTCAAATTGATTCTGGCTGTCTCCTTGGAAAGCCAGCCGCGCCATGTCAGTTCCAGTTGCTTCTTCTAATTTGGGAGTATTGACTGATTGGAGGCGAACTCTTAACCGATCTTCTCCCCTAAAGCTGGTATCAAAATTCAAACGGACGCGACTGCCGACTGTGAGATGATTTTGACGGGGTTGATTCCCTGTTTTGATCTCACCTCCTATTCCGACACCCGTAAAAATAACTTCTCCTTCCAGCTTGGAGGTGGGCTGAAATGATTCTGGAATATCATTCTGAGGAGGTCGGTAAATTGAATTCGAGATTGGCAGTGTCTTTGGAACTGAAAGTTCAGAGACTAGGGGTAAATTGCCAATGGGACGGGGAGTGGCATTTTGAGCTTGGGCAACTTCAAAATTTCTGGGACTTGGCAGGGAGAATGATAACCCAGGGCTGTGGTCGATCCGGACTTCTTGAGGGCTGACCTGAGTTGCTCCTGCCAAGTCAGTAAATAGAATCATAGGCTCAGCGGTTAGTGAACTGCCGCCACGGGCGGAGTTAGGCTGAGCAGAAGGTTATTTCTTTCTGCAACGGTCAGCAGCATCTCACCTGCTTGCGCATTGATCGCAGCTTGCTGGGCAGATTTAGCCCCTGGAATCGCAACCGGCTGGGCTGGATGAGAGGTGACAAAGCGAAGGGCGGCGGTTGCCATCTCTAATCCGGTGGGTAAGCTTTGTTTGAGCGCTGTCACTGCTGCCATATCCCGGTTCAGTTTTGACTGTTTGGCTTCATTTTTGTGCCACTTGGAGCGAATGGTGTCAGAAAAGACGGTATCGCCAGAGTATTTGCCAGACAGCAGCCCCTGAGCCAGCGGCCCGCGGGCTAAAACGGCAATTCCGTGCTCCTGGCAGTAGGGCAGGATTTGGGCTTCGGCTTTGCGATTCAGCAAAGAATAGTCAAACTCGACAATGCTGCACGTATGGTTGACGTTAAACCGTTTCAGGACTTCAAAGCTATTGGTCGATATCCCGTAGGCTCGCAGATAGCCTTGTTCTTTCAGGTGTTCAAAGGCTTCTAAATAAATGCCCGGATCTTCAATATCACCTTCATGACAGAGGACTGCATCTGCCCAATCAGTCCGTAACCGATAGAGGGAAGCCTGCATACAGAGCCGGATTGTATCGACACTTTTGGGCAGTTCCTCATTATTGCGCCGTCCCCAACTGCCAATTTTGGTAATGATATAGGCCCGATCGCGAACACCTTTCAGGGCCATCCCTAAACGCTCTTCCGATAGACCCTGCGGAATCCCATAGGCTTCAGCCGTATCAAATAGATTGACGCCGTGTTCAAAGGCGATTTGGACTGTTGCGAGGGCAGTCGCATCATCGACTTCGCCCCACTGATTACCAATGTTCCAAGTGCCCATTCCGATCGCCGAAACATTCCAACCGGTTGTGCCAAATTCGCGATAAAGCATGGATAATCTCCCTGTGTGAATTGATTGAAAAATTAACGTTGCTGATTCAAGCTGGGTGAGTAGAGACTTTTCTCAGACCACAGCAACTTCTGCCAAAGATAAGCCTAAAGACCCGGCAAGCTGACTTGGTGCCAAATTCATGGTTTGGAGTATTGGTGTGATCTCTGCCGCCGCATAGTGAAGAATGCTGATTGTTCCAGGTTGTAGTTGCAGTGAGTCAAGCTGGCTGGCTTCCAGTCCGACTACTCTGCCAATTAAGTGTCGCAAGGAATGCTCCGGCGCGATTACTAGCCCGGTCATTAAGCGATCGCAAGGATCATTCTCGACTTGACGAGCCATGATCGCCTGCTGCCACAGTTCTGAAAAATCCTCCCGTAAAACCTGCAAATGAACCGCTTCCGGATGGGGCTGGAGGATTTGCTCGGCGATCGCTGATGCATCTAGGCAGGCTCCAGATAGGCTCAATTGAATCGGCACATCTGCCAAGAAATCAGTCACCGGCTGAACTTGATTTGCCCAGATGGTTGAGGGCAGGAGTAAGAGCCGTACCCCTCGGTCTCCCCCTTTTGGCTGCGGTAAGTTGGCTCCCAAATGCATGGTTAGATTCAAAGCTTCGAGTTGAGCCTTCTGCCAGTCTCCCTGAGAGAACTTCAGAGCACTGACCCCACAATTTGATTGTTGCAACGCATGGTAATAGGCAGGTGAGAGGCCTAAAGCAGTGCTGATCAAGGCTCGATTCATGCCAGCGTGGCTGACAATTAATACTGTTTGTCCAATATGCCTGGATATAACTGTTTGCCAAAACTGTTGTGCCCGATCGTACAGATCCAGAACTGGAAAGCAAATCCCTTCTGGAGACATCATCTCAAACTCGTGCGGACGTTGTTTCCAGCAGCAATAGTCGGCCGGAAAATTTTCCTGCACAAATTTGTGCGCCAATCCTTGCCAAGCCGGTAAATCAATTTCTCGCAATTGGCTCGTTACATACACTTGATTGGGCGGCAGATGTGGAACCGTTGGAAACATGGCACCGAGGATCTGACTTGCCGTTTCCTTTGCTCGTTTGAGCGAGCTAGTGTAAAGGGCATCAATCTGTAATTCACCGAAAAAGTTTCCCGTCTGCTGAGCTGCCTGACGACCAGATTCCGTTAAAACCGACTCGTCACTGCTGCCCTGATACTGAGCTTGAGCATTGAAGGTGCTCTCTCCATGCCGGACTAAAATCACACGGGTATCGAGAGACTGGGGCGGCAATTCTGGCAGGATTTGATTAAACTTCCAAGGCATATTGTCCTCCCTGAAGATCACTTCTATTAGATTGGATCGGGTTTTGTAACTGATAAAGAGCGGCGTATCGTTTGCCCAACTGGATCAGTTCTTGGTGAGTGCCGCGCTCTCGGATGCTGCCTTGCTCGACAAAGAGAATCTGGTCAGCCTCTGCAACGGCTTTTAGGTTGTGAGAAATCGTGAAGGTGGTACAGCCCCGGGTTAACCGCTTGAGGGCATCGTTGACTGACCGTTCGCTGGCGCTATCGAGGCCAGTCGTCGGCTCATCTAAAATCACAATCGGCGATCGCCGGATCGCAGACCGAGCAATCGCAATCCGCTGGCGTTGTCCGCCAGAAAGCTTGCCGCCACGTTCCCCCAAGATGGTGTCGTAGCCTTGGGGCAAATCCATAATAAAGTCGTGGGCGTTGGCAATCTGAGCCGCCTGTTCCACCTCGCGATCGCTGGCTCCCAACTTCCCGTAGGTAATGTTTTCGCGGATGCTGACCGCAAACAAAACGCTGTCTTGCATCACAACGCTAATTTGTTGCCGCAGGGATTTCAGCTTGTATTCCCGAATATCTTGACCATCAATTAAAATCCGACCGACGGTTGGGTCATACAGACGCAGAATCAAGCTGGCCAAGGTTGACTTGCCACTGCCAGAAGGCCCAACCACAGCGATTTGTTGCCCCGGTTCGACCACTAAGTTGATATCTTTTAAGATCTCCCGCTCTGACCCGTAACTAAACGAGACATTTTCAAACCTGACTGCCCCAAAAAACGGATGGGCTGGCCTCGCTCCCGGCAGATTCTGCACATTCGGTTCGTAGTCTAAGAGGTCAATCACCCGTTCCCCGGAGGCAGTGGCTTTGGCAATTTGCCCAAAATGCTTGGTCAGGTCACGCACGGGTTCAAAGGCGGCCTTTAGGTAGTTGATGAAAACCAGTAGCTCTCCGGCTGTGATTCCCTCTTGCAGCACCACCTGCGACCCGCGCCACAGCACCATGGCGATCGCGATCGCCATCAGCACCTGGACGGTTCCTTCTAGCAGGGTCGAGAGCTTCATCGACTCTGCACCTTCGTTTAGGCTTTGGTTGTTCTGCTCCGAAAACGTCCGCTCAAACAGATTGTGCAGAAATAAAGCCTGGACAATTTTGATTGCGCCAATCGTTTCGCTGGTGGTGTTGGCGATCGCGCCTTCGGTCTTGCGATGCTGGCGGGCAAAATCCCGAATCCGGCCGAGTAAATTAGAGGAAGCAAGCACAAACAAGGGAAAAACAGCGCTGACAATCAGAGCTAGCTCCCAGTTAATCCAAAACATCACCCCGACCATGCCGACGACTGCAATCAGATTGGTCAACAGGGGGAGCGCCGCTTTAATCGTGACCGTGCGCAGCTTCTCAATATCGGTGATCACGCGGGTAATTAAATCACCGCTTCTAAACTGGTTGTGAAAGGAGAGAGAAAGACGTTGCAGATGACCATAGAGGTTGCTTCGCACCTCGGCTAAGACTTGAATCGCCGCCAAGGACATGCCATAGATGCTCAGGTAGGCAAAAATGCTCCGCAGGAGGGCGATCGCGACAATGGCCAGGGCTGCCCCGGTCAAAATCATCATTGGGCTGACGCCGCTCAGCAAACCAGAGCTGGGACGGCTTGAGTTTGATTGCGGAATAATGATGTAGTCAAAAACATATTTGAGTGGCCAAGGTTCCAACAGCTTTAAAGCTGTTTCAATTAAGAGTGCCAGCAGTGATCCTGAAATCAAGAGTCTGCGTTGGCGAATTTGCGGCCAGAACTTGGTCAGAATCCGTCTGATTCCTGGCAGCAGAGCCTTAATATCTTTTTCATCTTTCATCGAATTGTTTGTTACTACGCTAACCAACGCTTTAGGGCTACGTTGCCATCTTGAAGATCCCCCCAACCCCCTTAAAAAGGCTACCTTGTACACACAAGTCGAGTCCGACTGCGTTTGCGTTTTCTTCGCCCTCTAAATCCCCCCATTCTGGGGGGAATAGGAATCTTCAAAGTCCCCCAGAATGGGGGGGCTAAATCCAGCATTTTGAGGTTGATTCAGAGATGTGTGAACAAGGTAGCCTTAAAAAGGGGGGAAGGGGTTTCAAAGTCCCCCTTTTTAAGGGGGATTTAGGGGGATCAAAGATTTTCAGGCAGATCAAATTTGACCTTTAAAACATCCTTTTAACGGAGTGCTCAGTTTGTCGCTGACTCAGCCATCTCCTGATTTCTTTCCGGTTTCTCAAACTTCAAGCCATGTTTCAATTTCTGCTCTCGCCGTAAGCCTAAGCTGTGGCGAGCATACTCGTGCTGGCGGGCGTAGATATCGCTGATCAAATTATTGATGGGACGTTCAACCTCCTGTAACGAATCGGCAAACCAATTCCGCTGCTCCTTAAACGGGAAGCGGCTGATGATTGGACGCATCAAAGCCCGATAGCGACGACGACCCAGGCGGTTATAGCGCCGCTCAAAGTACCAATCTTCTTCGACATCCCACTTTTGGCGGAAGTGATCAAAGCTGGCCAAATCCCAAGCATCGCTCCAGCGCAGGGCAAAGTAGGTGTAGTCATACCAATCAAATTCTGCGCCGGTCATATAGGTAACAATGCTTTGCCGTTCGCAGTAGACCGTACCGCCGACTTTAGCTGCACTCAAGCAGAGATCAATATGCTCTCGCGTGCTCAGTAATCCTTCATCCAGTAAGCCATACTGATCAAAAAAGGCTTTCCGAACGAGGGCGGTGTGGAATTCCACGAATTCACACTGGACGCGGGTCAATTGGTCGGGAATTTTAGAAACGCGCTTACCTTCCAGATAGCTTTTTTGAATCGCGTAGCGCGCAATTTTATTGCCTTCAGCATGGATTTCAATGTGGGTTTCACCGCCACCATTATGAACCACCTCATGCACGGGACTATCGATGCAGGTTAGTGTACCGACGACAGTTGCCCCAGTTTCTTCAGCACACTCAACCAGCTTTTGTAACCAGCCCCGCATGACTAACACATCATTGTCAACGAAGACAATGTATTTGCCGCTGGCGGCTTGGATGCCGAGGTTTCTGGCCCGGTTGGGCGAGAGGTAATGTTCAGTCCGAATCAGCTTGAATCCCCTTAACTGGGATTGCTCTTCTAAGTAGCGCTTGGTGGTTGGCGAAGAGCCGCCATCAACATAAACCAGCTCGAACGGATAGTCATCTGTTTCGCTGTAGACACTTTCCAAAGACTGTTGGCTGTAGCTGAACCGCTCTCTGGGCACAACAACAATTGTTACCATTGGTGACTCGGCATCAGACGGTTGAGGCAGTGAGTTGTGTTCTAGTGGTGCAAGTTGGTTGGTCATGATGAACTCCTTAGTTCAAAATACGATTCAGTAATTTGTTAGTCATTTGCGAATCAGATTAGCTTTGAATCTTCTAGAAAACGGCAGGTCTTGAATAGCTGTTTTCAGGGGTTTCAATCAAGCTTTTGGCAAAGCGTTGCTAGTTTTACCAGCGATTAAGATTAGTATTGCAAGCAGGTTTAAGTGCTTCATGAAAGTTCGATGAGACGATTCTCATCAAGGTTGGACTGATTAGATTGAGCGATCGCAACAGCCTCTGAGCCATTGAGGGCTTGCTCAAACGAACCGATCCATGCTCAGATTTTGGAATTGACGCGGCTTCTGACTCGGTGGCTGAGAATGATTGAGCCGATTTAAAGCCGGAGTCGGGACTTTGTTGTCCAGGAAATCTTGCAACAATGCAACGGTTTGCTCCGCCCCATTTAAGGCAATTTTGGCTGAAGGTTGAACAAATCTCTGCTCAGTTAAAGCTGCAACAATTCGCTGGCAAAGCCGCTGCGGTTCCACATCTTCTGGAGCCAGTAATTGCAGAAATCCAAGCCTTTCCAGCTTTTCAGCTCTCACCTTTTGTTCCCAATCTTTATCGGAGGGTAGTAGCAGCGATCGCACGCCTGTGGACAGAATATTCATCGTCGTGTTATAGCCGCCCAAACTAATGGATAGCTCAGCCTGTTGCATAAACTTCAGCAATTGGGACGTGTATTTTCTGAAAGTTAAATTGGGCTGATCAGAAGCAGCTTGTTGAAGCTGCAAAAACTTCGCTTCCGGGATGAATGGCCCAGTAAACAGATGAATATGATGTGGGATCAAATCCTTCAGAATTGGGGCAGCGGCAATACTAGCCTCTAACAAATCATGCCCTAACTGTCCTCCGCCAACACTCACCAGCAGCATTGGTTCAGAGCGCTGAAAGCTGACAGCATCATCCGCCGCAGTGGTTGGGGTATCACTCAAGGCTTGAGCAACATAGCCGCTATAAACAATTGGACAAGTAATGTTTTGAATATCGGGAAAGCTTTCTTCAAGCGGATAGAAGTCCGGGTCAGAATGCACCAGCAGCAGATCAAAGTATCGATTGAGGCGATCGCAGGTTTTGTTGATCACTTCAGCCCGATCTTGATAATTCTGCGCCATCACAATATCGCGCAGACTACAAACAATTTGCGTGTTGGACTGGGGCGATTTTGCCAGCTCCAAGAGCGGAATCGCTTCAAACTCAAACTGAAATTTCTTGAACGGATAACCTTCGATCATCAAGATATCTGGCTGAAAATCTGCAAAGGTTTTGAGCAGTTGTGATTTCCGCAGTTGCTTGATTTCTGCTAAATCTTGAGCTGGGTCGGCAACTTTGAGCTGCTTCTGTTCTGAAAGCAGCAGGGGCAGTGTGACTACTTTAACGGCAGCCGGAAGTTCTATCCCGGTGACCTCTGTACCTGCTTTGACAAAACAAACTTCAAACTCTTGAGCTAGGGCGCGAATGATTTCTACACTTCGCACCAAATGCCCCATGCCTAAATGATATTGGCAGTAAAATAAAATTTTTTTCATGCGACGACTGCCTCTGGATGGGGACTACTTGCAAGCTGAGGGTTGAGTAACTGTTGCAACAATCTTGCCGTTTGCTCTGCGCCCTGTAGCTCTAGCTTTTCTGCCACTTGGCGATGGCAGTCTTGCTTGAGAGCGGCAAAAATTTTCTCCGTCAAGCGCTCAGGATATAAATCATCAGCATGAAGAATCGTCAGTAAGCCTAGTTTCTCTAGCTTTTCAGCCCGAATCGCTTGTTCCCGATCCTTATTGGAGGGGTAGATGATCGATCGCACTCTCGTAGATAGGATATTCATCGTCGTGTTATACCCTCCCAAGCTAATCGAAAGGGCTGCTTTTTCCATGTAAGCCAGTAAATGAGGAGTATATTGCCGCAGGCTAAGATTGGGTTTCGCCGCCGCTAGGGCTTGAAAGAACTGATATTTTTGATCTGGCATCAGTGGCCCAGCAAAAATATGCAGATGATGGGGGAGTTGAGACTCCAGGATGGGTGCAGCCTTGATCACGCATTCGAGCAAGTCATAGCCGAGTTTCCCGCCGCCCACGCTGACCAAAATCATTGGGGCTGGGTTTGCCAGTGCCGCTGCATCTTCAGCGTTAATTTCAGTCTGTTCTGGCTCTGATTGGACAACATAGCCCGTGTAATAAACGGGACAGGTTAACTCATTAGCTCTTGATATATTGTCTTCTAAACGATGAATTTGCGGATCGGAATGAACCAGCAGCGCGTCATAGTATTGATTCATGAATTGGCAGCGGCGGTGTTCTTCGGCATCGCGATCGCCAAATTCTTTGACCATGACGATATCTCGCAAGCTACAGACAACTTTCGTCTCAGGCTTTGTTTGCTGGATTCGCTCTAACAATGGCACCATCTCGAACGACAGGCTCTTATTCTTACTGAAGGGATAACCCTCGGTGATTAAACAATCGGGCTGAAACTTGTCAAATGTATGCAGAATCGTTTCTTTGCGGAGGGCTTTAACTTCTTCCAAGCTGAGCGCACTATCCACAGCTTTAACCTGGTTGCCGACTTGCAGCCCCTCAAAAACATCAACCTGAAAAGCGGGTAAGTGGATAACTTCTACGGCGGGCGGCAGTTCAAATTCTTCTACCAGTTGTCCACCATCAATCAGGCAAACCTGAAAGTTCTTGACCAGGGAGCGCATAATTTCGGTTGTCCGAACTAGGTGCCCCATTCCAAGTAAATTCTGACAGTAAAACAAAATCTTTTGCATATTTATTAATCCTCCAAATTAAGGCTCCTAAAGCTTGCTGCAAAGGATGTTTAGCCCAGAATGCCCGTATGAAAAGTTAGTATCTTGGTGCTCGGCTTAATCCTTTCCAACCCCCCTAAAGAAGGGGGGTTAGGCTCAAAGTCTCCCCTAGAAGGGGGGTTTAGGGGGACTCCAAGGTTGAAGTGTGGCGATCGCCACACAATTTTCCAAAGCAATTTAAGCCGCGATCGCCATCGGCACTAGTTCAGATTTAAGGGCTGGCTTGAACGGCAGCGTCTGATTCACAAGATCGTAGATCTGGCAGGTAATTTGAGGCAGCGCATCCAAATTAAGCTGCTTGATGGCAGCCATTGTGCCCCGTTGATTGCTGAGTTGTTGCAGAAGCGTCTGGATTAAAGAATCAGGATTAAGTTGATCGGGATGAACGGCTTTGAACAGCCCTAGCTGCGTCATTTTTTCAGCCCGCACTAACTGCTCCTGGGAAGGTCTCACCCGTGGGATCACAACAGCCGGCTTTTGAGCGGAGAGGATTTCGCAAATCGTGTTATATCCACCCATTGAAACGATCGTATCTGCTGCTGCCAGATAGCTGATCAAGTCATCTGTAAACTCAACCATTTGGACATGGGGATATTGCTCAGCCATCTCAGACAGCTTTTCTCGTTCTGCTACTGACATTTCTGGGCCAGAAATGATCAGGCTTTTAATGTTGTGATTGGCAGGTAGTAATTTTAGCCCCAGCAGATAGTTATGAATCATTGGGTATCCATCTTCGCCACCGCCTGGTGTTACCACAACTAACCGCTCTTCTGGTAAGACTTGCAGTTCCTGCCGAATCGCACTCCGATCCTGCCGTCCCTGGGGGCGACCCATGTAACCGCAGAATTTTACTTTGTTAGCGATCGCAGGCGGCAGTCGATACTCCTGAACAAAGTCAAATACTTCCGGGCTACCAACAACGAGTAACTGGTCGTAATACTTCTCAACGGCGGCATGAAAGCCCGTTTTCTGCCACTCGGCCATGGTTTTGGCCGGGGCATCCAGAATATCGCGCAGTAGTAGCACAATCTTGGTTTTGGGACACCAAGACCGCAGGTATTTGACCGTCTTTTTAATTTCGTTTTGCAGTCCAAACGGCTTTTTGTCAACCAAGAACAAATCTGGTTTGAAGTGGACGGCGGCGGAAAGAATTAAATCTGAGCGCAGTTGAATAATTTGATCACTGTCGGTCTGCAAATACTTAGTTGCAATATTACCTGTTTCACCGCGATTCAGGCAGGGTAGTTTGATGTAATCCAGCCCTTTTGGGAGCCGAAAGCTTTGCACCATTGGAGACCCTGACAACAATAAGATTGAAAGTCCAGGAATATCTTTCAGGAGGCTTTCGCAAATGGCTAGCATCCTCCGAATATTACCGAGACCATACGCATCGTGAGAATAAACTAGCAGTCTCATAATAGATGTCCTGAGTGCTTCACTGATTTACATCTTTATCCAGTCAGATGAAAACTTAATGAAGTTTTTATGAGATACTTCTCATGATTTTAATAATTTATTGAAACCCAGACAGCAGTAGCCGTTCAGCAAAGTAGCGCTGCGATCGCCCAGTCAAACTTCACCCAAATGCGATCGCATCTTCTCCAGCAGCTCACTAAATTTAAACGGTTTGGCAATAAAATCGTTGGCCCCTGCTGCTAAAGCGGCTTGACGGACGGACTGATCGCCAAGGGCAGTCACAACAATAATAATCGGCAAGTTTTGTTTCTGCCGCAGGGTTTGGAGGACAGACATCCCATCGACAATCGGCAATCCTAAATCGAGCAGCAATAGGTCAAACTCTCCGCTGGCAGCCAAGTTCAGGGCTTGTTCGCCATCCTCAGCTACAGTCGTTGTATAGCCATTGTTACGCAGCCCTTTGGCGATAAAAGCGACCAGTCGGCTTTCATCTTCGGCAATTAAGACCTTGAGCATGAAGCTGTATAGGGAGATACTTGATCTCATCCTATCCTTACAAATCTAAGAATCAATCCTTCCTAAGAACATTCTCATCTCCGAAGGCGATAGCCCATTCCTCTCACCGTTTCAATCAAGTCACTGCCTAATTTTTTGCGTAAATAACCGACATAAACATCAACCACATTCGAGCCTGGGTCATAGTCGTACCCCCAGACTCGATCCAGCAGTTGCTCTCGACTTAAAACTTGCCCTGGATGCCGTAAGAACATCTCAGCCAACGTGAATTCCCGTGCCGGTAGTTCTAGCCAGCGATCGCCCACCTGAACCTTCCGAGTCCGCAAATCCAGCGTCAACTCTCCCACCTTGAGCAGCGTTTCTTCCATGCCGCTGTCCAAGCTACTGCCCCGCAGCCGGACTCGAATCCGAGCCAGCAGTTCCTCAAATCGAAACGGCTTGGTCACGTAATCGTCTGCACCGCCTTCAAACCCAGCCACCTTATCGTGAATATCGTCACGAGCCGTCAGAATAATAATTGGTAATTTTTCACCCTGCCCCCGGATCTCTTCCAGCACCTGTAGACCATCTTTACCCGGCAGTCCTAAATCGAGAATTAGCAGGTCAAAGTCACTGCCTTGGGCGAGTAAGAGCGCCTCCCTCGCATCCTTGGCAATCGTGGCCGTGAACCCATGCGATCTCAGCCCTTTGTCCAGAAATGAGGCGATTCGGGGTTCATCTTCAGCGATTAAAATTCGAGGCATGAGAATTTGTCAAATAGGGAACTGCCTCGTCGGTCTTAAGTTGATGACAATCGTAAAGGTAGATCCGGTTCCCAGTTGGCTCTGCAAAATCAACTTTCCGGCATGGGCTTCGGTGATGGCTTTGACAATTGCCAATCCTAACCCAGCTCCCTGCGATCGCCGTCTGCTGTTGGCGCTGCGGGCAAACCGCTCGAAAATCCGCTCTTGGTCGGCAGTGGCGATTCCTTCCCCGGTATCTCGCACCCAAAGCCGCAGTTGATCGCGTTCCACGGCAGCTCCAATCGCGATGATATCCTCAGGCTTTGTATGCTGGGTCGCATTTTGAGCCAGATTCATCATTGCTTGAGTCAGGCGTTGCCGATCTGCCACAATCCAGACATTGGCAGAAGCATCAATTTGCCAGCGCCGATCAGCTAAGGCAGTGGCTTTGGCGAAGAGTTCTTCGATCAGTACACCCACTTCAAAGGTTTCGAGCAGCAAAAAGTCTGGACGCTCGGATTTAGCCAGTAACAACAAATCTTCGACGAACCGACTCATCCGATCCAGCTCATCGATAACTAAATCTAGGGTTTCTTGCTGTTCTGCTGGCTCACCGCCAATTAATTCTAAGTGTCCCCGAATAATCGTAATTGGCGTCCGCAGCTCATGTCCAGCATCATTGACAAAGTTGCGCTGAGTCTCAAAGGCTGACTCCAGCCGATCCATCATTTCATTAAATGTTTTGGCCAGTTCGCCAATTTCTCCCCTGCCGCTGACCGTAATCCGTTGAGTCAAGTCAGATTCACTGATCGATTGGGCCGTTGTCGTGAATAAGCGCAGCGGAGCCAACACCCTGCCAGCCGCAAACCAAGCCAGCACCAAGGCAATACACAGCACCACCACGGTCACCTCACTAATTGTTGTCATGGCTTCGAGGGCTTCGGCCCGCTCCCCGGCGGTTGTGTGCGCTGCTGCAAACACTCCCACGATTTTGCCATTGACTTGAATTGGCTTAGCGACATAGATAATGTTGCCAACCTTTGGATCTTTAACTTCTTTTTCGCCTTGCATCAGTTGAGACAATTTGCCCCACTTTTGGACGAGTTCTGAATCCTCTGCAATCAGTTTTGGCAAGGCCCGAGAGCTAGCTTTATGAAACTCTCCCTCAACTAAGGTAATCAAGAAGGTATCGTCTTCAGTTAGCTGACGCTCCAAGTAAATGTCAAATAGGGCAGCCAGTTTATCCGCATCAGAAGGGGGATTACTAATATCATCCTCCTCTCGCAGTTCCCGCCAGATCTCTCCCCCTTGCCCCTTGTTCCATTCCTTGTCGAAGAGGGTTTGAAACTCTGCTACCTCTTCGGTCAGTTCTCCTCGCACCCGCGCATCAACGTGGACAAACAAGCGTTGCCGAATGGTTGGAATCGCAACGGCAATAAAGAAGGCCATCAGCAGCACATACCAAATCAAAATCCTCGTCCGCGCTTCTCCCCAGACTCTCAGCCCAGTTTTAAACGGAGATAGTAAATTCTTCAAGCGATCGCTCTGACCTGCATCGGCTACTTTCATTTCATCTTAAACTTGCGATTGCCCTAAAGCCAACCAATGATCAACACTTTAGCTAAGACCCTATTTTTTAGGATGAGAATTTTCTTAGAAAATTCACTCAGGTCTAACTCCCTGCCAGAAATTTACCGGACAATTTAGCAGATCGTGCCTAATCTGGTAATTGATTGGGGTCAATGCCTTGCGATCGCAAATAGGCTTCTAGCCGTTGGCGCTGACGCTGCTCCTGCTCCGCCCGTAATTGTTCTTGCTCCGCTCGCGATCGCTCTTGATCAGCCAGTTCTTCTGCACTGAGATAACGATCACTCTGTTGGTCATACCAAGTCAAGATTTCCTGGTCTATTCCTCCGACCAAGCCTTGATAGCGCCCAATCCCCAAACCCACTTCCGGCATCCAATACGGTTCGCCAATTTGTAAGTGATAAACCCCATTGACTAACTTGTAGAGTTCAAACGGTTGATGCTGGTCACGCCGCCAAAACTCTGGGTTATAGACCAAGTAGTACAACACGCCCAACTTGGCATAGAGATCCAGTTTCTCGTCATACTCTTCCCGGGGCGTGTGAGACACCATTTCTAGACCAAAAATCGGCACCACGTCGTTTTCTTCCCAGGTGGCATAGCTGCGGCGAGATTTGCCGCCCTTTTTGCGCTCCACCCCTAAGCTCAAAAACCCATCGGGGACAACTGGCACCTTGGGGCTGATGCCTGTAGTGTGATACACCGCCATATCGACGCCAAAATACCAATCCATCCGCCCTGCCCAAATCCTGGTTAGCAGCAGCAGCAGTAGATTGGGCAACAAGTTTTGGTCTTCGTTGTCCACAGGGGTATCGTCCGAGCAGGGGAGGTCAGCAGTGCTGGGTAAGGTGGTTTTTAGCAGCGGATTGGAAAACACTGATCATCCTACCAGAGACGCGATGGCCTCATTATAGGGCTAGCTCTGATTCCTTAGATGCGAGGGCTGTAAAGCTTGTCCTGACCTAGATATAGTACTGATAGTCGCGCTTCCCCTTTGACAGCCTTAATGCGATAATTTTTTAGTAAGTTTGTCGAAATCCTGCTTTGCTTATGACGATTTCAATTTCCCCAGCCGCTCACAAGCAACTATTTGCCGAAATGAGTTCCGTCGAATTGACCTGCCATCCCGATCCCTTGGATTTGCAGGATTTTATGGGCGATTTTCCTTCTGACTTGGGCAAGGGAGTTTGGCGGACGATCACCCTGCGGGATGGGCTGCAATTGCAATTGGGCAACCTACACCTGCACGATCGCTACCTCAGCGCCGAACTGGAAGGAGGGTGCGATTGGCTAGAACTGCACCTGCACCTATCTGGGTTCCATACCTATGGAGATGGCGGGATTGGGGCAGGGCAGTATGGCTTATTCGGCAGTGGGCTATGTCCGGCAATGCCGATGGATGTATGCGATCGAGAAGCGTTTTGGGAAGTGATAGTAGGGATTCGGGTGGATGCACTGCGATCGTTCATTGGCGACGGCAACGGGGAATTGCCCCCCGCCCTGCAACCTTGGGTGCGTTCGGTGGATCAACTGTACTATTGCCGATATGATGCCGCTACCCCGGCGATGCAACTGGCGGCGCGGCAGCTATTGCGCTGTGGGTTTCAGGGGCTGCCCAAGCGCATGTTTTTGGAGGGCAAGGCGCTGGAACTGCTGGGTTTGGTGGCAGCAGCAGAGACAGATCGATACGATGGCGATCGCTCCACACCCAGTCGCCCCTACTTACCCAACGATTTAACCGATCGGATTCACCAGGCCAGAGACATTTTGCGGCAGCGGTTAGACAATCCCCCCGGTTTGGCAGAACTGTCAAGATTAGTAGGATTGAACGATTGCACGCTGAAACAGGGATTTCGCCAAGTGTTTAGCACAACGGTGTTTGGCTATTTGCATGACTATCGAATGGAGCAGGCGCGGCAGCTCTTAAGCACAGGCGAAATGAAAGTGATTGAGGCAGCCAAAGCGGTTGGATTTGTCGATCGCAGCTATTTTGCGGCTGCATTTCGCAAAAAGTTTGGCTACAACCCCAGTGCGCTGAAATCGACACGCAATTAAATGGCTACGGCAGGAAAGCGCAATAATAAAGTAAAGTTGCAGAGCTGTCAGATGACGACTACCCTTCCCATCTCTAAGACAATTTTGACGATCGCTGATTTGGAGGAGAAATTCAATCTCCATGTCAGTCTAGATCCGACGTTCTTTCCAGAGTGGTGTCAGGATTTGCCTGATCTGACAGCTTCTGAAGTAGAGACGTTAGACCATTTGCAGCAGCGGTTTGCAGCGCATCGCAAGCGTGGCAAAGTCTCTGAGGGGGCTGTTGATAAGCTTTTAGTTTCTCCTCTCCTCGATCTAGTTGGCTTTTATGAACCAGATTTTAATGTTCGTACCGAAGAATCAGTTCAATATGCCCTAGAAGAAGATGAAGACGAAGAAATCCTGCGGGGACGAATCGATACTCTGATTGTTCAAGACCAATTTTGGGTACTAGTGGTAGAAGCAAAGCGGACAATTATGGCTTCCCTAGCGGTGCCCCAGGTATTAGCGTATATGATGTGTAACCCTAACCCAGCCCAATCGGTTTATGGCATGGTCAGTAATGGAGATGAGTTTATCTTTCTGAAGGTAAATGCTCTGCCCCACCCTGAATATAGTTCCTCAACCCTCTACGCCCTGTTTTTCCCTCCGGTTAACCAGCATTTGCGCGAAGTGTTTCGAGTTTTGAAGCAAGTCAAGAACTTGATTGCTCCCAGGTAGGGAAAATTCAAAAAATTCCGGCTAGCCATCAAAAAAATTCCGGCTAGCCACCATTGCGATCGTCTAGATCGCTCATCCTCCCCTTAGACTTTTGAGAATTAATCTTAACTGAGGGTGTGAGTGAGCATGAGTTTAGGGTGGCGTTTACTGTTCCGAGTCGGATCGCCGATGGTGGCGGGTTTGTGCTTGTCCTTAGCCGTATCCACAGTGCGGGCAGAACTGCCCCAGATCAATGACTTACCCAACGACCTCCCCCAGGGGGCCACCAGCGTCAAAGAGTGGCTGGCCCAGGTCGAAGCCGCGACGGTGCAAGTGAATGGCGTCAGCTTGAATCCAACCCCATCGGAGCTAGAAATTGTCCTGCAAACAGCAGAGGGCAAGCCCTTGCAGGTAGATGCGACCAAGTTTCGCACGGAGGGGAATCGCCTGATTGCGGATATCCCCAATGCAGTCTTAACCCTCACGGATGCCCAAGCCTTCAATGCCGACAACCCAACCGAAGACATTGCCGCCGTTCAAGTCGTTCAGCAGGATGCTAGCACGATTCAAATCCGCGTTATTGGCAAGGAAAGACTCCCCAAAACAGCGGTGACGCTCAAAACCGGCGAGTTTATCTACAGCCTCAATCCAGAAGGAGAAGAATCAGAGGAAGAAGAACTGGTGGTGACGGGGGAAGGCGAGGACAGCTATTTTGTCCCTGACACGAGCGTCGGTACCAGAACCGACACCCCACTGCGGGACATTCCAGCTTCAATTCAGATTGTGCCGCGGCAAGTGATTCAAGATACCCAATCCCGGACGATTACCCAGGCTTTAGAAAATGTTCCAGGGGTAATCTCTCAGGGGTCAGGAGTTGGTTTTTCGAGAGATTACTTTACAATTCGTGGGTTTGATGCCTATAATGGGATTGTCAATGGCTTGCCAGACCCTCAAATTACTTCCGATGGCATTTTCTTCAATGTAGAGCGGGTAGAAGTGTTACGCGGGCCTGCTTCTGTTCTATACGGTGAGAGCGGCGGAAGTGCTTTGGGCGGAACGATCAACTATGTTACTCGTCGTCCCTTAAGAGATCCGTATTTTGAAGCAGAGGTAAGTGTTGGGAATTACAACTTTTACCAGGGGACAATTGATGTTTCTGCACCGCTGAATCGTTCCAAATCTGCTTTGGGTCGATTCATCGCTGGCTATCGGAATAATGATAGCGTTATTGATTTTGATACCAGTGACGTTGTGGGCTTTGCCCCAAGTTTAAGCTTTCAGCTTGGCAGCAGGAGTAAATTAATTGTTGAAGGAGATGTTGTTGTTTATGAACAGGACGATTCTGGAGCCTTACCCATTGTTGGCACGATCCTCCCAAATCCCAATGGTAAAGTTCGCAGGAGTTTCAACCCAGTTGGCCCAGATGTTGTTCGGAACCTGACCTATAACGGCAGAGTAGGGTATCAATTTGAACATCAATTCAATGAGAATCTAACCCTGCGTAATGCCTTTCGATATACCTTTTATGGAGATGACGACCGGGATGGAGCAGCGATCATATTCCAAGCTGGAGTAGAATCAGATAACCGGACTGTGACTCGGAATGCAATTTTTGGTAGCCAGTTTTTCCATACCTTTCTGTTGGATACCAATTTGCTGAGTAAATTTAAAACAGGTAGTGTTGAACATCAAATCTTATCTGGGTTTAGTCTAACTCGAAGTACGACTGATATAGCCTATGGATTTGGCTTTCCGGCTCCCCCTGTCGATATGTTTGACCCAGTTTACGATCAAAATGTTGTCTTCGGAGATATTAACTCTAGTCGGTTTATAACCAAAGATATCATCGGAATATACGTTCAAGACCAAATTACGCTGCTGGACAACCTGAAATTGCTGGTGGGTGGACGCTTCGATATTGTTGATAACCGTGCAACCGATCGGTTAACTAATACCAAAACGGCGCAAACTGATACTGCCTTTAGCCCCCGCGTTGGTTTAGTTTATCAGCCCATTCAGCCTATTTCTCTCTACGCCAGTTATGCACAGTCTTTCAATCCAGTCCTTGGTGTTACTGCCTTTGGTGATTTTTTAAAGCCTGAGCGAGGAACGCAGTATGAAGTGGGTATCAAGTCCGAATTGAACAGCCAGCTATCAACAACTTTGGCTTTATATGAGTTAACTCGCTCCAACGTCACTACCCGTGACTTACTAACTCCTGGTTTTTCTGTACAATCTGGTAAGCAAAGAAGTCGGGGCATAGAATTCGATATCACTGGCGAAATTTTACCTGGGTGGAATATTATTGCAGGCTATGCCTACACCGACGCCAGAGTCGTCGAAGATAATGATATTCCTGTGGGTAATCGCCTATTTAACGCGCCAGAACATGCCGTCAACTTCTGGACAACCTATCGCATTCAGCGGGGAATAGTTAAGGGTTTGGGCTTTGGTCTGGGGTTGTACTACATTGGGGAGCGACCTGCTGATAATGCCAATACGGTGAATTTACCTAGCTTTATCAGAACAGATGCAGCAATTTTTTACGAACGAGATCAACTGCGCGTGTCTTTGAATGTTCGCAATCTGTTCGATGTTGAAAATTTTACTGCGGGTAACTCAAGTCAATTCGTTACCCTTGGCACCCCTTTTACGATTCAAGGTTCATTATCCTGGAAATTCTAAACCTTAGAACCATGGTTCCTACTGCAACACCATCTCCAAACAGTCGATCGTGCCTTTCTTCCTTCAAACTGAGGGCGATCGCCAGGGAGACCTAGACAATACCTTTACACTGCCCAGCTACTTTCGCACCGATGCGGCTATCTTCTACAAGCGGGGTCGCTTCAGGACAGCCCTGAATGTCAAAAATTTGTTCAATCTTGAGTATTTTGAAAATTCTAATGCCGCTTTCGGGGTTTATCCAGGAGAGCCGCTCACGGTGCAGGGAAGTATTTCCTGGGAATTCTAGCAGTGGGTCGCTTTTCAACGCCTAAACTTTAGGACACGTCACAATAGGTCAATTCAGTACACAGACCCTAGCGCAAATCCATGAATGCACCAACTACCAAAACCGCTGGACTGAATAAGTATCAAAGACAACATCCATTCCAACAATCGGGATATTTTCCACCAATGCTTGAGCTAACAACAATCGATCAAACGGATCGCGATGATGCAACGGCAGCATTTCCACCCTAGCCAGATGGGGCATTTCAATCGGCAGCAATTCCATGCTATTTTGCTGAATCTGCTGCTCTACAAACACTTGAATCAAGCCTTTTGCAACTGAACTGAGTTGAGGACTATCCGTCACAAACCAAATAAACGTATGAGTATCCAACAACAACCTCATTCCATGTATTCCTTAAAATCCTCTAATGGTGCATCAAAATCATCTGCCATCCAAACCATGCCCTTCGCGCTTCCAGCCTTTGCTGGATAACGTTTTAGCTGAGGTTCTAAAGAGAGGAGTTTAATCACAGGTTGATTGTCCTTCAGCAAAAGAACCTCTTCTCCATTTAATGCCGCTTCTACCAACCCTAACAGCTTTTGAGACGCTTCTTCTAATCTAACTCGTTGCATATACGCTCTCCCCGTAAAAGGCGATCGATGCCTTGATCATAATCCAATCATATATATCACCAACTTGCAATCTTTCCTGTGATGTCAACCCCAATTTATTGCTGCACAATTTGCATCAACTTAAGCTACTGCATAGCCCGTGTATTGCCTCACTTCTGGCGAGCGAAACCCCAACACAATCTGCTCCTTGGGAATACCAGCCCGCTCTAAATCAGCCGCAACTCCCTCTTCTGTGCCATCCCGCTGAATCCAGATTTTGCCATCAATGATGTCAATGTGAACCAAACAACCATGCACCCGGCGATCGCCATCCCAGCCCACATCCATCCACAAATAGCGATCGCGCGTCCGGTCAAAAATAACTTCTGCCTGAATTGGTGCATAGGAATAGGGCAATGCGGCGTACTCACTCAACACCGATTCAATCACCTGACGATATTGTTCTAATTGGGCATGATCCATTGCTGAATAACCTCCTGTTTAGGATCAAACGAGATTAGTTTTAATCGATGATTTTTAAGTAGAAGCTTGCCGATCGGTTCTTCAAATAGATCCTCAATCACAAAATTTGGCACCGCTAAATACAATACCCGCGATGGTTCTACTTCTGCCAAGATATCTTGATACAACACATATTGTCCCAATGCCTTTTCCAAATCATCAATATCCGAGCGACCGATAAAACTTTTAATCTCGACTGCAATCTTATGATCTACTTTCTCTGCTGCCAGCAATTGGCTTGCACCCAAATCTACATAAAAATCTTTCTTGCCCAACTTCAGCGTCAGTGGATCATGCGTAATTGTCCACTGATCTTTGACTAATGCAGTTTTGACTGTAGCGTGATAGATATCTCTGGCTGGCATATAAACCTAAAGAAGCCTTGCTCCTCATTTTACCGCTGATCTCAAATCACTCACCGATACAGAAACAATTGCCCAATGACTACGACCAAACTCCCAATTTGGTTCACCTATCCAAAACTAAGAGCGATCGCCTTGTGGCATCGCCAGAAACGAGTAATGGGGTGAAACGATTAGGACAAGCGATCGCCCCTAATCTGGCAATTGATCGGGATCGATGCCCTGCGATCGCAAATAGGCTTCTAGCCGTTGGCGCTGACGCTGCTCTTGTTCAGCCCGCGATCGCTCCTGCTCCGCCCGTAATTGTTCTTGCTCCGCTCGCGATCGCTCTTGATCAGCCAGTTCTTCTGCACTGAGATAACGATCACCCTGTTGGTCATACCAAGTCAAGATTTCCTGGTCTATTCCACCGACCAAGCCTCGATAGCGCCCAATCCCCAAACCCACTTCCGGCATCCAATACGGTTCGCCAATTTGCAAGTGATAAACCCCATTGACTAACTTGTAGAGTTCAAACGGTTGATGCTGGTCACGCCGCCAAAACTCTGGGTTATAGACCAAGTAGTACAACACGCCCAACTTGGCATAGAGATCCAGTTTCTCGTCATACTCTTCCCGGGGCGTGTGAGACACCATTTCTAGACCAAAAATCGGCACCACGTCGTTTTCTTCCCAGGTGGCATAGCTGCGGCGAGATTTGCCGCCCTTTTTGCGCTCCACCCCTAAGCTCAAAAACCCATCGGGGACAACTGGCACCTTGGGGCTGATGCCTGTAGTGTGATACACCGCCATATCGACGCCAAAATACCAATCCATCCGCCCTGCCCAAATCCTGGTTAGCAGCAGCAGCAGTAGATTGGGCAACAAGTTTTGGTCTTCGTTGTCCACAGGGGTATCGTCCGAGCAGGGGAGGTCAGCAGTGCTGGGTAAGGTGGTTTTTAGCAGCGGATTGGAAAACACTGATCATCCTACCAGAGACGCGATGGCTTCATTTTAGTCTTCAATAGATTGAAGTTAAAGTTTGACTTAAAGTGAAGTGCTTCCCTTGCCTAAATTGCAGGCGCTAGAGGGCGGCCCGCAGACGTTTTTCAAAGTAGCGACCGATTTGGGCGATCGGCAGACTGAGGGCAAAATAGAGAACCATCGCCAGCATATAGAACGGCATTTGGTCACTGCTATAGCGGCGGGTATAGATACTCATGACGGAGGTTAAATCCGTCCCTGCAATCACGCTGATCACGGCCGAGTCCTTCAGCATGTAAATGAAATCATTCACCAAGGGCGGAATCATCAGCGGAATCGCTTGGGGGACAATAATCCGAACGAAGCTCTGGTCGGAAGTCATGCCCAAGGAAAAAGCCGCCTCATTTTGGCCAGGGTCAACCGACCCCAGCCCAGCCCGAAACACCTCTGCCTCGTAGGCCGCATAGTTGAGCGCTAAAGACGTAATCCCGGCTGTCCAGGAATTAGCTAGGGTTGACAAATCAAATTGCACTAGCACTGCCCCAACCCCGTAGTAGAGCAGCAAAATTTGAGCAATAATCGGCGTTCCTCGGATCACTTCAATAAAAAACCGAGCTGGTCCCCGCAGCCAGACGAAAGGGGAAGCACACATTAGGGCTAAGACTAACCCCAGCCCCAAGGCGATCGGAAAGGAAGCAAGACAATAGATGAGAGTATTGAGGGTTCCCTGAAGGAAATCGGGCAGAGCTGATAAAACGGCTTGCATAGCTTCACTCCAAACCTAAACAATCCCAATATCTGCCTGCTGAGCGTTCCACATTTTCCACTTTTCGTAGATACCCTTGAGGGTGCCGTCTTTTTTGAGAATGCCGAAGGCCTGGTCAATTTCTTTTTGAAGGGCAGTCGCTCTCGGACTGCTTTTGTGAAAGGCAACCACATAATCGCTGAGTTCAAACGGCTTGCCGATCAGCCTCAACTTATCGTTGGTCGTGCCACCAGGGCCACTGCCCAAAACGAAGTAGGCAACGATCGGGAAGTCTAGAAACACGGCATCAACTTTTTTCTGAGTCAAATCATCGAAGGGGAGATTGCCGTCGTAAGCTTTGGTTGTTAAGGCTTTATCAGCCCGCAGCAGGTCTTCCGCTTTGTAGCCAGAGCCAGTCCCGACGGTCATCCCAGCCAGGTTCTTGAGGGTGAGGTCGCTGGTTTCGGTATAATCCTTGAAGCGCGGATCATCGGCGCGGACGACAATTTGCTGACCGTAATGATAATAGGGCACCGAAAATATTTGCGTTTTTGCCCGATCGTCGTTAATTTCCCAGCCGTTCATGATGAAGTCGAATTTGTCAGAAGCTAAAGCAGCCGGCAGTTGGCCATAAGCGGTCTGGACAAAGGCTTGCTTAACGCCCATTAGCTTAGCCAGCGCGTCGGCAATTTCAACTTCAAACCCAACCAGCTGATTGGGGTCAGTTGGGTCTTGAAACACATAGGGGGCACCAGAGGTGGATTCTCCCCCCCACTGCAAGCTACCGGGGGTCATTAAGCCGGTGCTAGGGACTTGGGCTGTTTGAGAAGTAGACTCTGGCGTCGTGGCAACATTACCGCCACAGGCGACTAGCAAAGATTTGATGCTGCCGCCAGCGATGATTAAGCCTGCGGTTTGGCCGGCCCGTTTGAGAAACTTGCGGCGTTGGATCTGACTCATAGGTTGTGCGTTAGCCCTGGTGAAAAAGTGTTTGGACTATCTTAGGGAAAAACTCTGCTAGGGTCAAAAAAATCTCTTGCCGTTCAGGGCAGGGTCGAGAGCACCCGCTCTAAAAACAGCTTGGTGCGCTCTTGCTGGGGCCGCCGGAATAGTTCCTGCGGGTCGCCCTGCTCCATAATTACCCCATCGGCAATAAACACTACTCGATCGGAGACATCCCTGGCAAACTGCATTTCGTGGGTGACCACCACCATCGTCATTCCTTCCTCGGCCAAGTCCCGCATTACTTTCAGCACTTCACCGACTAGTTCGGGGTCGAGGGCTGAAGTCGGCTCATCAAACAAGAGGGCTTGGGGCTGCATGGCCAGGGCACGGGCGATCGCTACCCGTTGCTTCTGACCCCCCGACAGCCGATTTGGGTAAACATCGCGCTTACTGGCTAAGCCAACTTTGTCTAACAGCACCTCGGCCATGTCGATCGCGTGTTTCTTAGCCATCTTTCGGACTTGCATTGGCGCTTCAATGATGTTTTGCAGCACCGTCATGTGCGGAAACAGATTAAATTGCTGAAACACCATCCCGACTTCGCGGCGAATGTAGCTGAGTTGCTTGACGCTCATTTGCGGGTCGAGGGTGTGCCCGTAAATGCAAATTTCGCCGTTGGTGTGTTTTTCTAACCCGTTCAAGCAGCGAATTAAGGTGCTTTTGCCAGAGCCGCTGGGGCCAATTAGGGCGACGACTTCTCGCTTTTGGACGTGGAAGTCAACATCTTTGAGGATGTGTTTGTCGCCGTAAAACTTGTTCATTTTAGTGGCTTGAATTACCACCTCGTCTTCAACGGCATTGGAGAATGCCATCTGAGCTGATGGGCTGGATTGGCCAAGGGGCGCATCTTTAGACGATAAGGCTGGTTCTGGCTCCATAAGCGACTCTATATTTTGAACCCTAATTAAAGTGCGATTTGGTGAAATAAATTTAGCTAAATATAGCCTGACAGCAAATATTGCCGTGTAGCATATAGATCAATATTTTTAACAAAATTATGTCTATCCTGGAGTGCGGTTGCTGCTCGTGGTTGGACTTTAAGGCTCTCAAACGATTGATTTTCAAGCGCCCCCTACTCTAAGTTTGGAGACTCTCCATGCAACAGTACAAGATGATTATTGGTGGTGAGCAGGTGGCCGCTGTGAGTGGTAATTGGCAACCCGTGATCAACCCCGCTACAGAGGAGGCGATCGCCGAAGTTCCGCAAGCTGATTATGCCGACATTGACAAAGCCGTTGCTGCCGCCCATTCTGCCTTTGCGACCTGGTCAAAAATGGCTCCAGTCGAGCGGAGTCTGCTGTTGCTAAAGCTGGCCGATGCCCTGGAAGCCAAGGCGACTGAGCTAGCTGACTTGGAAAGCCTCAACGCGGGCAAACCGATCAAGCTAGTCGCCAACGGCGATATCCCATTTGGGATTGACAACATTCGCTACTTTGGCGGGCAAGCCAGAGTAATTGATGCGGTGGCAGCAGGGGAATTTGTCGGTGGCTATACGTCAACCCTGCGCCGAGAGCCGATCGGTGTGGTCGGCTCGATCGCCCCTTGGAACTACCCGTTCATGATGGCGGCTTGGAAAATTGCCCCAGCCGTGGCGGCCGGGAACACCGTCGTAATTAAACCCGCCCCCCCAACCCCCCTGACAACGCTGATTCTGGCTCAGGTTGCTCTCGAAGTTGGCTTTCCGCCAGGGGTGATCAATGTCGTCACGGGCGGCGGCCCGGCCGTGGGCGAACCCTTGGTGACGCATCCTAATGTCGGCATGGTGTCGTTTACCGGCTCCACCCCCACCGGCAAGCGAATTATGGAGCTGGCCGCTCGCAAGGTGACGCGGGTGCATTTGGAACTGGGCGGTAAGGCTCCCTTGATTGTGTTTGCTGATGCCAACTTGGAGGCGGCCGCCCGTGGGGCCGTCGTAGGGGCCTACGTCAACACGGGGCAAGACTGCACCGCCGCCACTCGGCTGTTGGTGGAGCGCTCTTGCTACGACGAGTTCATGGCTCTGTTCAAAGGCTTCTCTGAGCAGGTGCGGCTGGGGTCGCCCCAAGCTCAAACCACCGACATGGGGCCACTGATTTCGGCTGAGCAGCGCGATCGCGTCCACGGCTTTGTCGAGCGAGCTAAGGCGGCTGGAATTACGCTCAATCTGGGTGGCGAACTGCCGACGGGCACCGGCTATTTCTACTCACCGACCATTTTCTCAAATGCGCCCACTCAAAGCGAAATCATGCAGGAAGAAGTGTTTGGGCCAGTAGTGGTGGTCAACCCAATTGAGTCAGAAGCCGAGGCGATCGCCGTTGCAAACGATGTCCGGTTTGGACTAGCATCTTCCGTCTGGACAAAGGACGTGGCCAGAGCTTGGCGGGTGGCTGGAGCGCTCCAATTTGGCACCGTCTGGGTCAATGACCATCTGCCTTTAAGCTCTGAATTGCCCCACGGTGGCTTCAAAGAATCCGGCTTTGGCAAAGACCTCTCGCGCTATGCGTTTGAAGAGTACACGATCGCCAAGCACGTTATGTTTGACCTCAGCGGCGAGGCCAAGAAACCCTGGCACTTCACTGCCTTTGGCGATCCTGACGAGTGATTCGTTAAATCAAGAGATTTAGCAGCGATCGCGGTAAATAAACATTTCAGCTTGCTCCGGCAACTGCGCCAAAACTGTTTGGATTTGAGCGTGGTGAGGCGACAGATGGCAAACGGGGTCGGTGGCGCTGGCATCTTGGGTCAGTAAAAACGCTTGACAACGACAGCCTCCCCAGTCTAATTCTTTGCGATCGCAGCTCTGACAGGGTTCTGGTAGCCAGCTTGTACCACGAAACTGATTCATGCCAGGCGATTCAAACCAAATCCAATCTAAAGAGCGATCGCGGACGTTGCCAAATTCTAGCCCAGGAATGGCCATCGCCGCTTGGCAGGGTAAGCCGGTGCCGTTTGGGTGCTTAAAGACACTAACCTCGGCAGCCCAAAGACACTAACTTCGGCGGCCTAAAGACACTAACTTCGGCACCCAAATGACAGCAACCTCGGCGGGTCATTTTTGAGAAACTTCGGCAGGTAATA
>JAESGG010000059.1_pt1 | contig 40098 bp, 36 predicted proteins | sample 9266231 | NCBI WGS metagenome assembly JAESGG01 (sample SAMN14515337, study PRJNA621664) | algae metagenome | isolation source: Aphanocapsa sp. GSE-SYN-MK-11-07L and co-occurring heterotrophs from wet... | place: USA: Grand Staircase Escalante National Monument, Utah | collected 2006-04-16 | reverse complement strand
TCACCCACTTGCGTCAGTAGGCTTTGTACAATGGCTTCCATGGCTATCCGTCTGGTGTTTATTTTTGACAATATGCACCCTATCCGATGGATAGCTTTCTTGTCAAAATCTGTCCGGACTATTGCTACAAGGGATTGAGTATATTTACTCCCATAACCCTGATCAACGCTTATAATCTGTTACAGATGTATTACGATTAATGTTTAATTTGTAATAGATTTTCATCTAGTAGCAGAGAACCTTCATGAAGCCACGGATACTTGTTATTGATGATGATCCTGCGATCGCTGAGCTGGTTGCCATCAATTTAGAAATGGCTGGCTACGATGTCAGCCAAGCGGCAGATGGCGTGAAGGGTCAGGCTTTGGCGGTTCAGTTGCTGCCAGATTTAGTCGTTTTAGATTTGATGTTGCCCAAGGTAGATGGGTTTACGGTTTGTCAGCGCCTGCGACGAGATGAACGCACGTCTGATATCCCGATTTTGATGTTAACCGCACTCAGCCAAACCCAAGACAAAGTAGAAGGGTTTAACGCCGGAGCCGATGATTATCTAACCAAGCCATTTGAAATTGAAGAGATGCTGGCCAGAGTCCGGGCTCTGCTGCGCCGCACCGATCGCATCCCCCAGGCCGCCAAACACACCGAAATTCTCAGCTATGGGCCGCTGACCCTGGTGCCAGAACGGTTTGAAGTGGTTTGGCTAGAGCAAATTATCAAGCTAACGCGGCTAGAGTTTGAGCTTTTGCACTGCCTACTCCAGCGGCACGGGCAAACCGTTGCGCCGAGCGAAATTCTCAAGGAAGTCTGGGGCTATGACCCGGATGATGACATTGAAACAATTCGCGTCCACATTCGGCATTTGCGAACAAAGCTCGAACCTGACCCCCGTCGCCCCCGCTATATCAAAACCGTCTACGGCGCAGGCTATTGTCTGGAGCTACCGAACTTCAACCAAAACGATGACCAAGGAATGTCTTTAATTGCTGATGATCAGCAGGCGGCTGACACTAGCTTTTCGCCAATTTAGGAAGATGAGTTTCTGCCTATTTTCTCAGTTAATGAGATAGATAATAGATAAAAATAATCCGTCTAAACAGTAGTTTGCTTCCGAAAGCTGATTTTGTGATGCAGAGTAAACCCTACGGTTTCGTCTTAGGAACTCTTATTCATACGCCTGAAGGCACACGCCAAATTGAGACGATTCGACCTGGCGACCTGGTAATGTCTTCAGCCGCAGGTCTTGACTCCAAAGCGACTCCAAGACGGGTTCTTGATGTGCAAACTTTCCCCTTAGTTGAAATTTGGCACGTGATGGTTCAAAGCTTACGGGTAGAGGAGAGTGGCGCTGAAGAGGGCTATGTTCTGCTGAGTCCACATCAGCCTCTGGGCGTAATGGGCAAGCATGACTTTGAATCCCACCACAACTTATGGGCAGAAATGAATGTGCTACCGATGCAAGAGTATTTAGGTCATCCGGTTGATGGGTGGCTTTTAGCCTCAGACCTTTATGATTCAGCAGGCATTGTTCTTTGCACATTTGATCGCGTAGGTGTTGATGTATTTGGGAGTGAACCACTTTTTGCCATGCAGAACTCCGACTGGGCTTGGGGCAGTCATGATAGCGTTGAAGTGCCGATTGGGAGGGCATATGACCTGAGAGGCAACCAGCCCATTAGACTTAATGATGCAACAAACGATCTTGACCTAGACGAAATTTCTGAAGAAGACATAGCCAGTTGGGGGATTTATCCGTCTTTTCGTCGAACAATCTACTCTTTGAGCGTTGAGGGTGAGAACTCCTACTTTGTCGGTAAACTTGGCTTTCTTGTCCAAGGCTTAGGGGAAACCTAATCCGTAGATAATTCTGTCTTGAACATTGGCTGTCTTGTCACAAAGATTTCCTGCTTGCAAATGCGGCAGATAGTCGAGATACCCTGGTGTTGAGTTATAGATTATTTGCTACCGCTGATTTGAGGCGTTAGCTGTCATGAAGAGAGAGGCCCAGCCGTGAGAACGGAGATTCGATCAGCCATCCCTAGTGATGCAAGAGAAATCGCTGAATGTCTCAGAATTTTGGGATATGGAACCTCCGAGCAGCTTGTACTTCGTCGCATAGATGAATTTTCATCCAGCGAAACAGATATCATCTTGGTCGCTCAAAGCTGTGACACAAGCACGTTACTTGGTGTGGTAAGTGCCCATGCGCTGCCGCTATTCCATGCAGAGGGTTGGCTTGTGCGACTAACGTCTCTGGCCGTGAGTGGAAAATATCATGGGCAGGGCGTAGGGCGCTTGCTAGTTGCAGCGGCTGAAGATTGGGCATGGAGTGTCGGGGCTCAAAGAGTAGAGGTTACAAGTGGTGATCATCGGTCAAGCGCCCATGCCTTCTATCAAGCAATTGGCTACACTTTGGACGAACGCCGTTTCATCAAGCGTGCGGCTATTGCAAAATCCTATGACAGCTAACAATTCATTGACCATTCAATCACCAAGGCCGCCTGGGATCTGGTTGGTACTGGCGTTCATCCTGTTCTGGTTCGTCTTGTGGTGTCTGCATGGGGGAGGGATGCAGTCCGTGCTGGTTGGGCTTGCATTCGGGGGCTGCATATTTACCTGGGGTGTTGAACACGCCTACACGACCTTCCTGATCCAGCTCACACCGGAGAGCGTTTGCCTAAAACAACAAACCCCATTCCGAAGCCGCGCCTGGACTTGTCCAATTCAGGGCATCCGGCGCATGTAGCTTCGCGAGTTGAAAGCAGAACTTTAAGGTCTGGGGGCTTCAACAATCTCTGTCCACTCGGTATGGAAAGCACCGGGTTGATCGGTGCGGGCATAAGTATGGGCACCAAAGAAATCGCGTTGAGCTTGAGTCAGGTTTTGGGGCAGGCGATCGCGGCGGTAAGTATCAAAATAATCTAGCGAGGCGCTAAAGGCTGGGACTGAGATCCCCAACTGGGCCGACACCATTAGCACCTCCCGCCAGGCGGCCTGCTTGTCTAAAATCGTTTGCCGAAATTCTGGGGCCAGTAAAAGATTAGCCAAGTTTTTATCTTGGTCAAAGGCGTGTTTAATTTTATTCAAAAAGCCCGCCCGAATAATGCAGCCGCCTTTCCAAATCCGGGCCATTTCGCCTAGATCGAGGCCAAAATTAAACTCCTGCGACGCTTTAGCCAGCAAGGCCATGCCTTGGGCATAGGAGCAAATTTTGGAGCAGTAGAGCGCATCCCGAATTTTGCCGATTAGGGCTTTGCGATCGCCGCTGTAATCAACCCCTGGCCCTGGCAAAAGCTGGGCCGCTTCTACCCGCTCCTTTTTATAGGAAGAAGCAATCCGGGCATTGACGGCGGCAATGATGGTCGGAATTGAGACGCCCAGCTCCAAAGCGCTCATCACCGTCCAGCGACCCGTGCCTTTTTGACCGGCTTCATCCAAAATTACATCCACCAGCGGCAAGTGGGTTGCGGGGTCAATATAGTTGAAAATTTCGGCCGTAATTTCAATCAAAAACGAGTTGAGTTCGGGCGTGGCGTTCCATTCTGCAAACACTTCATGCAGCTCAGTGTGGTTTAAGCCAACCACGTTTTTGAGCAAGTCGTAGGCTTCAGCGATTAGCTGCATATCGCCATACTCAATCCCGTTGTGCACCATTTTGACATAGTGCCCCGCCCCACCAGGGCCAACGTAAGTCACGCAGGGGCCATCATCAACTTGGGCCGCAATCTTGACCAAAATCGGTTCCAGGGCGTCGTAGGCCTCCTTAGTGCCGCCGGGCATCAGGCTGGGCCCATTCAGCGCTCCTTCTTCACCGCCACTCACACCCATGCCGACAAAGCGCAAGCCTGCTGCTTCCATGTCTTTAACCCGGCGCTCTGTATCTTCATAGAGCGAGTTGCCGCCGTCGATTAAAATGTCGCCTGGCTCTAACATCGGCTTTAGTTGGGCAATCATATCGTCAACCGGCTGCCCAGCTTTGACCATGACTAAAATTCGGCGCGGGCGCTCTAGGGCGTCAATCAACTCTTGGGCAGAATAGGTGGCGACAAATTGGCGATCCTGAGCTCGCTCAGTCATAAAGGCTTCGGTGCGGGCAGGAGTGCGGTTGTAGACAGCGACGGAAAAGCCATTGCGCTCTACATTCAAGGCCAGGTTTTCACCCATGACGGCCAGTCCAATCAGACCAAAGTTTTGCTTAGACATAGAATTGCTGATGGGGGGAATGCCTAGAAAAGTTTCCCTCTCAGGTTAACCCGATCCCCCAAACTTGATTTGGAAGAAGAGATTAAGAGATTCGGGATCATTGCCAATTCTTCAACAAGTTAAATTACGCTGGATGAGCGAATCGGCATCGAAAACTGAAATTACTTGAAAACTTGTGTAAGCAGTAACAATGAGTACTTTCTCTGCTTCGCTGCTGTTTTAGAGTCCGATCCACGGGATGCAATATTTTTTAACTGCGCTGGAGCCATGACAAACCAACCGACAAGTGTAGAAGTAGAAAGCGATCGCAACGGCAGCAGTGTCGATCTGACTTACGAGCACATGTACATCGACAACGATCGCACCGGCATGACCTCCGACAGCCTCAAGCGGGCCTTTGCCGACAACCTCTACTACATTCAGGGCAAAGACGAGTGCTTTGCCACCCCCTACGACTACTACATGGCCCTGGCCTATACGGTGCGCGATCGGCTGATCCATCGTCGGATCAAAACGGCTCAGACCTATTTTGAGCAAGACACCAAAGTTGTTTATTATCTGTCGGCAGAATTTCTAATTGGACGATTACTGCTGAATAACCTGATTAACGTGGGTTTGTACAAGCAGACCTGCCAAGCTCTGCAAGAATTTGGGCTGAATTTAAACGATTTACTAGAGCGGGAAGAAGAGCCAGGGTTAGGCAATGGCGGCTTGGGTCGTTTGGCGGCTTGTTTTCTCGACTCTTTGGCTACCCTAGAAATTCCAGCCGTCGGCTACGGCATTCGCTATGAGTTTGGGATTTTTGACCAACTGATTGTCAACGGCTGGCAGCAAGAAAAACCTGACAACTGGCTGCGATTTGGCAACCCTTGGGAAATTCCTCGCCCTGACTACATGGTCGAGGTCAAATTTGGCGGACATACGGAAGCTTCAACCGATGCAGAGGGCAATTACCGGGTCCGCTGGATCCCAGGCACAACGGTCTACGGCACGCCCTACGATACGCCTGTACCGGGCTATGGCAACAATACCGTCAACACGCTGCGGCTGTGGAGCGCTAAGGCCGGCGAAGACCTCAACTTTCAAACCTTTAATGCTGGCGACTACACCCAGGCCGTTGCCGATAAGACCTTCTCGGAAAATATCTCGAAGGTGCTCTATCCCAACGATCAAACCCCGCAGGGAAAAGAACTGCGGCTGCGCCAACAGTTTTTCTTCGTTTCTTGCTCCCTGCAAGATATTATTCGGCTTTACCTGCGTAACCACAAAGGCTTTGACGCTTTTCCAGACAAGGTAGCAATTCAACTCAACGACACCCACCCCTCGATTGGCGTCGCCGAACTGCTGCGGCTGCTGCTAGATGAGCATGATCTGGAGTGGAACTATGCTTGGGACATTACCCGTCGCACCTTTGCCTATACCAACCACACGCTGCTGTCGGAAGCGCTAGAGCGGTGGTCAATCACCTTGTTTGGCAGTTTGCTCCCCCGCCATTTGGAACTGATTTACGAGATTAACTACCGCTTTTTGGAGCAAGTTAGCCTCAAGTATCCGGGCGATTCGGCTCGCTTAGCTCGGATGTCTTTGGTAGAAGAAGGCCCAGAACAGCACATTCGGATGGCTCACTTGGCCTGTGTGGGCAGTCATGCTGTCAACGGTGTGGCTCAACTGCACACAGACCTAATCAAGCAAGAGCTGCTACGCGATTTTTATGAGATGTTCCCCGATCGCTTTCAAAATAAGACGAATGGGATCACGCCCCGCCGCTGGCTGCTGATGAGCAATCCGAGTTTGTCCCAACTGATTACTGAGAAAATTGGCGATCGCTGGATTACTGACCTTGACGACCTCAGAAAACTGGAAGCGTTTGTTGATGAACCAGAATTTCAGTTCCGCTGGCAACAGGTGAAGCAAGACAGCAAGCATCGGCTGGCCGACTACATCCAGGAGCATTGCCAAATTGAAGTTGACCCGCACTCGCTGTTTGATGTTCAAATCAAGCGGATTCACGAGTACAAGCGGCAGTTGTTGAATGCGCTCCACATGATTGCTCTTTACCAGCGGATTAAAGCCAATCCTGACCAAGAAATTGTCCCTCGGACTTTCATTTTTGGCGGCAAAGCCGCTCCTGGTTACTTCGTTGCCAAAATGGTGATTAAGCTGATCAACTCTGTAGCGGCAATGGTCAACACCGACGAAGATGTCCGCGGGCGGCTGAAGGTCGTATTTTTGCCCAACTACTCTGTTTCTTTGGGTGAAATGTCCTATCCGGCGGCTGACCTGTCGGAGCAAATTTCTACCGCGGGTAAAGAAGCTTCTGGCACCGGCAACATGAAGTTTTCCTTGAATGGCGCCTTGACAATTGGCACCCTGGATGGCGCTAACGTAGAAATTCGGGAAGAAGTTGGGGCCGAAAACTTCTTTTTGTTTGGCTTGACGGCCCAAGAAGTGATGGTGATGAAGGCAAAAGGCTACAATCCCCTGCACTACTACCACACCAACCCGGTGCTGAAGCAGGTGATTGATGCCGTCGTTTCTGATTATTTCTGCCCGAAGGAACCTGGTTTGTTTAAGGCAATTATTGACTCGTTGCTCTACAACGACGAGTACATGCTGATGGCTGATTTTCAGGCTTATGTGGACTCTCAAGATCGCGTCAGTCAGGCTTATCGCGACCAAACCCAGTGGACGCGGATGTCAATTTTGAATGTGGCTCGGATGGGTAAGTTCTCTTCTGATCGAACGATCTGGGAATACTGCCAAGACATCTGGCAAGTGGAGCCGGTCAGCGTCGAGCTAGACGCCGCCGCTCGCTGTCCATCGCCCCGGCTAAGCGTAGAAGACCTTTCTGCCAGCGTCTAGAACGCCCAGGCAGAAAACACCAAATAAACCAAAAGGCTGGAGATGTTTGCCTCCCGCCTTTTTTACGCACTTAAGCACCGAGAGGGCGATCGCCCTGCTGCCAGCAAATTTAATTGCAGCCGATGTGGAGATCAGCGCAGCCGCCAAAAAAATCTGGAAAGGCTGGGTGAATCATCGCCTGAGCCAGATTTTCAGAAGCAGCATGATTAATCTCCACTCTGGTTAGATTGACAGAGATGTTCTTCCTTGTCGATAATTGAGGTTTGTGTAAACTGTAGCGGGTAGGAAGTCCTTGGCTAACGTAGTTGTAATTGGGGCACAGTGGGGCGACGAAGGGAAGGGCAAAATTACCGATTTGCTGAGCAAATCGGCAGATATGGTAGTGCGCTACCAAGGCGGCGTCAATGCTGGGCATACTGTTGTGGTCAAGGAGAAAACCTTCAAGCTGCATCTGATTCCTTCTGGCATTCTCTACCCAGACACCGAATGCATTATTGGCACCGGCACGGTGATTGATCCGAAGGTGCTGTTGGACGAACTTGACTTACTAGATGAGTTGGCAGTTTCCACCCAGAATTTGCTGATTTCAGAAACGGCCCACGTTACCATGCCTTACCATCGGCTGATTGACCAAGCCTCGGAAGAACTGCGGGGTAGCCATAAAATCGGCACGACCGGACGCGGGATTGGCCCCACCTACGCTGATAAGTCAGAGCGGACAGGCATTCGCGTTTTAGACCTGATGGAGCCAGGCGGACTTAAAAAAAAGCTGCGCTGGGCAGTCAACTACAAAAATTCGGTGCTGGAAAAGCTGTACGGACTGCCCGCCTTAGACCCAGAAGCAGTGATTCAAGAGTATTTGGGTTACGCTGAGCGGCTACGTCCCCACGTGGTTGATTGTTCGCTGAAGATTTACAATGCCTTTCGCCAGCGCCGAAATATCTTATTTGAAGGCGCTCAAGGGACACTGCTGGACTTAGATCATGGCACTTATCCTTACGTCACTTCCTCTAACCCTGTCGCAGGTGGAGCCTGCATTGGAGCCGGGGTAGGGCCAACCATGATTGACCGGGTGATTGGCGTCGCTAAAGCCTACACAACTCGCGTTGGTGAGGGGCCGTTCCCGACCGAACTGCTGGATGAAACTGGCAGTATGTTGGGTGATCGCGGGGCTGAGTTTGGCACCACTACCGGGCGCAAACGCCGCTGCGGCTGGTTTGATGCCGTGATTGGGCGCTATGCGGTGCGAATCAATGGCTTAGACTGCTTGGCAATTACTAAATTAGACGTACTCGATCAGCTTGATGAGATTAAAGTCTGTGTTTCTTACGAGATAGATGGCGATCGCTGCCACGAATTTCCCAGCAATGCCCGTCGGTTCGCTCGTTGTCGCCCAATCTACGAAACCTTGCCGGGCTGGAAGCAGCCCACCGATCACTGTCGCTCTTTGGCCGATTTGCCGCCGGAAGCCCTCGACTACTTAGAGTTTTTGGCTGACATTATGGAAGTGCCGATCGCGATTGTCTCTTTAGGGGCGGAGCGCAACCAAACGATTATTGTCGAAGATCCGATTCACGGGCCGAAACGGGCTTTGCTTCACACCAGCAAACTCAGCGACCTCGCGACGTAACAAGCTAGAGCATTTTCAATTTGTCCTCAATCGCCAAGGCACGGGCAAGATTATGGATTTCACTGCTGGCACCTACGTCCCAGGTAGTTTTGTCAAGGGCGATCAGATTGGACTCAGCAATGGTCTTCAATTCACCGACCTCTCTTTTGATTCGTTTACAAATGGCTCCACCTCTGGAACCTCAATCTCCAAAGGGAGCGACATCCCAGCCACAGTCTTAGGTGTGGAAGTGTCTGTACTAGCTAGTACCCAGAACTTCGTGAATGTTTAGTCGTTAATTAACCTGATTTTGCCGGGTTTTGAGGGATAGATTTCTCCGCTCTGTGGAGAAATCTATCCCTCAAATTTATCCTGATTACCAGCTACCGGGCGGTCTTTTTTGATCAGGTGGGGTGGGTAGTGGTAAGCTACCGCCTCGGAGGACGCGCCAAGTAATGGGGTCTACCCAGCCTAAATCTTGCAGCTTGTGCCGCTGCTGAAAAGCAATCAAAGCTTGCTTGGTTTGTTCGCTAAAGATGCCATCGCGCTGTAAATCATAGCCGCAGATTTGCAGCAACCATTGCAGCTCAAACACATCTGCCCCCGTATGCCCTAGCCGCAGCGATCGACAGCCAGGCTGAACGGTTGTTTTAAGGGCAGCCCAAGTCTGAACGCCGACAATGGTGTCAATTCTCAGGCCGTGCTGCCGTTGATAAGTGGCGACTGCGGCTGCGGTTTTTTCACCAAAATCACCGTCAACTTTGAGCCGAAAACCGTGGGCGTTCAACAATTCTTGCAGTTCAATCACCGCTGGCCCTGACTCCCAAGGACATAGCCTTGTCCCTGCCAATGCAGAGGCAACAGGCTGCAAATTATCTTTGGTGCTCATTCGCTAACCCTTTGGAGTCAAGTGCTGAGTCATGCTTAAGGATGATGACATGAACATCAATTAGCCCATGCGCCGTCCCGACTTCATTTTAGACCGCTGGCATCAGTAAGGCGGTCAACTTCACGACAACATCTTGCCCTGTGACTTGCACTAAAGTGGAGACAGCGTTCCATTAATTTCAAAGCAAACTCCTAGATGTTCTCAGGCTGGAGGTCAGGATGGGTTCTCTGGGCGATTCCCTTCGGGACGGCATGGCCGAACGCTTTAACCGGATGGCTGGTAAAACCCAGTTTGTTGTCTGCCGCATTTTCCTCCACTTAGTAGGAAAAGAAGTTGCACCATTGCTGGGCGTTCTCAACAGTGCGGCCCGGCAGGCCATAGAAGCCGAAGGTGATATTCAGACCTTTGGGGCCGGACTGACGCAAATTTGCCAAAGCCTATTGCAATACGACCTTTATTGGCAGTCTGCCGCTAATGAAGGGGATGTGTTTTGGGATGAAGGCGAAGCAGGAGACTACATTGAACAGTTGTTCACGGACTCGGCCCAACGCTACCGCAGCGGCATCGAGCTTGTTGAACCAGATGAAGCCGATCAGGAGGTTCTATCGGTGCCCGTGACTCAAAATCTTTTGGTCATGCTGACCGTTGCCTATGAGGGAGAAACCCCTGAGCTAGAGACCAACCTGACCAACCGGGATGCCCTCAAAACTGCGCTGGCCGCCTTAATCAATTTGCACTATCAAGACCGACTGCGATCGGTACAAGTTCACTTTTCGCCGGCCCAACTCGGTGATGAACTCACTTCAGATCAGCTAATCCTCCATTTTCCTGAGGTCGTTCCGCTGTGAAGCACTTTAAGTTGGTATTACTTGGTATTACGCTTTAAATAGGTCGCTGTATTATGAACCTCCTGCGCCGTTTTTTGATCTATTCATTAGTCTTGGGACTGAGCTTGACATCTTTGGCTTGCGGTAGCCCTCCCCCTCAGCCAGGTATTTCTGCAATTCCTACCCCCCCAACCGTGAACCGGGTGTCAAGTGGTCAATATCCGGTTCAGCAGGCAACTTACAATGATGCAAATGGGGAATATACGGTGATGTTGCTGAACACCAAGCCAGGGGAGGCGTCTGCCTACCGGACGACCAGCCTGCCGATGGCACAACTGACCGACGATGAAGTGGCCAAGGGAGTCCAAAGCTACCTTAAAGTTGAAAATGACCAGCCTTCCCTGCATCTGAGCAAAGATTTCAAGATTGACTACGTGCATAATGTGACTGAAACGCAGAATAATCCTCAAACGGGACAGTCTGAAACAATGGTCGTTCGTCAAGAGTCGAGTTTTTGGTCGCCCTTTGCGGGAGCGTTAGCGGGTCAGGCCTTAGGGAGTCTGCTGTTCAGACCGCAGTATTATGTGCCGCCCCTCTATCAGCCCGGCGGCATCACTGGCTTTGGCGGCTATGGCCGGGACTATAACCAAGCGGTAAACAGCTATCGCCAACGCTATAACGCGCCTCCCGTCGCTGTCAGGAACCGTCAGACGATTCGCACCACCGGCAACCTAAGAACGGTGACAACAACAACGACCAAAAAGCGAAAAGTGATTGCTCCCAGTTCTGGCGATCGCTCGACTGGCTCAGGGTTTGGCATCAATACCCTCCGCAGATCCAATGACTCTAGCGGTTTCACCAAACGCACTAACAAAAGTTTTGGCAGCTCTGGTAGCCGGAGAAGAAGATGATCAACACACCTAAAGCAGCAGCGATCAATCCTGCACAGCCTTGTGATAGTCATCACCCTAGATTAGGATGCGGAACTGACCTCAGTGATCAATCGTTGATGAAGCTACGGCAAAGGATAGATTGCCAAGCGCCGGAGGGCGATTGGGTGACTATGGCTACGTCTCAGCACTACAATCGGTTTCGCAATTTTGCTGGCACCCTGATCCGAAGCACTTGCAAGTGTGATCTCTATCAACAGCAGAGGCAGAAACTATCACAGCTTAGGTTTGATAATGGTCACGGAAATCTAATTGCAGACAGCTTATTGTAAATTTGTTCGGAAGTTGTTTTGAAGTCTATCGGAGGTTTTTTCTGACCAAGACCATTAATTTTGGGCAACAAAGATTATTGATTTAAGTCAATGCAACTCAGAGCGATTTTCTAAGGGTTAATTGGTTGTGACCAACAGATTAAATCAATAATCGAATATTCTTACACCCTGCCCTCCAAACAAGTTTTAGAGTGTTCCTTGATCATATTTATGCCCTAAAAACCGATCAGATTGAGCTTGCAAGACATTGATTATTTTCATTTGCAAGCATAGACTATGCACAGGGGGTGCATGGTAACTTAAGTTTCCCTGCTTTTCAAGTTGAAGTTTCACTAGGAAGCCTTTAGTATGCAAGACCCCTCAGAGTTTAATGCCATTGACAATCCGGCTCCGGCTGACCAGATGGGCGAACATCCTCCCCATCCCGGTGCAGGTGAGCACCCGCCTCATCCTGGCGGAGGTGAACATCCTCCCCATCCCGGTGCAGGTGAGCACCCGCCTCATCCTGGCGGAGGTGAACATCCTCCCCATCCCGGTGTAGGTGAGCACCCGCCTCATCCTGGCGCAAGCGGTCATCCTCCCCATCCTGGCGCAAGCGGTCATCCTCCCCATCCCGGTGCTGGTGGGCAACCTCCCCATCCCAGCGCAAGCGGTCATCCTCCCCATCCCGGTACTGGTGGGCAACCCCCGCGACCTGGGACAGGCGGACAGCCTCCCCGACCCGGCGGAGGTGGACAACCTGGACAACCTCCGCAACCTGGGACAGGCGAACAGCCACCAGCTTCTTAACTTGAGATGCCAATTGTCTTTTGGGTTTAAATTTTCGTAAAGACAAAGCATCTTAAGCAACTAAATCACCGTTTTTTCAGTCCATTGGGGTATGTCAGTCTTTAGACGATAACGCCCCAGATCTGAACTAATCATAACTCCAGCTAACTAGGCTGCGCGCTGCAAGTGTGCGCCAGTTTACTGACTTCATTTTTACTTTCAATTTTAAGTTTTCTGATGAGGTTTTTACATGCAGAACTCTCTGGATATTGATGTCACCAAAGCCGGTGAAGATGTGGGTGCAAGTACTAACCAAACCACTGAGCAAGAGAAGCTAGAGCCAGAGCCGGCAGGAATTAATCACTCAGAAAGTTCCGTCCTACTCGCTGATCCGATCGCAGACCAGCCTGCCACGCCTCCTGGGCCGCCAAGTCAGCCGGAGAATCCGGCCCCTAACCAAGGTGGGGGGCAACCGACCCAACTGCTGGATCGGGAAAGAAGATTGCCGCCACCGCCCCGGTTTGATCAGGATGGCAATCTACTGCCACCGCCTGGAGAAGACGAAGAACCACCGCCCCATCCCTTAGATGGAACTCCACTGCCCAATGTTTGGGTCTATGCCGGAGAAGCCTATGACCTAACGGATTTCATTAAGAAGCATCCCGGCGGCGAGTTTTTTATTGGGCGAACAAAGAATCGGGATATCACAACCCTGGTCAATGTCTTTCATCCCAACCCAGCCAAGAATCGGAAAATGATGGAGAAGTATTCGCTAGGCAGAACAGCTCGCCCAGAAGATATTCATCCGAAATACAATGCCCCCGCCTTTTTGTTTAATGAGGGATTCAACGGCTGGATTGACACCCCCAGATATGACTTTCTGAAGGATGACCAACTGCTGCATCGGATCAAAGCCAGGGTAAACGAGCCAGAGATGAAACAGCGAGTCGCCAAAATGGATTTTTGGTTCGATGTCGCTAGCTTGAGCATCTTGATTGCCTATGTGCTGGTGCAGGTGCTGCGGTTGGGCTTCGCTCAATATATGCCAATCTATGTGTTTATTCCGCTGATGGCGGCCCTGCGGATTTCCCTGGCCGGTGCGGGGCACTACTTCATTCACCGACCCCAAGTTGGCTTCAACAAGTTCTGCGCGAATGTCTTTGATATCAACTACGTGCCGCTGGCTTTTGTGGTGACGGATGGGCACACGCTGATGCATCATCCCTTTACCCAAAGCGATGTTGATATTAAAAGAAATGTCTTTACGGCAATGATGGATCTGCCCCGCTACTATCGGGTGCCAGTCCATACGGTTCACAAAATTGGGCATGTTCTAACGGGCATGTTCGCCCGCTCAATTGAGATTCTGATTTTGGCAGTCAAGGCTGGCGTCGATGATATGTATGGTTCCTGGCAACGCAGCCTGCCTCATTTTTTGGGCACCTTTGCGATGCGGTTCCTGCTGTTCGGTGAGCTACTTGTGTTCTGGCTCTACGGTGATATTTGGGCTTGGCTGGGGCAATTCACGCTCACCCTTTGGATCAGCACCTTTATGATTGTGGCCAGCCATGATTTTGAAGAGGAAAAAGAGCGGGTTGATCCGACTGTGCCGCCGATGCAGCCCCCCACTGCCCAGCCAAGCGCAGAGCAAGCAGACCAAACAGCCCCCCCGGAAGGCGTGCCACCGAGTTGGCAAGAACAGGGAGATTGGGCCGTCCAGCAGATCAAAAACTCCTACGACCTGACGATGATTGGTAACAAGTACATTGATTGTTTTCTTTCCGCCGGCTTGAGTCCCCATCGGGTTCATCATGTGCTGCCCCAGCAAAAAAGTGGTTTCGCCAATATTATTAGCGAAGATATTGTCCGGGAAGAAGCTGAAAAGTTTGAGATTGAGTGGTTGGCGCCCAAGAATTTCTTCCGCGATCGGATGCCAATCCTGTTCAAACACTATCTAGGTGTTCCCTCTCGAATGGCCCAGGACAAGAAGTTCGGAGTCCTCCAAGAGCACTTTCATCCTCAAGCCCTCATGACAACGTTGGACTACTTAATTAAAGGTTTCGCTGGTATCGGTTCAATTTGACCCAACAGCGCAACCCAAGCTGTAACGAGCCTCCTAGGATAAGCAGGCTAGCTTTGCCCACCTCTGGGACACCAAGTCGGCATTGATTGGGAAACTCTATGTGGATAAATCGTGATGACCAGTAACACTCTCCAAAAATCGTATCAGGCAATGGAAAGCTTCCCTTTTGTGCAGCCGACGCCGGCCAGATTGAGGCGACTTTTGCCAACCATTGAAAGCATTGCAACGGGTACGCCAAACAATATTGTTCGGCAATCTGAAGCAGCTCAATTTGTGGCTAGCTTGCCTCATCTGCATCAAAATCGGGCCCGGATAGAAAGGCTCTACAGCAACACGCGCATTGACACTAGACACCTAGCTGTTGACTTATTTCTAGAGGAAACGATCGCCTTTAGCAGTCAACCGAGCACGATTCAAACCCGGATGCAGATGTTTCAGGAACACGCTGTGCCCTTGGCAGAGCGTGTTGCCAAACAAGCGATCGCAACTGCTTCTGTTGAGATGCCAAATCTTAAAGATGCAATTCGCTTAGTTGTTTTTGTCACCAGCACAGGCTTTTTTGCCCCTGGGGTTGATACAGAAATCATCCGCCGACTTGCCCTGCGGCGAGATACAGCTCGCGTCACCGTCAACTTTATGGGGTGTGCAGCCGCGATGAATGGGCTGCGGATTGCCTCTGACCATGTCCGGGCCAATCCCACCCATAAAGCGCTGGTCGTGTGTTTAGAATTGAGTTCGGTTAATGCTGTTTTTGCCGATGACCTGAATGATGTGATTATTCACAGCATTTTTGGCGATGGCTGCGCGGCGGTTGTGATTGGCGCTTGCGAAGCAGAAGCGATCGGTCAAGGGAAAGTGATCATTCGCGATCACCTCAGCCAATTAGTTGAAAATTCTGAAGATGGAATTTCCCTTGACGTTCAAGATAATGGAATTACCTGCAAGTTATCCCGTCAGTTGCCAGATTACATTGAAGCTGGCGTCGGGCCAATTATCGAATCTTTCTTGGCCAGTCATGATTTGACTAAAGAAAGGATTGATTTGTGGGCGGTGCACCCTGGCGGCGTCAAAATTATTGAGAAAGTGCAGGCTGCTTTAGATTTAACTGACGCCCAAGTCGCAGATAGCTGGGAGATTCTGCGTCAGTACGGCAACATGCTCAGTGCTTCAGTTTTATTTGTACTGGAGCGAATGTTGCTCAGGTCTGAAAATCATCCCCCTCATTCTCAAGCTGGCCCCAGCAATCCGCATCAACCCCTAACTGGCATCGCTTTTTCCTTTTCACCAGGAGTTGGAATCGAAGGTTTGCTGTTTCAGAAGGTATAGCGCCTGAATCAAAAGGTTGCATCGTTCTTGGCGTGATCCAGCGCATGAAGCTAATCGCAAGCTCACTGCTAGCCAAACGGGCAATCAGACTTTAATCAAAAAGTTTTAATGACACAACTGACGAAACATAACCGTCAAGTACAGAAATGAGCACGTTAGAACCTGCTTTTACTCAATCAGACCCGTTTCAGGCTCCACTTTGCCAAGATTTAGGCTTGAGGAGCGATCGCCTAAACAGCATTTTTTTAAGATTTAACTTAAATTTTTTGCCGCCCGATTTAGCAGGCAAGTTTGATCCTATTCAGAGGACAGAAGCATGAGGTTTATTCGATTTCTATTTGAAGTTTCCTGGCGAAACATTCTGATGGCGACGATCGCCGGCTTCATTGGCGGTGCGGGTAATGCCCTGCTGATTTCTTTGATCAATCGATCGGTGAATCAGGCCGCATTTCCGAACGCAGTATATTATTTTGCTGGGGAAACTCTGTTTATCCTGGTTACCAGTACGCTCTCGCAATTCTTGCTCATTCGGCTGTCCCAAAATGCGATTTACCAGTTGCGAGTTAGATTGAGCCGCAGCATCTTATCTTCACCCCTAACCCATCTGGAAAGCTTGGGCGAAAATCGCCTGATTGCAACTTTGACCGATGATGCCCGCGTCCTTTCCCACACCTTGTCGGCAATTCCCAACCTGTGTATTGACCTAGCAACGGTGATCGGTTGTTTGGTCTATCTGGCTTACCTATCTGGGATCATCTTTGTCTTGACGGTTGTTTCTGCATCCCTGGCGATGTGGTGCGTCCAAACCAGACTGGGCAAGGCGCAGGGATTATTTACAAGTGCGCGAGAAGAAGAAGATACCCTTGTCAAGCACTTTCAAGCGATTACGAAGGGGATTAAAGAGCTGAAGCTGCACAAATCAAGACGGGATGATTTCTCCGTTAATCACCTGCAAAGTAGTGCGGCCAAGCTGCGGCATAAAAATAGCACCGCCATGAAGAGCTTCGTGGTCGCCAATGCGTTTGGGCAGACCACGCAATTCCTCAGCTTGGGCTTTATTTTGTTCATCTTGCCGCAAATTGTTGGCCTGCCGCGAGAACTGCTAGCCAGCTATGTCTTGACAACGACTTTTTTGGCGATGCCGCTGCATAACTTACTGAGCAGGTTACCGGATATCCTGCGTGGCAATGTTGCCCTGCAAAAAATTGATGCGATGAAGCTGTCTTTAGCAGAGCGCACCGAAGTTGAGACAGCCAGTGACTACGCTATGGCTCAGCGCTGCTTGCTTGAACTTGACCAAGTTACTTACCTCTATCATCCCAGTGATATGCCACCGGGAGGGATGCCACCACCGGGAGGTGAAGGCATGTTACCGTTTGGCCCCCCTCCTAAGCGGGCGAATAGTAAACCAGAGGCTAACCGCCCTGAACATCCGCCGGAAGGCAGCTTGGCTGAGCCGCCAGAGCATGGGCGACTAGACGAGAACGGCAGACCCCATCCTGAATTTCAACCAGAAAATGGTCAGCCAAATCATGAAGGTGGCAGACCTAATCGTGAAAATGGCCGACCCAACACAATGCATCCACCAGGCGGAATGCACCCGCCGAATGGAATGCACCCACCAGGAATACACCCACCTGATGGCAGGGAACGCGGGTTTCTGCTCGGCCCCATTAGCATGACCTTACAGCCAGGGCAAATTACCTTTGTTGTAGGCGGCAATGGCAGCGGTAAGTCAACCCTAGCTAAATTGATCACGGGCTTATACTTGCCTCAAACTGGCTCCATTCGCTTAGACGGGGTTGAAATCAATGATCAAAATCAAGAATGGTATCGTCAGCATTTCACCGCCATTTTCTCAGACTTTTATCTATTTGAGAGCTATTTAGGCTTTCATCAGGATAATCTTGACCAAGAGGTACAAAATTATCTGCGCCAGTTGCAGCTAGATCATAAGGTGCAAGTTAAAGATGGGGTGTTGTCAACCATTCACCTGTCCCAAGGGCAACGTAAGCGGCTGGCGTTGCTGACTGCCTATCTGGAAGATCGCCCGATTTATTTGTTTGATGAATGGGCCGCTGATCAGGAACCGATGTTCCGAGACCTTTTTTATACGCAGATTTTGACCAAATTAAAAGAGCGGGGCAAAGCCGTGTTAGTGATTACCCACGACGATCGCTATTTTCATCTGGCTGACCAACTGATTAAGCTCGACTATGGCAGAGTCGTCTCTCAGCCCAATCCGTTGCCCTTAGCAGGTCAGCTAGGAGGAGGGAAAAATGGAATTTAAATCGCTTGATTCATTGCCCCGTTCAGAGCGATCTGAGCCGCCTAAATCTGACTTGGCACTAACCGAAACTGAGGCCACAGAAAAATTTCAGCCTGCCAAGCCACCTAGGAGAGTTCCGAAACGGCTGCTGGGTGGCTTAGGTCTATTGTTAGTGATCGGCGGCGGTTATTTCGCCTATCGGCAGTGGTTTGGCCCACAGCCGATTCGGATGGCGGTGGTGCCGATCGAGCGCAAGACCTTCTCGATCACAATTGCAGCCAACGGCACGATTGAGCCGGAAAAAGTGATCAATGTCAGCCCCAAGAATCAGGGGATTCTCAAGCGCTTGCTGGTGGACGAAGGGGATTATGTCACCCAAGGACAGGCGATCGCCTATATGGATGACTCCAATCTGCGCGGACAACTGGTGCAAGAGCAGGGCAAGCTGGCCCAAGCGGAAGCTAATCTGCGGAAGCTAATTGCTGGCAACCGGATTCAAGATATTGACCAAGCTCAAGCTCGCCTAGCCACTGCTCAGGCCGCGCTGAAAATTGCTGAAGATGACTATCAGCGCAATCGTGCCCTCAAGGATGCCGGAGCAATTTCTCAGTTAGCCTTGAATCAAAAGCTGGCCGAGCGCGATAAAGTTCAAGGCGAAGTCGCCGCCGCCCAGCAGGCCTTGTCTTTGCAAAGAGCGGGTACGCGTCAAGAAGAAATTGATCAAGCTAGGGCGGAAGTTACCTTTGCCCGCGGTTCGCTGCAAACCATACAAACCCTAATTGATGACACGGTGATTCGGGCTGCTTTCAGCGGGATTGTCCTCCGCAAGTACGCCGACCCTGGGGCGTTTGTCACCCCAATGACGGCTGGCAGTTCGGTCACGTCGGCCACCTCGTCCTCGGTTCTGTCCCTGGCTTCGATCAATCAGGCGGTGGCCAATGTGTCGGAAAGCAATATTTCCAAAATCCGGATCGGTCAGCCGATCGTGATCGAAGCTGATGCTTATCCTGGCGAAACCTTCCAGGGTAAAGTGGCTGAAATCTCCACCCAAGCCCTAGTGCAGCAGAACGTGACCAGCTTTCTGGTCAAGTCAACGATTCTCTCTGATACTCGGCGGCAACTGCGGGCAGGCATGAATATCTCGGTGGACTTTAAGGTGGGTCAGTTGCAGAATGTGCTAGCCGTGCCAACGATCGCTGTCACCCGCCAGAATGAAGCCACCGGCGTCTATGTGCTGGGGCCAGATCAGCGCCCCCGCTTTATTCCCGTCACGACTGGCTCGACGGTTGACAACCGGACTGAAATTAAAAGCGGACTGAATGGCCAAGAGCAGGTGCTAATGAGCCTACCGCCGCGTCCGAAAGCGCCTTCCTTTTTCTCGTTTCCAAATCTATTTGGCGGTGCCAACGATGGCCCACCCGGTGGTGGCCCCCCTGGCGGCCCCGGTGGGCCGGGCGGGCCTCCTGGTGGCCCGCCGGGTGGTGCTCCTCCTGGTGGCCCTTAAGCTGAGGTGCCAAGCTATGAAAACGATTTCTTCCCCTGCTTCTCCTCAAAAAGTCCTAGCCGTTAAGCGCACCGATCCAGTCTCAGGGCTGGAAATTTTATCAATGGCGGTGGAGGCGCTTTGGGGCAACAAGCTGCGGACGGGGCTGACCATGTTGGGGGTGGTGATTGGGATTGCCTCCGTGATTGCGATCGCCTCAGTCGGGCAGGGGGTGCAAAAGGCAACCGAACAGCGAATTCAAGCCCTCGGCACGGATGTCCTGCAAGTTCTTCCCAGTGCGGCCAGAACTGGCGGGATTAGCCAGGGGGTGGGTTCCAGCTCTACCTTGACCTGGCAAGATGCGGAAGCGATCGTCAAAGAGGCTCCGGCTGTGGCGGCTGTTTCCGCCTATCTCCAGCGCCCTGGTCAGGTTGTTTATGAGAAAGACAACCACTCGACCAATATTGTCGGGATCGATCTGAACTACTCAGAGGTGAAAAACACCAAGACAGCCCTAGGCCGGTTTTTAACGCCAGAAGAACTCGATCAGGCCCAGTCCGTGGCGATTTTGGGTTCAACCGTGCGGGATGAACTGTTTGGCAAAGACAGCACTCCGATCGGGAAAAAGCTGCGGATTCAAACCGAAAGCTACGAAATCATTGGCGTCTTTGAGCCGAAGGGTTCGGAAGGCTCAATGGATCGGGACGATCAGGTGTTTATTCCGCTTACCAGCATGTCGAAGCGGATTGTCGGCAATAACGCCCTCAGCGGCGTGGCAGTGAATGGGCTGTTTGTAAAAGCCCGCAGCAACGACGACATGGAGGCGGCTAAATTCCAGGTCGTCAACCTGCTGCGCCTGCGCCATAATCTGGCCGCTTCCCAGGACGATGATTTCACAATCAGAAACCAGACGGATATTGTTAACACCTTTACGGCGGTGGTCGGCTTGCTGACGATTATGGTTGTCACCATTGCCAGTATTTCTCTGGTCGTGGGGGGAATTGGGATTGCCAACATCATGCTGGTTTCGGTGGTCGAGCGCACCCGCGAAATTGGCATTCGCAAGGCCGTCGGGGCCGCCAATTCCGATATTTTGAATCAGTTTTTAGTTGAGTCGATTGTGATTTCCACCGTCGGCGGCAGCATTGGGATGGCGATCGGGATTGTCACCGCTTTCTTGGCTTCACTGGCGTTTAGCTTCCCGTTTGTGCTTTCAATTTGGGCGATTGTCTGCGGATTGGTCTTATCCTTTATTGTTGGCCTCCTGGCAGGAGTAATTCCAGCCCGCAACGCTGCCCGCTTAGACCCGATCGCTGCCCTGCGGAGTGACTGATATGCCCCAGATGATTCAAATGCAGGCGATTACCAAAACCTACCGCTTGGGTGAGGTGAATGTGCCGGTGCTGAAGCGAATTGACCTCGAAATTGAGCAGGGACAGTATGTGGCAATCATGGGTGCGTCGGGTTCTGGTAAATCGACCCTGATGAATATTATTGGCTGCTTAGACCGCCCCACGACGGGCAACTATGTTCTGGAAGGCAGAAACTTGACTGCCTTTAGCGATGATGAATTGGCCTATGTCCGCAACCAGCGGATCGGGTTTGTGTTTCAGCAGTTTAATTTGCTCTCCCGCTCAACCGCGCTGGAGAATGTGATGTTGCCAATGATCTATGCCAATATCCCAAAATCAAAGCGCCGTCAGCAAGCCACGCAAGCCTTGATTCGGGTGGGATTAGCCAATTTTTTGTCGAATCGACCCAGCCAGTTGTCCGGCGGTCAGCAGCAGCGAGTGGCGATCGCCCGCGCCCTCGTTAACAAACCGGCTTTAGTCCTCGCCGACGAGCCAACCGGGGCGCTCGATTCCGAAACCTCCCGCGAGGTGATGGAGCTGTTGACCGAACTCAACCAGCAGGGGATTACAATTGTGGTTGTCACCCACAACCCAGAGGTTGCTGCCAGAACCAAGCAGGTAATTCGGGTTCAAGATGGGCTAATTGTGCATTAACTGAGATCTTGCAGCATTCTCAATAAGCTCAATCAGCTAGGAGTTTGAGAGTAATTTCAAAGCCAGATTGAGCAGCAATATCGGCACGAGTTCTAATAAGGTCTGAGGCAGAACAGCACCTGTCTAACATTGAGATTGTGGATTACCACTGAAGGAGAGACTTATGACACGGCCTGCGATCCACCCTAGCGAGATTTTAGCTGATGAACTTCAAGAACTTGGGATGAGTGCGGCTGAATTGGCTCGAAGGCTGCATGTTCCAAGTAACCGCGTTACCCAAATCTTGAATGGTCAGCGAGATATTACGGCTGACACTGGTCTCTGGCTGGGGCAGTGGTTTGGCACTAGCCCTGAGCTAGGGCTTAATTTGCAAAAATCTTACGAGCTGCCTTTAGCAGAGCAACAAGCCGGAGAAGAAATTCAAAAAACAATCAAATCCCGTCTATTGCCGCAGTAGTTGATATTTAACGCCTACCCGGACGCTCACTGGCTGCCCGATCGCCACACCTAGAGCCATCAGAAGCCCTGTCATCAGGAGTATTACAAGAGCCTGCTTTAGCGTAAGTTAATGTAGAACTTGTGCCGCTATTGCTAAGAAGGGTAGAAGAGAACTGTCGGCGATTGAACGAGAGTGCTGCTTCAGGCAGAGACAGTATCAAAACCAGGAAGAGAGTCGTATATTGCAGCATGAAAGACAATGCCGTAGAGAGTCTAGGTAGAACAGCTAGTCGGCTCGGTGGTAAGAATTTTAATAGATTGAGAAAGGTAAGTTGCACCGAAAACAATGAAAATTTGCAATCCCTTAAGATTTACACCTGGAAATTTAATTTCTGCTCACAATCGAAGTAGAAAATCAACAGTCAAAACTTTAGATGATTTTGAGTCAAAATTCAATGAAAAATACTGCCATCGGGCATTAGTGCTCCTCGCAGGTTGGCTTGACTCAAATCGACAGTAATCAATTGGGCGGCGTAGAGTTTTGCGCCTTGGAAGTTGGTTTTATGGAGAGTGGGCGATCGCAATTTAGCCCCACTTAAATTGGCTTGACTAAAATCTGTTCCTCTCAAGTTAGCTCTGGTTAAATTTGCTCCACTCAAATCTGCCTCGGTCAAGTTGGCCTTTTGCAAGATGCTGGCTGCCAAATCTGCTTCTACCAAACAGGCGTTGACCAGAATTGCCTCAAATAGATTGGCCCAGATTAAATGGGCTTGGCTGAGATCGGCTCGGTAGAGGTTGGCTCGGTAAAGATGAGCCTCGACTAATTCTGCTCTGACCAAATTAGCTCGGCACAAATTCGCTTGTCCTAAATTAACAAAGGTCAAATTTGCTCCACTCAAGTTAGCTCCAGTCAGGTTGGCATAGCTTAAATCTGCCTGTCTCAAGTCAGTACAGCGCAGGTCTGCTCCACTTAGGTTAGCTCGGCTTAAATCGGCAGCTCGCAGGTTGGCTTCCCGCAGGTCTGCCCCACTCAGATCAGCGCCCTGTAAATCGGCCTTGCTTAAATCTGCCCCAATCAAGTGGGCATCGGCCAGTTCGGCCTGGTGCAGCGTGGCTGCCTGTAAATTGGCTTCGTAGAGGTTGGCTTTGCTTAAATTTGCGCCTGCTAAGCTGGCGGCTTGCAAATTTGCCTGGCTGAGGCTGGCTTTTTGCAGGTCAGCCCACTCCAAATTGATTTGCTGTAAGTTCATCCCTCGCAGGTCAGCCTTGCTCAAGTCGGGTTTGAGATTTGGCTGTTGGGCCCGCCAGGCCCGCCAGCTCAAATTTCCTTGATGCAGTCGAGCCAGATGTTCTGCATCTGCCATCTTGGCTTTCCTTTCGATCGGTTAATTATTCCACGCGGCCTTTGTCGGTGTACTCTCGCCCCGCCACACTTTCCATTGCTGCCAGTACGCCTCTGGCCGCTTCCAAGATATTTTGTTCGGTGCCGCCTAAAAACAAGCGCCCAAAACTGCCGATCGCCGACACCTGCAAAATATTAATCAGCGCCGTTTTTTCCGCTTCATTGGCGGCTAGGGCCGCATAGGCTGCTGGTTCCACCTCAAACACGTAGAGGGTTTGCCCAGACAGCAGCATGTTTCCTCTTCGGGAGCGATTGATCAGTTGAACATGGTGAGCATCGACATTCCGAATAATCTCGCTGGAAATGACGCGGGGCTTGAGGCAGTCTCGCTCTGTGACGCCCAGCGATCGCAAAATTGCTTGCCCAGCCGTTTTGGTTTCGCCTTGGTTGCTGGAGTGGACTTCCAGTAGACCGTACAGCCGCTCAATAAACAGCACGCCGGGGCGCACCACGGCTGCTTTGAGGGCCGTATCCATCAGCCGATTCACACCAATCCCCGGCGAAATTTCAATCCAGAGCGAGGCATCCCCCGGCAGCGGTAAAAAGCCTTGGGCGACAGTTCCTAAGTAAGCGGCGTGCTGAGGCTGGAGGTTGTCTAAATAAACGTAGCTGCGGAGGTCTGTACCCAAAGTTGTTAGCGCCAAACAGCTAGCCTAGTATATCGTCTTGGTGGCAGGCTTTGGGAGACTCGTCAGAAGGAGTAAAATTAGGCTTCACTTACTGACTTTGGTCGCACTTGCCGAGTTTAAGGTTTGAATGGTCAAGACCTGGGGTGGGGTGGCATCGGGCGGATAGACAAAGCTAACATCCAGCGATCGCACTGTGCCCGGTGGTAGGGTCAAGGTGACTAAGGGCTGTCCCTGCTGACCTCGCTGCTGGACAATGTGGAAATAGCGCACCTGCTTTTGCCCTTTGTCATCTTCGTAGGCCAGGCGGACTGAACCGCGAAAGAAAATTTGCTTGGCCGGCGGATTCAAGAAGCGCAGTCCACCCGTTGACAGCTTATTTTCCTTCAGTGGAGTTTGAAGCATTAGAGCGACTCGCTGGCTCTGAGGGGTTGGGTTACTGAGCGGCATTGTCAGGCTGTAAATAATCCCGTAGTTGCCGTGGGCTTTGTAAGCCGTATCAGGATAGCGGACAACCATCGGCGCACTCTGGATTTGATTAGTGCCGAGGGTGCCGTTATCGAGCGTATTAATCGCATAGGAAATGGACTTGCCGGGGGGCGGAATTGTTAGAGACTTGTCCGTTGGGCGATCGGTGATTGTGCCTTTCCATTCCGCCCCTTTGGCTACCCCAGCTACCCGCCCGTAAATAAACTTACTCACAGCTTGCCCCGGCGGCGTCGGAGCAAGGTCGCGGGGGGTGACTAAACTGCCAGTTGTCAGCACATTTTGCCACTCTGCCAGGGTGGGCTGACGCTCTTTGCTAGCTCCCTCTCGCTTGGCCCACATCGCCAAACTGGCCAGATTCACCTTGCCATTGCTGTAGAGACGCATTAAGACTGTCCTCCCGTTGAGGGCTTTAGCGGGAATTGGCAGCACCGCTAGCATCTTGGTTTCACCGGGCGGCAAGTCCACCCGCACCGGCAGGTCTAAGCCCCGTTCGTAGCGCAGAGCATCGCTGGAGGAACGACTGCCCGGCCCAGCATAAACGCGATTGCGGTTGTTTTCTGTCGTCCCCGGCAATGAGATAAATGGCGCATCTTTGGTCATGTGGCTAATCGCTTGCAGCACCAATATCTTGACCGGGCGACTGCTGGGATTGCGAACAATCAACCCTAAATACATGGTTTGGGGGGCTTTGACAGATTTGACCTTAGCGACGTGGTGGGTAAACAGGTCAAATCGCCCATCAAACGTAAAATTGAGGTGAGCAGAGGGCACTTTCATGCCCTGAGGAGAAAAGGTCGAGAGTAAAATCCCGTCACTCTGCACCATTTCTGGACTGTTGCTGTTGAAGACCGGTATCTTATCTAACTCACCGGGCAGCGATCGCACGTCTTGAATTTGCTGGATTTCTCGGGCCGGAGGCTGGGGGGCTGCCTGGGCCAGCAAAAACGCCGAAATCCACCACATATTTGCCTTGCCTCAATTACAGTTTGCGAAATTTACCAGTCATTTAAACCTGCGCCAGAGTAGGGCTATGCAAGATTATGCGCTGACAATAGTTTGGGTTGATTCGTCTTTGGCTGGGGGCAAGCGTGATTGCTAATTGCAATTTGACCTATTTATAACTGTCGAGCTGCACGCTCCGAATCCGACAGGCATCGGCAATCCCGTATTGAGGGCGAATAAACCGATCCATTTGAGCTTCAAAGAACTTGCGATTTTCCAGCAGGTGCTTGGGATTCGGGTCGTCGAGGGGATAGAGCAAAGCGCCCCGGGTAGCCTGGAGGACGGCGGAGGTGACAGTGTACATCGATCGCTGGAAAGCAATCCCCAACTGCACCAAAATGTCATCTTCTCCCCGACAGTTTTGGGCAAAATGCTCCTTCAGGTAAGACGGCAGGAAGTGATACATATCTTGGTGCAGCAGGGTGGGGGGAATCCCGGCTGTCCCGACCGGGAACTTGTCGGCAAACAAAATCCCGTAGTGGAAGTCAATCTGTTCGTTCGGCACCTGGTTGGCCTGAGCATTGTAAGATTTTGTCCCCCGAAACGGAGCTGTCCGGTAGAAGACCGCTTCGACATAGGGAAATGCCGCTTCGTAGAGCCACATAAACCCCTTAGACTTGGGAATGATTTCAAAACACTCACCCTTGATGTAAACATGGTGATAAATTGGCCGACCGGCAATCCAGAAAATGCCTTGGGACAAAAAGTTCATTGCTTCTGGGATTGTTTTAATGCTGCCCTCGTCATAGCGATCGCTAATTTCAAAAAACACCGGCGCCATGATTTCCCAAAACAAGCCCAAAATGGACAAGTAAGTAGACATCCGGCACTGCTCTAAAAACAATTGCGGAAAGAGTTTGTGTAGGACTAACAGCGGCGCGTAGCCAGGATGCGCCTTCAGGTAAGCCACAATCGCCCGATTGGCATTGGCAATGTACTCTGGCGAGTCTAAATAAGCTTCTAGTTCGCCGCTCATCCGGTGCCACATCATCGACTGGGCGAGGCTTTCGGAAAATTCCATATTGATCCGATCGTGCCAGAGGTGATGCAGCAAGCGGGGCATTTTGCCGTTCTCACCCTTTTCAATGAACTCTAGAAGCTCAGGATGAGCCGTTGCCCCGCCTCGCCAAATCCGGAGGTCAGCATCATCCCCGGCGTAGTGATTGTGCAGGTCAAAATACTCTTGGGTTGGCAAGTATTTGAAGAAGGGCAGAGGATTAATAAACACCCGCTCAGCCAAGTACAATAAGTCCCGCCAGTAAAAATCCATCGGGATTGAGTAAGCCTTATACATGCCAATCACTTTCATCAAGTTCTCTGGCGTGTCTGGAATCATGGCACCACCAGCTTCTAGGCGATGAATCACGTCTGCCAGCGGGTGCTTAGAGAGCGGCAGTTTAGCGACGGGCTTGGCAGGGGCTTGTACCATAGTGAGTTTCTTGGGGAGTAAGTGAATTAAAAGCAGGCAGGCAAGGAGTGCATCTAGCCTTGCAGCTTGAGGCTAGGCGCAGGCATAAAAGTCTGATTGAGGGCGATCGGCGGCGGGGCGGTCTGAGGAACGGCCGCCACGATCGCGGCGCTGGTGGTTTCGCTCCAGCGCACCAGCCAGGTGGGTTGAATGCCCAAAAAGAAAACTAAGGCGGTTAAAACCAAGGCCGGAATTTGCTCTGTCCGCGTCACTTTCGGGTAATAAGCCGTTTTGTTGTCCAAACGGCCAAAGCAGGTGCGATTGAGCAGAATCACAAAGTAGACCGCCGTTAAGCCCGTCCCGACCACGCAGAGCAGGGTTGGGAGCGGAAAGGCGGAGTAGCTGCCCTGAAAAACTAAAAATTCTGAAATAAAGCCAACGAGGCCGGGGATGCCAGCGCTGGCCATACCGGCCAAAACCAGCAAAGAACTGGTTGTCGGTAGCCCCCGCAGGGGATTCAGCAACCCGTTCAGCTCGTCCAATTCGCGGGTGCCAACTTTGACTTCAATCACCCCAATCAGGTAGAACAGCAGCGCCAAAATTAAGCCGTGGCTGACCATTTGACCGATCGCCCCCACCATCGCCAGGGAGGTGTGAGCTGCTATCCCTAGCAGGACGTAGCTCATGTGCCCAATTGAGCTGTAGGCCACCATTCGCTTGATGTCTTTTTGGGCGATCGCCGCCATCGCCCCGTAGAGCACCCCCACCGTGGCCAAAATCGCCAAGCCGGGCGCGACAATCGGCCAAGTTTGCGGAAATAGCCCCAAACAAAACCGCACTAAACCGTAGGTGCCTAACTTGGCTAACGCCCCACCGAGCAAAATAGCGACCGGGGTCGCTGCCTCAACGTAGGCATCTGGCAGCCAGCTGTGCAAAGGCACCAGCGGAATTTTGATCCCAAACCCAACCAGCAGCAAGGTGAGTAAAATCAGTTGGGTGCGGGTCGAAAGACCCGCAGTCGAAATCGCTGCATAGTCAAAGCTGGGCGCACCGCTGAGCCAGGTTAGGGCCAAAAAGCCAGCCAAAATCAAAAATCCAGACACCGCCGTATAGATCAGGAACTTCATTGCCGCTCCTTCCCGATTCTTGCCGCCCCAGATCAAAATCAGCAGATAGAACGGGATGAGCTCTAGCTCATAAAAAATCAAGAACAGCAGCAGGTTTTGGGCCAACAGCGCGCCAGTAATGCCTGCGCTGACCAAGAAGGTGAGGGAGTAAAACAGCCGAGGAGAAGTGGTCGGCACCCCATCATCACCGCTATAGACCACAATCAAAACTAAAAAATTGGTCAGGGCAATCAGCGGTAGGGATAGCCCATCAATCCCCAGCGCATAGTTCAAACCCAGGGTCTTGATCCAGGGTAGGTACTCACTCATCTGCAAGCCAGCAGCGCTGAGGTCGAACTGACTGAAGATGACCGCCGTCAAGACGAGGAGGGCGGTGCTCAAGCCGAGTGCCCCCAGCCGGGCAGATTCTCCAGACAGTTTGCTGGGCCAAAAACCAATGGCGATCGCACCGAGCAGAGGTAAAACAATCAAGAGGCTGAGCATGGCTGAACTAACCTAAAAAAACAAGTTAAAAGTGAGATCCGCGGCAAGCAAGGGCTTTGAGCTTAGGTGCTCAACCGACTGCCAATGACAAATGAGAAAGGACGGGCCAGCATAGAAGCACGCCAATCGTGGCAATCCCGACCAGAATCGTCAGGACGTAAAACTGCGATTGTCCAGAGGTACTGTACTTTAGGCTTTGCCCACTAAAAATAGTCGCTAGCCCGAATAGGTTGCCTGTGCCGTCAATTAGATATTTGTCAAACCAAGAAGTTAGCTGCGAAATCAAATCAACTCCAAACACGATGCTGGTTTTGTAGAGCTTGGGGGTATAAAAATCGTAGGCAAACAGGTCTTGCAGTCCCGGCAGCGGCAGCTTGACGGGTTTCTGAATTGTCGGGCTGAGATAAATGAGACCAGCCGCCGAGAAGCCCAAGACGCTAGAACCAGTCAGCAATAGCGCTGCTTCTTGGTTAAACGTTTCCCAAGTCGGCAGCAGCGAAAGAGTGGCCAAGATGTGCGGCAAATGTAGGGTAAAGCCCATTGCTGTCATGGCAGGAAGGATCATCGGCCAGAACACCTCTGGCGATCGGGCCGTCATTGGCTTAGAACTGCCACCCCAAACCATACAAAAGACTCTGGCTAGGCTGAAGCCGGCCAGGGTGTTGACCAGCACCAAAAGACCAACCAGCCAAGGTTGAGTCGTCCATAGCCCATCCACTAGCTTCAGCAGCGCCCAAAAGCCGCCTAAGGGCGGAAAAGCCACCAACCCAGCGGCTCCGACCATAAACGACAGCCCAGAAATCGGGCGACGGGCAAACAGACCCCCATACTGGCGCAGGTCTTGGGTAATGCAGTTCCAAATCACCGCCCCAACACTCATCACCAGCAGAGCCATCGCAAGGGCATGGGTAAGGGTCATCATTTGGGCCGCTGCCGTCTGCTGAGTGCCGATCGCAATGAAGACAATCCCCATATAGGCGCTGACCAAGTAAGACAAGGAGCGCTTAATGTCAATCTGGGCGATCGCAATCAGCGTCCCACCCACCGCCGTCACCCCACCAATCCAGATCAAGGCCGATAGTGTAAACGGGGAAAGGGCTAAAACTGGCTCTAGCTTAAATAACACCCAAGCCCCGGTCGCCACCACAATCGAGTTCCGCAAAATCGAAGCCGGAATTGGCCCTTCCATCGCTTCATCCAGCCAGAGGTGGAGCGGAAACTGAGCGCACTTGCCCATTGGCCCAGCAATTAGAGCCAGACCCACCAACGTCATCACGGTCGGGTCAACCTGGGCAGTTTTGGCCCAGGTAGCTAGCTCTTGGTAATCCCAAGTGCCAGCCAGGGGAAGTAAGGCCAACACTCCCATCAGCAAAAATAAGTCACCCACCCGCTTGGTCAAAAAGGCATCCCGCGCCCCTGTCACCACCAGCGGCTGATTGAACCACAGTCCTGTCAACAAATACGTTGCTAAGGTCAGAATCTCTAGCACCATGTAGCTGAAAAAGAGGGAGTCCAACAGCACTAGGGCAGACATGCCAGCCTCGAACAGGGCAAGCAGCGAAAAGAATCTGGCCCAGCCCCAGTCCATTTCCATGTAGCCGATCGCGAAGACTTGAGCAAATAAGTTAATTCCCATAATCAGCACCAGTGCTCCCATTGTCAGGGAGGAAACCTCAATTGGAATCGTCAAATCGAGGTTGGCCACCTTCAGCCACGGGATCAAAAGCCTCTGAGCAGGTTGGCCCTGGAGGGCAGAAAAGGCTAAGACGCTGTGCAGTAGCGCTGTCAGGCTCATCAAGGTATTGATGTAGCCAGAGGGGCGAGGGCCGGTTTTCCGAATAATTGAGGGAAACCAGAGGAATGAGATCAGTGCGCCCAAGAAGGCATAGCAAGGAACTAGCCAAATCGTGTCAACCAGAGTCTGGAACATGGTGATTTTTGCTGAATGCTGAGCTAGGGATCAGAATAACCCGGAAGATACATAAGTAAGTAGCAGAAGATTTATATAATCTCTATCGGTATTTTCTATCATTCAAGTTTAGGATTATTTGGGGATCTTAAAGTCTCTTGGGGATTTTCCTGTCTATCGACTATTGTTGCGATCAGTAAATACGCTTGAATTGCTTGTGTCCTAGCCTTAATTTGGCTGGCTCTCAGGCATAATGACTAGCGTGACGCTTGCCCGATCGCCCAATTCACTACTGCCTATGAACGCTCTCTGGCAAAACTTGACCCTTGCAAACCTGCCCACCTATCAGTGGCGACGCTCTAGCCTGATCGGCAAACTGGTGGGGCTGCTCTATCGCTGGCGGCGGGGCAGTTGGCTGATCCAGTGGAGCACAGAAATTGCGGTCGGGCTGCTAAGTTTAGTCTTCGGCTTAGCGCCCTTCGTGCCCAATTCAATGATTGGCGTGATGCTAACGGCCTGCGTTGGGTTCTGGGTGCTGCTAACTCTCTCCGATGCCCCTGAGCGCAGCCGATTGAACCCGATTCATCTGCTGGTGTTGCTCTACTGGGGAATTGCCACTGTTGCCACTGCCCTCTCGCCGGTCAAAAGTGCCGCCTTCGTGGGCTGGACAAAGCTCAGCCTCTACTTGCTGTTTTTTGCCCTGGTGGAACGGGTTGTGCGATCGCCCCGCTGGCGATCTTGGTTGATTACCGTTTACCTCCACGTTGCCTTGGTGGTTAGCCTCTACGGGCTGCGGCAGTGGCTATTTGGGGCGGATGCCCTGGCTACCTGGACTGACCCTGAATCGTCTTTGGCCAACACAACGCGGGTGTACAGCTACTTAGACAATCCCAATTTGCTGGCCGGTTACTTGCTGCCCGCAATTCCGTTTAGCTTGGCAGCCCTGTTTGCCTGGCGGGGTTGGCTACCCAAGCTGCTGGCTGGGCTAATGCTAGTCATGAATACCCTCTGCCTGATTCTTACCTTTAGCCGCGGCGGCTGGTTGGGTTTGGTGATGGCGCTATTTGCGATGGCGCTGCTGCTGCTGTTTTGGCTCTTACCTCACCTGCCAACGGCTTGGCGGACTTGGGCATTTCCAGTCTTGCTGGGGGGATTAGGGGGAATCTTGCTGCTGGCAATTCTGTTTGTGCCGCCGGTGCGCGATCGCGTCACTAGCATTTTTGCTGACCGCAAGGACAGCAGCAACAATTTTCGGATTAATGTCTGGGCCGCTGTCCACGAGATGATCCGCGATCGACCAATTTTAGGGATTGGCCCTGGCAATACTGCTTTCAACCAAATTTATCCCCTCTTTCAGCGCCCCGGCTTCACCGCTTTGGGAGCCTACTCAGTTTATTTAGAACTGTTGGTAGAAACCGGATTTGTTGGCTTTAGCGCCTTCCTGTGGCTGATTTTGGTGACGCTGCAACGCGGCTGGCAGCAGTTGAAAAACCTGCGCGATCAAGGTAGCCGGGAAACTTTTTGGCTGATTGCCGCGATTTCTATTCTGCTGGGTATGATGACCCACGGTGCCGTAGACACCGTTTGGTATCGCCCCGAAGTGGCTACCCTTTGGTGGTTGGCAATGGCGATTATCGCTAGCTACAATTCATCAGCTCCAGCAGCAGAACCGGAGGGTTAGAAAATTAACGTTGCTTCATTGCCCGTTCCATATCTCGCTTGTCTTGGCGCTGCTTCAGGTCTTCCCGCTTATCGTAAAGTTTTTTGCCCTTGGCGAGGGCAATATCCACCTTCAGCCAGCCGCCTTTAAGGTACATTTTGAGCGGCACTAAGGTTAAGCCCTTTTGCTCAACTTTGCCGATCAGCTTGCGAATTTCTTGGCGATGTAGGAGCAGCTTGCGAGTGCGGCGGGGGTCGTGGTTAAACACCTGGCTGGCATTTTGGCAGGGTGAAATATGCACATTCATCAAAAAAATTTCGCCGTTGCGAATGCGCGCAAACCCATCTCGCAGATTAATCTTACCGGCTCGAATTGACTTTACTTCCGTTCCCATTAGCTCAATCCCAGCTTCATAGGTTTCTAAAATCTCAAATAAAAACCGGGCTTGACGATTATCGCTGACAATTTTGTAGGCTTCGCTCATAGTCTCAGTTTACTGTACGGGCTGGGCAGCACCTATTTTGTCGTCCACTGATCAACCAAAGGCTCTAAAAAACCGGGTGTGTAAAGGGTTAAAACTTGCAAAGATTTGCCTTTTCTATTCACGAACTTAAATTGGCAAACTTCAACGCCCATAGAAGTGCAGGAACTCATTTCTGGATAAAGCTGAATCAGGATTGTTTGGTAGGGAGATGGATTGGCGATCGCCTCACCCAGCGAGGTATTTCTAGCAACGGGCTGCCAGCCCTTTTCAAGAATTAGGTTTCTGGCTACGCTCCAGTTCATCCCTTTTTTGAGCTTTTTGGGCACCGATTGGGCCAGCAACGGCAGTTGCAAGCATACCACCAACCCACACGAAACTAACCCCAAACCCAACTTTTTCACAACCAATCCTCAGATTTTGTTCAGATTATCACGCCAGCAGAAAGGCAAAAGGACGTTCGCGCAGCTTCTTCCCCCTAAACCACTTCTGACGCAGTTTCCATCGGCGGTTGCATTTGAGGTTGGAACTGGAACAGTGAGTAAACCACATTCCGGCGGATGGCGGTCATCATGTCGAGGAAGAACTCGTAGCCTTCGCTCTTGTACTCCACCAGGGGGTCTTGTTGACCGTAGCCGCGCAGCCCGACCGCTTCCCGCAGCCCGTCCATTTGTTGGAGGTGCTCACGCCAAAGAATATCAATCTGCTGCAAAATGAAAAACCGTTCGGCTTGCCGCATCAGTCCAGGTTCGAGCCGATCGATTTCGGCTTCTTTGCGATCGTAGGCAATTCGGACTTGCTCATGCAGAAACATCTGCATTTCTGGCATACTCAGGTCTTCTAGCTGCTCCGGTTCTAGGTCAGCCAGCAAAATCACAAATTCTTTCACCTTGTTAACCAAGCTGGTTAAATCCCATTCTTCTGGCGGCAGGTCGGGGTTAACGTAGGCTTCAACAATGTCGTCCATGGTGCGCTCGGCGTACTCTAGCACCCGATCCTTGAGGTCTTCGCCTTCCAGCACCCGCCGCCGCTCCGCGTAGATCGCTCGCCGCTGATTGTTCATCACCTCGTCGTACTCAAACACCTGCTTGCGAATGTCGTAGTAGTAGGTTTCCACCTTTTTCTGAGCATTCTCAAGGCTGTTGCTGAGAATCCGCGACTCGATTGGCATGTCTTCTTCGACCCGGAAAGCGTTCATTAGACCGGCTACGCGATCGCCGCCAAAAATCCGCAGCAAATTGTCTTCCAAGCTCAAGAAAAATCGGGTCGAACCAGGGTCGCCCTGCCGTCCGGCCCGACCCCGCAGTTGGTTATCTACTCGCCGCGACTCGTGACGTTCTGTGCCAATCACATGCAAACCACCGACGCCCACAACTTCATTATGTTCTGTACTGGTTAAGGCTTCATACTCCCGGCGGACTTGATTATAAGCATCTCGCAGCTTCTGAATCACTGGGTCGTCTGTGGGGGCTTTCTCGCAGGCCACCGCCACCACATCTTCGGCTTGCAGCTCCGGCAGACTGCGCTCTCCATATTGCTTGACTGCAAATTCGACGGCTGATTTGAGCAGTTTTTCAGCATCTTTAGATAACTCGGTCGGGAAAATATTCGGGGAAGCCTTCCAGGTTTTTTGGGGCAGATTGCTGCTGGTGCCAAATCCCTGCCCACCGCCTTTGCTGTCGGCTAGCATCACCCGCATCATTGCCATTGGGTCATCTGACTCTGGCATGACAATTCGGGGCATAAAATATTCCCGCAGTTTGAGCCGGGCCATATAGTCAGCATTCCCCCCCAAAATAATGTCTGTGCCTCGCCCCGCCATGTTGGTGGAAATTGTCACCGCTCCTTTCCGACCGGCTTGGGCGACAATTTCTGACTCTCGCTCCACGTTTTCGGGCTTGGCGTTCAGCAAGTTATGGGGAATCTGATTTTGCTGCAAGAGCTGTGCGAGAATCTCTGATTTTTCAACGCTGGTGGTTCCGACTAGCACCGGCCGACCGATCTCGTGCATTTCAGCACATTCTTCGGCGACAGCTCGCCACTTGGCCGCTTCGGTTTTGTAGACTACATCGGCGACATCCTGGCGACAAGTAGTGCGATTGGTCGGCACCATCGTCACTTCCAGCTTGTAGATTTTCTCTAGCTCGGCTTCTTCTGTCTTGGCAGTGCCGGTCATCCCAGACAGCTTCGGATAGAGCAAAAACATGTTTTGGTAGGTAATCGTCGCTAAAGTCTGCGATTCATTCTCAATGTTGACTTCTTCCTTGGCTTCGATCGCCTGGTGCAGTCCGTCTCCCCAGCGCCGGCCGGGCATCACGCGCCCGGTAAATTCATCGACAATCACCACCTCGTCATTGCGGACAATGTAGTTGACATCTTTCATGAACAGTTCTTTAGCTTTGAGCGCATTGAAAACGTAGTGAGCCCAAGGGTCTTGCGGGTCGAACAAATCGGTGACGCCCAAAATGTTTTCAGCTTCAATAAAGCCCTCGTCCGTCAGCAGCACGTTGCGGGCTTTCTCATCCACTTCGTAGTGCTCTTCTTTTTTCAGCGCCCAGGCAATTTGGGTCGCTTGCTTATATTTTTCGGTCGGGCGCTCGACTTGCCCAGAAATAATCAGCGGCGTCCGGGCCTCGTCAATCAGCACCGAATCCACTTCGTCAATAATCCCGAAGTTAAACGGGCGCTGCACCACTTCTGCCATTGAAGTGGCCATGTTGTCGCGCAGGTAGTCAAAGCCAATTTCGCTGTTGGTGCCGTAGGTAATATCGCAGGCGTAGCTCTTTTGGCGCTCATCCGGCGGCATTGGCTGCTGAATTAGCCCCACACTCAGCCCCAAAAAGCGGTGAACTTGGCCCATCCACTCCGCATCGCGGCGAGCCAGGTAATCGTTGACGGTAATCACGTGGACGCCTTTGCCGGTCAAGGCATTTAAATAAGCAGGCAGGGTGGAAACCAAGGTTTTACCTTCCCCGGTTTTCATCTCAGCAATCTGCCCGTCGTGCAAAATCATCCCACCCAAGAGCTGGACATCAAAGTGACGTAAGCCCAGGACTCGCCGCGAGGCTTCTCGCACCACCGCGAAGGACTCCGGCAGCAATTCATCCAAAGCGGCACCTTGGGCTAGACGCTGTTTAAACTCTCCGGTCTTAGCCTGTAGCTCTTGATCGCTGAGGGCCTGCACTTCGGCCTCCAGCAGGTTGATTTCGACCACATCAGGCTGATATTTCTTGAGCTTGCGCTTGTTGGGATTGCCCAGAAGAGTTTTCAGCATTGTCTACGGTAAGGATGGAATGAACGACAGCGGAAAGAGAGGCGATCGCAAAATACAGTCAAGCCGAAAATAAGCTCGGTCAGATTGGTTGTGATGATCACAATCCTATCACTTTGCCATTGTTTGAGCGTGAGCAGGCACGGGCTGTCAAGCTCCTACTGGCAGACCCATCAAGCAAACGGAGTACGATACTAAAAAGCACTGCTGGGCCCTGCCTCCAGAGCTGAAGCGTTTCGCGCTTAAATCCATTGTGATTTTTTGACTGCCGATTTGCCCTATGCAGTGGTCAGTTCATCCCCCCAACCCTTTTCTCCAGATCCATCTAGATCAGCTTTTACCAGCTTGGGTGGAGCCTGTGCAGTCAATTTTGATCGTGCTGCAACAGGCAAATCAGTCGCTCCTGCGTCGCACCCCGGCAACCGAAAAGGAAAAACGCAGACTGCGGCAGCAGTTCATTCAATTTGGCGATCGGTTGATTGCTCAGCTCACATCCCAAGCCTATCAGGCAGAACTGTTTGACCCCCGCACAGGCTGGCCGCTGTTTTCGCAGCCCGGTACGCTGCATTTGGACGATATTGCCGTAGTACGGACCACCCTGGGCTATCCCGCCCTACCCCAGGGCGGCTGTCTGATCATTCAGCATCCCACCTGGGGCAGTGCCGTTTATCCGTCGATTCTGGTTTCCTCAGCCTCGCCAGAGGTGCTGGAGCAAATAGTGCTCGATTTTTTTGCACACCACCATTCCCGCTCGGCAGCAGACAGTTTGACGGTGTAAAGGGTAATTACAAACGGGTCTTTAGCGCCCTGCCCTAAAATTTGCACCGAGTAGGAGGGATGTTTTTTGGTGGCCATGTCTGGGGTCAACCGCTTACCAACTCGCCGCCAACTCGGTTCCTTGCCTCGCCACTGGAGGCGGCAGCAGGGCCAAGGCAATTGCTCGCGATCGAACAGGCGGCAGCAGGGGCCAACCACGCGATAGCACCAATGCCCGCCCGGACTGTAGAAGATTTGCCCGGCTACCCAAGGATGAGTCGGCATTGCAGGCGGAAACTCATTAGCATCATCGTTTAATCGCGGCGATAAAACTCTGGTTAAGCGGATGCTCATGCTCAAACAGATTGCTTCAGCAGCTCTTTGACTTTGGTAATTAGCTCTGTGGGCTGAAAGGGTTTGGTGATGTAAGCATCCGCTTTTTGCCTCATCGCCCAGTGGCGATCGAAATCTTCGCTTTTGGTCGTACACATAATCACCGGCACGTTTTCAGACTTGGGTTCCCCCTTCACCCAGCGACAAAGCTCATAGCCGTTCATGCGCGGCATCACAACATCCATGATCACAAGGTCAGGGCAGTTGGCCTGAATTTTTTCCTTAGCATCAACGCCATCGCAGGCCTCAACCACTGTTAGCCCGTATCTGGAGAGGACTTCAGCAATCATTGCCCGCAGGGTCGGACTATCATCTACAACCATTACTGTGCTCATAGCACTCTACCTACTTGCCAGGCGATGTCAGAACCAAACTACCCTAAACATTATCACTTGCGCTAGAAAATTGGGGAGAGCGATCGGCTTTCATTGCCTTGACGTGACCAGCCGCAAATTCTCAAATTAATTTTAAAGTCAACCCCCAATCTTGCAGCAAAACGCTCAGTCAAAATAAAATAGCGTCACAACTTTATGCTGTTCCTCCGCGAGCTGACAGGTTTGGAGCAGGGTTTGGCTATCGTGAAACGCAAAGCAAATCAGTTGTTGACAGCGATCGATAATTTCCTGATTGCAAAGGCTGCTGGCTTCTGCCAGCGACAAATGATCGTTTTCTGGTTTTTCAACCAAATGCATAACTTGGTCGAGCTGCTTGCGCGACTCACGGGGCTGGCGCTGCATACTTTGAGGCAGAACCACCGTCAGCAGATTTGGGTCAGCCCGCATCGCACCTCGAATCGCCGCCGCATTGGTGCCAGTTGCACCAGAAGTCATGAGGCGATTCCCCGCTAATACTAAGGCATAGCTCATCATCTCAATCAAGTGCTGATGAGTGATCGGAACATGACGAGAGCCAAGCAGGGCAATTCTCTTAGAGCCAGTTTGCTGAATCGTGGCTAGTTCTTGTAAGAACTCATCTAGCCCAGGCGCATTGGCTTCAACTACGTCTATAGATTGACTCAAGGATCAGTCTGGGGTGAAATAACCCAGCTATTTTAGCATCTGTGCTCTGTTCCATTGATAGCGCTATGGGGCAATTTTCCGTGACATTAAAAACTTGGAATTGAGAGCAGGGCAAAAGCGATTATCCTCACAAGCGCTGAGAATGTCCTAGACTAATGCCATTCAGTTCGGTGTGAATTTTCGCGATGGCAGATCGTCTTGAAGTCGAGCAAACCGCTGCTCCAACCCTCCAAACCGTTGGTTGGCTACCGACGTTTCTGTACTACTTTACAGGCGCAACCCTCATTGCAGCTCTGTCTTCTGCTCAGGCATTTAATTTGGAGCTGGCGACCGGAGAACCTTTTCGGTTTGGGATTATTCCTGGCTTGCTGGCCGGTTTGGCTGGAGCTTACTTTAATCGCACCGTGTCGCTGGCGATTCCCTGCGGGACGGCAAAACCGAACGCAGTTGCCAACCCCAAAGCATTTAAAACCCAGTTAAATCAAGCCCTCAGCGATTTGGGCTACACACCAAAATCCGAGCTAGAGGGCGGCTATCAGGTCTATCAGCGATCGGCGCTGCGACACTGGCTCTCTGGCAGTATTTTGGTGCAGGTTGCGGAGGGCACAGCCACCATTTTTGGCCGAGCCAGCAACATTAAGCGCTTGCAGAAAAAGCTTGAGTGATTAATCCTGAAAATCTCGGTATTTCAAGACTCTTCTGTTAACCAATGCCGTCTAATTTGCTGCTGAAATTTGCGCGGCGGCTGTGGGCTGATTCGGCTCAGCAGTCAGCATTTATCCAAGCCTTGGTTCAGCCTCAGCCTCTTTCCCCTTGCATTCTCTGGAATCGGCCTCGCCCAGAATCACTGCCGTTTGCGATCGCCCCTCCCTTACCTTGGCAGCCGGAATTTGTCGATCGCCTGGCTGTCTCAACTCGCCCCGGTCAGCATGAGTGGCATCAGCAGGGCTACTACTACTGTCTAGACTTTTCTTCTGTTTTTGCGGCTAGCCCACTTTTAACCCTTCCCGCTCAGCCCGCCCTAGTGGTTGACCTCTGCGCGGCACCGGGCGGCAAAAGTCTGTTTGCGGCTCAAGCATTGCAGCCTCAATTTCTGCTCAGTAACGAAGTGATTGGTAAACGACTGGGCATGTTAATCAGTAATCTTCGCCGCTGTCAGGCTGATCCTGCCGCTGTTGTCAGCTTAGACTCCCAGATCTTGGCAGAGCAGCTACCGGAACAGGCGACAGTGGCGATCGTCGATGCTCCCTGTACGGGGCAATCTCTACTGGCTAAAGGCGAGAAAGCGCCGGGCTGTTTTCATCCGGTCACAATTAACCAAAATGCCAATCGGCAAAAGCGAATTTTAGCCAATGCGGCCCAACTGGTTGCCCCACAGGGCTATCTAGCTTATATGACCTGTGCTTTTTCGCCCGAAGAAAACGAGCAGGTGAGCAGTTGGTTTTTAGCCCGCTTTCCGCAGTTTCAGCCTCTAGCTGTGCCTCATTTACAGGCTTACCAATCCCATCTGAGTGATTTACCTTGCTACCGGCTCTGGCCACAGTCAGGTTTGGGGGCGGGCGGATTTACAATTCTGCTGCAAAATACCAACCAGGCAGCACCACCCCTGATAGAACCGTTGGATTTGCCTTACAAGTGGACTTCACAGCCAATGACTTGAAAACATTTCTGTTCTCACCTGGGTGGCGATCGCTGTCCAACCCCAGCGATTGCTATAAAATCAGGGCAGGTACAGGAGTTAAAAATGCCATGAACAGCGACGACTTGGCTCGATATATTGAGGACACCAATGGCATCAGCAAACCTTGGCTGCTGGCTCAACTCCGCTTAAAGAAGCTGCAAGAGCGAAAGTCCGAGATCACCTCTGAAGACTACGCAGCCGCCTTAGCAGACATCCACCAAGACTTGATGCAGCTTGGAGAATGGTGGATCGGGATGGAAGATCAGGTCTTTTAAGCTGACTCTAAGAGAATGTTTGTAAATGTTAGTTAAGCTGTTTCTTTTTTCCACCTTCTGCGATTGTTGTCTAATCGCCGTAGCATCAAGCGAATCATGGCAACATACACCATTCCCTCATGATTCTCTGGCAA
>JAESGG010000058.1_pt1 | contig 40902 bp, 36 predicted proteins | sample 9266231 | NCBI WGS metagenome assembly JAESGG01 (sample SAMN14515337, study PRJNA621664) | algae metagenome | isolation source: Aphanocapsa sp. GSE-SYN-MK-11-07L and co-occurring heterotrophs from wet... | place: USA: Grand Staircase Escalante National Monument, Utah | collected 2006-04-16 | reverse complement strand
AAGGGGTGGAAAAAGGGGATGTCTTGGGACAGATCTCTTTCATCCATCAAATCTTCGGAGTTGCTGTTTGATCCCGACTTCCTTCATGCAAGTTGATTCCAATTCATTCTTTTTGCAACACAACCCTGTTGCCTGCTAATTTGCAGCTTTCAGATACCGCAAGCTCGATTTGGCTAGAAACCTTGATTGCAAATTAATGAGTTATCGGGACGTTACACGCAAACTGAAGCTCTTGGCTGTTCTGATTTTGAAAATCAATAAATTATTTTTAGTCATCTTCAATGGGCGATCGCGATTTTTCTGTATAACCTGAACTTCCAGCGTGAAACCCGATTCACGCTGGAAGACAGAAATTTACACCGCTGCTATTTTTGAGCAGTCACCACGCCAAAAATGCCGTTGGGTTCCATTTGCACTCGTAGGTTTTTGAACCCAGCGGCTGTGGCCCACTGCTGAATGAGTGGCCAAGAGCGCAGGCGCATCACCCAAGGTTGCCCGGTATGGGAAGGCAAGACGCGGGCAATTAGCTCTAGCTGGGGGTGGTAGGGCTGAATCGTGAAAATCAGGGTACTTGGGGATGGCATGATCCGATAAAGCTGCTGAAAATGATGGCGAATTAAGTCATCATTCGGCAAAATCTCATGTAATCCCGAAACCAAAACAATGGTGGGACGAGGTTGAACTCGGTCTAAATCGGCATCGCTAAAAGCATCGGCTTGTTCAATGTTGGCAAACACGCCCAGGCGATCGCTCAATTGCTGAGCTTTAGCAACATTTTCTGGTTTGTAATCTCTGAGGGTAGCCCGAAAAGACTCAGCCGGAAATTGCTTTAATACTTCCAGGTCATAGCGCCCACCGCCGCAGGCAACGTCCAGTAAAACGCAGGTGATGCCTTGCTGTTGGTGGGTTTGCAGCGTTTGCCGCAAGGTTGTTTTTAATAGCTCAGCTCGGTTACGAATTCCACACCAGCCTTGAGAATTGAGGTAAAACCAATCAATCAGTTTACCGATCGGCGTGATGCCACTGGGTTGATTGCGGTAGACATATTCCAGCATTACCCCAGAATCAAACCCATATTTGTAGCCAATTTTCACCCCTTGCGAGAGTCGCCCCAGACTGCGCAGCGAGAGGTTCATTAAGCCGTAATACCAGGCTTTAAAACTGAAACGAGGCAGCGGACGCATGAGGGTTTCGTAGGTAGGCAAGGTTTTTTGCAGCATGTTAATTTCCATCATTAAAAAGTTTTCAGGTCGGTTCAAACAAAATCAGTTCTTTCACGCTTCCCAAATCGGGAAATTGCCGCTGGCGGCCAGAGCTTGGAAGCGCTCCGTCAGCAAATGCATTAACCCCGATTTACTGCCCGTCCAGTACAGCGGTTCACCGATTAGAACATCGCAAAAGAAAGGAACGAGTAAGGCTTCACCTTTGGGTAAGGCTTTGCCTAGACCCTGTAGAAAAATCGGCACGATTGGGACTTGCGGGTGATGCTTGGCTAAATGGGCAATCCCAGTTTTGAACTCGGTCAGACATTCTGGTTCACCTCTGGAGCCTTCTGGATAGAGGATGAGGATTTGGTTATTTTGCAAGGCGGCACCGCAGCGTTTGAGAAACTGACGATCGCAGCCTGCCTCACGGGCGATCGGAATAATATTCATCATGTCTAGGGCGAACCAAGCTAGCCAGGGATTTTGATTTAGAAAATAATCTTCTGCTGCTACGGGGCGAAGCTGATTCAGCATCCGCAGCGGAAACAGCGACATCAGCACCAAGGTATCCAGATGGCTGTTGTGGTTGGCGACAATCATCACCGGCCCGGATTTTGGCAAACGCTGCTTGCCCTGAATTCGCAAGCCAATCACCAACAGCACCACCACCCGCACAATCAGCCCAAAGAACAGCCATTGCAGCAGATTTTTCACAGCAATTGCCCCTGGTAGTAGAAGTAAACCGTGAAGTGGAAAAACAGTGGGGCCGTGTAGGTCAAGCTATCAATTCGATCCAGAATGCCGCCGTGACCGGGAATTAGATTGCCACTGTCTTTGATGCCCAAGTCTCGCTTTAGGGCTGAAATGGTCACATCGCCGATAAACCCGGTCAAACTCAACAGTAAACCCAGACAAATTGAGTGGATCAGACTAAACGGAGTCAACCAAGGGGCAAGGGCGATCGCTAGCAGGGTTGTGACCACAATCCCACCACCTAAACCTTCTAGGGTTTTGCCAGGGCTAATCGTAGGGACAACCTTGTGTCGCCCCAGCAGTTTGCCGGTCATGTACTGGGCAATATCGTTGATTTCGGTTAGAAAGACCAGGTAGACCAGTAAGCCGGATCCACCGGCAATCGGGTTTCCCGCCAACGGCAGCATTAGCAGATAGGGCAAATGACTCAGGTTGTACACCGTCAGCATTAGCCCCCAGTGCAGGGTGCCGATCGCCCGCAAAAAGCCCTGAGTTTCGCCAATCAGCACCATTCGCATTGGCAAGAACAGGAAGACATAAATTGGGATGAAAATTAGAAACATGCCGTACCAGCCAATCAAAATCCAGGCATACTGGAGGGCGATCGCCAGGTAAGCCCAGAGCAGGACTCGCCGATCGGCCTGACGAGTTGGAATCAGGGAAAGATATTCTTTGAGGGCTAAAAAACTTAGCAAACCAAATAGGACAATGGCAGCGGTGCAATTTAAAATTAGCGTCAGGGTGAACACCGTCACGATCACCCACCAGGATTTGATCCGGTCTTTGAGTTCGGTGTAGTCTGTCTCTGGCTTTGTGTAGACCAGACCGCAGATCATCCCAGTCCCAATCAGCAACAGTCCATAAATTCCGCTCAGGGCAATCATCACAGGGATGGGAGGTAAGACTATTTGCATGGTTGCACCTCCTGCAAGCTGACTCGCACCCGATTCAGGATTGTCCAAACTTGCAGCACGACTACGATCGCCCAAACTGGATTTAGCCAGCCAGCCGGGTTGACTCCTAGCCCTAAAACTAAAGCAATCGCCCCAAACACTAGCGCTCGATCGCTTTTACCAATTGGCCCGTCGTAGGCTCTTTGTTGAGCGATCGCCAACCCCAGAACCCCCATCATTTCGGTGATTATCGCCAGCACAACTACCAGCACGACCCAGTCGGCGGTGATGCCGGGCAGCAAACTAAACGGCAGATAAAGGGCGGCATCAGAAACGACATCTCCTAGTTCGTTCAGCACGCAGCCCAGATTGCTCTTTAGGTTGTGCTCACGGGCGAGCATACCGTCGATGGCGTTCAGCCCCATTCTGGCCAGCAAGATGCTGGGTAAACAAACCAGCGGCCACTGGGCTTGGGGGAAGCAGGCGATCGCTAGACCGCCTGCCGCCGAGAGCAGCACGGCGGTGAGGGTGACTTGATTGGGGATGATTTTCCAGGCAGCCAGTTGATTGACAACCGGCCGGAGGCAAGTTTGAAATGCGGGTTTGCACTGATACAGGCTGGGCATAAACACCTCGCAGAATTGATAGTGCTATCCTGCCAGCCGAGTTTATGCAATGAAAATGAGCCGCCCCGGCTAGACCAAAGCAGATCGAGGCAGCAAGAAGTTGATCGAAGGCAATCGAAGTAGAGCGAAGTTTTTGAACTAAACCTGCTATAGTCAGCCCTAGCCAGGGAATACTGGCTATAGATAACTTTTCAGTTCATCTGAGTGAGCTTGGTTTGAACCCCATCAAAATGATCCAACCCGACTACCTCGAACAATGGTTTGCTCAAGCGCAGCAGCAGCAGTACGTTTCGCTGCTCCTGAAACGGGTGGGTATGACGCGACGGCGGGCGGAATGCTTCGTTAGACTCTGGCTCTATTTGCTGCTGAAACAAAATCAGAGCCAAAAATTAGCTTTAATCCCACCCTTGACCGAGTTAACCTTGCCGCTAGGCTCGGTTGCCTGTAGCTGTCGAGAAGCGGCCGAACTGTTTTACGCCGATCGCGATCACGGCAGCGATCGGGCCTCTGGGATGATGCTCGATAAGCTGGCGGCGCTGGGACTGATTAAAAAGCAGTTTGATGGCAACTGCACCCAGATCGAAATTCAGCCCATACCGGAGCTTTTAGGCAGGATCAATGATGAAATTGCGATCGCCCAAGTGCAGCCTCAGCCCTTTGATCCCCGCTCTGATGCGATCCCGATCGCCAATCTTTTGGCCAGCAACTACAACTGGTTAAACCGAAATACCGATGCTCTGCCTTACCGGATTGCCAACATTCTGCGGGATTGGGCCAGCCAATATGCGACGGGGATGCGGGTGCTGCGCCGCTGCGACAACCAGAATCCGGTTGGATTCTATGCCCTCTATCCTGTCCAGCGCGAGTCGGAGATTAAATTCTTTAGCCCACCGAGCAAGGGCTTGCACCTGAGCGCGGTCGGTGAAGTTGACCCGTTTGCGATCGCCCTACCTGGTGATGCCCAATGCCGAGCCGTTTTTGTCCGCAGTTGGATGATTGAAGCCCCTTACCAAACAATCGCTCAAGTCTCTTTTTTAGAAGATTCCCAGCAAATTCTGACTCAAATCAGCCAGGACTTTCCGAATTTATGTGACATGTACACTTTAGTGATTCACCCCAATTACGAAGAGCTAGGGCTAAAGCTGGGTTTCCAAAAAACCAGCCCAGACCCGAAGCTGTCAATGTATTGGATGTATCAAGCCGTCGATCGATTTCTGGCTCTAGAAATGAAGCAGCTTTTTACTGGCAGGAATTAAGGCAGCGTCAACTTTAGCAGTTTGCTCGTGATCCTTAATCAAAACCACTATGCACTCAGTAAACGCTCTTGGTCTGAAAAAACACGAGAGCTGTTCTCAAAATAATCTGCAAGTCTAGTCCTAGTGACCAGTTCTTCAAATAGTAGAGGTCGTAGTCCACCCGCTGCTTCATCTTGTCTAGAGTATCTGTCTCACCACGGAGTCCATTCACCTGAGCCCAACCCGTAATGCCTGGCTTCACCTTGTGCCTAAGCATGTAGCCACCAATTAGCTTCCGATACTGCTCATTATGAGCAATGGCATGGGGGCGTGGCCCAACAACACTCATTCGCCCTTGCAGGACATTGATAAACTGTGGCAACTCATCTAAAGATGTTCTGCGCAGAAACGCTCCTAAAGTCGTAACTCTGGAGTCGTTACGCTTGGCTTGAACAACCGCATCGCCATTCTCCATTACTCGCATGCTGCGAAACTTATAGATGAGGATTTCCTGTCCGTTAAAGCCATGCCGCCGCTGTTTAAATAAAGCTGGCCCAGGGGAAGTCAACCTAACGCCGAGAGCAATCAGCAGCATCACCGGAGACAAGACAAACAAAGCCAAGCCAGATAAGCAAACATCCAGCGATCGCTTAAGTGCAGACTGAAGGCTAGAGAAAGGAATTTCCCACAGCGCCAAAGCTGGCACACCATTGATCCCGTAGATTTTTGTTTGCCGTAAATCCAGCGAAGGCAAACCTAGAGTAGCCAGAGTTGGCAGATTTGGGATTAGGTAAACGCAAGCAGTGGTGTCTTGCAGTCGTTCTAAGAGCCACTTAATTTTAGCTTCCTGACGACTAGGTAAAGCAATATAAACAACTTGCACCTGGTTGTCTTTTACGTAGGTGGGCAATTGTTCTAGAGAGCCAAGTAGAGATTTTTCAGAAGCAGCTGTGTCCTCTGCGCTCCGCTCGTCATCCCAATCATCAAAGTAGCCCTGAAACTGCAAATGCAGATTCCCCAGCTTTTTGATTTGGCTTTCCAAATGTTCAGACAGCGGATTGGCTCCAGCAATCACGGTTTTCTTACTGACTTGGCGTGCAGATTGCAAGCTAGTCAAGGCAAACACAAGGGTCGGATGCATTATATAGACCACAAGCGGCACTATAAACACCCAGCAGAGCAAAAGATTAGTAGATAGGTGGAGGGTAATCCCCTTCTCGGTGTAACTCTCAACACTGCTTTCCGTAAATTTGATCAAAAGTGAGAAAATCGCCAGCAATATTCCCCAGATCAGGAGAATCCTTCCCCAGTTGAGCAAAAAGTTAGGTGCAGGCGGAGAGAACTGTGGCGTCTGTTCTGACTCACGGGTATCGGTAGTCAGCCTCCAGAACAAAGGCAGACCGCAAGACATAAAAAGCGATATGATCAACAGCTTTTCATACACCCCAATGTGGGAAATTTTACCTAGGACTAGACCCAAACCCAGCACCAAAACCAAGCTGATTAAACCAATTGCAACTGTCCGATTAAGAATGCTCTGCCAGACTTCATCTGAGGGGACGCCGTCTTTCGTACTGCTCCTAACTTGAGTGTTGGTATACATTGGTGAACCTTGAATACAAGCTCAGTTGGACGAAATTAAGAACAATTTTCTAGAAGAAGGTTTGACTGCTCTGGCAAGATTTGATCTCCATGTGGGCATGCTAGACAAACATAGCATTGAAGAGAAAACCGCTTAAGAAACAGTAATTAATAGCATTAAAAGCTCTCAACTCCTAAAGCTGGGCTGAAAGCTAACCCAGAACCACGTATATTTGTAACAAATGTTACAATATTATGCCGATTACGACGCAAAAAGATGGATCCAGACTATCAAACACTTGAATCGCAGTCAATGCAAGTGTCGTAGGTAACAAAATTCACCAAATTAATAAGTAATCAAAAATTAAGTTTAGAGCAATGCTCAACCCAATATAGACTTTCCAAACCTTAATCGCTAGATCAACCCTGAAGCTGCTCGCTATCGAAATGAGTTTAGCGATCAAACTGACTGACTAGGTGTGACTCATATCAGCAACACATGTGAGCTAGACCACTTAACTTAATTATTGTATGTGATCTAGCTCACGCATGATGATGACGTGGATCACAAGGTTATAATAGCAGCATTCACATTTCCGTCTAACGACTTAGTGCCTTGTTAGGCTACTCACTGTAATGTATTGTTTCGTTCTGTTTCCCTGTTCGTGCCCCAATAATGGGCAATGGAGTCTTTCAATCATGTTTTTCTTCCCAAGTTTTCCTGTGTCAGCCCTTAGGTTCGCCAAGATTTGTATCGCTCGCTACTGAACGATGGCTTAGAAACAAACGTCGAGCTAGTTGCGTCACAGTCAAAATGCTTCTGCAAATTTGAGCCTGTTCCTAGCTTGGCCTTCAAGCTGCTCTGAATTTTCGATCTACTTTTATATCTTCAAGTTGCTTTGATCTGTTAGCAAGCAGCTTGACTCTGCACCCTTAGATGGAGTTATCGGTGATGAAATTGCTTCTGGTCTGTACCTCAGGTGGTCATTTTGCCACGATGAGGAGTCTAGAGCCATTTTGGTCGCATCATGAACGGACTTGGGTTTGCGATCGCAAAGCCGATACTATGGTTTTGACTGATTCTGAGCGAGTTCATTGGCTCCCTTATCAAGCTCCTCGCAATTTGTTGGCAATGGTGACAAACCTGCCAGCAACACTGAGAATTTTGCGTCAAGAGCGCCCCGACCTGGTTGTGTCAACTGGGGCTAGTCTGGCGGTTAACTTTTGTCTGGCGGCCAAGCTGCTAGGACTCAAGTTTACCTATGTTGAAAGCATTTCACGCGCTCAAAATCTCAGTTTGTCTGGCCGCCTCGTTTATCGGATTTGCGATGAATTTTATGTGCAGTGGCCAGAATTGTGCAAACGTTACCCCAAGGCGATATTCAAGGGGTATGCCACATGATTTTTGTCACCTTGGGAACCATCCCATTTAGGTTTGATCGGGCGATCGCCTGGTTGGATAGTTTGCTAGTTCAGAAAGTTATCCAAGAACCGATGTTGCTTCAACATGGAGTTACTAACGTATCGACCCTGCTGCGACATCCACAGGTGACGGCAACGCCTTTACTTGAATTACAGCAGTTTTTAGAGCATGTCGATTCGTCTCGGTTGATTATTGCCCACGCTGGGCAAGGCACGACTCGGATGCTAGCAGCTCGCTCAGCCCGATTTATATTGTTGCCGCGACTACAGCGCTACGGCGAACATATTGATGACCATCAGTTGTGGTTTAGTCAAGGCATTGACGCTTTGGGCGTGCCTTACTGTATTTCGTTGGCTGAACTGGAGCAACTGATCCAGAATCCACCGCCGCCGTTTCCTCACAAACTATTTGACGGACCAAAGTTAGCTGATCACCTACTGCAAAAGTATCCGGTTTGAACAGTTTTTTGGAGCTGCCTTTGTTCTCTTTAGAATCTTGAGTTTTTGCCCTTATGAACAATACCTTAGTCCTCCTAAAACGCTACTGGAAGCCACTCCTGGGTCTAAATGGATTTTTGGTGGCAGTGGCGATCGCCAATTATGTTTTTGCACCTCGCGTCTGGGTGGCAAACTCACAGCTGATTATGCCGAATGGCGGTTCTAGCCTAGATACTAATTTGGGTACCCTCGGCACCCTGACCAGTACTGGCGTTGCTTTTTCGACGGAGCTTAACCCGCTCAAAATTCAGACTTCCATTTTGACCAGCCAGAATGTCCTGCAACGGGTGCTAGCGGTTGATCCAGAGAAAGCTCGGTTTGATAATCTGGACACTTATCAAAAACTATTTAAGGTGAAGCCAGAGGATCAGTCTACCAACATTACCGTTGACGTAAATGGCTCTAGTCCAGAGATCGCGAAAGCCAGAGCAACAAACTTTATTAAGATTTATCAGCAGCGGCTGAATGAACTCCGCCGAAATGCAGATGCCAACCGAGATGCGTTTGTGCAAACCCAGTTGAAGGGAGCTGAAGCCGACTTGCTAAAGGCGCAAACAAGCTTAGCCCAGTATCAAAAGGCAACTGGATTGCTGAATCCGGAGGAGCAAACAAAGTCTCTCGTCAGCACAATTAATACCCTAACTTCGACTCAAGCTGAGACCAGCGCCGAGGCAAAAGCCGCCATGGCGAGGATGCAACTTTTGGGTCGCCAGTTGAGCATGTCGCCCCAAACCGCGATCGATTCGCTGCGGTTGAGCGAAAACAAAGAATATCAGAACATTAGAACTAAGCTGTCTGAGGTGGACACTGAATTGGCTGATGCCAGAGGCACCTATCTTGATAACAGCCCCCAAATTCAGAACTTGCTGACGCGGCGGCAAGAATTAGAGAAGGCCCGCAACCAGCAACTCGTGTCAGTAGTCGGAACCAGGAAAGTTGATCAGAACTTTGGTGGCAACAATGTTAAAGATAGTCAGGCGGAGCTAATTGTGCAGCTTGCTCAAGCTGAAGCCGATGGGCAAGGACTAGCCCAACAAAGCAATCAGCTCCAGAGCAAAATTAATCAGTTGACTCAGCGTTTGCGGGCGTACTCAACTCAGCAATCCAAACTCTTGGAACTTCAGCGGAATTATGACATTGCTGAGGGAACCTATAAAGGGATTGTTGCCCAAATGCAAAAGGCCAAGGTGAGTGCGTTTGACTTCTATCCAAATGTGCAGGTGCTAGATCAGCCTGATGTCAATCCTAAGCCTGACAGCCCCAGAGGCTCGTTGATTGCCTTGGGTGGATTGCTCGCTTCAATTTGCGGTAGTTTGGCCCTGATTCTGTTCCTGGAGTCTCGCAACCCGCTACTCAAGCCAAAAGATTTGGAGGAAATCGAACTGCCGATCCTGGGTCAAATTCCTCAATTAGAAGTGCTGGCTCCAGAGAGAACCATGACCGAGCAAATCGAAGTCGAGTTTCAGCGCCTAGCTTCAGCAATCAGCCTGATGCCCTTAGCAAATCATCGGCTGCTGGTTAGTAGCTCTAGTTTGAGTGAGGGTAAAACCAGCATTACCTTGGGGCTTGCCCTCGCTTTGACAGACTTGGGCTTTCGGGTCTTGCTGGTAGATGGAGATTTTCGGCGCGCTAGTCTAAGTGAACGCTTGGACTACACGCAAGCTCCGGCCGGTACCGATAAATGGACGGTTCCCGTCACCGTGCATCAACGCTTAGAGTTGCTCCCTACTTTGCCGAGGTCAGATAGTCGGGCGATCGTAGAATGGATTGCCCAAGGGCATTTTGACCGCACTCTGACGAAACTTCAGGACGCTAATCACTATGACTATGTTCTCATTGACAGCGCTCCGGCGGGCTTAACCAGTGAAACTGCTCTGATGGCAACGGCTGCGGCCAATGTTTTATTGGTGGTGCGCATGGGAATTACCGATCGCCAAAAGGTTCACGAAACCCTGGCTCACTTTAGCCGTCACCAAGCTCAAATTATTGGTCTGACGCTGAATGGGGTTGAAGCAAGCTCCAATCCTTACACCTACTACCGCCGCAACAACAGCCAGGTGTCTTTATGAGCCAGCCTGCTTATCGCTTGCCAGCAAAATCGTTCAAGGACGATCAAGATTCGCTGTTTAATGGCTTGATGTTACGCTGGTCAGCCGTAACTCCTGTAGAACGGCTGATCTGCGGCTTGATTATTGCCACCCCAGTGTGGTGGGTGATCGGTTGGGGATACATCATGACCCTGTTCGCCACCGGAATTATTGCCTACGAATTTTCATTTGGCGATGGACTCCGACTGCAACGCCCAAGTATGTTGCCGATCTCTGCGGCTGCCTTCCAACTCTATCGCAGTGCCTCAACGATCTTAAACAGCAATCAATTTGCGATGAGCAGCTTGACTGGGATTGCAAATGGCTTGAGCTTCGTTTTTATCCTCTGGTACGCTGAAAATCGCAACATCAAGGTTCGTCCAGCGGTTTTAGCTTGGGCGATATCGATTTTGGTGCTGTATATGCTGGCGTTTTGGGTTGGCGCCCAGTTGATTCTGGGTGCTCGCCGATTTAGCCCCCCCAGATCACTGATGAGTCAAATTTTAGACAAAGGAGAACGCTTTGTACCGGGGGCTGGCAACTCTAACTATCTGATCCCCTACTGGGCAGACGAAAAGTTGCCGGGTGGAATAGCCCGATTTAGCTTTTTCTTTGCAATATACGAAGATTTGGCTTTGGTGTCTGGTTTTATTTGCTTGCTGGCTCTGGAGTTAAAAAAAAGCGTTAGAAGCTATGCTTTGTTTGGAGCTGGCGTTTTTTTGCTATTCGTGAGTGGAACCCGCTCTAACTGGCTTGTATTACCGATAATTCTGGTGCTGCGGTTTCTAATCGTTGCTGGCAAGGCAGGCGGGCCGGCGCTCATCTTTGCCCTCATTTCGATCGTCAGCTTCATTAGTCTTGCAATGCCTCCGATTACAGAGCAAATTGTTAACACCGTCAATCAGACAACTGAGGCAACTGGCAATTTTCGCCGTGACTCCACGGATGTCCGCAATCGAATTTATCAACGCACCTTTGAAGCGGTTGTCACCGAGCCAGACAAATTGCTGCTAGGGCGGGGTGTGACTGGCCCAACCGTATTGCCTGGCTATGAGCCTGCAACCATTGGCTCCCATAGCTTTATTTTAGGAACGCTAATTTATCGGAGCGGATTAATTGGGACAGCCCTGTTCTTGTGGTTTTGGGTGGCGCTGATTCAAACCTTGTATCGAACCCGCTCAAATCGGCCTATTTTATGCCTATTAATCCCGATTTATATGAGTTTGACGTTTTTGGTGATGGAGATCTCGACTGCTAACTACATGCTGTTACTCCTCACCTTCTTTTTATCCAAACGTGTTGAGCCAAAACAGCCAAAACTCCTCAATAAATCCTATGTCTGAACCTAACGAGCTGATCGTTTTACCAGCGGTCTGCAATGTTCTTGGTGGAACCTTAGTCACGCTTGCCCTCCTGATTAAAGGTGCGCGGGGCAGTCAAACCAAACTGCGGGTACTGGTTCGGTCTGGCTCAGCCATGGAAACCTATTTGCGGCAGCTAGGACATGCAGACTGCTTGCAGATGATCCCTGGTTCAACGAACCAAGAATTCTTGCGGCAGGCCCTCGTTTGGGTGAGTCAGCAACCCTCAGAGATTCCCCTCTTGCTGGACAACTGCGTCGATCGCTCTGTGATATCGGTCATGCTTCAGTTTGCTCTTCCCTTACGTCTGAGCGGGCGACCCGTGTATCACTTTTTTCATGATTTGGCGCGGTCTTACAATTTGATCGGCTACCTGAGCCGCAAGCTGATTTTTAGTTTGCTGGCTCCGCGCTCAATTTGCAATTCCTATTTCACGGCCAGTCATATTCGCGCTTTGACACCAAACGTCTATGGCATCCTCTATCAGCCTGTAGACAGCGAAAAGTTTAATCCCGATTTCCCGGTGCAACCGCCAACTGCGCTGCTGCCGATCCTGCAAAGTGGCGCGAAGCTATTATTGACGCCTTCACGAATTAATACTGCCGGGATAGTCAATGACAAAAATTTACGCGGCTTAATTCCAGTTTTGGCAGAACTAAAATCGAGGGGATTGTTTTATCACGGGGTTGTGGTTGGAGAGGATCGCTCACCCGATCAGTCAAATAGCCAAGAGCTGTTAAATCTTGCGGAACAGGCGGGGGTGGCAGATCGGTTTACAATTCTACCTGCCAGCTTTGCAATCCAGGATTACTATCGATTTGCAGATGTGATGGTCACCCTGGCCCCCAGAGAGCCGTTTGGGCGGGTAGTCGTTGAGGCGATCGCCTGCGGTGCGCCCGTGGTCGGAAGCTGTACAGGCGGAATTGGTGAAGTTCTCAGTCAGTGCGCTCCCGACTGGAGGGTTGATCCAGCAGATCCGGTTGCCGTAGCCACCAAAATTCACCACTTGGCGACTGAGCCAGAAACCCCCCAGACGATCGCACAGGCTCAGGCTTGGGTAGCAGAACACTGTGGGGTCGATAAATATGCCCACGCCCTGCTGGAAATTACTAAAACCCATGCTCCCAAGTTGATAGAAGATGCAAGAACTGTCCCCCACCTCTCTTCCAAGGGCTAATTCAATGGCCGCGCCAGATATTCTGGTTGTCTCTCGAACATTTTTACCCGATCCCGGTGGAATTCAGGAATATGTTTACAATCGCTGCCTCCAGGATTGCGATCGCGTGATTGTCCTGACTGCGGGCTGTCCTGGCGCTCAGAGCTTTGACGCACTGCAACCCTTCCCCATCTATCGTTGGCCAGATTTTCGCTTCTGCCGCGCTTTCGGGCCGATCGGTAGCCTCTTAAAGCAAGTCCTGTACATGGTATCGGCTGTATTTCTCTCTCTAAAGTTATTCCGTCGCTATCGCTTTCGCTACATCGAGTGGGGACATGGCTACGACTTTCCGGCTATTTTGCTCTTGAGCTATCTGCTGCCGATTCAGTTTTTTCTTTATCTGCATGGAGATGACTTACTGTGTCCTGCTAAAAATCCGCTGTTCCAGAAAGTGTTTCAATGGACGCTGAATCGGGCTAAAGCGACTGCCTGTAACAGTCGGTTTACGCAAAATCATCTAAATCAGAAGTTTGCGGTTCCTACCCCCAGCTACGTCATTCATCCCACGGTCAGACCAGAAAAATTTGGAGAGTCTACCCTCCTGGAGCAAGCTTCCCGGCTGAGGGCGAAAGTTAGACAGAGCTACAATATTCCAGCTAAGGCGGTGGTCATCCTAACCGTCGGCAGATTGGTGCGGCGCAAAGGCTTTGACAGAGTAATTAAGCAATTACCGGCGCTGACAGCAGCAGGGCTAGACGTTTACTACCTGGTGGCTGGACGCGGAAAGCTGGAAGCAGAACTCCGACAGCTGTCCGCAGATCTAAAGGTGGCTGATCGCGTCATCTTTGCTGGTTATGTGCCCGATCGCCAGTTGGCAGAGTTTTACGCCGCCAGTGATATCTTCGCGATGCTGACCTTCTTTGACGCTGATTCGCAAAGCATCGAGGGGTTTGGGATTGTTTATCTAGAAGCTGGCTACTTTGGCAAGCCTGTCCTCGCTGCCCAGGTAGGCGGGGTCGAAGATGCTGTCCAGGATGGAGAAACGGGCATTTTAGTTGACCCAAGTTCTGATTTAGAAGTCTACACCGCCCTAGAGCGGTTGTGTCGTGATTCAGGGCTGCGCGATCGGCTCGGTCACCAGGGGCAAGCCTTAGCCCACCGCTCAACCCCCCACCGCTTGCTCTACCAATAAGTGTTCCTTGGGCCACCCCTCATCCTAGCCAATTCTAATCATGAAAATTAGCTACGTTAGCGCCTATGATGCTCAAGATGTTAGGAGTTGGTCAGGCACTCCCTATCACATGTCTCGCTCTCTCGCCCAAACGATGGGTGACGTGGAGTATATTGGCTCCCTCAAGGTTCCACTCCCCTCCCGGCTAATTTTTCGGGCTAAACAAGTGTTTTACAAGCTGTTGGCCAGGAAACGCTACCTTCGAGACGCTGACCTGCCAACGCTCAAACAGTTTGCCCGCCAAATTGACCGCTGCTTGAGTCAATCGGATTCAGATATTGTGATCAGCCCTACCAGCTACACGTTGACCTATTTGAAATCTAAACAGCCACTGGTTTGTTGGGCCGACGCAACCTTTGCTGAATTAATTGACTACTACCCGTTTCATACAAATCTCTGTAAGGAGAGTATTCGCAATGGCTTGGCCATGGAGCAAGCTGTGTTTGATAAATGCAAGCTGGCGATCTTTTCTTCCGACTGGGCTGCCAATAGTGCGCTTAGAAACTATCGGATTGAGCCAGCCAAAGTTCACGTTGTTTCCTATGGCGCTAATATTGACTGCCAGCGCAGGCTGGCAGATATCCAAAGAACTGCTCAATCTCGTCCATCTAATTGCTGTCAATTGCTGTTTATGGGGGTGAACTGGCAGCGCAAGGGAGGAGAAATCGCCGTTGCCGTTGCTACTGCCTTAAATCAAGCTGGCTTGAAAACGGAGCTGACTCTAGCAGGCTGTCAGCCACCCGCAGATCAACCACTGCCAGAATTTGTCCGATCGCTTGGATTTATCAGCAAGTCTACCCAGGCTGGGCGAGATCAAATCGATCGGCTGTTTCAAGAATCCCATTTTTTAATTCTGCCTTCTCAAGCAGACTGTGCTCCCATGGTTTTAGCAGAAGGTAACTCGTTTGGCTTACCCTCCCTCTCGACTCATGTCGGTGGCATTCCAAGCGTGGTTAAGGACGGAGTCAATGGCAAGCTGTTCGCTGCTGATGCGAGCGTCAAAGAGTATTGTGATTACGTTCTACCCATGTTTGACGATTATTCCCGCTATTTAGAACTAGCCGAGTCTGCTTTTGCTGAGTATCAAGCTCGCCTCAATTGGAGTGTGTCGGCCCAAAAGGTAAACCAACTTATATTGAGAGCAATCTAACAGTAGCTTGGGTCAGCAATCGTTCCCATACTGATCAATTGGAATTGCAGAAAATTCAGAGAGAACATTCAAGAGTACATGCTGTTTTGAAAGCCAACTATGATCATAGTCCGAGCAAAAATAGCAGTACTCGCAAGGTTGGATAGCCATCTTAAAGCCTTAACCTCAGACACGATGGAGTTTTTGAAATGATTCCCCCTTTAAGCACGGAAATCACTACACCTGAACAGGTAAAGCAGCATTTGCATGAAGCCTTGGCTCATCTGGGTTCACTGGGAGAATGTGCTTTATTGGGATACCCAAATTCTGGCAATTTGGGAGATATGTTTATCTGGTTAGGAACTGCGCTCTATTTTTCAGAGCAGCCGCAGACTCAGCTTAAATACGTCACGACTAATGCAGATTTTTCTGCGGTTGAGATGCAGCAGAAAATTGGTCAAGGAGCAATCTTAATCCAGGGGGGCGGAAACCTGGGTGATTTGTATATCACGCAAGAATTTACTGAGTCGATCATTGAGCAATATCACGATCGCCCCATAGTCATTCTGCCGCAAACAATTTACTTCAAAAGTCAAGCAGCACTGGCGCGTACCGCTAAGGTCTTTAATGCTCATCCTAATTTGACTTTATTTTCTCGCGATCATATTAGCTTTAGTATTGCTCAGCAACATTTTCCTAATTGTCGAAATTATCTCTCGCCCGACATGGCATTTCACGCGGCAGCATTACCTGGCTTTACAGGGCAAGCAAATCCTAACGGTTTAATTTTTTATCTCCGCCGCTGGGATATAGAGCTAGATCAAGATTTAGATGCTGGAATTAATAATTTAGACCAGAAATTTAGCGTTGGCGATTGGGTGTCCTACGATCGCAAATGGAAAATTGGCCAGGGCAAGTTGTCCGCCTTAGAGCGCAAACTCCAGCGTCAAGTTGATGGCGTGCCTGCCCTGATGGTTAGAGCCACAACACAACTTTTTCGGGAAGGTTGGCAGCGAGGTTTATCAACTCCGCAAGAATGGTTGGCCCGCCAAACTTGGGAGCAAGCTTACTCCTATAAATCTGAGTTTAAAACGATGGATAAACCTTGGATGCATGAACGCGCTCTCAGCTTTGTTCATACTGGGTTATATCAGCTTCAGCAGCATCGGGTGGTAATTACAAGCCGCTTGCATGGTCATATTTTTTGTGTGCTTTTAGGAATTCCCCACATATTTTTGCCTAATTCCTATCACAAAAATAAAGCCTTCTATGAAACCTGGACATCTGGCATTCCCTATGGTCGATTTGTAGAAGATGCTTCTGAACTGAAAACCAATATTAATCAGTTACTTGAGCTGTCGTCTTAAAGAAGCAAGGTGACGATATTTCAATTGTGATTGTAATGGAACAACTAAATCAAAATAGGTTTAGCCAATGTGTAGAGTGAGAAATCATGGCTGAAGTAGGTAAAATAGCGCGCAGCAGTCTGTGGATATCGGCAAGCTTTGCCATTGCCAGAGCTGCTTACATGATTTCGCAAATTGTGCTAGCCCGGAAGCTAACCGAGGCTGATCTGGGCATTTGGTCATTAGTCTATCTCGTTGTTGTTCTTGCTAACCTATTTCGGGAATCAGCGATCGCCCAGGTGCTAATTCAACGGGGCATTGAAGACAAAAAACTGGTCAATGCCGTCTACAGTCTTGGGATCAATGTCTCAATCTGCGTCTTTGCGCTCCAAGTCGGTGTTGGCTGGCTGCTCTCTCTATTTATCACTGATCAGATTCCGCTGCTATCGGCTCAGATTTTGGGTTTCCCGGTTCAGATTTCAATTCTGATTCCGCTCACTGCTGTAACCGCTCTAGTGTTTCTAATTGGCGCTGGAGCCGGGACTCACGGCGCTGTGATGAGTCGGCAGATGAAATTTCGGGAATTGGCGATTTGTGAGCTGTCGGCTGGTTTAGCTCGCTTGGGAGGAGCGTTGGTCGCCGTCCATTTGGGGGCTGGAATTTGGTCTTTTGCGATCGGAGAGCTGTCAAATGCCTTTGTCGAGTCTAGTTTAAAGCGCTCACTGAGTGGCGCTCACTTTCGCTACCAATTGCGTCCCGACCCAGCAGTTCTATCAGAGGTGATTGGTTACATTCGCGGCATGATTGGAGTCAGCTTGGCGGTCTACACCAACACGAGTTCCGACAACCTGATTATTGGCAGGCTGTTAGGTGTAAAAGCTTTAGGTAACTACAATCTAGCCTATCAGCTTGCCATGTTTCCCGTTTTTATTGTCTCGACAATTAACCGGGTCAACTTGGCTGTGATCTCTCAGCAAACCGGCGATCGGCAAAGAAATTATGTTTGCCGCTGCTTAGAGCTTTACGCCTTAGTGGCGGCGCTGCTGTTTGGGCTGGCCTTTGTCGCTGCACCTTGGTTAATTCCATTGCTCTATGGTCAGAAATGGCTGGCGGCAGTGCCAATTTTTCAAATTGTTTTGGTGTTTGCCTATGCCCGTGGTTTCATGCACATTCTCGGCACGTCTCTCAACGCTTTGGGCTATCCCGGTAAAAATGCATTCATCAACTGGATGCTGGTGCCACTTTCAGTCCCAGCTTATTTTGTCGGCGCAAAATTGGGTGGGGCAATTGGGGTGGCGATCGCCGTCGCGCTTGTAATGGGAGTTGTTGCAACGGCCTGGTTCTGGCTGTCAGTTTGTCGGGTGGCGGGCTGGCAACTGTCTACCCTTATTCAGCCAATTTTGCTGCCAACCTCAATTGCTGTTGGTAGTTTATTGCTGCTCCAGGTGATTCCCCTCCCGTTGCCCATCCTTTTGCAGCCACTCTTACTGATCAGCCTATATGGCATTTCCCTGTCGGTGCTTTCTAAAGGTGAGATTCCCCGTAGCCTGCTTAAACTGATCAAGCGGACATTAGAGCGGGAAAAAGCCCCCCTAGATTTGCCTAAAAGTGAAGGACATACTGATGTTTGAAGTTGTGTTATTAGATAACTCACTCATCGATTTTTGCCCTTGCATCTGCTATACCAATTTGCTGATCAAACGATAGCTATTCCAAATCAGTCCTGGGTGAAATTGAGGTGCGTTGTGAGAGTTACCCCAAAAGGATTTGCCTGCCACAACTCACTTAGAATTTCTACATCGTCTAAGCTTCAAAAACAAACTTCTTATTTGCCAGAAAAAACAATTGAATAGAAGTGATAAAAGAATTAGAATCTCAATATTAGTCTGTGGGTTTCCCTCCTGACTGGAACACTAATCGAAACTGAAACCTGGAGCAATATAAATGGCACTTCCCTGGTTGGCAAGAACTAGAACTTGGCTCAAGGATCGGTTCGTCGTTGAGGCCCTACGTCAATACTACAACCGAGCCTGGGGAATGAATATTGGTGAAGGCTGCCAGATTTCGCTCAGCGCAAAGCTGGACAAGACTAACCCAAAGGGGATCACCATTGGCGAGTACACGATTGTCACCTTCGATGTTGTAATTTTGAGCCATGATTTTATCAACCGCCGCCATTTAAACGTGCAAATTGGTAGCCATTGCTTCATTGGCTGTCGCTCGATTATTATGCCGGGAGTGACGATCGGTAATCATTGCATCGTCGGAGCGGGCACGCTCGTCAGGGAGGATGTCCCGGATAATTCAGTTGTTGTCGGCAATCCTGGGCGAATTGTCAGAACCGGGATTGAAACTGATAAATGGGGTAGACGGCCTGTGCCACCAAAACAGGAGCCACAGCCCGCTTTAGAAAAAACATCAACAAGTGGTCTTTAAGTCATGATTTGGGACTACTCATCAAGCTAATGCAGAGATTTCTTTGAACCTAAACTCTTACGTATTGCCTAATTCTCCACCTTTTTTCCTTTGACTGGCTTGAGGAGTTGCTCTAATTCCTGGTTGAGAGCTGCGTACCCCTGGTTGTTTAAGTGCAGTTCGTCTGCTTGATACTGCTGCAAGACCCTGCCCTGGCGATCGCCAAGCACAGCAGCCGTATTAAACACAATCACCTGCCTGCCCGCTAAGGTATCGATGTAGGCATTGACTGCTTCAACCGCTTGGCTGATCTGGTCTGACCAAAAAAGTCTGCGCGCCAACGGCACTTCTCCGACCGGGAAAATAGTTGTCACAATCACAACTGCGCCCAGGTTTTTAGCGTCTTCTACAATTTGCCTAATGTTGGCTTGGCAATTGGCAATGATTGACTCCCTTCGTTCTGGGAACAATGCAATTGTTTTCAGATCATTAACACCGATCTGAATCACGACGACATCAGGCTGTAAGGAACGAACATGATCGGTAAATCTGAGCAGGGTCTGGGCTGAGGTTTGACCGTTGATTCCCCGGTTAACAAATTCATATCCACCCAAATCAGGCGATGTCCAGGCGGCTGCTCTGGAGTCACCCAGAAAAACTACGCGAGTTTGACCCGGAGTCGCAAATTGCTTAAGATTGACCGGATAGCGACTCAACCCAATCGGATCTAAACGCATTTGATTGAACTCAAGGTAAGATCGTTTAACTCGATCGTAAAGCAGAAGATTTAAAGCAATTGAACCTCCAAGTATGACTAATGCCAGAACATTTAGGAAAATATAATATTTGTTCCAGGTCATATTTTGAAAAGCCGCTGATATTTTGGTTCAAAATTTCATTGTTTCACTTTCAATCATTGTATAGCAATCCAATCTGATTTGTGAAAACTAAACAACTCATAAAAAGGGATTTTCAGGAATTTTTCTGGGGCTTAATTAGCATAATAATTGGAGCATAAACATGCGCTAAATATATCTACTGAAGCTAATTTACAAAAGGCTCGAAGTCACTCTTATTTTGTAATTTTTAGACTTAATAAAAATCGACAACAAAGTGTCAGTGTTAATGTTTATAATTGCAGTTTTTGGGCTGTTGAAAGCAACTGAATTAAATCGGTTGTAGTGATTCCAGGCAGCAATCAACTTATGATTAGAGTCATCTAGCCCCCGCTACCATGAAAGTCCTGCTTACCGATATCCCCGATGTTTTAGTTTTGGAGCCGCAGCTCTATGCGGATAGCCGGGGTTGGTTCTATGAAAGCCATAACCAGCAGACCTTTGCCGAAAAAACAGGCCTTTCGTTTTCCTTCGTTCAAGATAATCATTCCTCCTCTGGTCAGCATGTGCTGCGAGGGCTGCACTACCAAATTCAGCAGCCCCAAGGCAAGCTAGTTCGGGTTGTGGCTGGGAGCGTGTTTGACGTTGCAGTGGATTTACGCCGCAGCTCCCCCACCTTCAGGCAATGGGTAGGCGTGACGCTGAACGCTGAAAATCGCCAACAGCTTTGGATTCCGCCAGGATTTGCCCACGGTTTCTTGGTGCTTTCGGCTGGAGCTGAGGTGCAGTACAAGACGACTGACTATTACGCCCCCGCCCACGAACGCTGCTTAATTTGGAATGACCCGACGTTGCAGATTGCTTGGCCCTTAGCCGGAATTGAGCCGATCCTGTCCGTTAAAGATCAAGCTGGACAGCCCTTGGCAAGCGCTGAGACTTTTGCATGAGCCAGATTGTTTTGTTGGGGGCGGAGGGGCAGGTTGGCAAAGAGTTACAGCAGGCGCTCGCTTTGGTTGGCCATCTGACGGCGCTCAGCCGACGAGATCTCGATTTGTCCGATCAAGATCAAATTCAAAATTACTTGGCGGCTGCCCATCCAACGGTAATTGTGAATGCGGCTGCCTATACCGCCGTCGATCGGGCTGAGCAGGAACCTGATTTAGCCGATCAAGTGAACGCGATCGCTCCAGCCCTGCTAGCCCAGGCGGCCCAAAGTTTGGGCGCAGCCCTGGTTCATCTCTCGACGGACTATGTTTTCGATGGCGAAAACAGCAGTCCTTATTTGGAGTCAGACTCAACCCGACCGCTTTCAGTTTATGGGCAATCTAAACTACAAGGAGAAGAGAACATTCGCCAACTCTGCGATCGCCATCTGATTATTAGAACGGCTTGGGTCTATGGTGCCTACGGCAAGGGCAACTTTGTCAAAACAATGCTGCGTTTGGGGGCTGAGCGGACTGAGTTGCGGGTGGTAGCTGACCAAGTTGGCACTCCCACCTGGGCAAGAGACTTGGCCCAGGCGATCGCAGATTTGATCCCTAAACTTGATGCTGGCTTACTTGGCACCTACCACTACACCAACAGCGGTGTGGCAAGCTGGTATGACTTGGCGATCGCCATTTTTACGGAAGCCAAGCGCTTAGGCTATCCGCTCCAGGTTGAGCGAGTCGTGCCAATTACAACTGCCGACTACCCGCTTCCAGCCCAACGCCCAGCCTATTCGGTGCTGAACACTCACAAGATTACTGCGCGGCTGGGTAGCCCCCCACCCCACTGGCAACAATCCCTCAACCAGATGCTTCAAGACCTTTATCAACTCACTTATGCCCATGAAAGCCCTGATTCTCTCCGGCGGTAAAGGCACTCGCCTGCGTCCTCTCACCTACACCGGAGCCAAACAACTGGTGCCAGTCGCCAACAAACCCATCCTCTGGTATGGAATCGAAGCGATCGTTGCCGCTGGCATCACTGAGATTGGGATTATTATCGGTCCGGAAACCGGGGCAGAAGTCAAAGCCAAAACCGGCGCTGGCGATCAATTTGAAGCCAAAATTACCTACATTCTGCAAGACCAGCCTTTAGGGTTAGCCCATGCGGTCAAAATTGCCCAGCCCTTTTTGGGAGACGACCCGTTTGTGCTGTATTTAGGCGACAACCTAATTCAAGGTGAACTGGGTGGCTTACTGAAGGTTTTTGAACAAAAAGCTCTAGCAGCGCTGATTCTGCTCAAATCAGTTCCCAATCCGAGCGCATTTGGGGTGGCCCAAATTGACGAACAGGGGCGAGTCCTAAAGTTAATTGAAAAACCGCCTGTCCCGCCCTCTGATCTGGCACTGGTGGGAATTTATTTTTTATCTCCGGTCATTCACCAGGCGATCGCGGCGATCAAGCCTTCCCAGCGCGGCGAACTAGAAATCACCGATGCCCTGCAATGGCTGCTCGACCAGCAAAAGCCAGTCGATTCCTGTCAACTGAAGGGTTGGTGGCTAGATACAGGTAAAAAAGATGATTTGCTCGAAGCGAATCAACTGATTCTAGATAGCTGCCTGAGTGTGAGTAATGCTGGGATTGTTGACGCTGCCAGCCAAATTAGCGGACGAGTGTCGATTGGTGCCACCACTCAGATTATTAACTGTACGATTCGGGGGCCGGTCAGCATTGGCAGTGGGTGTCATTTGGAGAACTGTTTTATTGGCCCCTACAGCAGCATTGCCAACGATGTAACGCTGGTGGATGTTGACCTAGAGCACAGCGTTGTTTTACAGGCAGCCAAAATGATTGGGATTCACCAACGGATTGTCGATAGTGTGATTGGGCAGCGGGCCAGCTTGAAAGCCGCCCCCCAGCGCCCGAAAGCGCTCCGGTTTATGATCGGCGATGACTGCCAAATTGAACTCGCCTAGTCAAGGGAATCTCTCAACCGATGCGTAAATTTGTCACGCTAGGGATGCTGTTTGTTGCCATGCTGGTGGGCGTGATTTGGCTGGGACAGCATCAGGCTAATTTAAGTCAGCTCACCTCAAACATTGGGGCGATCGCTCAAAGCAAACCTGCTAAATTTGACTATAAAACCCGGCTAGGATTACCCGCTGCTAGCCAAATCTATCAGCCCAAGCCGGCCTTAAGTGGGCCGCATCCCCGCTATTTGTTTCCGGGTACGCCCCTCAGTCAAGTTAAGCAACATGCCAAAGATGCTCGCTACGCCGCCTATTGGCAGAGCGTGGTCGAGAAAGCGACCAAGTTTGCCCAGACCCCACCGCCAGAGGCAGTCAATCTAGACGCGGAAGACCCGCTGCGGGGCTACGGCAATCAGTTGGCCTGGATGGCTCTAGCTTACCTGTGTGAAGATGCCCCCGCCAGCAAGCAGCTCTACCTCCAAGGCACGGTGCGCTGGCTGAATGCGATGACAACCTGGGGTCTGCCCCGCCAGGATTTGGCCCTCTCGACCTTTATTTTTGGGGTAGCGACAGCTTACGACTGGCTGTATGATGACTTGCCCAAGCAAACCCGCCAAAGCGCTCGCCAATATCTGATTGAGATGACTCGCTTCATGCGATCGCCAGAAAACAAGGGAGCCGCCCAGTGGCGAGAAGCTCAGTTCACGGCTAATCATAACTGGTGGAACTATGCGGCCTTGGCAATCAGTGCTGCTGTATTGTGGGGCGAGCAGGACAGCCCCCTCACCGCTGGAGAACCGAAAGTTTGGCTAGACGAAGCAATGCAAAATTTTTGGGTCGTCCGCACCACGCTACCCGCTGATGGGTCTTCCGTGGAAGGCTTTCTTTATCAGTCCTATGGCGATCGCCCCTACCTTGAATTTGCCACCCTGGCAGAACAACTGACCCGCCCTGCCAGTTCATTTTTAGAGATTGAGGCGCTCAAAAACCGCAGCACTCGCCTCTATGCGCTGTTGCCGAATAATACAGGCTTTCTGACCTACGCCGATTCTCGACCGCGGGTGTTTAGCGGTGCCTACATTTTTCGCTACTATGCAGCTCGCTTTCGCGATCGCGAAGCGCAGCTTTTAGCGCAAATCATGGAGGATGCCGGCCAACGCTACAAAATTAAAGAAGTTACCTTTGATTGGCACGGCCTATTTTGGTTTGACCCCAGCGTTCCCCAGGCCAAGCTAGAGCAGCAGCCCTTAAGCTATCACTGGCCAGATTTAGGACTCTACGCGATTAGAAACTCGTGGACAAAGCCGAACGCTAATCTGTTCAGTTTTAAGTGTGGGCCGGTTATGGGCAAGACCGTGACGGAAACTTGGGGCATTCATCTCCCCAATGGTCACATTCAGCCCGATCAGGGCAACTTTAGCTTTAACTGGGGGTCAGATGCCGTCATTCCTGGTGCAGGCTACGCTCGCAAAAAGCTGCCCTCAAATCACAACCTAGTGGTGTTTGAAGGCCGGGCTGAACAGGCAGGCAAACTGGTCGGTCAGGTGGGCGGTGGCGGGGCTTGGTTTGGCTCTCGGTTAAATCGGCTCCAGCGCCAGGCCACTGTACTAAAGGTTGATCAAAATTCTGGCTACACAAGCTACCTCTGCGACCTGTCAGGACTTTACTGGCTGCAAGATGAACGGGTGCCCAAGCAACAGTTCTATCCGAACTATCATCGTCGGATCACCTATTTGCCCAAGGGGGCGGTGGTGGTGGTAGACCGTGTCCAGACCCCGGTTCCCCGCACGTTTACTTTTCGCTTACTCACCTCAGCTCAGTCAATGGCAGTCCAAGAGAATGGATTTCAAATGACGATCGGTCGCACTCAGTTGCCAGCCCGGATCAATGATTTTTCTCCCCAGCCCTCAAGCCGTTCTGTAGCAGCCGAAAAAATTCCGACTTGGGATAACCAGGAGCGACGGGTGGCTAGTTTAACAGCGACTGATCGCACCCAGGCGATCTTTGCAGTCGTGCTAGGCGTAGAGGGATCAGAAGCTGGCATTCAGGTAACGGCCAAGCAAAACCAAATCACCATTCGCGATCGCGATCGAACAATTAACCTACCGATGGACTAAAAATTTGGCAACTAGCAATCCACAACCCCCAAATATGCAAACAAACACGAGTAAGCAAGTAACCGGAACGGTGGCTGAGCGGCAACCCGGCCGAATTTTAATTACAGGTGGGGCGGGCTTTATTGGCTCTAATTTTGTTCGCTACTGGTGCGATCGCTACCCCCAAGACCGGGTGGTGGTGCTAGATGCCCTCACCTACGCTGGTAATTTGGCGAATTTAGCAGACTTAGAATCCCATCCTGAGTTTCGATTTGTCCGGGCAGATATCTGCGATCGCTCCTTGGTTGATGATTTACTGCGTTCAGAAGAAATCAATACCGTGGCTCATCTGGCGGCTGAATCCCACGTCGATCGCTCGATTCTCGGCCCAGAGGCGTTTGTACAGACAAATCTGGTGGGCACCTTTACGCTGCTAGAAGCGTTTCGCCAGCGCTGGCAGAGCCGGGGGCAGCCGACAGACTGGCGCTTTTTGCACGTTTCTACCGATGAAGTCTACGGCAGCCTCTCCCCCACTGATCCGGCCTTTAGTGAAACCACACCCTATGCTCCCAACAGCCCCTACTCAGCCTCCAAGGCGGGCAGCGATCACCTGGTTCGCTCGTACTTTCACACCTATGGGATGCCGACGCTGATTACCAACTGCTCCAATAACTACGGCCCCTACCATTTCCCCGAAAAGTTAATACCGCTGCTCTGCATTAATATTTTGCTGGGTAAACCGCTGCCAATTTACGGAGATGGGCAAAATATTCGCGACTGGCTGTTTGTCGAAGACCATTGCTCTGCCCTCGACTGCGTGATCCAGCAGGCTCAACCGGGCGAAACCTACAATATCGGCGGCAACAACGAGGTTAGCAACCTAGATTTGGTCGATTTGCTCTGTGACTTAATGGACGAAATCGCACCCGATTTACCAACTCGCCCGGCTCGGCAACTGATCACCTTTGTTAAAGATCGGCCGGGGCACGATCGCCGCTATGCGATCGATGCCCGTAAAATCCAAGCCGATCTGGGTTGGAGTCCTGCTGTAACGCTGCCAGAAGGCCTCCGCCGCACCGTGGAATGGTACGTCACCCATCCTGACTGGTGGCAACCCCTGCTCACGAGAAATCAATTACCAGAACCAATCACCGCTTAAAGACAAGCACATTTTCGCGGGGTGAGCGGAGCCGAACCCCGCGAAAATTCCTGCACCGCCGTTAGGGTTTAGATTTGCTGAAGCGCCGCAAGAAGCAAACCCAAGTGATTGCCAAGGCAATAATGACGAGAGATTCGGCCCAAAAAAAGGAGAGAAAATCTCCGAGTGTTCCGACGGGTGGCACCCCTGGCTGAGCATTGCGAATAGCCGGAAACGCAAACAGCAGGGTTGCCATCAACCCCAATGTGGTTGGTTCAGGAATACGCCCTGTTCGCCAATACATGAGCGCAATCAGAATTGCTAGGACTGAGACAAACCACATCATCAGCATGATGAAGCAGGCAAACATCAGCACAGGCAGCGATCGCCGAATCCTGACCTCATAGTCAATCCCAATGCTGTCATCCCCGCCTGTTTCAGGCTCAAACTCCAGCTCGAAGCCAGGAAACTGGCCACCGTAGATAAAATCAATCGGCACCTCTTGCTTGCTTGGATTGCTCATGGTCAAATCCAGGGAAATTTCCGCCAGATAGCGATCAAACGGGTAGTAGTTGGGGTGTCCTGCAAACAAGTTAAATCGAGCCGCGATCGCATCCATTGACCGCCCAGCCAAAAACCTGATCTCTGATCCCTGCTTATCAACGCTGTTGACGTACAGAATTAAGTCTTGATTAGGCAAGCCATCCTGCTGCAAACGCCCCTTGTGCAAGGGATCAAATTCTAGTCGAGCTTCCAGTTCTCCCCGCAACGGGTCAACCCCCAAAACTGAGAAAGAGACTTGCATCCGCTCTCTCGGCTCTGGATTGGTCTGAGCCAGTGCATCAGGACTACTGATTACAAGCAGCAACGCTAAAAGCATCCCCCACCCAAGCCACCGCCGACAGCTCAGCCGCCACGGTTCAAATCTCAGGGTCAGCAGATTCAGGATTGGCATCTGTTCCTTCCACTAAATCCTCTTCAGAAGCTTCGCTGCCGCCGCCCACCACCAGCAGGTCAATTTGCTGTCGATAGTAATCGACGCTTTTGACCTGGACTTCCACCCGATCGCCGAGCCGATACTGGCGGCGATTTTTGCGGCCAATCAGGGTTTGTTGCCGCGATCGGTACTCATACCAGTCGTCCTTAAGCGAACTCACATGCACCAGCCCCTCGACAATTAGCTCGGCAATTTCAACGAAAAAGCCATAGGACTGAATGCCGGTGATCAAGCCAGCAAACACTTCGCCTGTTCGCTGCTGCATCTGCTTGACTTTTTGTAGCCCCTCTAGGTCTTTGATCGCCTGTTGAGCGATCCGCTCTTTTTCGTTTAGGTGGGGAATCGCGGCCGCGATCGCCGCTTCTAAGTCGCGCTGACTATCGGGGGGCAACACATTCCAACTCACCTGCCCCAGGCAAGAGCTATGGCGCAGATTCACCTTTTCTTTGGCCCGGGAAGTGCGGCGATCGCGCCCATCGGCAAAAATTGCCTGCAAAACCCGCTGATTCAGCAGGTCAGCATAGCGGCTGAGCGGAGACACGATTGACCCGTAGCCCATCACGGCTGCCAAGCTAAAGTGTGGGCCAGCCACAGCGCTATAGGTGGCGGGGCGCAATGTATCCAGCAACAGCTCAGTTAAGACAGGCGCCAGGTCAGACTCCAGCAACTGAGCCGCAAAGTTTTGATAGTCCTGCGGCTGAACCGCATCTTCGTTGGCCAAGCTGAGGGCAATGCCCAGATTAGTAGCTAACTTGATCAATTCCTGGACATCCAAGGCATCTGGCGGAGATTGGACTCGGTAGATGGCTTGCACGTTCAGTGCTTGCAGGTGAGACAACAGGGTTTGGTTGGCCAACAGGGCAAACTCACTCAGCATTGAGCGGGTAGGATTGGCTGAATCAATGGCGATCGCCTTAGACAGCCCCTCATCGCTGTAGCAGGTGAGAGAATTCTGCGCCAGATTAAGATCAAAACTGCCCCGCTGGTGGCGCTGCTGCCGGAGGGCTTGGCTGAGAGTTTGGGCTTGCTGTAGCCAACTGCCTAAAGCTGACTTGGCTGGCAGGTCGGCTGCCACCTGTTCAGCCGTGAGGGCATGATCCACCTGAATCACAGAGGGTTGAATTTCGTACTCCAGCACCTCCCCCTCAGGATTAATTGTTAGCAGCAGGGAAATCGCAAACCGTTCCTCTCCGGGCACAAAACTGGCAGCGACTAATGTTTCCGGCAGCAGCGGCAGGGCAATCTCACCCAGGTAAACAGCCAACCCCCGCTTGTAGGCTTCTTGATCGAGGGGAGTGTCTGGGCTGATGCAATGGGAAACGTCTGCAATGTGAACCCCTAATAGCCAATTGTCTGATCCAGCCGATTCGAGGGAAATTGCTGTATCAGCAAGAGCTGTTGCCCCCAGCGTAACGGTGAGGTGCGATCGCTGATCCAAGCGGTTTTTCAAATCAGCTTTTTTCAGCTTGCCTGGTAGGGCTTGCCCTAGAGCCGCCTCCGAGAACTGGCGCGGGAAGCCATACTTGCAGCAGACCAGCTCTGTATCCGCCGCCGATTGAGCGTCGTCGCCTAAGATTTGGGTAATCGTGCCCAGAGGTGGGTACTGGCCAAGCGGATAGCGCACCACTTGGACATGGGCCAGTTGATCCACCGCCGTTGCTGGGTCAGACACGGTTTGATTGGGCTGCAAATCCAATTCAAACAGCAGCCGATCGTCGAGGGGGACGCCGCGAATTCCTTGCTCTGTTTGCTTCACCTTCGCAATCACCGAAGGGTTGCTGCGCTCTAAAATTAAGCGGACTTCGCCCTCTGGACTGCGCCGCCGCCGTCCTTCTTTGGTCACTTTCACCAAGACGCGATCGCCATTCCAGGCGTTGCTCAACTGGCTTTCGCGAATATAAATATCTTCGCTGCCTTCTTGATCTTGAATTGCAAAACAAAACCCTTTACTGGAACAGCGGAGCTTTCCTTCCACCAGTTCTGACTCTGCTACCCGCCGATACTTGCCGCGCTCTTTGGCCAAAATGCCAATTTTCTCCAGGGCATCCAGGGCAATCTGCAAGCGATGAATGCTGGCTGAATCTTCACAGCCCAGTTTTTTTTCTAAGGCTTTGGGGGCAACCAACTTATCTTCAGCAAAGTTGGCCAGCAAACTATGAATTGAAAGTTCCATGCAATAACAAATTCCTCTGGGTACTACCAGTATTGGCTAAAACGACTATTGGCTAAAACGACAGAGCCATTTAGTCCTCCCCTCCCCCCGCTCCTGATTGAGTAGAGAGATACCCCAGCATCCAACCAGAGGGTTACTCATGTCGGCAATGGGCAGAAAAAATGGCACAGACGGTCTGGGTAATAGCACTTGACAAATATCGACCTGCCAGCACTGCAACCTCAATCACCAAATGTTCAGTGACGTATGCGTGTGGTTACAGCCTGTCGAATTTTAAGCACTCGCTAGTCTTATATAGTAAGCCAAGTCTGAGTCAATTTAAGGATGATCCCAATCTATAAATCCTTCAGGAGAGGGATGCACTAGCCGCGCCAATGCGCGAACTAACAAAGTATCAATAATGGCGATCGCCAGTCAGGTTGCAGCCAGTGTCAAAACGTTGACTTCCTGAATCAGGACGATTGATTCTGGGCCCGAAAAGGACTAGATTGGAAACTGGCTGAAGATTATCCCCTGTCGGGTCAGCTAGTCCGGTTCTGCTTGTAACGAGTAACACAGATATGACTCAAGAAGAAATCTTTGCGAAGGTCAAGACAATTGTGGCTGATCAGCTGAGTGTGGATGCTGGCGACGTTAAGCCAGAAGCCAACTTTGCCAATGACCTCAGCGCTGACTCCCTGGATGTGGTTGAGCTAGTTATGGCCCTGGAAGAAGAATTTGACATTGAAATTCCCGACGAAGCGGCAGAAGAGATCAAAACTGTTCAAGATGCAGTTGATTTCATCGGCGGCAAAGTTGCTGCCTAACCCATAGACCATGACAACTCTGGACTCTAAGCGCGTTGTAGTAACCGGACTAGCGGCAATTACTCCGATTGGCAATACGCTGGCGGAATATTGGCAAGGGTTGATGTCTGGCCAAAACGGGATTGGCACAATTACTCTGTTTGACGCCTCTCACCACGATTGCCGGATTGCCGGTGAGGTGAAGGGGTTTAACCCAGAAGCCTTTATGGATCGTAAAGATGCCAAGCGGATGGATCGGTTCGCCCAGTTTGCGGTGTCCGCCAGCCAGCAGGCGATCGCCGACTCTGGGCTGGTGATCAACGACCTGAATGCGCCGGATATCGGCGTGATCATTGGGACTGGCATTGGTGGATTGAAAGTTTTGGAAGACCAACAGGAGATCTACCTCACCCGTGGGCCCGATCGCTGTAGCCCGTTTATGATTCCAATGATGATTGCCAACATGGCCGCTGGCTTGACGGCAATTCATACCGGCGCTAAGGGGCCAAATTCTTGCACCGTCACGGCCTGCGCGGCTGGCTCAAATGCGATCGGTGATGCATTCCGGCTGGTGCAGCGGGGTTATGCCAAGGCAATGATTTGCGGTGGCACCGAAGCTGCCGTCACTCCTCTATCGGTGGCTGGATTTGCCGCCTGCCGGGCCCTGACCAGCCGCAACGATGACCCAGCCCATGCCAGCCGACCCTTTGACCGCGATCGGGACGGTTTTGTCCTGGGTGAAGGGGTGGGCGTCCTAATTCTAGAGGAACTTGAACAGGCTCAAGCCCGGCGTGCCAGGATTTATGCCGAAATCGTTGGCTATGGTTTAACCTGCGATGCTTACCACATGACGGCGCCGGTGCCGGGTGGAGCCGGGGCGGCGCGGGCAATTGAACTCTGCCTCAAAGATGCCGGTTTAACGCCTGATCAGGTCAGCTACATTAATGCCCACGGCACCAGCACTGGGGCAAATGATCCGACGGAGACGGCGGCAATCAAGAAAGCTTTAGGTAATAATGCTTATCAGGTAGCGGTGAGTTCAACCAAGTCAATGACAGGGCATTTGCTGGGTGGATCGGGCGGCATTGAAGCAGTCGCAACGGCGATGGCAGTGGCTAACGATCGCGTTCCTCCTACAATTAACCTAGACAACCCTGACCCTGAATGCGACCTAGACTACGTTCCCCATACCAGCCGGGCCCAAACCGTCGAGGTTGCCCTCTCCAATTCCTTTGGCTTTGGTGGCCATAACGTCACCTTAGCGTTCCGAAAGTACCATTGATTAACCCCTAAAGAGAAGAAACCATGGTTGTTGCTACCCAATCCGTTCAGGACTTGTGTATTAATTCTGTCCGCTTCCTGGCCGTAGATGCGATCGAGAAAGCCAAGTCTGGCCACCCCGGATTGCCGATGGGCGCAGCCCCAATGGCCTTTGTGCTCTGGGATCAGTTCATGCGCTATAACCCTAAGAACCCCGGCTGGTTTAACCGCGATCGGTTTGTGCTCTCGGCCGGGCACGGCTGCATGTTGCACTATGCGCTGCTGCATCTAACCGGCTACGACAGCGTCAGCATTGAAGATATCAAGCAATTTCGGCAGTGGGAGTCCCACACGCCTGGGCATCCAGAAAACTTTGAAACCAAAGGGATTGAAGTCACCACTGGCCCCTTGGGGCAAGGGATTGCCAACGGGGTCGGTCTAGCCCTAGCCGAAGCCCACTTGGCGGCCAAGTTCAACAAGCCTGACTGCACCCTGGTTGATCATTACACCTATGTGATTCTGGGTGATGGCTGCAACATGGAAGGGGTATCTGGGGAAGCCTGCTCGATCGCCGGTCATTGGGGGCTAGGCAAGCTGATTGCTCTCTACGATGACAACCACATTTCGATTGATGGTTCGACCGATATTGCCTTTACGGAAGATGTCTCGAAGCGATTTGAAGCCTACGGCTGGCACGTTTTGCACGTCGAAGACGGCAACACAGATTTAGCTGGGATTGCGGCCGCGATCGCCGAAGCCAAAAAAGTCACCGACAAGCCGACCATGATTAAGGTGACAACCACGATTGGCTTCGGTTCTCCCAACAAGTGCAACACGGCCGGGATTCACGGGGCTGCCTTGGGCGGTGATGAAGTAAAGCTGACCCGCGAAAACCTGGGCTGGAACTATGAACCGTTTGAACTACCCGCCGATGCCGTCTCCCACATGCGAAAGGCGATCGAGCGGGGAGCCAGCGACGAAGCCGAGTGGGATTCAACTTGGGCCCAGTACAAAACCAAGTATTCCCAGGAAGCGGCTGAGTTTGAAGCGCTGATTTCTCGCCAACTGCCCGCCGGTTGGGATAGCGTTTTGCCCACCTATACCCCAGAAGATAAAGGGCTACCCACCCGTAAGCATTCTGAAACCTGCCTCAACAAGCTGGCTCCGGTCTTGCCAGGGCTGATTGGCGGTTCGGCTGACCTGACCCACTCTAATTTGACTGAGCTAAAAATCTCTGGCGATTTCCAAAAAGGGCAGTATCAAAACCGCAACATCCACTTTGGCGTCCGGGAACACGGCATGGGAGCGATCTGCAACGGGATTGCTCTGCATGGCTCTGGGCTAATTCCCTACGGTGCCACCTTCTTGATCTTTACTGACTACATGCGGGCAGCGATTCGCCTTTCGGCTCTGTCTCAGGCCGGTGTCGTTTGGGTGATGACCCACGACTCGATCGGGCAGGGCGAAGACGGGCCCACCCACCAGCCAATTGAAACTTTAGCTTCTCTGCGGGCAATTCCTAACCTGACGGTGATTCGCCCGGCGGACGGCAACGAATGCTCTGGTGCCTATAAAGTGGCAATCACTAACGCCCAACAGCACAGCCCGACCCTGCTGGCCTTCTCGCGCCAAAATCTGCCCAATTTGCCCGGCACATCAATTGATGGCGTCGCCAAGGGAGCCTACACGATCGTCGATTGCCAAGGCACCCCCGACATTATCCTGATTGGGACGGGTTCTGAAGTGAACCTGTGCGTTAGTGCTGCTGAGAAATTGGCCGGCAAGAAGGTGCGGGTGGTTTCGATGCCTTCCTTTGAGCTGTTTGAAGCCCAAGATGCCGCTTACAAAGAATCAGTCTTCCCGAAAGCTGTTACCAAGCGGTTGGCTGTGGAAGCAGCGGCTAGCTTTGGCTGGCATAAATACATTGGCACTGAAGGCGACACCGTTACCCTCGATCGGTTTGGCGCTTCAGCCCCCGGCGGCGTTTGCATGGAGAAATTTGGCTTCAGCGCTGATAACGTCCTCGCCCACGCCCACGCTCTACTTGGATAGTTAATCCAGTTGAAATAAAATCAAAAGCCTATCCAAATTTTCTGGTTTGAAAACGAGGGTAGGCTTTTTGACTTCACCAAGATCCTCTCTAAACTATGGGATGACTATAACAGCGGTAAGTTCAATCCACCCCCAGAACTACTGCAATCATTTAAAGTGCCACCTTGAAAACTCACTGGAGTTGATGTGAATCGAGCGATCGCCAATCACCCCTGTTTTGCATTGAGTATTTTCTCTATTTTTGCTGGTTTAGGTTTAACAGAGCAGTTAGTTGCTTCAGCTCAGTCGTGCAATTACTTTGCTGGCACGGCGGTCAACGGCAAAAGTGTGAATGTTGACCTCTGCTCAATTTCCATTCCCAGCGATCGCAGCGTTGATTTTGTTTATTATCTGGGGTCTGAAAGAATCCAAAGCCAAGCCAACTGCCCAAATGGGACTTGGACAACTTTTCCAGAACGGCAGATCAACCGCCCGCAATCTGCGGCAACTCAGAGGATGCTGAATGTGGTTTGTAGCTACCGGGAGACTCAGGCAACCTCAGCCTTCGTTTTTGATCCGCCCTCCAATGTCAGGCGATCGCCAAACGGAAACATTCTCTGCTCAGTCAAAACCCGGCAGAGCATCAACATCTATGGCTCTGTTGGCTCCTGGTACTACACCGATGTCTGCGGTGCGATCGGGGTGATTGACGCTGGTCAGCTCAAATTCTGAGCAAAATGCTAGACGCATTTGACGGCACTTTAAGACTTGGCGAGGAGCGATGCTGCCCCTTCCCCTAACCAGCTTTCTAAGTTAGTGCGCTGCTGGCTGGTTAATTCCGATCGCAGATGAATTTGATAGCGAGTCGGAATGGGTTCAGCAAGCTGAAGCGTACAGGTTCGCAGTTGATCTTGATGAAACACCGTCAGGTCAAGTCGATCGCCAGGCTGGTAGTTTTTGAGCCGCTCGCTCCACTGGTCAGCGGTGATGCGAAACCCAGCCATCGCCAACACCTCATCGCCCACATTTAAGCCTGCTTGCTCAGCCGGAGAACCAGAATCAATTGCTTGAATTTGCGTCGTAGCGCGATCGGTTTTAACACTCATACCCAGATAGGGCTGGTCGTCGGGGTTGACCTCAGCCTGGAGTTCTAGCCCGAACGGATGCAAATAATTCTCAAAGGGCAATTCCGCTGTGCCATCAACGTAGCAGGCAAAGAAATCACCTAAATCTTGTCCTGCCACCGATTCAATCACTGCTTGGAGTTGAGCAGGGCTAAAGCCAATTTCGGGTTGGCCAAACTGCTGCCACATTTGCCGCATTACATCATCCAGGGATTTCGTGCCCGGATGGCGGTGGCGAATCAGCAAATCCAGCAGCATTGAGACTAATTCTCCCTTCAGGTAATAGGAGATTTGGGCGTTGCGGCTGTTGGCATCTGGGCGATACAGCTTAATCCAGGCATCAAAACTGGATTCGCTGGCAGGCTGAACCCGCCGCCCCGGTGTGGTTTGCAGGCGCGTAATCGACTCTGACACCAGCTTTAAATACCACTTGGCATCAAAGAGCTGCGCCCGCAGCGGAAAAAGCTGATCGTAGTAGCTGGTGGTGCCTTCACTGAACCAGAGAGAGGGCGTATAGTTTTCAGCTCCATAATCAAACGCTTCTAAGGCTTGGGGGCGAATCCGCTTCACGTTCCAAAGATGAAAAAACTCGTGAGCAACCAGGGTTAAAAAGCGATTATATTTTTCCTCGGAGCGAAAGCCAAACCGAGGATAATTCAGGGAACAGCAGGTTTTGTGTTCTAAGCCCCCGTTGCCTTGGCTGGACAGGTGAAGCAAAAACAGGTAGCGATCGTAGGGCAAGCCGCCAAACAGGTCAGCTTCGACCTCAATTAGCTTTTGCGTATCGGCAATGATTCGTGCTGGGTCAAGATTGCCCTCGCCCCAAATTGCCAGTTGATGCGGCTTGCCCAACACAACAAAGTCGTAAATAGCATGAGCGCCAATTTCAAATGGGCTATCGACTAGGGTGTCAAAATCTGGGGCTAAGAAAGTATTGGGCTGACTCTCTAGGTGGGGTAATGGGGTCGTGACTTGCCATGCTTGATCGGGTGGAGTGACGGTAATCGCGATCGCCTGCTGTTCTAACCCCGGCAGATAGAAACAAAGGGCGGCTGGATTAAAGTAGGCGTGGGTCTGGTCGAGGTGATTTGTCCGGACTGAAAGCTCATTCGCGTAAACTCGATAGCTAATCTGGACTGACTCAGCGATCGGCGTTGTCACTTGCCAATGATTTTTGCTCTGCTTGATCCAGGCTAGTGGCTGACCGCTAAGGCTTTGGGCAGAAAAATCTTGCAGATGTTTGGCGTACTCTCGCACCAGGTAGGAGCCGGGTGTCCAGACCGGCAGCATTAAATCAAGCGTCGGCTGCTGCCAATCTTCAACCGTTAATTTGACTTCAAACAGGTGCGACGCAGGCTGCGGGCAGGCAATCTGGTAGTGCAGTTGGGGGTTATCCTGTCCGCTAACAGTCGGTTGAAGTTTTTTGTCTGCCAGCATAGCGATTGAGGTAAGAGAGTTAGCGAGTCTGATTCAGTTGAGCGCCGCGATCGTAGAGTTCAATATGCCATTGGCCCAAGCGGCTGCTTTGGTAGGCAACCGTTCTGCCATCGCCGCTAATGGACGGCGATCGCACGCTGCCTCTAATCGTAGCGGTCAATAGCTGCGATCGCCCGCTGGTGCGGTCATAGACAAACACATCCGGTCGTCCCCGCTCGGTCGAAACGTAGGCAATGTAGCGCCCATCGGCGCTGAGGGCAGGCTGGTCTTGGCTAGAGTTGAGCCGATTCAGGTTAGGTAAATCAATAAATTGCTTTGCTTGCAGGTCATAGAGATAAATATTGCGGCTGTAGGTGCGATCGGAGGCAAAGGCCAAGTAGCGTCCATTGCTGCTCAAAGTCGGATGCTCATCGGCAAATTGGCTATTGATGCCGCCGCCAAGAATTTGCGGCGGCGCCACAAAGCTCTGCAAATCTTGGCAACCTGTCAGACCGAGAGCTAATCCTAAAAGCAGCCAGCGTTTAGCATCCATCGTCGGGCAACGTTCAAGTCATGATTTAGGACTGCCTATCGTCGAAGTCTAAATCGATTTCTCGCCACCCCTTAGTTTCTGATGGAGAATCATTTCCATTTCCTTTAAGTCTTCATCGGTTTGAGGAAACCGAAATTTGGGGCTATTTGAACTCCCCCGTTTAATTAATGCCTCGCTCGCATCATCATCCTCTCGATGAGTCAAAACGTAGGCTCTGAGTTCTTGACGGTTCATTTTGCTAAAGTCAGGCTTCATCGTTAAACCTCCATTGACCATCAGGAAAAATCAGAATTTCTAAGCTTTCGGTCACACCAGCCAGGATAAAGACAATTCTGGTACTTTCGTTATAGCGAAAAACGTAAATTGGCTGATACCCATTTGATAGCATCTGGCAGACTCTCACACAAGCGATTGCTTGTTCAACTGGGGTCATAGAAGTTTTAAGGTTGGATCATTGGGCCCTAGCGCGCAAAGCGGGGGCACGAAACAAATTGTGAAAGCCAAATTGCCGTTCTGAGGCAGGTTCAGGCGCATAGTTCCAGAGGCTTTCGTAGGAGAAAAAGGCTACCCCAAACCCGCGATCGCGGGCGGTTTGGACTTGACTTTGAATTAACGACATCGGAATCAGTTGAGTTCTCAATCCGGTCAAAATCCCAATCCCGGTTGGAATTTTTTGATTGGCCTCTTGCATCTCCGGGCGACTAATTTTTTCGATATAACTACCCAAATCTCGCTGATAGACCTGTACAACTAGCTCATCGACCAGATTTAACCGCACCCAACCCAGCCAATCCTGCATTTGAGCCTTGTAGGCAAAGTCGTAGGGAGCTGGAGAAACCGAGAAAATTGCCCTCGGTTTGAGGGTTTTAACTAATTTGTTCAGTTGGTCCACAAAGGCGGTAATTTTGTTGGCCCGCCAGCGCAGCCAGTCTGGGTTTTGGGGGTCTGGATGGGGATTTTTCTTGGTTTCTTTGCGGTACAGCCCAACGGTGTAGTTATCGTAGCCAAACTGGTTGGGCAAACTGGCATGGTCATCAAACTGAATCCCATCGACATCGTAGCGGCTGACCACTTCCTGCACGAGGCTACCTAGAAACTGCTGCACTTGGGGAAGAAAGGGATTTAGCCAGACCACTTCCCCGGCGGCAGTGATTGAAGTTAGCCCGCCATCGCGCTGCTGGGTCAGCCAGTCTGGATGATTGACCGCTAACTCGGAGGTGGGCGGCGTCATAAAGCCAAATTCAAACCAGGGAATTACTAGCAGACCGCGACGGTGGGCTAAATCGATTAAATCCGCCAAGGTGTCTTGCCCCTGTGAACCTTTGGGGATAAAGGGTTGCGCCCCCGCCTGTTGAGCAACCGGGCTGGGATACTGGGCATAACCAGAATTCCAGACGACGGGGTAAATCGTATTGAAGTTAAGCTGAGCCAATTGATCAATTGCCGCTACTAGTTTGGCATGATCCCTAACCATGGGCGTGTCGTTGACCGTAATCCAAACACCGCGAATTTCTGGACGAGCCGTTTGGGCATTGATTTTGGATTGAGTCAGCGGTACAGCTAAAAATGAGACTAAAAATAAACCAGCTAAAAACCAATTCAGCGATCGCTGCCAATTTTTAGGTATCGAGAGAAATTTCATAACATCTATCGTTAATTGCACGGGGCGAGGATCTCAGGGCAGAGAAACTCAATTTGAACCCCATTTCGAGCCAAGGGCTGGTAAAAATCTCGCCAATCAGAATCTACAGCATTCAAAATTGGCGGTTTAGCTGGATGAGTAAGCGCAACTGCCACAAATTTACGATCGCTGCGATCGAAATTAGCAAGCTCAACATCTGAGGGAAATTCAACAAAACTCTCCTCACCCGGAATGGGGGTAATCGAAACATCCACACAACGGTTAGGGTTTTTCTGATTTGTTAAGACCCATTTCAGAAAAGCATCCCCGACTCCAGGCTGTCCACTCGGAGAAACTTTACGCCTATATTCACTGAGAATATGCCACCCGTCGTCAATCACAAGCACCTCTTGGTTTCGGATGGATTGTAGGCGGCGAACGCAGTTTGTAACGCAAGTAGGGTTTGCTTGGGGAGTAGCGCGACCATTGGCAACAATCAAAACATTAGTATCAACAACAACGAACATTAACTCCTTTGCTCCAGCAGTTGACGCTGCATTGCTGCTTCAGTCATGGCCACTAAATCACCCATTTCATCGCCAAAGAAGCCATTAGGCCAATTGCTGATGTTGCCGTAGGGGTCAAGCTGCAAAGAGTCTAGAACTGATTTGCCCTCTTGATCAACATGGCAGAAATAAAGGGCGGCATCCTGATTGCTAAAGTGTTGAGTTTCTTCAGCAATTCGCCGCTGCAATCTTCGCAGCAAATGTTCACTATGGCTTTCAATAATAATCTGCACGTTTCGAGTTTTAATGACATCAATAAAAATATCCGCCAGACCCGCCTGCACTGATGGATGCAAATGAATTTCTGGCTGTTCAAAGATAATTGTTGCACCTTGCGGAGCATAGTAACAAAGCACCAACACAGGTAAAACCTGAGAAACACCAAAACCGACATCTTTAAGTGAAACTTTTGAGCTGCCAGGGGTGCGGCGTACTAATAGCTCATATTCCTGGCGATTGGCAGCTATTGGCTGAAGTTGAAAGTCATGGATTAATCCCAGTTCTTTCAACCAGTAGGCAACTTTCTCTTGAACAACAGAATTATCTTTACGAGATGTTAAAAGTGCTTGAATTGTGCTTTCTCCATATTGACCAACACCTTTTAGCTGCTCACCTGACCAGTTATAAATTCGCCTGGGATATTCCCGCAAAGGGCCTAGATAGTAAAGGTCTTTAAGCTGATTCTCCAGTGACAGAACTAACTCATCTAAAAAATCATTTTGAATAAAGCGAGGTTTTTCATCTGGAATAAAGCGAAGCGTTCCATCAGTAGAGACGACAGAAAATTTGAAGAAATTAACAGGAAAACTATAAAACTTAAAAGGAGCGGACAGTCTTTCTATAAAAGAAGGCTTCAAAGAGGCAATTGTTTCTCCAGCCAAAGTCAAATTATAGAAATTTGAGTTTTGACGTGTCATTTCTATCGCATTTTGTTGCTGATTTTGATCCGTATAGATATAGGAAAGATTGTTGACTGTAATATTATTTAGATCTAGAAAAATAGTACAGGAGAATTCTAGGGCTGATCGATATTGTGATAAATGAACACCAGAATATTCATCAGTGTCTTGCTTGCGACAAGGTAGCAAAGGTAAATTCTCGGCATTAGTAGGCGTAGGTTGCCATCTCAAATTGAATGATATTTGGTTGGGTAATTGGTGCTGATGAATTAAATCATAGGTTGTACCCAAATCTACATAGGTGTGGGCATCACCTGTATGTAAAATGCGATTGCGATCGCTCGATTCAACGGTCTGTTTTAGCATCAGCAAAAACTGTAAAATCGCTGTTTTTCCAGAGCTATTGGGGCCAAAGAATCCTGTCAGCGGAGCCATGCGGATGTCGCCTGTGTCTTGCCAAGATTTGAAATTCTGGAATCGCAGTTGCGTGAACATGCTCTATTTCTCGCTAGGGCATTAGTCCTGATCTTTCAAGTCTAAGGGGAGTTTTGCCACTCCGGGGTGAGGCTGCGGAAATCATATTTAGAAGCGCCGGGATGGCAAGTCACACAGGTGCTCAGGGTGACAGGTTGAGCAAATTCCACTTTGGGGTGCAGAATTCTAAAATAGCGGGATTTGCCGACGCGGAATGGCATTTGCTCGTCTGGATTTAGGCGGCGAGAAAAGAACTGCAAATACTTCCAAATTAAGCTGTAGTCAGACTGCGGCAGCGATCGCAGTTGCACCCCATAGTGATTCGGGTCTAACAGAATTTCGCGCCAGCTATCGGAGGGCAAGACTTGGGGCGGAATTAACAGGTGGCAAGACCCGCAATTGGCAGCATAGCTCTGCTGAGCGAGGGCTAGCGTTTGAGGAACTGCATCAACCGTGCCAATTGTCAGCGCTTGAACCGCAGGTTGGTCGGTCGTCACAGTTGGCTCTGCCGCTTGACCCAGCGTTGCCAAACTCCAACCGAGCAGGATGCTCCAGACTAACAGCAGCGCCACCAGTGCCAAGGTTCGGCGGCGGCGATATTTGGCAGAATCACGAGGTCGAAAACCCATAGAAAAATTAGCGATCGCTTATTTGAGCAGACTCAGTTGACGCAAAAACTCAACGTTTTCGGGTGCCAGCATGGATTGCAGTTGGGGCACTTGGTTGAGCAAGCCAATTTCTAGATGGCATTCCGACTCTAAAAGTGCCAGGGCTGAGTCTTGGGCATCAGGATTGGCCGATTGCTTGAGGACATAAATCAGCATATTGATTTTCGATAAGAAGTTTTTTAAGGCTGCTTGAGTTTGCTCAACGCCCTGCACCTTTTGGTAAAGCTCGTCTGCTTTGACCAATTGGTCAGTAAACTGCTGGGCGACTGCCTGCTGTTTTTCGAGCCGGGTGGCAATGCTGGCTAGTGCTGAAAGACAGAACTTCGGCACCTTGAGTCAGAACTTCGGCACCCTCTTAAAAGCAACCCCTGGCAGGGGAGAAAATCGACAGGAAATGGGGGGTTAAATCCAGGCGCTCTCGGATGAACTA
>JAESGG010000057.1_pt1 | contig 41722 bp, 48 predicted proteins | sample 9266231 | NCBI WGS metagenome assembly JAESGG01 (sample SAMN14515337, study PRJNA621664) | algae metagenome | isolation source: Aphanocapsa sp. GSE-SYN-MK-11-07L and co-occurring heterotrophs from wet... | place: USA: Grand Staircase Escalante National Monument, Utah | collected 2006-04-16 | reverse complement strand
AGCGATCAGCGGCTTTGCTTGCTTGGTCTGGCACCCCCAAAGGCATCAGCTTGCGGCTGGGGGACAAAATGGAGAATTGGGTATTTGGTCACAGGCATTGCGGGCCAAGGGTTTCGGGCGGCGTTAGCTACTCGATCGCTCCATTACACCACAGAGCTTTTGTAACGTATTCTGGGTTAACCTGGAGAATCTGAATTTCACAGCGGGATCTCCAGTCACAAAACTGACTCTAACGGATGGTGCTGTCTTTGCAGGCGACACTTCAGCAAAGTTTCAACCCGCCCAACCTCTTAAATTCTTGCTAGTCCTCAATCGTCAGGATGCTGCCCCGTGTTGGCTAAAATAACATTATCTCCTTCGTATCACCTATGCTTTTCCCTGCCACCAAGTCCGTAATGACTGTACCGCTTCAATTTCGTCCTCTTTCGCTTGTTCCAGAAACATATATAGCCGCTCCTTTGGCACCCTAGGAAACGTGGGACTTACTTCGACCTCCACATATATCCCTTCCTGAAGCTGATAAATCCGCCAGATCTTGCCATTAAACCGCCAAAACTCTGGGATTCCCAGACTGGAATAAAATTGGTTTTTAGCAATATCCGTATGGGTAATATCCACCTCTACCACCAAATCCGGCGGCGGGTCTTGGCCAAAATCTACATTCCGACCCTTTACCAGCGGTTGATTTTGGATGTAGTAGGCATTGTCCGGTTCTGCTCCTTTCTTGAGGCGGGGGTAATTCATGGTGGTTGAACCCATCGTTTTCATTCGCAGTCCCATCAGCTCAACCAGAGTCAAAATAAAACGCTCAATCAAACGACCCGAAAACTCATGATCCTCTAACGGCATGGTAATTTCCAACACTCCATCGTCGTAAGTTAATCGAGAGCCCCGGGATTGAGGTAACGCATCCAGAATTTGCAGGTATGCGTCCCAAGATAAGCCTCGCAATACCACCCGCTGTTCGCCAACGGGGCGTAATTCAGCTTTTGGTTCTGGTGCGGCAATGGCCATTGATTCTCTCCTATCTTCTTTTCAAATCTTCAAACCACTGTGAACCCTACGAAGCTATTTCAGGGCATCTAGAACTTTCTGATTGGTGATCCCTTCCTCAGTCGCCAAGAACTGAAAAAACTTCCGCAGTGCCACTCGTAAGTCACTTTCCGTCGCCGAATCTATGATCTTGCGTTTGTACCAACTACGGAAGTGACTGTTCACCATCCCCCTGGTGATATCTTCAATTTGCTCCACATCGGTATAGTTACAAATGAAGTCAATGAACAAATCAACAATGCCGGTATGCTTCCGCACCGTTTTAGGCACATATTTCGTAGCTAAAAACGCAGCAAATCCCTGGTTTAGGTGCTCTAAGGTTTCCCGGAAAGGTGCTCTAGCAGCTTCTGCCTGTTGCAGCGCCTCGAAGTACTCATTAATGCGATCGCCCGGAAGCACCACCCTGCCCGTAAAAACTTTTGCCATTGCGACTGCTCTCAATTGCAAGACTTGTGCTTTATCGTACAACATTCTTTCAGGAGAAAAGACTTGGCCTTGGTGGTAGGCATGCGGGCCAAGGGTTTTGGGCGGCGTTAGTTCGAGGCTCCAGCTACTCGATCGCCTCATCGATATGCTCAGCTACAGCCTGATAGAAGTTAAGCACATGGTGATCTTGAAGGCGGTAGAACACATGCCGTCCTTGCTTACGAAAATTGACCAACCGGATCGCCCGCAAGGTTCGCAACTGATGAGACACTGCCGACTCATTCATCTCTAGGGCAATTGCTAAATCACCCACGCACATCTCTTGGTTTGCCAGGATGGAGAGAATTCGCAAGCGATTGGTGTCAGCTAAAAAGCCAAGAAACTCTGACATTCGCTGCGCCTTCTCAACCGTAAGCACTTCAGTCTGAAACAGACTGGCATGACCCGCATGAGGAAGTTCACAACAGGGATCTTCCCCATCCTCAAACTTTGCAACGATTATTTTTTTGGCCTGATGATCGGGCATGGATGAGCTGGATTGGAGACTGATTATGCGTCGCAGCCGCAGCCTGTGTGTCCACACCCTTGCCCAGCCGGATGACCGTTGGCACAGGCTTCACCGCAGTAAGCTTTACCCTCTTTCATTACAGCATCAGACAGTGAAACCACGCACACACAGGATTCACAGGCACATTTCATTTGGGTGACGGTAGTCATGGATTTTTCCTTTAACTTCAATACCTATCCTAATGTATGAACATGCATTCAGGTTTAATCCCCAAAAATCTTTATATTTATCAAGCTTTTCATTCCGACACCCCTGATCAAAGTGGCAAGCTGAAAAAGTCCTGAGCATGTTGCAGCGTCCTCGTCGTTTGCGGCGCACGACTGGAGTGCGATCGCTACTTCTCAATTCGATTGAGGTCAGGCGAATAGGGGGGTAAATAGACCACCTGACAGCCTGCCGCTTCAATCATAGACAATCACCCACTCTCTTGGGCAGAGTCGGGGAATCAAGCAGGGTTTCTAGCCAAATCTCAAACACACTCTGATTACACGCCCCCTCGACCGTCAAGGGGGCAATTAATTCACCGTTGCGATAACCCGCGATCAGATTGATGCGTCCCTGTCGCCGACCTGATTTGAGGTCGTAGAAGCGTTCCCCCGTAGGGGCATACCCGTAACCATAGTTGTCTCGTTCATCCATGCCCGATTCATCGACATAGACTAGGTGCGGTGCTTTGGGGTCTCCCAGGTGGGCTAGGAAGTCTGCTCGGTTGGCTAATTGTGCTGTCCCAAAGCTCTGCCATTTCACTCTGGGTTTTGTCGCCATACACTTTGACAAAAGCACGAAACTTTTCCCAGTTGTTGATTCTCAAGCCTTCTTGGGACACTTGTCTGGGTTTGGGTTTAACATCCCCCGTTTGGGCTTTGCGCTGAAACCACAGGTTAATCGTGTTGCGACTGATGTTGAACAGTTGACTCGCCTCACTTTTCTTGAGGCCATCCATCTCGATCGCTTGGATGACTTTTTGTCGAAAGTCATTGCTGTAGGGTTTCGCCATAAAGAGGGGAAAGATTAGAGGAATTCTTCTAGTCTACGTCCTAACTTTGGCGAATGCAGCTATAACTTCAGAAAATTACGGACGATGCAACAGCCGTTGTTGAACCAAGGTTAGACCAATAATCACCGCTGCCAATAGAAAGGCGATCGCAGCAGCATAGCCCATTTGCAGGTCGCGGAAAACAGCTTGGTAAATCAACAGCACCAGCGTTAAGGTAGCGTTGTTGGGGCCGCCGGAACCATTGGAAAAAATGTAGGCCTGATCAAAGAGCTGGAACGTGCCAATAATCCCCATCGCCATCACAAAAAACGTGACGGGCTGCAATAACGGCAGCGTAATCAGTAGAAACTCTTCCCAGGGGCTGGCCCCGTCCATCTTAGCCGCTTCGTAGAGCGACTGGGGGATATCTTGCAGGGCGGCTAGATAAATCACCATGAAAAAAGGGGCGGTTGACCAGATATTCATCAGCATGATTCCCTTTAGTGCGACGGCTGGGTCGCCCAGCCAGTTATAGGTCGGGAGGGCGATCGCTGCCAAAAAACTGTTCAACAAACCATTCGCGTTGTATATCCACATAAAAATTAGCGTCAGCACCGCCGAGGACGTAATCGTCGGCAAAAAGTAGATAATTCGCCATAGATTTTTGCCCTTGATACCAGCATTCAGCGTTACCGCTAGCCCCAGCGCCAGCAGAGTTTGAGCTGGCACTACGATCGCTACATATTCGGCTGTATTCTGTAAAGCAATCCAAACCCGCTCATCTTGCCAAAGACGGACAAAGTTTCGTGCTCCAACGAACTGGTATTCAATCCCTCCCAATAGCTTTACCTTCTGTACGGACAGAAAAATAGCGTAGAGAATCGGCAACACAACAAAGGTGCCTAACACGAACAGGCTCGGTGCCATAAACAAGTAGCCCGTCAAGTTTTCCTGCCCAGTTTGGCGATGCTGCCGATTCATTTCGCTACCTCGATTGAGGGCGAGGCTTGCGACCAAACTTGGCTTGCAGGTCGTCTAGGGTTGGTAAAGGTTGTGAATTAGATTTTTGAGTGGGAGACGCATGATTGCTGTTGGGCAGCGCGGCAGACTTCATCGATAGGCTAATCCGCTTCAGTGACTCGTTCACCTCCAGAACTCGAACTTTCACCACCTGGCCAACTTTGACAATTTGCCTTGGATCGTTAACAAACCGATCGGCTAATTGCGAGACATGAATTAGTCCGTCTTGATGAACGCCGATATCCACAAATGCCCCGAAGTTGGCAACATTAGTGATGATACCTTCTAATTCCATATCCACTCGCAAATCGGCTATTTGGTTGACGCCATCGCTGAAGGTGGCAGATTTAAATTCAGCTCGCGGGTCACGTCCTGGTTTTTCCAATTCCTGCAAGATATCTCGCAGGGTTGGCTCCCCGATCGCCTCACTCACATACTGGTTTAGGTTGAGTGATTTTAGCTTGTCGCAGGCTTGAGCAATTTCAGTCAGAGGCAAATTCAGGTCGCGGGCGATCGCCTCCACAACACCATAGCTTTCGGGATGAACGGCGGTGTTATCCAGCGGATTGTTGCCGCCGCGAATTCGCAAAAATCCGGCCGCCTGCTCAAAGGCCTTGGCACCCAGCTTTGGCACCTTTAGCAAATGACGGCGATCGCAAAAAGCCCCGTTTTGATTGCGATAGCTGACAATGTTCTTGGCGACGCTGGCGTTCAGCCCAGAAACAAAGGTGAGCAATTCCTGAGAAGCCGTGTTCAGGTCAACCCCAACATAGTTGACACAGCTTTCGACGGTCTGATCCAGCTTTTGCTTCAGCAATTTTTGATCAACATCGTGCTGATACTGTCCGACTCCAATTGATTTTGGGTCGATTTTGACCAACTCTGCCAGCGGGTCTTGCAGCCGCCGCCCAATGCTAATCGCCCCCCGCACAGTCAGGTCTAGGTCTGGGAACTCCGCGATCGCCACCGGACTGGCGGAATAAATTGACGCGCCGGATTCATTCACCATCACTTTGATCGGTGGTTGTGCAAGTCCTGGCAGCACTTCTGCCACAAAGGCATCGGTTTCTCGCCCCGCCGTGCCGTTGCCGATCGCAATCAGTCGAATTTTGTATTTCTGAATTAAGCTTATCAAGGTCTGAGCCGCTTGGTGGCGCTGGTTGGCTGCCTGGTGCGGAAAAATCGTTTGATACGCCAAAAACTGCCCCGTCTCGCCAATCACCGCCGTCTTGCAGCCCGTCCGAAACCCAGGGTCGATCGCCAGGGTTGCCTGCATCCCAGCCGGAGCCGCCAGCAGCAAATCCCGCAGGTTGGCAGCAAAGGTTTTGATTGACTCTTGATCCGCCCAGGCCTTTTGCTCGGTAATCACGGCTGTCAGCAAAGAGGGTTTGAGCAAGCGGTTAAACGCATCCTTTAGCATCTCTCGGTAAAACTGCCGCAGAGCCGGATCATTAGTCTGAATCTGTCGCGCTTCCAACTCGGTCAGCACTTGGTCTTGGTCAAAGCTCAGATCGAGGCTCAGCAGTCCCTCTGCTTCACCCCGCAGCAGCGCCAACAGGTTATGGGGGGCGATCGCCCGCACCTTAGCCTGATAGTTGCGGTACATTTCAAACTTGGTGCTGCCAATCGGATGGGCTGCTTTAATTTGGGAAACAAACACGCCCGATGACAGCAAGTACTGGCGCAGGTAGGCTCGGTATTCCGGCTGGTCAGCCACTGTTTCCGCCAGAATGTCGGCGGCTCCCTTGAGGGCCGCTTCAACCGACGGCACTTGCTCAGAAACATACTTGCTCGCCGCCTGCTCTAAGGAAATAGGAGTGGCGGTCGGACGATTGAGAGATTTTAGCAACTCCGCCAGCGGCTCTAGCCCCTTTTCTCTGGCGATCGCGGCTCTAGTGCGCCGCTTGGGGCGATAGGGTAAATAAAGGTCTTCTAATTCGGTTTTTTGGGTGCAGGCAGTAATTTTAGCTTCCAGGTCATCTGTTAATTTGCCCTGATCGGCGATCGCTTGCAGAATCACCGTTTTGCGATCGACCAACTCGGTCAGATAAGCGTATCGCTCTGCCAGATCCCTTAACTGGACTTCGTTCAACTCGCCCGTCCGCTCTTTTCGATAACGAGCAATGAAGGGAATAGTGGCACCTTCGGCAAACAGCGCCAAGGCGTTTTTGATTTGGTCGGGTCGGCAAGCCAGCTCTTTGGCCAGCACTGTTTCCAGGTTCTGCATCAAAGTAGCAAGTCGCGTGGGCGCAAACCCACTCCAAAAGGTCACTTTCTACTATACTGACATCTCTTTTCTTACTTCTCAAACGACTAGGCTGAACGTCGGCAGACAACCTTAACAATCGATGCTCCAAAGCGATGTTATGCCGTCTATCTTACGCTTGAGCCAAAGCTTCATTGTGACAGACATCATTCTCAGGCTCATATCCCGCTTAAATTCGAGTCCTTGAGGCATCGAACTTTTATCCTGACATTTTAAAAATAATTTCTAGAAAATAGTTGACAATGTCAAAACCATGCATTAGCTTTGAAATATTAAAGGACTCCGAGAGGCGGAGGTTGTCATGACCGATGGAGATATTGTCCACAGTAGACTCAGACGGCTTTATCAAAAACCGTACGGGTGGCTTTGCGAAGGAACTGCGACCAGCGATGAATGTGCACGGGTTGCACTGGAGAAACTCAAGCAAGACATTAAAGCTAAAGGCGATCTTCCCGTCGCGCTGTTTCAAGCAATGGCGGCTAGCGTTGCACAAGTAATTAGTAATCCTGAAGAAGCTAGGGAAGGCGACTTCGCTAAGCTCAGCATGGAATTCGACGCTAATTGCTGACCTGATTGATTTAGCTATTGCTATTCATGCGGTTGATCGTTAAATTTCAGGAAATTTCTTAAGTCAAGTGATTGCTCAGCAAGTATCTCAGGATTTCCAGATGGCTATTCAGTAAGGGCGAAAGGGAAATGCTATGGCTACCAACATTCTCGACAATATCGATTTACGAAAATTAGGAGAACTCCTGCAACAAGCCCGAAGGAAGAGTGGGATGACTCAAGCTGATGCCGCTGAGGTGATCGACGCTGCACGCACTACCATTGTTGCAATTGAAAAGGGAGAGCGGCGTCTCAAGCCAAATGAGTTAATCAAATTGGCTCGTGCTTATGGGCGAGCGATTAGTGATTTCGTTCGTTCCAGTCCGGTCACTGAGCCATTTGAGGTTCAGTTCCGAGCAGCTTATCAGCGCAATGATCAGGAAGAAGCACAAACAGACCCAATTATTCAGCGCTTTGAGGAACTGTGTCGCAACTACTTGGAGCTTGAGAAGATCATGGATGCTCCAATTCCTCGTAACTATCCTCAAGAATATGACGTGACCAATATGCCGATCGAAGTGGCAGCAGAAAGTATTGCGATCGCAGAGCGGCAGCGGCTTGGACTGGGCGATAGTCCAATCCCAATGCTACGAGACATCCTAGAGCAAAGTGTAGGGATTAGGGTGTTCTACCTAAAGATGCCAGCAAAATATTCAGAAATTTACAGCTATGATGACCAGCTTGGTGGCTGTATGGCAATAAATCTGGATCACTACGAGGAAAGTCGGCGTTGGTCGATGGCTCATGGTTATCTCCATTTTCTTGCCCATAGACGAAAGCCTGTCGTTGATTTTGAGGGGCAATACAAAAGAATTCCAGAAAGTGAACGATTAGCCGAAGCTTTCCCAAAGTATTTTCTAATGCCCACAAGTGGTTTGCTAAGTCGATTTAACGATATGTATCGGACTCATGGCAAGTTCACCCCAACTAATTTGTTTACGCTTGCTCATTACTATGGAGTCTCTATAGAAGCCCTGGTTTATCGGTTGGAAGACACGAAACTTCTTCCATCAGGAACTTGGGATCGTTTGCGAGATCGAGGATTAAAGGTTAGAAAGGTACAGCAAGAGCTAGGCCTAGAAGAGATCGATCAGCGGGCTGAGATCTTCCCTATCCATTATCAACACCTTGCCATTGAAGCTCTGGAGCAAGGACTGATCACTGAAGGACGCTTTGCAAGTTTCCTTGGTGTTGATCGCTTAGAAGCTCGGCGCATCGCGGAAACATTGCGCGAACATTCCAGCGGGATGGTGGAAGAATCTGCTGATCTAGATTTGCGTCAGGCGTGAGGTATTGGGAGATGAGTTATGAAAATTAAACACTCCCATGTCGTTCTTGATGCTTGTTGTGTCCTGAACTTCTGCGCTTCGGGTCATTTGATCGAGATTGTAAAATCCATTCCAGCTCAAGTTGTCGTGACTGAAGTCGTTAGAGAAAAAGAATTACTGACTCTCCAACGCTTGACAGATGAGAATAATCAGGATGTAAATCAGTTTGAAACAGCGATCAAAAAAGGACTACTCTCAGTCATAGATTTCAATTTTGAGCGTGAGCAGGAAACATTCGTAAACTATGTTTTTGAGCTGAGAGATGATGGTGAATCTGCAACCTGTGCAATTGCGGTTTGCCGAGGCTGGGCGATCGCTACCGATGATAGGAAAGCAATTTCCTTTTTTCAAAGGGAAGCACCTCACCTGCAAATTCTATCGACTTTAGAAATAGTTAAGAACTGGTCAGAGATAGGGAATCTTTCTCCTGCTGCTTTACGGTCTACTGTTATAAGAACTAGAGGACGCTACATACCGCACCGTAACCATCCTTATGATGTGGGGAGATCTAGGGTTTAGGTTGCAAGCGAGAAATCCTAGTCATTTCTAAAATCAAGTTATGACAGTGCATCGACTATTTTTCCAACCGACACTGGGTTGGTACCCCCAACCGCTGCTGGCGATGCTGAACAATCGTCTTTAAGTCCGATCGCCCGGTCAAAGCTAGCCGCCAATCAGCCCAGACACTGTATAGCCAATCGACAATTGGGCCGATGATGGGCCAACGGGTGGCAGCATAAACCCAGCCCATGCCCAGAATCTCGTAAACTTGGCGAAACACCTCAACATTTTTGAGCGTGCTTCCATCGGGCAAAATGGCATGAATGCGCCCCATTGCGGTTTCAAAGTCAATGTTGCCATTGGCTGCCGCAGAATAGCGATCGTCGGCAATATCCACAAAAGCAATCAAACCCCGGCCAGCATCTCGTTTTTGCAAAAAGTTGACCTCGCGCAGGCACAAAGGACAAGCCCCATCATAGAGCAGCTTAATTTTCCACGCCGGTTCGGAGGCTGGGGATGGCAGTTGTTCAGTCATCAGAGAATCCGGCTGACTCTTGAAAGGTTGCATGATCAGAATCAGTTTGGTTAATGAGTGGGGGCTGAGCCAAATTGGCAGGCATCTAGCTTGACCTTATCTCAGTTCTAATTAATTCTGCAACAAATATTCTCTAAAAGCCTCACTCTGCCGAGCTTTCAAATATATATTTGTCGTGTGCAATCTTCAAAATGGTATTAACATTGCGCTTGTTAACTTGATCTGGCGATCGGCGTTATTGCATGATTCAAGCAGCCGAAAGGTTGGGCTTGTCGCATCCTGGGCTGGGATTGTGGGCTGAGTTATTCCAAGGTATTCAGCCCTCAAGAGCATTATGAGCCAGCTTTACAAATCGAAACGAATTTATGTGAATCATAAATATAAAGAAAATATTATGAAACATATTCTGATTTCTGATGTCTGCCATGATTATTTTATTGAAATGAGGTCGGCTTATAAAGACCTTAAGCATAAATCTCAACTAAATACATAGGCAAAGTGCCGATCCTAAAGTTATAGGGTCTGGCACTTTGTTTTTGTGATGACATGAATAAATCTGAATATTTTAACAAGGTGCGTCGCGCGTTCAAAATTTCAAAATCGATTTGCGATCGCTGTATAATCTTTGGCTGATGCCGCAAACCCTTGTTGTCAAAATTGGTACGTCTAGCCTGACTCACCCTGAAACAGGCAGTTTGGCCTTAGCAACGATCGCCCGGTTGGTCGAAGTTTTGACTCAGCTTCAACAGCAGGGGCATCAAGTTGTTCTGGTTTCGTCCGGGGCGGTTGGGGTGGGGTGCGCTCGCTTGGGCTTGACTGCCCGTCCCCGTTCGATGGCTCTCAAGCAGGCGATCGCGGCGGTCGGGCAAGGGCGGCTAATGCGGGTCTACGACGACCTATTTACAACCCTGCAACAGCCAATTGCCCAAATTTTGCTCACCCGGGGAGATTTGATCCAGCGTCAGCATTACTTGAATGCCTACAACACCTTTCAAGCGCTATTTGAATTGGGCGTGATTCCGATCGTCAACGAAAACGATACGGTGGCCGTGGATGAACTCAAGTTTGGCGACAATGACACCCTATCGGCGCTGGTGGCAGGTTTGGTGGAAGCTGACTGGCTGTTTTTATTGACCGACGTGGATCGACTCTACTCCGCCGATCCGCGCCAGCAGCCAGATGCCCTACCGATTAGTCTGGTCAGCAGCATGGATGAGCTAGCTCGACAGCAGGTAAAGGTCGGCGATCGCGGCTCGATCTGGGGCACAGGTGGGATGGCGACCAAAATTGCGGCGGCTGAAATTGCCACAGAGTCGGGAGTGCGAACGGTGATTACCGAGGGGCGATCGCCGGGCAACATTCCGAAAATTTTGGCCGGAGAGCCGTTAGGAACTCAGTTTGAGGCCCAGGCAAAGCCAATCAACGCTCGTAAGCGCTGGATTGCCCATGCCTTGGTGCCAATGGGAAAATTGTATTTAGATCCAGGGGCGATCGCAGCATTAACCCAAGCTGGCAGATCGCTATTGGCAGCCGGAATTACGGCGATCGATGGGGAGTTTCAGCCCGATGACGCGGTGCAACTGTGCGATGCCAGTGGCGAAGAGGTTGCCCGTGGCCTAGTCAACTACAGCAGCACTGACCTGCGGCAAATTCAAGGGCATCATTCCGAAAAGATTCCTGCAATTCTGGGCTACGCCGGAGTCGAGACGATTGTGCACCGAGATAATTTGGTGCTAACTCGTTAGTCTGCAACTGGATAGCTGGTAATCAATAGCTCAGAAATTTTGCCCCGCCGCTGAGCATTGACGTTAATGGCTCGGCTAGCGACTACCCTATGGATGTGAAAGTCTTGGTAAAGCTGGCGGATAAAGTCACAATCTGAGTTAGATAGCATCACCTTTACACCTCGCTGAGCTAATATTGCAAAGGTGTCTCGCAACTGAGTTTGCTGCTCTGGGCCAAAGGAATGCCGACTATAGGCCGTAAAGTTGCTGGTTGGACTTAGCGGATAGTAGGGCGGGTCAAAGTAGACAAAATCGCCTTCACGATTGGCATTTTCCAGCACAGCTTCAAACGAGCAGACTGCAATTTGGCAGGCTTGGAGAGCCGCAGAAGCAGCCCGCAATAAGCCAGGATTACAAATCATCGGCTGTTTATAGCGCCCGATCGGCACATTAAATTCACCCTTAGCATTCTCGCGGTACAGTCCGTTAAAACAGGTTTTATTGAGATAGAGCAAGCGAGCAGCTTGGGCAAGTTTCGTATCCGGTAAACTTGAACGCACCTGATAGTAATACTCTGGGCTGTGCTGAGTTTGATGCTGCTGGAGTAGGCCAATTAACGGCTCTACCTGATCTCGAACGCAGCAATAGACATTGACCAAGGCAGGGTTGATATCTGTTAGAACTGCCCGCTGAGGCTGCAAATGAAAAAATACAGCCCCCCCGCCCAAAAAAGGCTCGTAATAAGTAGTGTAATTCTGCTGAAAATAGGGCAAATACTGAGTTAAGAGTTGCCCTTTCCCGCCTGCCCACTTTAGAAAGGGTCGGGGAAGGATAGGGTTAGCAATAGAAGTTTTGGGCATTAAAAATCCTAAGTCAAAGGCATCCCTAAGTCTGCTCGAACTTGCAAGCAGGTAGCGATCGCGTCCTTAATATTTGCAAGAGCTTCTTCTTTCGTCTGACCTTGGCTCACACAACCAGGAATGCTTGGACATTCTGTAATCCAAACTCCATCTTCATCACGATCAACCGTCACATTAAATTTCATGGGTTGCCACTGCATCTAATTTCAGAATTACCTAGTAACACTACGACCTGTATGCAAATCCAGGCTATCTTGAGCTAATCCTTGATGGTCAATCAACCTTTTGTCAATCCTGGCAGCACCGCCAATCCCTCAAGACCTACTATAACTAGCAAAAATATTAGCAGCTCAGATAAACGAGTGTTACGCATAGGAAAGTGAGACAGTGATTAGTGTAGAGGGCTGTTTGAGGACTAAAGATAATTCATTGGGTTCTCAGGTTCGCCATTTACGCGGACTTCAAAGTGGAGGTGAGGCCCAGTCGAAAGGCCGGTTGAGCCAACCGCAGCGATCGCCTGTCCTTTTTGAACTGGTTGCCCCTCCTGCACATACAACTCACTGGCGTGACCATACAAGGTAGTAATGCCACCGCCGTGATCAACAATCACCGTATTGCCATAGCCGCCTTGCCAACCAGCAAAGATCACCCTGCCGTCTCCGGCTGCCCGGATTGGGCTGCCCATCCCCGCGCCAAAGTCAGTTCCAGAATGAAAGCGACGATAGCCCAAAATTGGGTGCATTCGCCAGCCAAAGCTGCTGGTAATTGGGGCTTGGCTGGGATAGCTGAGCCGGCCGGTGCCGTAAATAATCGTTCCTTCGGGGCGGGTGGCTCTCGGCAAGTAGCTAATCCGCTGCTGAATCAGTTGAGTAATGTTTTGCGAGTCTCGCTGGAGCTGATCTTCGGCATCGATCATGGCTTGGCGATCGCTGCTCAGCTTATCCACGAGCTGTTGCTGAACGCGGGCTTGCGATTCATAGTCTGCCTTTTGGCGCAATAGCTGCTGCCGGAGTTCGCTAATTTGAGCCGATTGCACCTGCACCTGCTGTTTTTGGGCTTGCAGGCGATCGCTGTCTGCTTTTAAGCTCACGAGTAGCTTTTGGTCGGCCTGATAAACCCGCTGGAGCTGTCGCCTGCGACTGACGAACTGCCCTAAATCTTGACTGGCTAGCAGCATTGACAAGGTATTCGCCGGGCGCTGACGCTGCAAGAACCGCAGCCGCGCCACTGTCACCCCCAACCGCTGCTGATACTTTTGATTGGCAGCGCTCAGATTTGCTTCAAGCTGCTTTAAGACTTCCCCGGCTTGCTGGAGGGTTAGTTCGGCTTGCTCAACTTGAGCCGCCGTCATTTGAACATTTTGCTGAAGTCCACCCAGGCGACCACGAGCCGCCTCCTCTAGGTTTTGCAGCTTTTGGCGCTGCTGCTTCACCCCCGATCGATACTCGTTCACGGTTTTCCGCCATTTTTCCAAGTCCTTGATGCTCGGTGGCGAAGTTTGGGTAGCGGTGGCAATCAATCCATGACCCAAGATGAGGAGCAATCCCAGACCAAAGGCTAGCCCAACGCTGAGCAGTCGCCAGCGCTGGCAACCCAGGAGTGGAAAGTTGAGATTTCTATTTTGAGCAAACCGCACCTTAGTATTTGATCAGCCGCAGTCACGCCAAGTTCAGTTGTAACAGACTTTTGTCCCTTACAGGCAGTGTGTTTTCTGTCGTAAAAATCGCAGCCTAATTTCTAATTTTGGATGCAGAGTCAGAAACTTCCGTACAAACTAAGACGAATCTCTTCTCGGTATCATGCCTAAGCTTGATTTCTTGCACAGCCTCAGCAATCGCATATTTTTGCGCCTCTATGCGGCTCAAACCGTAAGTCTACTCGGAGATACCCTCACCTGGGTGGGTTTGGCGCTGCTGGCCTTTAATTTGGCGGGGGATCAGGCAGCAATCGTGCTGTCTGTTGCCCTGACGCTGCGAGTGCTGACGTTTGTGGTGGTTTCTCCGCTGGTCGGCGCGATCGCCGATCGGTTCGACCGCAAATTGATCTTGGCGATCGCTCATTTTGCCCGCATGATTGTGGTAGCCCTGTTGCCCTGGGTAACGGCAGTTTGGCAACTGTACGGCTTGATGATTGCCCTGAATATTTTTAATGCCCTCTTTACCCCAACCTACAAAGCGACGATTCCACTTGTGACCAGCAAAGCAGATTATCCGCAGGCGATCGCCCTCTCTAGCGCTACCGGGCAGCTTTTGGGAGTGCTGGGGCCGGGTATGGCGGGTGGGCTGGCGGCCTGGGTTGGTATTAGACAAATTTTCCTGCTGGATGCGCTCAGTTTCTGGATTGCCGCCCTGCTGATTATCACCCTGCCGAATCAAATTCGAGCCGCTGATCGAGCGGAGAGCTGGCGGCTGACTGACACCTGGCAGGATATGCAGGCAGGCACTCGGTTACTGTTCAGACAAGCTCCGCTCCGGTATGCTTTGGGTGTCCAACTGGTGGCGGCGATCGCCGGGGCGCAAATTTTGGTCAATACGGTCAGCTATGTCGAGGGAGAACTGCACCTGAGCAGCGTTCATTACGGCTGGGTGATGGCTGCTTTTGGTATCGGTGCCACCCTGGCAGCGCTGATTTTCGGTGCCTATGGTCAAAAGCAGTCTTATCTCAGCTTCTTGGGGCTGGGCGGCATTTTAATTACGGTGGCGTTGCTGCCAGCCAACTACGTCGGCTGGTTGCCCCTGCTTGGGCTGTGGCTGCTGGCCGGCATGGGTGAAAGCTGGATTAACGTCCCCACCCAAACCCTAATTGCCGATTTGATTCCAACCGAATGGCAAGGGCGGGTTTACGGGGCCCACTTTGCTTGGAGCCATCTTTGGTGGGCGATCGCCTATCCTTTGGCTGGTTGGCTAGGGCGCTATTCTCAAGGCTGGTTTGGCGATCAGGCGCATTCCCACGCTTTTTTGTCTGGCGGGCTAATCGGTTTAGGCGTGCTGGTGCTTGTTCACCTCAGCTTGCTGCCGCAGCAAGCTGCTGCTCAGACCTTAAAGGAGACGGATACCGTGACTGCAAAACTGCGCCACCCATAGTTCTAAGTCAGGATCAGCGATCGCCGCTCTTACCCTCGCTTTCGCCTGGTCTGCTGTCGCCGCTGACTCGGCCAGCCCAAATACGGTTGGCCCCGAACCAGACATCATCACCCCTAACAGGTTTTGCGCTTGCAAGGTTTGCCGCAGGACAGCGACTTGAGGATGAGCCGGCAAGACGACTCGCTCTAAGTCATTGGTGAGCCGCTGACCGATCTGAGCAATATCACGCTGGGCGATCGCCTTCAGCAGCGAACCCGACCCGCTGGCGTGGCGGCGAGCATCTTGTTCGGCCGGGGTTTTGGCGTAGCTGGCTTGGAACTGCTGCCGATAGGTTTGGTAAGCCCAAGGAGTTGATACCGACAGGCTACGATACTTGCCCAGCACCACATAGATATTTTCTAACCCCGGCAGAAAGTCGAGCTGATCGCCTCGCCCTAGCGCAAGGGCAGTGCCGCCCTCTAGACAAAACGGTACATCTGACCCCAATTGCCCGCCTAGAGATTGCAGTTCAGTTTGGGTTAAGCCTAAATTCCACATTAAGTCTAGCCCGACTAAAACGGCAGCGGCATCGGCGGAACCACCAGCTAGCCCGGCTCCAATTGGAATTTGCTTATGAATCGTAATTTCTACGCCTGACAGCCCTGGAAACTTCTGCATCATTAAGGCTGCGGCTCGATGGGCCAAGTTAGAACTGTCTAGCGGCACTTGCGGGTGATCGCAGTGGAGTTGAATCCGATCCACCCCCAGCGATCGCAGGTGAATTTGATCCGCCAAGCTGATGCTCTGCATGATCATCACCAACTCGTGATAGCCATTCGATCGGCCATTGTCATCGAACTGATCGCCAACAATTTGCAGCAGCAAGTTGATTTTGGCCGGAGCCAGCAGCTTATAGGTCGATCTAGACATACAGCACTAAGCAGGAGGTGCTACTTGACCTTACAGCAACAGCAAACAGCCGTCTACACCATAGTGCTGAACGATTTGCCACCCTCCGGCAACTGTCCTGCTTGTTCTAATCCCGCAAAGATTTGCTCAAACACCGGAAAAATACACGCGGGCTTCACTTGAATTCGTAGGTAATCCTAAGTTTGCATTCATAGGAAAAAGTCCGCTCATTGATTAGCTTGATTTATAAAATCGTGTTTATTTGTTAAAAATAGTTTAGATTGTAGCTGTCTACACAAAACAAACTAGGTAATACATGACTGACATAGTCGATACTGCTGCTAATGCTGGTTCATTCAGCACCCTAGTTTCTGCAATTAAAGCGGCTGGGCTGGTAGAAACGCTTAAGGGCGCTGGTCCCTTTACCGTCTTCGCTCCCACTGATGATGCATTTGCCAAACTCCCTGAAGGGACGGTTGAAGGACTGCTTAAGGATTTGCCCAAACTCAAGCAAATTCTCACCTATCACGTTGTTTCTGGCAAGGTGATGGCGGCTGATGTGGTTAAGCTGAAGTCAGCCAAAACGGTTGAAGGTTCAGAGGTAAAAATTGATGCTTCTAACGGCGGCGTCAAAGTGAACGCCTCTACAGTCACAACGCCTGACGTTGCTGCTGATAATGGTGTCATTCACATCATCGATACGGTTCTGCTTCCTGCCTAAACTAATCTTTGGCTAGCACGAAAAATCTATAGTGAGTTAGGGGCAGTAGCGTTAGATGTTACTGCCTTTTTCTGTTCAACTCTGAAGATATTTGATCTAGCGGCGATTAGAAATTAAGGCTTTAGCCAGCGAGCGGCATCCTTGGCATGATACGTGAGAATTAAGTCAGCCCCGGCCCGCTTGAAACCGAGCAGAGTTTCCATCACGACTCTTTCTTCGTCGATCCAGCCGTTGAGGGCGGCGGCTTTGACCATTGCATATTCGCCAGAGACGTTGTAGGCAGCGACGGGCAAGTTTGACGCTTGCTTGACTTGCCAAATAATATCCATGTAGGCCAGGGCAGGTTTAACCATCAGCATATCTGCCCCCTCAGCGATATCTAGCTCAATTTCTTTGATCGCTTCTCGGTTGTTGCCAGGGTCCATTTGGTAGGTGCGGCGATCGCCAAATTGGGGCGTAGATTCTGCCGCATCTCGAAATGGCCCATAGTAGGCGGAAGCATACTTGGCCGCATAGGACAATATTGGAATCTCGGTGAACCCACTCGCATCCAGTCCGGCCCGAATTGCCTGCACAAAGCCATCCATCATCCCAGAGGGGGCAATAATATCAACCCCTGCTTCTGCTTGGGAGACAGCGGTTTTTTTCAGAAGTTCTAAAGTGGGGTCGTTGAGGACTCGCCCCGTTAAATCTCCAATTTCTAAGTAGCCGCAGTGACCGTGGCTGGTGTATTCGCACAGGCAGGTATCGGCAATTACGATCAAATCTGGGACGGCCTGTTTGACGGCTGTGGCTGCCTTTTGGACAATCCCGCAGTCGTGCCAGGCTCCGGTGGCATCGGTGTCTTTATCAGCCGGGATGCCAAACAAAATGATCGCCGGAATCTCTAAGTCGTAAACTTGCTTGGCTTCTTCAACAATTTTGTCTACCGAAAGTTGAAACACCCCTGGCATTGACTTAACTTCCTGGGCAATCCCCTCGCCGGGCACCGCAAACAGCGGATAAATCAGGTCGTTAGTGGTGAGGACATTCTCCCGCACCATCCGGCGCAGTTGGGGATGGTTACGCAGCCGACGCGGGCGATGAGTGGGAAACATAGACTCTCAAATGATGTGAATTAAGGGGTTAAACAACGAAAAGCCCAACCGGAGGCGTTGATTGTCTATTCTTCAAGGTATCGAATTCTGGAAACTTGAGCGTAAATTCTAAATGTTTGTTAACTAAGCGGCTCGACTAAAAATTTCTTGGATCCGTTCTACTTCTAGGTCATGCAGATAATCTACGGCCCAGTTGGCCCGCCGTTGCAGCATGTGAAACGGGTAGGTATGGGCGACACCAACCACGGCAATCCCGGCCTGTTTGGCAGCGGTAATCCCCACAAACGTATCTTCGATCGCCAGACAGTTGGCGGGGGTAAGCTGCAAGTCAGGATCGGACTGATTCAGCTTCTTGACTGCCAATAAATATCCCTCTGGATCAGGCTTACTGTTAGTAGTATCCTCTGCGGCCACAATCACCGAAAAATAGTCCAGGAGCTGAGCGCGAGTCAGGATGGCCTTGACTTCTGCTGCCAAGGCACCAGTGACGATTGCCAGCTTGATCTGAACCGTTTTAAGCTGGGCTAAAATTTCTTCTAACCCTGGAAATAAAGGCAGTTCAGGCATTTCTTGTAGCCGCTGGTTGTAGAACTGCGACTTGAGGGCAATTAACTTTTCTAAGTACGCTTCATTCACAAACCGCCCCCGCTCGGTCAAGATGTCGTGCAGGCAGGCGCGATCGCTGCGCCCCAAGCAAAACTGCTGAAATTCCTCTGGCTGGGGTCGCAGGTTTTCGTTAATCAGCAGTTCTTCAATTAATTGCTGATGAATCGGCTCATCATCCAAAATGATGCCGTTAAAGTCAAACAAAACAGCTTTCAAAGGCATAGCTGGCTGCAAACATTCTGTATTGATCCCAGGGTTCTTCTTGCTTATCTAACACCAGAGGACAACTCTAAGCAAGCTGAAACCTTGGTTTTAAACGCGATCGCTTTTGCCATCTTGATGATCGCGCCCAGTTTTGCTGGGGCTGAAGTTGGCTTGCTGACGCGGCAGAAAGTAGGGAGGGGCTTAATTGACGAGATGAAGGCTAAATACGCAGTATAACAATCCTGACCTTGCGCCGAAAATCTCTAATAACACAGTATTTGGTTCTTAATAGCCTATTCTCGTTGGCTTATTGACATCTAAAAATACTCTTGGGACTGGTCTGGAATTCCCAAAAGCCTTACCAATTAAAGGTTCCCAACCGATGATCTCCGACCGGTCATTTATGACCATCGGGATGACTGGATTCGAAGCAGCGGCCCCTTCGTCCCGAACGAAGTGTCACCATCGGTTGAAGGAATTAATAGGTAAGGCTTTTGAGCATTATCAATAAAGGAGCGGGGTAAAAAACGGGGTAGTCACAGCAGCCATCACAGTTTATCTTTCAATAACTTTTGTTTTGAATCGCCAAAGTAGTAGGTGGCATCTCCAACCTCATTGATGTCGCAGATCCCGCCAAACTCCTTGGCTTTGGCATCCAAAAATCGTCTGGTTCTGCGGGCACTCAAGCGAGTCGCCGCAGCAAAGTCCAGCACCGTAGTTTTGGTTTTGCCATATTGAATGGTTTCGGCAAAATGAGCGCGTGGATTTTTGCGTCTGGCATAAAACCACTCGGAGAAGATCCAGTAAGAAAACCAGCCAGCAAAGAAGACACACAGCAAGAGAGTGACAACCTCGTCAGGGTTCATTGCTCCCTCCTGAGCCATTGGTGATGCTGTTCTGCTTGCTCAGTGAGGACAGAGCGCAGCGCGTCAAAGTCAGCCGCATGTTTAATCTGGGTTTCTTGTAGCTCTCGCCCCGCAGCAAGCATCTGGGCGATCGCCTGACTGATCTCTGCAAAGGTCATCCCTTTACTTCCTCAAACTTCTTATCCAGGGAGCGAACTTCCGGGCGTAGAGGATCGATGCCCGGAGATTCGCAAAGAATTAAGTCCCGGATCTTGGCATCGGTGGCTTGGGTCATGGCTTCACCTCATCATTTTTTCCAGGGATGGAGAGATTGAAGTGTAGTGCCATGCGTTCGTTAATCATTCGCTGTTGCTCATCAAAAGAAAGGTGATCAAGTTCACCCGCAGCAATGAGTGTTTTTTTAGGTTTGGCATTGCGCCGATCCATATAGGCATGAAATGCGGTCTCATCACTCCGGTGGTTTAAGAAATACTGCTTCAATTCCTGGTCACTCATGGCAGCGAAGTTGACTTGGGTCACGAGACTAATTCTCCGTTGGGGGAAATTTCAATAACTCGCCTTTGCCCAATTGGCTCGGTAGCGAGAAATCATGATCTGTTTGATCTGCTGATCCATTGATCTGCTAATCCGCTGACATTTTGCTAGGGGTAGCTAAACTCACAGTTTTTTCACCTCTTGGTTCAGCAGTTCTCGCTCTGCCGCTTCAGTAATTACACGCCTGAGCCACTCAGAACGGTTAGGCAGCAATCGCACTAGCCGATCAGTGTCTTTCTTCAAAAACACCGAGATTGGCTTGGCAGCAAGGCTATCAGCTCTTGGCTTAAACCGTGTCTCAAAGTCACGTCTCATGGGAATCATTAATAGCATAATCCCATGATATATTATGGGTGAACCTTCGGAAAAATTAATTATAAAAAACTGTCCAGAGTGAAGTCACAAGCGGTCTGGCTGCCGGTCGAAAATTAGTTTATAGAGAGCAAACTATGGCTACAGAATCGGCCAATTTCGGTTTTTTACGGGCCTATGACGTGCAGTTAGTGCGTCTGGGTGCTTTGGCCGAACAGTATTTTCGAGATGACCCCAGCACTTGCCTGATTAAGTTGCGACAGTTTACCGAACTGCTGGCCCAACTGACCGCTGCCAAAACAGGGTTGTTTGCCTCCACCGAGGAGGCTCAAACGGAATTGCTACGCCGATTAAGGATTGAACGGGTTGTATCGCGGGAAGTCGTTGAGCTGTTCCATCAGATTAGGATTGTGGGGAACAGGGCAACCCACGCCTATACCGGTGATCATGCGGAAGCTCTGACCATGTTAAAGACGGCCAGACAATTGGCGATCTGGTTTCATCGAACCTTTAGCGGGGATACCAGTTTCAAGGCTGGTGCGTTTGTGCCGCCGCCCAATCCGGCTGAGCTGACAGCGGAGCTAGCAGCAGAACTTGAACGTCTGCGGGTTGCGCTGGAGCAGACTCAAAGTGAAGCAGACCGGGCGCAGCTGGTAGCAGAAGACCGGGCGAGGGCGGTGCTGAGCGCCGAGGAAAAAGCCCGTCAAGAAGCTGAAGATCGTGCATTATGGGAGCAAATAGCAGTTGAGGCTGAACAGGCTAGAGCCGCACTGGCAGAGCAGTTAGCTACCCTTCAGATCGCTGCCAAGCAGTTGCCCCCGCAACAGACGACAGCGCTGATTTCCTTGGCGGATGAGACCGCTAAGGTGATTGACCTCGATGAAGATCAGACGCGGGCAATTATTGATCAGCAATTGCAAGCGGCGGGCTGGTTGGTGGATAGCCGGAATTTGCGCTATGGGCAGGGAGCCAGACCAGCGAAGGGACAGAACATGGCGATCGCCGAATGGCCAACGGCTAATGGGATTGCGGATTATGGGCTGTTTATGGGTACCCGCTGTATCGGGTTGATTGAAGCCAAGCGCCAACGCAAGAACGTCTCAGCGGCGATCGATCAGGCGGAGCGATATGCCAAGGGGTTTCAAGCCGGAGATGGATTTGACCTGATCGCTGGCGGCCCGTGGGGGGAGTTCCACGCCCCCTTTGTGTTTGCAACCAATGGGCGGCCGTATCTCAAACAAATCGAGACAGAAAGCGGGATTTGGTTTCGGGATCTGCGGAAACCCACCAATCGCCGTCGGGCTTTGGCGGGTTGGCCGACGCCGGATGGCTTGGCAGCTCAGCTAGGCATGGATCGAGAAGCTGCCCATGCTGCTCTGAAAACCCAGTCTTTCCAGTTTGGTTTTCCCCTCCGACCCTATCAGCAGCGGGCAATTGAAGCGGTTGAAAGCGGATTGGAACAGGATAGCCGGGTCATGCTGGTGGCCATGGCAACTGGAACGGGCAAAACAAAGCTGGCGATCGCCCTGCTTTACCGACTCTTAACGGCCAAGCGGTTCCGCCGGGTCTGTTTTGTCGTGGATCGCAGTGCTTTGGGAACTCAGGCAGCGGGGGAGTTTCGCACAACCAAGGTTGTGACAGCGAAGGCATTTGGCGATATTTTTGGGTTACAGGGGTTAGAAGATATCATCCCAGAATCAGAAACGAAGGTTCATATCTGCACCATTCAGGGGCTGGTGAAGCGAGTTCTCTATGCCAGTGAACCCGGCACCATTCCACCCATCGATCAATATGACCTGCTGTTGATTGATGAGTGTCACCGAGGCTATTTACTAGATCGGGAAATGTCGGATGCCGAGCTGAGTTTTCGGAGCCAGGATGATTATGTGTCCAAATACCGCCAGGTTTTAGAGCATTTTGATGCGGTCAAGATTGGGCTGACGGCCACGCCTGCCCTGCACACGGTGCAAATCTTCGGGGAGCCAGTCTTTACCTACTCCTATCGGGAGGCAGTGGTCGATGGTTTTCTGATTGACCATGAGCCACCTGTCCAAATCTCTACTGCCTTGAGTCTAGGGGGGATTCGGTTTCGAGTGGGGGAATCGATGGATGTGTTCTATGCCGCGACTCGCCAGGTCGAGCAAACCTACGCCCCCGATGATCTAAATTTCGAGGTGGATGAGTTTAACAAGAAGGTGATTACTGTACCGTTTAACCAAGCCGTCGCAAAGGAGCTAGCCAAACACATCGATCCAAATCTGCCGGGGAAAACCTTGATTTTTGCGGTTAGTGATGCCCATGCAGACATTGTGGTTGAGCAGGTGAAACAGGCAATGGCAGATTACTACGGCGAGATTGAAGATGCCGCTGTTCGCAAGATTACCGGCAGTGTTGACAAGGTAGGTGAGCTGATTCGTTCTTACCGTAATGATGCGATGCCCAAGATTGCGGTCACGGTTGACCTGCTGACCACGGGCATTGATGTGCCCAGTATTACCAACCTGGTGTTTTTGCGGCGGGTGAATAGCCGGATTCTCTATGAGCAGATGTTGGGACGGGCAACCCGGCCATGCGATCAGATTGGCAAGCAAACGTTCCGAATTTTTGATGCAGTGGATCTGTATGCCAATTTGCAGGCTTTGACCCAGATGAAGCCAGTTGTGGTCAACCCGACAATTACCCTGGAGCAGTTGTTTGATCAGTTTGTCCAGGTGACTGAGCATGATCACCAAGCTGAAATTCGCGACCAAATCTTGGTTAAGCTGGGGCGCAAGTTGCGGCAGATGGCAGAGCCAGCGAAGGAGAGCTACGAGGCGCAGAGCGGCGAAACGCCTGAACGGACGCTGGAGCGGTTCAGGACTACACCCCTGCCAGACCTGGCTAGATGGGTGAGGGAGCGCCCCGGCATTGGGCGGATTCTGGATTGGAACCCGGTCTGTGGCGAAAGGGTGCTGCCGATCGCTCACCATCCTGATCAAGTGGTCGCTGTTACCCGTGGGTACGGCACAGCCCAACGGCCAGATGACTTTTTAGACAGCTTTACTGCCTATGTGCGCGATAACGTCAACAGGTTGGCAGCCTTGACCGTGGTCTTGCAGCGACCGCGGGAGCTGACCCGCGCTCAACTGCGGGAATTGCGGCTGGAGCTTGATAAGATGGGATATTCAGAAACCAATCTGCGTCAAGCCTGGCAGGAGGCCAAAAATGAGGACATTGCTGCCTCAATTATTGGCTTTATCCGCCAGGCGGCCTTGGGTGATCCGCTGATTCCCTATGAGGATCGGGTCAAGAGGGCGATGAAGCGGATTATAGGCCAGCGAGTATGGACAGACCCACAGCGTAAATGGTTGCAGCGGATTGGGGAACAGGTGGCCCGTGAATTTATTGTTGATCGCTCTGCCCTGGATCAAGAACCTTTTCAAGCGGATGGCGGGTTTAATCGGCTCAACCGAATTTTTGAAGGACAATTGGAAGCAATTTTAGGCGATATCAACGAGGAACTGTGGAAAGAGACAGCTTAATCAGTACCAGTCGCGTCACCCGTGATATTGTCGCCAAACTGTGGAATCTGTGTCATATTTTGCGCGATGATGGCATCACCTATAACGAATATGTCACCGAGCTGACCTATTTGTTGTTTCTGAAGATGCTGGCGGAGACGGGGCGAGAGAGCCGCTTACCGGCCAATTATCGTTGGGTTGAACTGGACAGCCGGGAGGGGTTAGAGCAGTTGGAGTTTTACCGACGACTCCTGCTAGATTTGGGCAATCAGCAGCAGGTTTCAGATCCGGTGGTGCTAGCGATTTTCACTGATGCTCAAACCAAGCTCAGAAAACCAACTAACCTGAAGGCATTGACCGATGCGATCGACCGACTGGACTGGTTTTCGGCCCGGGAAGAAGGCTTGGGCAATCTCTATGAAGGCTTGCTGGAGAAGAACGCTGCCGAGAAAAAATCAGGGGCAGGGCAATACTTCACACCGCGTCCTTTGATTGATTGCATTGTCCGGTTGGTGCAACCCCAGGCTGGGGAAGTGATTCAAGACCCAGCAGCGGGAACGGGTGGTTTTTTGGTGGCGGCAGATCAGTATATCAAGCGGCACACGGACGAGCTTTATACCCTGACCAAGGATCAGGCCCATTTCCAGCGCCATCAGGCTTATCAAGGGCTGGAGCTGGTGCCAGACACGCACCGGCTTTGCCTGATGAATTTGCTCCTGCACGGGATTGAAGGCAGCGTCGGGTGCGGCGATAGCCTGTCACCGGATGGCGAAGCCTTGGGCAAAGCCGATGTGATCCTGACCAATCCGCCGTTTGGCACCAAGAAGGGCGGCGGGCGACCCACCCGCGCTGATTTTTCCGTCACAGCGGAAACTTCGAACAAGCAGTTGGCCTTTGTCGAGCATATTTATCGGGCTTTGAACCCTGGCGGTAGGGCAGCGGTGGTGCTACCGGATAATGTCTTGTTTGAGGACAATACAGGGCGGAAGCTGCGGCAGCAACTCATAGAATTGTGCGACCTGCATACGATTTTGCGACTGCCGACGGGGATTTTTTACGCCCAAGGGGTGAAAACGAATGTGCTGTTTTTCACACGGGGCAAGAAGGATCGTGGCAACACCAAAAATGTCTGGGTGTATGACCTGCGAGCCAACATGAACAGCTTTGGCAAAACTCGGCTGCTCACCGTAGCCGATTTTTCCGAGTTTGAAGCGGCGTTTGGGGATGACCCTTTGGGCATAGCCAAGCGTATTGATCAGGGAGAGTCAGGGCGATTTCGTTGTTTCACCCGTGAGCAGATTGCCGATCGCAATGACAATCTAGACATTAGCTGGTTGCGGGATACCAGCAATGACCCAGAGGATGAACTCACTGAACCGGAGGAGATTGCGGCGGCGATCGCCACCCATTTGGGCAATGCCCTGCGAGAGATTGAGATAATGATCGAGGAGTTCACCCCACCTGGAGGCAAGTCATGATTGCTCAAACCCAGTCCCAATTCATGACTCCGGCTGAATATCTGGCTTGGGAAGCCGAGCAACCCCTCAAACACGAATACATTGAGGGGGAAGTTTACGCCATGACGGGGGGAACGCTGCCCCATAATGACATTGCGCTGAATCTCTATAGCTTGGTGCGATCTCAGATCCGAGGCAAGGGGTGCCGAGCCAATGTTGCAGATGCCAAGGTGCGGGTTAGCCCAGCCGGCCCCTATTTTTATCCTGATCTGGTGGTAAGCTGCGACGATCGCGATCGCCGAGCGACGGATGCGATTAGTTACCCCAAGCTGATTGTTGAAGTTCTCTCGCCCGGCACAGCCGCTTTTGATCGCGGTGACAAGTTCAGGTTCTACCGCCGGATCTCGACTTTGCAAGAGTATGTGTTGATTGATGCCGAGAAGGTAGGGATAGATTGCTATCGCAAAACCAGCACGGGCAAATGGGAACTGACCGCTTACCCGGAAGATGCAGCGCATGGAGAAGATCCGGTTCTGGAACTGCTGAGTCTTGATTTTAGCTGTCCGCTGGCGCTGGTTTATGAAGAAGTAGAATTCCCCAATCCTGAGAGTTTTTAGATCAGTTAGGAGCCAGAAAATGACCACTGAACAAACCATTATCGACAAGGTGCGGGTCTTGTCACCTGAAAAGCAACAAGAGGTACTTACCTTCATTGAACTTTTGCAAACGGATGAGTGGGAGCAAGTCTATCAGAAGCGATTTAAACAACTTCAGCAAGCGGTGCAGGTTGGTGTAGAAGCGGCGAATCAGGATCAGTTTATCGATGCTGAAGCAATGTTTCAACAGTTGCGAGATAAAATGCATCAGAATCAAGATCACACAAAGATAACGAAGAAGCGGCAATGGTCAACAGAATTCTTAAGTACGTTTGGTGCTTGGCAAGGTGAACCTTTAGTTAGGGCACCTCAAGAAGAAGCATCAGAACGAGAGCCCTTTTAATGATTTATTTGTTGGATACCAATACCTGCATTCAGTACATTAATCGTCGTAATCTGCGAGTCTATGAAACCCTGATTGCATTGTCTCCAGACGATGTATACATTTGCGATGTGGTGAAATTTGAACTTTTTTATGGCGCTTATAACAGTTCCCGAATAACAGAAAATCTAGAAAATCTGCGAAAGTTTTTTGGAGACTTTGTGAGTTTACCCTTCGATGGTAAAGCCGCTGCCATTTGTGGGCGGCTACGTGCCCAATTGAAAGCATCGGGAACTCCTATCGGCTCCTACGACCTACAAATTGCCGCCATCGCCCTAGCTCACAATCTCACACTAGTCACTCACAATACCCGTGAATTTAGTCGAGTAGAGGGCTTGTCGCTGGCAGACTGGGAGGCAGAAACACCATGAATAACCCCATCAATGACGGACTCTCGACAGATGACAGTATCGTGAATCAATTGCCAAAGGGATGGAATAAAGCTGCATTGGAGCAATTATGCGATTTCAACCCACGCCATAGCTCATTGATCGATAGACAAACAGCAGTATCATTTGTGCCAATGCCTGCTGTTTGTGATCAAGAGGGGATTATTCTCTCCTATGAAACCCGTCTTCTTGAAGAGGTATGGAAAGGGTACACTCACTTTCAAGATAACGATGTAATCTTCGCCAAGATTACACCCTGCATGGAGAATGGGAAAATTGCGCTTGCAAGCGAGCTTCACAATGGTCTCGCGTGCGGCTCCACCGAGTTTCATGTTCTACGATCTTTAGGAGCAGTTCTACCTGAATATCTGTGGCGCTTCGTCCGTCAGGTAGATTTTCGTAAAGAAGCTGAACGGTATATGACAGGAGCCGTTGGGCAGCGTCGTGTTCCTGCACAGTTTTTGAAGGAAATAAATCTTCCAGTCCCACCGATTTCTGAACAACACCGCATTGTTGCCAAGCTCGATCGCCTGTTTGCCCATAGCCGCCGTGCCCGTGAGGAGTTGGAGCGGGTTTCTGGGTTGTGCGATCGCTACAGACAGACTATCTTAACCGCCGCCTGCTCTGGTCATCTTACTGCTGATTGGAGAGAAGAGAATAATTTTGATTCTATTTGGCAATCAACTACTCTAGGTGAACTGATTATAGATAAGCCAAAAAATGGTTACTCTGCAAAGCCAGTTAATTATGAAACACCATTTCGAGTAATAACATTGACAGCGACAACATCAGGAAAATTTAATTCAGAACACTTTAAATACTTTGATGAAAATATTGATAAGGAATCATCCTTCTGGCTACAACCAGATGATATTTTAGTTCAGAGAGGTAATACCATAGAATACGTAGGGGTTTCGGCAATATACGATGGTTCTCCTAACCAATTTATCTTTCCTGATTTAATGATGCGTCTTCGTGCAAAACCAATGGTTTTAACTCGGTTTTTGCACGTTCTACTTTCCTGTGAGAAATCGAGAAAGTATTTGAGGAATAGAGCAACTGGAACCGCAGGAAATATGCCAAAGATAAATCAGCCTACTTTAGTAAGTTTACCAATTGATTTGCCAGAAGTTGAGGAACAAAAGGAAATTGTTCAGCGAGTTGAAAAACTGTTCAAAGCCATTGATTTGATCGAGCAGGAATATCAAAAAGCCAGCAAGCTGTGCGACAGGCTAGAACAAGCTACCCTCGCTAAAGCCTTCCGGGGTGAACTCGTGCCCCAAGACCCCGATGATGAACCCGCAGCGGTCTTGCTGGAGCGGATTCGGGCAGAAAGGCAAGACCAGCCCAAGGGCAAAGCGGTAAAATTGCAACAAAAACCTGGACAGCAAGCAGATTTATCCGATTAGGAAATCAATTGCAACATGAGGGAGATTCAAACCGGATAGCTGCTGTGACCTGTTCGGGAGTGCAATCAAACTCATCGGCAATGTCTTCGATGTCGTCCCCTGCTTCGTAGAGGTCAGTAATAGAAGTAGTAGGAACACCCTTCGCTGCAATCACAGGCTTACCAAAAGAAATTCTGGGGTCGATGTAGAGAATTCTCTTCTCATCACCCTCTGGCTGAATAAAGGGAAATAACCGAACTGCCACATTTTGCTCATCCCACTCAACACGGCTCAGGAGGTGCTTCAAAGTCTCCCGCATAGCAAGCTGTCCTCCACGGGAGACATTCACCAACTCATCCATTTGGTAAACAAACAAATCAATGCCATCTGTTTCAAATCTTCGATGCACCAAAGGGTGAAGGGTGTTTAGCTGCTGGCTCATGTAGTCCAGAGCCTTGCGAACCTTATCTAACTTGACCTGATGGGCTTCACGAATGATTCGGAGAACGTGAGCCTCAACCAGATTTGTGAAAGACAGTTGCGAGTATTCTGGGTCAGGACGCTCGATTAGTGGCTCAAAGGTTTGTTGACCAGTCTTAGTTGTGTAGGTACGTCCCTTCAGCCATGAGCGCAGGGTTACCAAAGGTATATGCAGATACCTGGCTGCATCCGTCACCGAATAGGCTGGAGTGTTGTAGGTATGGTCATCCCATTTTGCCATCTGATGAGAAAAATACTGATTTGAGTCAACTTTGTTGGGCTACTCCCAAATTGAGAATAGCGTGTATAACAATTCTCCCCTTTAACGCCCTCCAGAAATCGTGACCACGTCTTCAGAATACATAAACACTAAACATCACGGTTTTACTTCTATGCAACACAAATCAAATATTGTCCCACCATGCCTGGAGGTGCAGTTTTTCCTGGTAATATTTCAGGGCTTGGGTCATAGCGTCCACACAATCATCTGACTGCGACATCGGGAAGCTCTGCATTTCAATCAGCAAGGATTTGATCCAAGGGCTGAAATCGGGATCAGGCAGAAACACTTCGCCCCGCTCAAACATCGGAGTCACAGCATAGGCGCGATCGCTCTTGCCCCCTTTGGGTAAGACTGCCTCTAAGTAGGGAATCTCTTTCTCTAGGCACTCAATCACTGCTGGCCCATTGGCTTTGTTCTCGACCAGAATCCGGCTGGCTGGGTACTGCTCATTCAGGCTGCGGATGGCGGCGATCGCCGCATTGAAGCCCATCTGCTCTCTGATCATTTGCATTAGATAGCAGCGTCGATTCGGCATATCAAAAGCCCAGGCTTGCCCAACTACCCACGAATGACCAGACGAGGTGCCCCCAAAACTCAAGTCCCAACTGTGGATAATTTGGGGAGTTTCAATTCTAGGAATTCCATAGTGATATTGCACCCACTGGGGATTAAAGATCACGTCAGCATCGCTGATCGGGCACTGCTGGTAGAGACTGCTCCAGTCCCGGCTACCTAGGGTCGTTCTGATTTCTTCCAGTGCCGATAGGGGATAGGCTTCTGGCCAGAGGGCTTCACCAGGCTGTCTGCCCAAGGGGTCACTATCAAGGGCGATCGCAGGCAAACTAATCACCTGCCATCCCTCATGGCTTGTTTCGGCTAAGAGCCACGCCACAAAGTCGCTCGCTTGCCATCTGGTTTGCACTAACACAATTGAGCCACCGGGTTGGAGTCGGGTTCTGGCAACGCTTTTGTACCAGTCGATCAGATGCTCCCGGTAGACGGGACTATCGGCCTGCTCCCGGTCTTTGATCAGGTCATCCATGATCAACAAATCAGCCCCTCGCCCCGTGGTGGCACCGCCGACACCAATTGTGGCGTAACCGCCGCCTGCATTGGTGTTGAAGCGCTTGATGCTATTGGAGTCACTGGAGAGCTGGCACTCAGGAAAGAGCGCCCCAAAGGTCGGGGTTCTCATATAGTTGCGAACCGATCGCCCAAACACATCCGCTAAATCCTGACCGTAGCTGAGACTCAAGATCCGCTGACTGGGGTGATGCCCTAAATACCAACTGGGGAAGAGTTCAGAAGAGAGCTTCGACTTGCCGTGTCTGGGGGCCATCAATACGGCGAGGCGCTTACTTCTGCCAACAGCGACATCCTCTAGCTTGGCTGCCAGCAGCTTGTGATGCCGTCCTGGTTTGAAGTCGGGGAATTGGGCGGTAGAGTAGCCCAGCAGGTTGTCTCGGATGAACTGAGTGACGACCTGCTGGCTAAGGGTGGCGGTCATGGGATGTTTCTCATCAGGTCTGCGAGGGTGCCGAGCTGGGTGTCAGTAAGCGCGATCGCGCTATTGCCAGCGGTTTTTTCAGTCGGGAACAGTCCGAGCAATTTGCTCTCAAGCTCAACAATCTTCACCAGTCCATTCAGGAAAGCCGGATCGCCATTGCGCTGCTCTGTGCGATTGCTAACCTTGACTCGGCCCAGGGCTTGATGCTCAGCACCACATCCAGTTGCCAATTTCTCAAGGCTACTAATTTCCCGGTCTGCTTGCGAGCGCTCCCAGGCGGCCCAATATTCTCGCTTCAACTGCTTCAGGTTCTCTAACTCTGCCGTCTTATCAGCGTCAAAGTCTCGGAGTGCGTTTGCTTTCCACTGCTCTTGAATTGCTCTCAGGTCGCGGCTGACGGTACTTTGGTCAAGCTCTAGGTGTTGGGCAATCTGTAACTGTGTCCAGCCCTTCAGCGTCAATTCAGCGATCGCCGCTTGATCAAGCTGCTGTTGAATTTTGGTTCGTTTGGGGCCAGTTTTTGCCATCGGTTATGCAATTCCATAGGTATGCAATTTGGGTCTGCCTACCCTGAGCTTGACCGTCGCCAGTTCAGCGATCGCCGCTTCTTTCCACTGGCGAGAGTTGGCAGGGGTATAGGTCTGATGACCATTGTGCCTGGCCCGCGCCTTGGTCATCACTGCTCTTTCTCCTACGGTAAGTTCTACCTGCTTTGTACTGGGCTGCGATCGCCAAATAATCCTTTACCCCTGCTAGCAACTTCAGGCAGCCTGGTCTGTGAGAAATCTTCTCGATCAACCTGTGGCATTCGGCCTTCAGGTTGTCTCGCTGAGCGGCAGGGGAGGGTTGATAGCAACTAGGTTGCTCATTCATGTCATTGCTCACCTCTGAATAGATTTGTGTTGCAGGTAGCAGAGTGTCCTTCTGGGCAATGCAGCCATACTCGGTCTGGCCAGGCCTGGCTGTAGCTCAAAAATCGATACCCCTGCCGCCAAATGTTTTTTTTGAGAAAGAAAACCTCAACCCTTTGACCAAATTGATAGTTGAGGGGCGGCACTGCTGGCAATTCCCACTGAATTACGGCACCCCAAGGCACCCGCTTCAACCCGTTAGGTGTTCGCAGAACTAAGCGATCGCCTTTGACTTCTTTAACTGGGTAGCCAACTCCCGATCTGCCATAGGCGATCGCTCCAATCGAAGCCTTAGAAATCGTCAGCATCGATCACCTCCGATTCAAAATTGACAGTTTTACCGGATTGGCTGGAACTATCCTCTGCATCTTCAGCAGGTATGGCTACAAGTATTGATTTACCGTTGTTTGACCCTGCTGAGGATAGAATTTGCATCCTCTGCATCTCTCGTTGAGGTTGCCCGCCGTTTTGACTGGCTGCCTGAGTGCTGAGGATGGGTGCTGACGATAGAATTTTATCCTCAGCACAGTTAAATCCCTGATTTTGCGTTGTTTGCGGGGTTTCTGCTGAGGATGCAGAGGATGTTTCCGGCGGACTAGCTAAAACTCTCACGCGCCACTGCGCGTAACCTAATCGGTCGTTGCCAGCGTTCTCGAACCGCATCCGGTTTACTACGCTTCGATTGTGGCTACGGAGGTAATAGCTCAGCCTGCGGGGTGAGATCTCACCGCTGCGATCTAACGCTACCTCCAACAGCACATCTTTCAGATCGCCGCCATTGGTAATCACCCCAACGCAAACCTCTCTGGCGGTTTGTGACGTGCTCTCATATTTGTCGTACCAGGACTGGAGTAGCGCCCCTAACGTTTGTCGCTGATCGTCCTGTGCTGCCAATTCTCGTTGCGTTTCCACTGGATCAGATTCCCCTAGCCAGACAAGAGCTGATCGAACTAGGTCAGACCAGCCCTCAAAGCTGCCCAGTTTAGGCTGTATTTTTTCGGGCTGTCCAGCGTCCAGATAGGATTTGAGAATCGTCAGTGCTGCCATCACCAACCGCCCCCGGTTGGCTATTGTAAACTCCTCAAAATTTCGCTCGAATTTGTGCAGTTCGGGATTCTCAGACTCTCTATCCAAAACACACAGGATTGTCCGGCGCGTCATGTCGGGTCTGAATCTTAGGTTATTGCCGTTGGCCAACAGTGTGACCTGGGTACTGAAGCTGGGCATCTGATTCCCACCCAGCAGCCGATCTTTGAAAAATGGCTCCGTCAGCACCATTTCCAGTACGTCACCGCCTAGAATCCCTGTCACGTTATCAATCATGCCGATGGGCTGCCCAGACTTTAGGAAGCTGGTCATTTTTTTTCTGAACTCCTCAGAATCCCCGGTAAACGGGATAGTGCCAGCGTGGCCATTCAGAGCCAAGATTGAAATCCCCCTAGCCAGCGTCCCCTTACCCGTCCCCGCCTTGGTTGCACTGATCGCATTTAGGGGGGATTGTTTGAGCAACCTGCGACACACCGCCGTCAGCACAGCAGAAAGGGCGGCTGATCGGTGCCGTGGGTGTTGAAATGGAAATTCGCTCAACCAATCAATCAGAACAGCCAATGCCGCGATCGCGGCATCTTTGGAACAGCACACAGGGATTGCCGGGAAATCACCAGGATCGAACTGTAACAGCATCCCCGTTGGGGAGTGATAGCCTGGCTGATTGATGACCGTGCCATCTCTCAGCAGCAGCGGAATATGGCTGATTCCGGTTAACCGGGGCAGATTAGGCCACCTCCCCATTGCCAGGAATTGGGCGGCTAGGTTGCGAGGACAATCCGCCGGCACGTAGCCACGAATTCGGGCATCATACCGCTCAAAACGAAACCGCTTATTTAACTCGTATACCAGCGTTTCAGCCGTTAGCAGGTCGAGAGAGTCAACGTCTGGGGAAATCTCGATGTGGCTGCTTCTACTGTCTGGGGCGGATTTCAGCACCCTGCTCAGATACGTTCCGTCATGATTTCCCTGAGCGTAAATCGCATCTCTGGGTGAGTTGGATTGTCCCAATTTTGTCTCAATTTGGGTGAGGGTTAATATCAACTGCCCTGGCTCCAGTCTGATAAGGGGGCGCTGATCGCCCGCCCTTGGCTTGGGTTGCTGCGCCGCCTTATTCTGTTTTTGGGTGTCTGACCGCCACGCCTCAAACGTTTTCGCACCAGCGATCGCCGCCTTCACTGCATCCGGGCCAGCTCCCACCGCTAGATCATCAATGCCTTTGTACTGGCTGTCCCAGCATAACCAAAACCACACACCCCGCGTTGGTGAGCATCTGCCCCGATTTGTCCAGGGCCTGTCGCACGCCCCGTTTTTCCATCAGATCAGCGTCGAACCCCATCCCCACCTGGCGACCAACGGCGCAAATTTGCTGAATCAGCGGTTTGAGTCGCCCCTGTTTCTGCCCATTCCACACGCCGGGGAGGGAGATAGCGGCATAGCCCAGAGTTAGCAAACAGCCTGATTTTTTTGCCCCCTCAGTGATGATGATCGGGATGGTTGGGTCAGCCAGAACCCTCTGCCAGTAACCCGCGTCGCCCGTGTCCAGAAAAAGGGGTTGGGTTTCGCGCCCTGAAGCGCTCAGGTATTTTTGGGGCTTACCCTCGCGGTCAGTGGGGGGACTGTCTGGTTTGAACTGAACGCCCTGTAGCCACCGTTTACCCGTGGTCGGGTCAACCCCTGCGACAGCCCAACCCGGAACCAGTTGCGCTGAGTTCTTCCCGCCCCTGTTGCTGCGGTTGAGCAGTTTATCGACCTCGACCGGGTCAGTGATTGTCCAAAAATTTAGAACTGCTATTTGTTCAGATACGCCGCTGCCCCCGACGATTTCGGTGTGGTGGGTTGGTGTTAGCACGGTAAAATACCTGTAGATATTTGCACAAAAATTTTGAGCGATCGCACTCCGTAGCAGGGGCGATCGCGCTTTTTTAGGCGGGCCGGTTGCTGGGCAGAGTCGCCAAATATTCCTCAACTAGCCGCTGGTGGGCTGGGACATCGCCGTTCAGCAGAAAATCCTGAACAAGCAACCAGTTCCAAAAAATCTTGCGGCCACCCGGAAACTTCCACCAGTAAAGGGGGGACGGTAATTGTCGTTGAAGTTCGACCCGTTGGGTTTTTCGTAGATCTAGCCGCGCTTCGAGAACCGCCGATCCAACGAATGGAAATTGCTGTAGCTGGGTTTTTGGTGCCATTATTGGGGTGAACCTCCGGTAAATTTGATTGGTTTGTCGGTTGGGGTTAAGCCGATCGCGTTAGTTGGTACCTAGGGGCGATCGGCTTTTGAGTTTTTTGGCTTTCGGGGTTTTTAAAACTATAAAGTCGAAACCCAAAAATCCTTTTTAACGCAAGGTAGGCTGAAAAGCTTGCATTAATTGGGTTGTGGCGATCAGCTTTTGTTTTGGTCGTCCAGCCAGGCAGGGTTAATCTGGCGCAACTGGTTAGTTTTGTCCGGGCGGTAAATAGCGCTGGTCGGAGTGAAAACCTGAGAGGTATAGTTTTTGTCCCGGTCTATTGCTGCAATACAAGCACCAAAGGCTTCCCAAAAGCCTTTCTCTCCCGTTCTCCTATCGTTTTTTGTTAAGTACTTAGACTTGAAATCGCTGTACATGCTCAGACCGGAAAGTACTCTATTGGTGTCCAGGACTAAGTTACTGAGATGGGGTAAGCGATCGCCAATGACCAGAGGCTCACAACTCCTAATTGACTCGTGTAGGGCCCTGAGAAACTGAACTGTTTGGCGTTTAGACGCGGGATAGGTCGGATCAAGGGGGCAAGAGCCAACATCGGGGTTATTAAATAGTTCCCACAATTCCATTGTCACCAACGACCACCACAATGACGATCGCAGGTAGCCAGAGTTAAATTCTGACGGGTAAGCGTGCAACTCCTTGCACAATTCAAAAGTGCTTCTAAATAGTTCGCCAAACGGCTTTACAGTCTTGGTGTCGATCGTAAGGAACTCTGTAGCCTCGCTTCCACTTAAATTTGATAAACCAGTGCAAAGCTAGCTGATAGGCGAAAAAATTCACATCAACAGCCGCATTAATCTGTCCTAGAGGAAGAGTAGGGGCTTGAATCGGCACGACTGGAATACCTGGCGTTGGTTTTGAGACGTTTAAATCGACCAGCCATTCTCTGGGAAGTATATCGAGCCGGAATTCACTTGGAACAAAGTCAGGAATTTCAAAAGTACCCATTATAAAAACTCCACAAATACTGATTTAGCCTCGATCACAGCCGCGTAACTAGAATATAAAACTCGCGCATCATGCCCTGTTTGTTCGGCCACCTGGATATGGTGTGCCCCATTCGCTAGGGCATGACTAATGGCGGTGTGACGCATTCCGTAGGGCTTGCGATATTCGATATTGCACCGCTCTAGAACAGTATGCCAAGCGCGGCGGTTGAATAATCTATCGTTGATTGGGCCACCCTTGGGAGCCGGAAAAACTAAATCATCAGGCTTCGGGTTGGCTGCCAGAAACCGTGATCGCAACATTTCCTGAATCGAAGCGCTGAGCAGGATAGTCCTGGCCCGCCCAGTCTTGGTTGACTTCCTTACTCCGCGGCTGACACTCTCACCAATCCAGCAGGTCTCAAAGGTGTCTGAGATGTGCTGCCAGCGCAGCCCAAATGCCTCACCCGGACGACAACCTACGCCAAATAAGAAGGCAACCACGTCGGCATAGTGCGAATAATAGCGATCGCCCTTGAACCCTGCCAGAATGGCCCTCACTTCTGCCACAGTGAAGGGCTTGGTTTTCTGTCGGGGTTGAGGTTTGATCCTCTGTAACTGGCTTGACCAGGGGTTCTCAGAACCAAGGTGATAGTTACCATTGGCCCAATCCCAACAGGCTTTGAGCATCCAGAGGTATTCTTTGGCAGTGCGATTACAGACCGACTCCAGCAGGACACTGGCAAAGTTGCCTGCTCTGGTGAGCGTAACCTGATGAGCGGGGATAGACAGCGATCGCCGCAGGTGAGACAGACACCCCTTATATCGTTCCAGTGAACCAGGACAGAGAGCCTTGTCTCGCTTCATTGCTTGGGTAAACTGCTCAAACAATTCAGGACAGGTCAACTCTGTTGCAGTCTTGCCTAGAATCCGAGGTTTATATTTGAGCAATGTGGGGTCGAAATAGCCAGCCCCAATATCGAGTTCGATTCGACTGGCCTTCTGTTTGGCTAATGCCCTTCCAGTCGGGGTATCAGATACGCCACAGCCCATTGTGTAGCGTTTGCCCTGGTAGAGCCAACGCAGTCGTAGCCTGCCATTGTGGTTTTCAATTGTGCATTTCATGCGGGGTAAATTCCGGGGTAATTTTACAACCCCAGACAGCCCTAACGACCGATTCTCGTTGGCTTGTTGACAACAAAAAAGACCTTCAGGAGATGTCTGGAAACTCCCAAAAGCCTTACAAATTAACGGTTCCCCAACCGATCGGGATGACTGGATTCGAACCAGCGGCCCCTTCGTCCCGAACGAAGTGCGCTACCAAGCTGCGCCACATCCCGTAATTTCTGCGATTTGGCTCAAACAAGCCGATCTGTAGAAATAGTTTACCACTAACTATTGTAGAGGCTGCGCGTCGCCTGGGTTTTCTCTCGATCTAGCTTCAGAACTAAAGTCGCGAGGGGAGGTAGACACAAATCTAAGGAATAAGGACGATTATGGAATGACCATTCTTCTGCCCACTTACCGCCCAGGTTTCCCATATTGCTGCCGCCATATTTACGAGCATCACTGTTAATCAGTTCAGTGTAAAACCCTAGCTCTGGGACACCAACTCGATAGTGGCTGTGGGGTTGGGGGGTAAAGTTACAGACGATCAAAATAAACTCTTCACTATCATCAGCTTTCCGAATAAAGGAAACAACGCTGTGGCGGTTGTCACTACAGTCAATCCACTCAAACCCCTCGCCAGAGAAATCTTGGGTATACAAAGCAGGCTCTTGGCGATAGAGATGGTTTAAGTCAGCCACAAAGTTCTGGAGGGTTTGATGAGGCTCATATTGCAAAAGCTGCCACTCTAAGTCACCCCAGACATTCCACTCGCTCCACTGACCAAACTCCATGCCCATAAATAGAGTTTTTTTGCCGGGATGGGTAAACATATATGTGAACAAGCAGCGCAGGTTAGCAAATTTTTGCCACTCATCCCCCGGCATTTTGCCAATCAGGTTGCTCTTGCCGTGCACCACCTCATCGTGGGACAGGGCCAGCATGAAGTTCTCGCTGAAGGCATACATGATGCTGAAGGTGACATTATCTTGATGAAACTGGCGAAACCAGGGGTCCATGTGGAAATAGTCCAGCATGTCGTGCATCCAACCCATGTTCCACTTCAGGTTGAAGCCTAACCCGCCGGCATAGGTTGGCCAAGAAACCATCGGGTAAGAGGTGGACTCTTCAGCGATCGCCAGCGCCCCTGGAAAATAGCTAAAAAGCAAGCTATTCATATGCCGAATAAACTCTGCCGCTTCTAGGTTTTCCCGACCGCCATACTGGTTGGGCAACCATTCACCGGGTTCACGGCAATAGTCGAGGTAGAGCATGGAAGCAACAGCATCCACTCGAATCCCGTCGATATGATATTTATCAAACCAGAATAGAACGTTGGCAATTAGGTAATTGCTGACTTCATGGCGACCGTAGTTAAAGACTAAGGTGCCCCATTCTAGGTGTTCGCCTTGCCGGGGGTCTGAGTGCTCGTATAAATGAGTGCCATCAAAAAATGCGAGGCCGTGTCCGTCCTTTGGAAAGTGCCCCGGTACCCAATCAATAATCACCCCCAAACCATTCAGGTGACACTGATCAACAAAGTACATCAAGTCTTCTGGCGTGCCGTAGCGAGACGTGCAGGCATAGTATCCCACCACCTGATAGCCCCAGGACCCATCAAAGGGATGCTCGGCAACGGGCAACAGTTCGATGTGGGTAAAGCCGAGCTTTTTAACGTAGGGAATCAAACGGTCTGCTAATTCTCGGTAGGTTAAGAATCTAGCTCCAGGCTTCAGGTCAGCAACACCGACAGAGGTGCCTGGCTCACCATTCGCTAATTGGGGCGGCTGATCAAACGATCCATGCATCCATGAGCCTAAGTGAACCTCATAGACTGAAATTGGCTGCCTGAGAGAATCAGAACGTCGGCGCTGCTCTAGCCAATCTGTATCTTGCCAAGTATAAGACTCTAAGTCAGCCACGATCGATGCCGTTTTGGGGCGAACTTCTTGCTCAAAGCCAAACGGGTCGGATTTTTCGTAAATATGTCCAGCCGAATTTTTGATTTCGTACTTGTAATGAGTGCCGACAGACAGTCCTGGAATAAACAATTCCCAAATGCCGGTGATCCCTCTGCGCATCTGGTGCTTTCGGCCGTCCCAGTAATTGAAGTCGCCCAGCACAGAGACATTGCGGGCATTGGGAGCCCAAATGGCAAAGTAAACCCCCTCTACGCCATCTAGTTTCGTCAGGTGTGCGCCTAGCTTTTCGTAAATCCGATGATGATTTCCTTCTGCGTAGAGGTGGAGGTCAAAGTCAGTTAGGTGAGGAGATTTGAAAGAGTAAGGATCGTAAAAAACTCGCTCATGTTCACCCTCCCGAATTCGCAACTGGTAGTTGACCAGTTCAGACGTTGGAATCACACACTGAAAGAAGTGAGGATTATGGAGGGTTTCCATCGGGTACTCTGTCTTCTCACTCGGACAGACAACCCAAGCAGCGTTGGCGCTCGGTACATAAGCACGTACTATCCACGCCGGCTTTCCGTCTTGCTCGATCAGATGAGACCCCAAAATTTCAAAGGGGTCGTGGTGCTGATTGTGGATAATGCGGTCAACCTGTTCAGGGGTAATTGTCATGGGGTTAAAATTGGCAGAAGTCAATAATACAGAGGGTTTACGAAGCAAAAATTAACACTTTGTTTCGTTAGTTTACATTAATAACTGTGTTTCCTTAAGAGCCTATCCGAAAAATGGATCGAGTTTTTGCGGTGCAACCCCTTTTCTGAAAATCTTAGAAGGTTGTGGACTGACTTGAATTCTGCTAACTTCTAAACCAAGGATAGCCTTGCTCTAAATTGAGCGAGTGATCAGCTCGACCGCGTCTCGCTGATCCGTTGGCTGAAGATAGACTTTAACATCTTCTTCACGCGCAGTTGGTAAGCTTTTGCCAATAAAATCAGGATGAATTGGCAACTGACGATGCCCGCGATCGATCAATACCAATAGCCAAATTGCGTCAGGCCGCCCATAGTCATTGACCGCATTCATCGCGGCTCTGACTGTTCGCCCACTGTAAATGACATCATCCACCAGGATGACCGTTTTACCGGACAAGTCAACCGGCATCGAAGTCTGATTAGGAGTGCGAGGCCCAATCTGATCAAGGTCATCACGATAGAAGGTAATATCCAAAGCACCCACGGGCACTAGCTTGCCTTCTAGGAGTTCAATCTGATGGGCCAACATTTGCGATAGTGGCACACCGCGAGTGTAAATCCCTAACAGCACGAGCTTAGAAAGATCGCCTCGCGCCTTTTCTACGACTTGAGAAGCTAAACGCGTGACAGTGCGTCGTACATCTTCGGCCGCTAGGATCTGGACTGTTTCAGCGGACATAGCGAACGTTAGGTTCCTTCCTGATGCGTTGCCGAGTAATTGCTATAGGATAAGACCAAATTTGAGTCGCTTTCTATAAAAAAACCCTGGCTGGGAGAGCAGCAGGGATTAGATTTTAGGTTGAAGTTTGATTCAGATAGTACAGACTAACTACATAACCTTGCTGATAGAGGCAAAAATATAAGTTGCTGCTGCGTTGTTAACTAATGTAACAACAATGTAACAAATATGCAACATTTTAACCTTCCAAAACCAAGCAGACAGGGAATACTCTGTCTGCTTGGTTTTGAACTGAGGTGATCGGGTTAGAACAGGAGTTGAATTTCCTGTCTCAGCTGTAAGACTCGATCAAGATCCCCTGTTGCCTTCGCCTCTTTTAGGCAACTTTGCAGATACTGCAAGAAGCTCTGGCGCTGCTCTTGATCAATGATATCGGTGTGAAGCGTACGAACTGCCATCCGGTTTTGAGTCGGCACAGGTGCAGGCTTCAACTTTTCAACAACGATTCCTCTTTGGGCGATCGCCGTTTCCTTAATCGGCTGTTGCGCGATCGGCTTTTCGTAGCTCACTCCGCGGTAGGTTAACCGATGCACCGGCTGCGGCACCGGCAGAACGCCACTTGGCACAATATTTGGGCTGGGCGCTTCGTGCTGGACTACTGCCGCCCGTTCTGCAAGATCATCGGGTAGCTGCTTGCGATGGTAGCCAACGCCGCGATAGGTAAGTTTTGCCATAATTTTGGACTCCTTGAACTCGTCACTTGATTTGGATGATCAGTGTTCGCGTTCCTTCGGGAATCTCCCTACTTCCGCCTCATCTAACAGGATTCAAGCTAATTCCTAACCCGCCTGCAAACAGACAGTGTTAAGAAGCCCACTCAACCAAAGGTCAGACGAAGTGAACGAATAATTAACTTTCTGTATCTTACGATACTGTTTAATCCAAGAATCCAAGATTTAAACTAAATTAACAATTAATTCAAATGCTGAGAGGTCTACCCCAACGGAGTTTATCTCTCAGCACCTAATTTGAAACCTAGTTAAAACGGCTATGTTTGCTCAGTAAATTCAGCATTTGAAAATCAATAACCCAGACTCTCCCTAAATTTAGGCTGAGCAGGAAGAGTCTTTACACTACAAAAACCTAAATTTAATTCTTGAAAGCAATCTGCCTTTAAACAACAGCCTCAAATTTATCTTGCCAAGCAACTTCTATGAAGCCTTGCGAGTGATCAGACCCCACAAGAAAATTGCAATAATTGCCCCTAGTACGGCGACAAAAACTCCAGGAATACTGAGTCCAGAAGCGACGAACTGGAATGTGCCCGTGCTAAGAAAAGTAAACAAGGTGCCGCCGACAAAAGCACCGACAATCCCTAGCACCATTGTTGTAAGAATGCCGCCGCCTTGGCTTCCGGGATAAATTGCTTTGGCGATCGCGCCAGCTAATAAACCTAAAACTATCCAAGCAATGATGTTCATAACTTTATTACCTCAAAATGCGTTAACGCCAAGAATGTATCAGCATCAAACAGCGATCGCTCTCTCTCAAATGGCTGAACTCAGAAATTACCAACCAATCCAATCGACAGAAAAATACTGAGGGTAAGTCTAATTAAGTTGATCGCTTGTTTTCAAAGCTCGGTATTTTTACAGAAATTGGTAGCCAATCAGCTATTTTAGAAAATCTATAGCAATCCTCGGTGAATTGTGAGAAAGGCTTCAGTGTGAAACCTTTCTCACAAAGCCCCTTAATCTCACAACTGATTTAGGACTGCTATAGTTCTACTAAGCATCTGGATTTGCTGAGAGGGTGTTTGAAAAGTTTTGAGAAAAGCTCTTGACCCATTAATCTGTCTAAAAAGAAGACGACAGAGGATCAAGAGCCATGAGAAAAGCATACCCGACGGATCTGACGGACGAGCAATGGGA
>JAESGG010000056.1_pt1 | contig 41862 bp, 33 predicted proteins | sample 9266231 | NCBI WGS metagenome assembly JAESGG01 (sample SAMN14515337, study PRJNA621664) | algae metagenome | isolation source: Aphanocapsa sp. GSE-SYN-MK-11-07L and co-occurring heterotrophs from wet... | place: USA: Grand Staircase Escalante National Monument, Utah | collected 2006-04-16 | reverse complement strand
TGGATTTTGGTCTTCTTGGCACTGTCCATACGTTTCCTGGGGGAGAGGTCAATTACTCAAAGTTTAGCGTTGCTTCAGAACATTAGTCCTAAGTACTTATACTCATTGCAAAAGTGGGATGCACTCGATTGCACCTATCCCTGTTTCGCGAACTGGCTCACCTTTGACGGTGATCGACGCAAACCATTTTCCGTGCCGATACAAAATCGTGCAGGTCGATGGCGTGCCCCACTGACGAGCTTTGCCGCGCATCTGAATCTGCCCCAGATTGGACAAATCTAAAGACCCGTTATCGCCCGTTGTGTGCGCTTTCCATCCTGATGTGCAAGGATACGTCCACCCGGAGTAATTCCGAATCGACATTAGGATTTCTCCAGAACTCAAAATCAAAGCCGAAAAGATTGCTAAAGAGCGAAATGTTAGTGTCTCTGAAATGCTCGTGGACTATATCAAACGGCTTCCTAATCCGAAAGGTTAGTGGCAATTCCTCATCGTGCCTAATCCTTTGCTCAACTGCGTTTCGCATCAGTCAAGGGCACAATTCGTCATTGCCTGGCTCCTGAGCGTTCGACTGAGCGCGGTTCGGCTGAGCTCACCGTCGAAGCCTCACGCCGAAGTCCGAGCCGAAGGGCGCTATCCTTCCTTACCCCGCTTCGCTGAGGGTAGGGACTGCCGCGATTACGTTCAATCGGGAGGACAGAGTAGGGGGATAAACCAAGTCGGCTGAGCCTGACCATTCTGGGCGGTCAAAACTACTTTACCGTCAGGACGAATAACCCAACTTTCGGCTTCCACGATTGGCTCAGCTTGATTCTTAGGCTGAGGATAGTTCGCCTTGGATCGATATGTGAGAGAAAGTGAAACCTCTGGTTGACCCAAATCAAGCAAGACTAGCTCAGTGCTTAGCAAATCACCAGGGTTCGTTGGTAAGCCATCTCGTCCTGACACCACCAGCTTACTGGTGACACTGCCCACTGCCCGACAGCCTTGGGCAATTAAACTAGAGGCATCAATCACTTGCGAGGGCAGCACTGTCAGCCCGCTACTGGGGTCAACTGTTGTGTTCACCTGCACAACGCCATCAATCCCAAACTGGGAGCTAGCGTTAATATCGCTCAAGGGGGTCAGAAAATCACGCGCCTGAATCCCAAAAATCCCTTGGGCAGTGATCTGAATACTGCCCCCTCTGCCCTCAAAGGCATTGGCAACAATGTCACTGTTTCCGATCGCTACTAAAAAGCGGGTGTTCAGGTCAATATTGCCACCGTTGCCGGTGCCCTGCGCTTCGGCCGAGATCAGGCTGTTCTGGCGCATTTGCAGCAAGTTAGCCACATTCAGCCAAATATTACCGCCTTCCCCGCTGGCCGTGGCCGCGCTGAGTGAGGCACCATTGTCTAGCAGCAGATTGCCTGCCTGAATGCTCAGATTGCCAGCATTGCCGGTGCCGCGACTGTCAACCGTAATTGTTGCTCCATCCCGCAGGATCATCTGATCAGGGTCAATCACAATACTACCCCCAGCACCGCTAGAGCCAGGGGCAGTGTTCGCAAACAGACCGCTGGCGGCTCCTTGATTGGTGACAATCATCGGCCCATACTGAGCCAGTCGAGCCTGAAATGTGCGATCGCTCCCGGCTAAAGTCAGATGATCTGAAATCTGCAAATTAATACTACCAGCTTGACCGCTGCTGGAGGTTGTCGTTAGCAACTGTCCGCCTTCAAGGGCGGCAAAAGTCTTGGCAGTGATCGTGATATTGCCGCCAGGGTCTGAATTCGAGGTTTGAGCATTCACCACCGCTCCCTTTGATACCTGAAAATCACCTGTTGCGATCGTGATGTTTCCCCCCCTGCCGATCGAACCTGGCTCCGCTTGGGTCAGCAGGCGACTCGAAACGCCATTGCTGCCCACTCCCTCTAGCCAAACTGCATCGGTTGTCTGAATCAAGATATTGCCCGCATTGCCTTGCCCAAAGGTATCTGCTCTTAAGGCAGCGCCGTTGGTTAGGCTCAGAGATTTGGCTGTGATGTTGATGTTACCGCCATTGCCCACTGCCTCTGAGCTGACATCGCTGAAGATGGCGCTTGAAACGCCATTCTGTCCTACTCCATCCAACCGAACAGCATCGCTGGCCTGGACAAAGATGTTCCCGGCGCTGCCATTGGCAAAGGTATTACCTGCCAGGGCAGCTCCATTCGTCAAACTCAGGGATTTAGCAGTGATGTTGATGTTGCCCCCATTCCCCACTGCACCCTGTTCAACCGTGCTGAAAATCGTACTGGAAAAACCTGCACTCGTACCATCCAGCCGGACGGACTCCATCGCCTGAATCGTAATGTTGCCAGCGTTGCCCCGGCCAAAGGTGCTAGAACTCAAGGCGGCTCCATTCGTTAATGCTAGAGACTTAGTATAAATATCAATCCTGCCACCGTTGCCAACTGCCTCTGCTCCAACCGTGCTAAAAGCGCCACTTGCCAGGTTGATACCGTTAATGCCATTGATGGCGATCGCCGTTGCCTGAAGGGTAATATTGCCTGCATTGCCGTGGCCAAAGGTATCCGCTCTCAAGCTGCCGCCGTTGGTCATCATCAGCGATTTAGCCGTGATATTAATGTTGCCCCCCTGACCGATTCCGGCTGGCCTGACACTGCTGTATACGCCACTGGCCACCTGATTGCTGCCCACTCCATCAATGGCGATCGCATCTGTCGCCTCAAGGCTAATCGTTCCCGCATTTCCTTGACCAGAAATATCCACCGTCAAGGCAGCGCCATTTGTCAAGCTCAGGGTTTTGGCTGCGATGTTGATATTACCGCCATCCCCGACTGCACCTTGTTCAACCGTGCTAAAAATCGCACTGGAAAATTTACCGCTGACACCATCCAACGCCACAGCTTCTGCGACCCGCAAAGTAATATTACCGGCGTTTCCCGTACCCAAGGTGCTGGCGCTGAGAAACGCTCCATTGGTCAAGCTCAGTGATCTGGCTGCAATGTCGATGTTGCCTCCCTGCCCGATCGCACCCAAGTTGACATCGCTTGTAATATTGCTAAACACCGTGTTACTGCCAACCCCATCCAACGCCACAGCTTCTGCGACCCGCAGGGTGATATTGCCAGCGTTGCCTATCCCCCACGTGCTGGCGCTGAGCAATGCCCCGTTGGTCAACCCCAGAGATTTGGCTGTGATATCAATACTGCCGCCATTGCCCACTGCCCCTTGTTCAACGGTGCTGAAAATCGCGCTTGAATAGTCACCGCTCACCCCATCCAATGCGACCGCATCGCTGATTTGAATTGTAATCCTGCCTGCATTGCCCTGTCCGAAGGTACTAGAACTGAGATACGCACCATTGGACAGAGCCAGAGAGTCAGCGGCAATCGTAACCTGACCTGCATTACCAACACCGCCTGAGTCAACTGTGCTAAAAATGCTCCCACCGTTGAGGATGACTGCATTTTGGGCTTGGATGATCACGTTACCTGAGTCGCCCAGACTTTCGGTAAAGGAACCAATGGCAGCGTTAACAACTTTCAGATTGCCGGTATCAATCAAAATGTTACCTGCCCTGGCTCCGGGGGTTAAATTGTTGCCGATCGGATTAAAAATGCCGCTCTCAGCTTCTAAGGTCAGGTTTTGGGTCGTATTAATTTGAATATCTCCTGGACTGCTGGGGGCAGAAGTGCCGCCGCTATAAATCCCGGCATACAGCAAACTGCCCTGAGTCAGGCTCAAGTTATCGGCAACAATGGCGATCGCGCCTGTTCCTTGACCTGTCACATATACCGCAGCTTGATTACTCAGAGAAATATCTGCTCTGGGCAAATTTGCTGGCAGACTCAATCGCAGCGTTTGACCTTGACCGCTCAAACCCACATTACCCGGCCCACCGATCGCAGCCAGCTCCACCCGACCATCCAAGGCTGTCAAAACTCCACCTGGCAGACGAATTGGCCCACCGACCAGCAATAAGGGCTGACCATCCAGCACTTGCAGCCCATAGATTGCTCGCTGCGGATCACCATTCAAAGATTGCCCCAGCACATTACTCGTAGCGGTTGACTGGTTAACGATTGACTTGGGTTGACCCAAGGCATTAAAAAATAGGGCTGAGGGCTGAATGCTGAGTAAATTGCTGCTGTCCGGGTCGGAAGCGCTAAATAACCCATTTTCTCCGAGACGAATTGCGTTGGCGGTGCTGGCGACAAAGGCTCCGCCCACATCTAAGCTGGCGTTGGGGCCAAAGATAATTCCATTTGGGTTGATAAAAAACAGATTGGCTGAACCAATCACTCCCAAGGTGCCCAGAATCTGGGAGGAATTTTTACCCGTGACGCGAGAGAGAATGTTAATCACCCCTTGGGGCTGGTCGAAGTAGGCCGCTCGCCCGTTGCTGACATTGAATTCTAAAAAACTGTGAAAAAGGTTTCCCCCCCGTTGATCGCCGCCAACCAGCCGTTCCAACGGCAGCCCTTCGGCGTTGGGGATAACAACGGAGCTACGACTGCCCAAGGTATTGTCTGGGACAATTTGGCTGGGTTGGGCTAGTGCAGGCTGACTTACGGCGATCGCCCCGAAAGTCGCCGCAACCCAAAACCAGTCAAACCAAGGTTGGTCGCCCATAAACCCCAAACAACAGTTGAGAGTCCTTAAATTAGACCCCTTAAGTACCAGGCCTCTGTTTTAGTTCTAAACCTATGACAGCTCAGATCAGCAATCTGATACAAATCTCAATTGCCTTCGCAAGCAGGGGTTTTAAACCAAATTGGCTGAGCTACGGCCGTTTGGGCTGTCAGAACAATTTTGCCGTCAGGGCGAACCACCCAGCCTTGGGCCTCCACAATCGGCGGTGGTGCGGCTTGACTTTTCTGCTCAGGCGGAGTTGCCTCTGGTGAACTAGGTGACATCCCAACCGGCTGACCCAAATCATTCAAAACCGGTTCATTGGTAAGTAAGTCACCTGGGTTGGTTGGCAACCCACCCCGCCCTGTAACGACGAACCGACTGGCGGTGGTGGTTTCGGCTCGGCAGCCCTGGGCAATTAACCCAGAGACATCAACCACCAAGGAGGGCAACGAGACCAACTCTCGGCTCGGATCGACGGTCGTATTGATCTGCACAACGCCATCAGTCCCAAACTGCGAGCTGGCATTAATATCACTCAAAGGAGTGAGAAAATCGCGCGCCTGAATCCCAAAAATACCTTGCGTCGTGATCTGAATATTGCCACCTCTGCCTTCAAAGGCGTTAGCAACAATGTCACTATTCTGAGCCGCGATTAAAAAGCGAGTACTGATGTTGATATTGCCCCCGTTGCCAGTCCCCTGCGCTTGGGCAGAGATGATGCTGTTTTGGCGCATTTGCAGAAAATTACCGACGTTGAGTGAAATATTGCCGCCTTCCCCGCTTGCTGTCGCTGCATTAAGTGAGGCCCCATTGTTTAGCAGCAGATTGCCCGTTTGAATATTTAGGTTGCCGCCATCTCCAGTCCCGCGACTATCAACCGTGATTGTGGCTCCATCGCGCAGGGTCAACTGATTTGAATTGACTTGGATGCTGCCGCTGCTGCCTGTCGAGCTGGGGCTAGTCCCGGCAAATAAGCCGCTCAACCCTTGGCGATCGCTTGCCCCTAAGTCCTGTTGTCGTTGGACATTTGTCAAAGTTTGGGTTTGTTGCAGTTGAACAATCCGCTGCTGAAAGTCGATTTCTCGTCCAGCCAAAATCAGATCACCCGTCGCATTTAGCTGAATTGTACCCGCATTGCCGCCGCTCTGACTGGCGGTAACAACTTGCCCGCCATCGAGGGCAGAAAAATTGGTGGTATTGATTGTAATATTGCCACCTGGAGCGAGGTTATTTGTCCCGGCAGCAATTACCCCAGCCTCGTTAACCGTTAAACTATTAGCGTTAATTAAAATATCCCCCGCTGAGCCGGCCGTACCAATCTGATTGAGTGCAAATAGACCACTGGGGGAACCTGCGAAGCTGACTCCAGAAATATCAATTTGATCGGCGTTAATTCTGATCGTGCCGCCTCGACCTTGACCTCCTAACGCCCCATCTTGCCCTCGCACAACCGCCGCCGAAATTTGACCGCCATCGGTTAAGGAGAGCGATCGGGTTGTCAAATCAATAATTCCGCCATTGCCAATCCCGGCGGTACTGCTATCAATACTGCTGTCGCCGCTAAGAGCGACAGTATTTTGAGTTGAAATATTGATATTGCCTGCATTTCCGTTGGCAGCAGTATTGGCGGAAACGAGTCCCCCATTGGTCAGACCCAGGCTTTGAGCCTGGATACTGATGTTGCCTCCCTGCCCCTGGGCAGCAGGATCAGGATTGGGTGAAACTGCGCTGGTAATCTGACTAGAGTTACCGTCTAAAGAAATTTGCCCACCCGCCTGCAAATTAATGTTGCCGCCATCTCCATAACCAATCGTTGCGGCTTGGATTAGGGAACCACCCGTAACAAAAATTCCATTCCCCGTTTGAACCTCTAAGTTACCGGCATTACCTTGTCCTCTGGTGCTGGTTGTCAATTGCGACTGATTGCCCAGAAAGACGTTTGTACCTGCCAACAACCGCATGCTGCCCCCATCTCCCTGCCCAGTTGTTGATGTCAGAATGCCTGAGCTGCCGCCCAAGAAAATTTCATTGGTGGTCTGGACATCAATATTTCCGGCATTGCCTTGCCCCAGGGTTGTTGTTCCCAATATCCCGCCATTACTCAAGGAGAGAGACTCGGCTCGGATTTCAATATCAGCCCCTTCTCCGCCACTGGTCTCTGAGACCAAGTTGGTAATCAGCGAAGGAGAACCACTCGCATCTTGACCGTCAACGCTAATTCGATTCCCGGCCAGCAAGCTAATACTGCCCGCATCTCCCTGTCCATACGTGGCTGCCTGAATTTGGCCCCCATCAGCAACCGAAATCCCATCATCGACGCTGATATCAATGTTGCCCGCACTCCCGATGCCGCTCGTACTCGTCACGACCAGACCACCATTGCCAATACTCAGGGATTGAGCCTGGAGGCGAATGCCATTGCCATCCCCAATCCCGGCTGTGCCAATTTCAGTGCTGATCTTACTCAGGCTGCCATCTGTGGCAATACCGACAAGTTGAATCTGTCCGCCAGCCGTAATATCAATGTTCCCGGCATTACCGTTGCCTCTGGTTAAAGACAAAATTTGTCCACCCCTAAGCGCAGAAACACTCTCTGTCACGTCAATGTTGATATTGCCAGCATTGCCTGTGCCAAAGGTACTGGCATTCACAACAGCCGCATCGGTTAAGGTCAGCGATCGCCCTCTAATCGTAATGTCATTGCCCTCACCAATTGCCGATGAGCCAATTGTGTTCCTCACCCCAGCCGTACCCAGGGTACCGGTTCCCTCCAGCAAAATGTTGCCGCCGGCATTGAGGTCAATCTTGCCAGCATTCCCTTGTCCGCTAGTAAAGGACTGAATTTGCCCCCCCCTCAGCAGAGAGATGTCGTCTGAGACGTTAATCATGATATTACCTGCACTGCCTTGACCAAGCGTGCTTGCTCCGACAAAGGCATTTTCTGTAACCGTCAATGAGCGGGCATTAATTGAAAGATCTTTACCTTCGCCGATGCCAGATTCGGCAATGACGTTACCAATTGCCGTCGTGTTTTCTGCGGATGTGCCATCCAGTAGAATATTGCCGCCGGCACTAATGTCAATCTTGCCAGCATCGCCTTGACCACCCGTAATTGACTGAATCTGCCCACCCCTAGACAGAGCAATATCACCTGAAATATTAATGTTGACATTACCCGCACTGCCTTGCCCTAACGTACTTGCTGCCACAATCGCGCTATTTGAAATCGTCAGCGAATTGGCTTGTAGCGTAATATTATTCCCCTCGCCAATCGCAGACCCAATAATTGCATTAGTAATCGTAGTTGTCTCATACCTGCCAGTTCCCTCTAGTCTAATCCTGTTGCCAGCATTGATATCAATCTTGCCAGCGTTGCCTCTGCCACCCGTGAGAGACTGAATTTGTCCGGCTCCAACCAGAGCAACATCCCCTACAACGTCAATTTCGATATTGCCGGCATTGCCTTGCCCAAATGTGCTTGCCGATACGATTGCGCCATTGGTCAGCGTTAGCGATCGCGCGTTGATCACGATGTCTTGACCTTCACCAATCGCATTGGGATTAATTGTGTTACTAATGCCGGTTAGGTTGGTGCCGCCGGCTCCATTCAGTAGGATATCGCCCCCAGCATTGATATCAATCTTGCCAGCATTGCCTCTGCCACTTGAAAGAGATTGAATTTGTCCAGCTCCAACCAGGGAAATACCATCTGAAACGTCAATCTTGATATTGCCCGCATTGCCTTGCCCGAATGTACTTGCTGCCACAAGTGCATTGTTGGTCAACGCCAGGGAGCGCGCTTTGAGCGTAATGTCTTTACCGTCGCCAACAGCAGTATTAGAAGTAAAAGTAGCAATTCCACTGGGCGTTTGATCTGCTCCACTGATAGCAATATTTCCACCCGCTGAAAGATTAATGCTGCCAGCATCTCCCTGTCCCACACTTGCAGCCTGAATCAATGAGCCATTAGTTAAGGTGATATCCCCATCCACATTCGCTAAGATATTACCAGCATCCCCGATCCCACTGGTGCTGGCATTGATGCTAGCCGCATCAGTTAAAGTCAGCGATTTCGCATTAATTGAAATGTTGTTTCCCTGCCCCTGGGCAGCAATGTTAATCTCACTTGTGATTCCAGTCGTTCCGAACACGCCTGTCCCTAAGAGCAGAATGTTACCTCCTGCTGTCAGGTCAATCTTGCCAGCATTGCCCGTGCCCTGGGTGTCAGAGCGAATTTTCCCTCCATTGGCGACAGTGATATCACTTAGGGCACCAATCTTAACATTGCCCGCATTGCCTTGCCCAAGCGTACTTGAGGCGATAACTGAATCATTGGCAACGGATAGCGTTCCGACATTAAGATTGATATTGCCAGCGTTGCCTTGCCCTAATGTACTCGATGTTATAATCCCATTGTTGTCGAGGGATAGCGATCGCGCCTCGATTGTAATGTCATTCCCACTTCCTGTCGCAGAATCAATAATCAAGTTAGCAATAAATCCCCCATCCAGGGAAATATCTCCTCCCGCCAGTAAATCGATGCTGCCAGACTTGCCTGCTGTCGAGGTCGCAGCTTCAATTAGAGAGCGATTCTTGACCGTGATATCAGCAGTGACTTCCACTTTGATGCTGCCAGCATTACCTTGACCGTCCGTTTGAGCGGAAATGCCTCCCCCATTTTGGACAGTCAGCGATCGCCCCTGCAAGAAAATATTGCCGCCATTGCCAATTCCATTGCTAAAGACTCCACTGAAAATAATTCCGTTGTCAAGTAGAATTTCTTCTCTGGCACGAATGAAGACATCTCCAGCATCACCTCGATACTGGCGATCAGTGTCAGTAAAACCGGAGAGAGAACCAATAAAACCGAGGTTTGTCAATGTCACGCTGCCCGCATCGATAACAATATTGGTGGCCTTCGTTCCAGGCAGGCTATTGGCACTGGCAGTGCTGGCAATTCCACTGCCTCCATCTAGGGTGAGAGCATTGGTAACATCTACCCGAATCAGTCCAGGGGTAATGATTGAATCTCCGTCCACATTAATCCTAGACCCCAAACCACCGCCTCCCGTCGCAGTGAAGTTATTGGCATAGAGACTGATATTGCCAACCCCCAGACCGCTGACCTCGGCAGTCCCCTCTTGACTGAAATTAATATCTGCTCTTGGCAAATTGGCTGGCAAGCTTAAACTTAGGGTTTGACCTTGACTGATTAAACCCACATTGCCTTGCCCCCCAATGGCGGCTATTTCTATCCGCCCATCAAAGGCAGTGAGTTTGCCGCCAGGCATACTAATTGGCCCACCCACTAGCAGCAAAGATTGACCATCCAAAACCTGAAGTCCGGTAATGCTGCGTTGGGGGTTGCCATTGAGGAAGCCTCCCAAAGCGCTACTGGTGGCAGTGGACTGATTGATGATCGGCTTGGGCTGACCGAGAGCGTTGAAAAATAAAGCCGAGGGCTGAATATTGAGTAAGTTGCTGCTGGCCGGATCAGAGGCGCTAAACAGCCCATTCGGGCCAAGCCGAATTGCGTTAGCGGTACTGGCCACAAAGGCTCCGCCCACATCCAGGCTGGCGTTGGGGCCAAAGATAATTCCATTCGGGTTAATAAAAAACAAATTGGCAGAACCAACCACTCCTAAGGTGCCCAAAATTTGGGAGGGGTTTGTGCCTGTCACTCGTGAAAGGATGTTAATCACCCCTTGGGGCTGGTTAAAGTAAGCGGCGCGCCCATTGCTGATGTTGAATTCTTGAAAACTGTGGAAAACGTTGCCGCCCCGCTGAGCACCACCGTCGATCAGTTCTAGGCGAAGTCCCCCCGCGTTGGGCACAACGATCGAGTTGTTAGTGCCTAACGTATTGTCTGGGACAATATTGCTGGGCTGAGCCAACACAGCCGGAGCAATGGCGATCGCCCCTAAAGTTCCTAACAGCCCACAAGCAGATAAACGGCAACAGCCGACCAGCCAAGTTCGGTAGCGCATCAGTTTAGTTCTATTAGTTCTGAAGGTTGAGAGTCATTAAGCCCAAAAGGGCATCCCTCAGTTTAAGGCACAATTTGGAAAGCCCCAACCTTAGCCGCCAATGAGCCAACCTGTTTTGCCCACTTCCCGCCAGCTCAGCTTTAATACCAAACTGGCCTACGGAGCCGGAGACCTCGGCCCAGCGATTACTGCCAATATTTTGGGCGTGTTTTTACTGCTGTTTTTTACCAATGTGGCGGGTCTAGGTGCCGGCTTGGCTGGCAGTATTTTGCTGGTTAGCAAAGTCTGGGACGCGATTAATGACCCGATTATCGGCATGTTGAGCGATCGCACCCAAAGCCGCTGGGGTCGCCGTCATCCCTGGATGCTGTTTGGAGCGATTCCGTTTGGGGTGTTCTTTTTTTTACAGTGGTTAGTCCCCCAGTTCAGCTCTGACCCCGCCACGAATCGCTGGAGTTTGGTTGCCTACTATGTGGCGATCGCCATTTTGTTCAACACGTTTTATACGATTGTTAATCTGCCCTACACCGCTCTCACCCCGGAACTGACCCAAGACTACGACGAGCGTACCAGCCTGAACAGCTTTCGGTTTGCCTTTTCGATCAGTGGCAGCATTCTGTCATTAATCTTGGCGTTTGGAATTTTTGGCGTGATTAAAGACCCGAATCAGCAATATCTGGTGCTGGGGGGTATTTGTGCGATTTTATCTGTCTTGCCGCTTTACTGGTGCGTCTGGGGGACTCGTCAGCGCGTCCAAGAAACTGAGCGAGAGCGGCTGGCGAGCCACTCGGATGAAGCGCCTTTACCCTATCTGCAACAGTTAAAAATTGTTTTTGCCAACCGACCGTTTCTCTACGTGATTGGGATTTATCTGTGCTCTTGGCTAGCGGTTCAGAACACGGTCGCGATCATTCCCTACTTTGTTTTGGACTGGATGGGGTTGTCAAACCAAACCTTCACCAAGGTGGTGATTGCGGTTCAGGTGACTGCCTTGGTGATGCTGTTTGTCTGGAGCCAGGTTAGTCAGCAGATTGGTAAAAAAGCGGTCTACTTTATGGGGATGGGGCTTTGGATTATTGCTGAAATTGGGCTATTTTTTCTCCAGCCAGGCCAAATTGGCTGGATGTATGGACTAGCGGTGCTGGCTGGGTTTGGGGTTTCGACGGCTTACCTCATCCCCTGGTCAATGATGCCGGATGTAATTGAACTAGACGAACTGAATACAGGGCAACGCCGAGAAGGAATTTTTTATGGCTTTATGGTGCTGCTGCAAAAAGTTGCGCTGGCGATCGGGCTGTTTTTGGTTGGGCAAGCCCTCAACTGGGCAGGCTATGTTCCTAGCACCTCTGGACAGCCAGTCCCCCAACCCGAGATGGCACTGCTCACCATTCGGCTATTAATTGGCCCGATTCCAACCGTGATCTTGCTAGTAGGACTGGTGCTTGCTTACTTTTACCCGATTACCCGCGAAGTCCACGCCGAAATTTTACTCAAACTGCGGGAACGTCAAAATAAACTTGCTCCTGGAGAATAGAAGGGAGCGATCGCGAAAAGGGAAAATGTCCTCCCGATAGATGTAGATAAGTTAAAATTCAACTATAAGTTACTCTCCGAAGCACGAACAATACCATCCGCGCTAGATGGAATTGCTGAATACTTTTCAAAGGATTGATTATATTCATGGAACTCATTGTAAAATCAATCGCTTTAGTTAATGACTGCGCACTATGGTTGCTAAAGCTCCAAGATACCCAGATTTCAAGATTGAAGCATCGTGAAGATTATAAGTTTTTAACGACATTCCTTGCAGACATAGAAAACAGTAATAAATCACATCCTTTGCTGATAGAAAAGGGTTTCTCTGCCCTATACGGACTGCATGGTTTGACCATCTCTGGAATTCGCTATTTACTGGCGCAACCCAATCCATCAACATCAATTCAGAGATACCTAAAAGCGCAAAAATATGTTGAATATCTTGAAGATTTAAATAGATTTGACTTTCGCAAGGAGTACAAATTTAAAGTAAGAAATAGAGCTAAGCGCCTAAACGGCATTGGGTATATTGTTTTCGCTGCTCTAGCGTTGTTGATGATATTTATCAGTCCAGATAGCTCTGACATCCGACAATATGTAGTTATTGTAGCCATTCAGTTTATGGTGCTACTACTTTTTGGCTATCTTGCCTTCGCATGTCTTGCGCGATACGGTCGGATACTTAGAGCAGAAGAATTAATTGCTGACCAGCATCCCATCACCCAGAGTGCAATTAGCTTTACAGTTGATAATCAACTGCTTGAACGAGTCAACAAGATCGCAGCATTTCAGAACTCAACTCTGCAAGAGCTACTGATTAAACTACTAAACTCTCTAGATGATGATAACCCTGCGATCAACTCCTTGGCAGAAGAACCAGAGTACGACCCAATTACTCCTCTGATTGGCAGCCTTCATCTCGGCACTCATGATTTAGGAGAAAATCACGATCGCTACATTGGGCAATCTTTTTATCTGGAGATAAAGGGTGACGAATAGCCTATTTGTCGATACCTCTGGCTGGGCAAATCTTTATATTTCTACTGAAAATTATCATTCACAGGCCGCTGAGATCTTTCAGAAAGCGCGACAACAGAAGCAGACAATTATGACTACCAATTATGTCCTGAATGAATTGGTTGCTCTGCTTTACAGCCCGTTGGGAACACCTAGACCTCATCTGTTTAGAATTGTTGATGCGATCAAAACTGCTTCTTTCGTGCAGCTTATTCACGTTACTCCAGAAATCGATCAATTAGCGTGGGAACTCTGCAAAGCTAGACCTGATAAACCTTGGTCACTGGTTGACTGCACGTCTTTTATTGTGATGCAGCATTTAGGAATTCAGAGTGCTCTGACAACTGATCGTCATTTTGAGCAGGCAGGGTTTGTTCGTTTACTCAAGTAGCTTGCCTATTTAAGCCGATCGCAGGAAGCGGCGAATGGAGCTAGCTAAATTTTGCTGCTGGTCTAAATCTGTGGTTGGAAAGCGAGTTAAGGCTAGGCTTTGACCCGACTCTAGCAGTAATCCCACTCGGTAAAAAACTGTGCCCGCCCAGACATGCTGCTCAACCCGAACTTGGGCAATCTGGGCGATCGCGTAGCGAGTCACCCACCGCTTCAACCAATGGTGGCGGGTAAACACTACTTGTTGGCGATATTTGTCAAAGGTGCAAGTTTCGATCGGGGTCAGGGCTTGAATTAACCCGCCCGCAGCAATACAGCCCCCGCCCAACCAATCAACCGGAAACTCGTAACCAACGAACAAAAATAGCCCGACTAAAAAAGCAAATCCACTCAGTCCCCACGCGCCGAGTAACTGCTGTTTCAGCTTTAGTTCAGTTGTTGTTGCTCGGACAATTTTCATCAGGAATTTGTCAAGATTAATCTGCTATTGCTCGTTAGGCTAAAATCTGAACCTGAGCGCTCAATCTATCCTCACCTAAATTTAAGCGTACCCACTTACCGTCACAAACCTTTGGTCAGCCTAATTTGACAATTTTGACAATAATGTTGAGTCCCACTCCTGATTCTTTTCGCTCATCAACCCATGTCTCACTATCAGCAACTCCTAAAAGTCTCTACCAGAGGCAAGTCACTGCACAAAATCACCGCTGATGTCCAATCTCTAGTCGCCAAATCCGGCATTCAGACGGGCTTGTGTACGCTGTTTTTGCGCCACACTTCCGCCAGCCTGCTGATCCAAGAAAACGCTGACCCTGATGTCCTGCGAGACTTAGAGAACTTTTTTGCCCGGATCGTGCCAGAGCAAGGGCAGTTTTACCACCACAGCACCGAAGGCCTAGACGACATGCCTGCTCATATTCGGACGGCACTGACCCAAACAACAGAGTCAATTCCAGTTAACCAAGGGCGGTTAGTGCTAGGAACCTGGCAAGGTATTTACCTGTGGGAGCACCGTCAGCAAGGCTCAGTGCGAGAACTAGTCGTTTACGTAGCGGGCGACTAGGAATCGAGGTGTAATCCATATCTGAGCCAGCAGATATCATTGTCATTCAATGGCACTTGTGATCAGAGATAGCTGTAAAAGCCTCACCTGTCTGCTTCGTGGCGTTTGCAACAAGTTTAGGCTCCCATCAGATAATTTTGGCAAGTAAGATGGGTTGGAACAAAAAAGCAAATTTGTATCAAATAATACAATTTTATAAATGGGGGCAATGCTAATCTCAGATGCCTAAATAGTGCTTATCAGTATTAAAGTAATGAAGAATCAGCCTTAAGTATAATTTTCGGTACTGTAAAGAACGGCCGCTTTTATCCAAGCTATAGCGATCTAAATGATTTGTGAGACTGGAATAATGCGGCTTTTTCTAGGTTTTCTCAGCCCCCTAAATTCCCAATTCTGGGGGACTGTGAATGGTTCAAAAGCCTTCTAGAATTAGAGGGTTGGGGGGAAATTCTCATATCTCAACCTAGATTGCTATATAGCAATCTAGGTGAGTCGTGAAGTAGAGTGCTTTGCTTCTAAGAATCGCCTTCGGATTGTCATCATCTAATGCTGGCAGTCTGGAATTTCTTACTGCCCATATTTTATGAATAGCGGCTTTGGAAACCGTAGCTGATGCTATTTAACTCGACTGAGTTCTTATTTTTTTTCTTTATCGTATATTTGCTCTACTGGCTGATTTCGCTGAGAAGTCAGAATCGGTTGCTGCTCGTTGCCAGCTATTTCTTCTATGGCTGGTGGGATGTTAGATTCCTATACTTGATTGTTCTATCAACAGCAATTGACTTTTGCTGTGGGGCAATGATCGACAGGGGATATGTTTCGCGATTGAATCGGCAAATCGTTTCCGGCTCAGTCGTTTTAGCTGCTTTTTTCTTTGATACCTTGAGATGGGATGCGATCGACTGGCATCTTAATCCTCTCCAGTTAAGCATCGAATGGAATCACTTCCTGCCAAATACATTAGCAGGGTGGAGCATCGTCATCGGATCGTTTGCAATCATCATTGCTGCAAATTTACTCTACCCGCTGGCAACTCAATTACCAGACAAAAGACGGCAGAAATTTTTCTTAATTACTAGTATTGTCGTTAATTTATTAATCCTTGGTGTCTTTAAGTACTTCAACTTCTTTATTGAGAACGCAGAGAAATTATTCCAAACAGTCGGCATTCAGTCAGATTTTGTCTTATTAAATTTGATTTTGCCGGTTGGTATTTCGTTTTACACGTTCAAGGCAATTAGCTATGCGTTTGATGTTTACCAAGGCAAACTGGAATCATGCGATCGCTTCTGGGATTTTTCACTCTTCTGGGCGTATTTTCCGCCTTTGTTTGCCGGCCCAATTGACCGAGCATCGCAACTATTACCTCAGTTAGTAAATGCCCGAAAATTCAGCCTTGAGCAAAGCGGTCAAGGCATTTTCCTGATTTTATTTGGACTGTTTAAAAAAGTGGCGATCGCAGATGGAATGGCAGGTTCGGTCAGCGCTGTTTATGACACAACAGGTGCCGTATCTTGGCTCGATATTGTTTTGGCAACTTTTCTCTACGCTATCCAGATATATTGCGATTTTTCGGGCTACTCAGATACTGCCAGAGGTGTTTCTAAGCTGCTAGGCATTGAGCTTGCCTTCAACTTTGACCTACCCTATTTCTCTAAAAATCCGAGCGAGTTTTGGCGGCATTGGCACATTAGTTTATCGACTTGGTTGAGAGACTATTTGTATATCCCTTTAGGGGGGAGTCGTCACGGTGAAGCAAGCACCTATCGCAACTTAATGACAACGATGGTACTGGGCGGACTCTGGCATGGTGCTGCTTGGAACTTTATTCTTTGGGGGTTCTATCAAGGGTCGCTCTTGTGTGGTTATCGAGCCCTGACTGTGAAAGCAAATCGTGGTCAGCCTGTAAAAAATACAGATAGTCAGCGATCGCCGCATCAGAAAAGAACCAACTTATTTGCGCTTTTGAGTCAATTCAGTCAGTCGATTGTTGAAGTCCTGAAAGTATTTTTATTCTTTGGATTGACCTGCTATGGCTGGATGCTGTTTCGGGCAACTTCTCTGACCCAAATTATTAGCTTCACTAATGTTCTATTCACTGATTTTGGAAATTTTGCTGTAAGTATGCCTAAACCGGGTTTGTCAGTTTTACTAGGAATTCCGATTCTAATTGGCTATGAGTTATTAGAGTATCTAAGTCGAAAGCCAGTCTTAAGCTACGTCAATATTCCTGTCCGTTCTGCTTTTTACGCCACGCTGATTTTGATCTTACTGATGGGAGGAAGTAATGAACCTGCTCAGTTCATTTACTCGCAGTTTTAAGTCTTTTAATGCTCCCAAGCTTAATTTCCGTTCGCGGCAACATGAGCCGATTCGCAGAGCGATTTTAACCGGAGTTTGGACTTTATTTTTTTTATTGCTGTTGGATTTTAGCATCAACTCACTATTCTCCTATCCGACCGATGCATCCGCTCATCCGCGGAGCCAATTGCAAGTTTACTTTGAATATGGGCGATCGATTGAGGGAAAGCTATCTCGTCTGCTCGGGCCGACAAATCAACAAAGTGCTGCAATTGCTCAATCGGGTTGGCTAGATCAAAAGCGCTGGCAACAGGCAAGCCTGCCCACTCGTCCAGAGCCAGGTGATAATTTGCTGATGGCGGTTTATGGAATGTCGTTCTCAGAGCATGTGGCAAAAGAAGTAGAAGCCCTTGATCCAACAATTACAATCCGGGCCATTGGCGCTCCCTCCGCACCGCCAAATCACTCCTACACCGCTTATTTATTGGACAGGAACGTGCACCAAGCAGATATCGTCGTGTTGGGTATCTTGGCCTCTAGCGTCAAAGGGCTGAGAACGCTAAATGGGATGACCTGGCAATTTGAATCGCCTGCCCCCTACTCCTACCCCCGCTATCGGTTAGAAGCGGGCAAATTAAAAGCGACTGTCCCCAAGGTTGATACTCTGGCTGAGCTTCGGACTGCCTTTGATGATCCGACCCTCTGGAATGACTATATTCAGCAACTCCAAGCCGATGACCAGTTTTATGATTGGTTTCTGTTTCGGCACAACTTCTTTGACCGTTCAGCGATCGCTCGGATGATGCGGCGTGGCTTTGCCCAACGGCATCAGGAAAAATTAGAAAACGAAGTCTACACCAAAACCAAGGGATTCAATTCTGAAGTAGACATCCCCGTTTTACAGGCAATTGCCACTGAATTTGCGGCAAGGGTGCGGGCGGATGGCAAACTTCCTGTATTGCTGCTGATCAATGACAGTGGCTACGCTGATCATCTCTATCAAGCTTTGAAACCCACCCTGGAAAGCAATTCGATTCAATTTGTCAGTACGCACACCATTGCGCCTGTTACCGATGCGACTAACTTTATCTCCGATGGGCATTTTACCAAGACCGCCAATCGGCGAATTGGGCAAGCTATGCTGTCTTTGATTAACCAGCATTACGATCGCTAATTGTTTGGACTGCCGTAAACTCGCTGGTGTTATTCAATTAAGTCTGCCTCTCAAGAAGCTGAGCTAGACCAGCTAAAGTGATAAACCCAGTTTTAGCCCCAGAGCAGCATGCACAAACAGTAAGCAGAGGGCAATGCTGCCCAGGTAAGCGTGGGTCGATCGCAAAATTGCCCGATTCCCGGCAAACTTAGTGGTTGAAATTAACCCGTTCGTGGCCAAAAGCACAATGACGGCTGAACCTGTCCAGAAATGGGGGCTGGCTAGAATCGATTTTTGCTGGATTAGCAGTGAAAGCACCCCACCTGTGTAGCCCGTGGCAATAAATAAAAACAGCCAGGGGGCGAGCTTGCGATGGTCTAAGCAACTCTTACTGGCCGCTTCAGGGTCAGTCAGCAAGCGCCCGCGCCAGCCGGCTAAACCAACAAAGCTGCCCATCACAAAGACAACGATCGCCATCATCAGCGGATGCCCCCACTGGGTGACAAAGTTGGGCAAATCTAGGCTGCGAAACTGAGCCGCGATCGGCTCTAACCATTCAGTAAGAGTGTCTTGCAGCGAGGAGATCAGGGCTGACATGGCAATAAGAGTAAGGGTTCGCTTTGACTTTAGCAAAATCTCTCGCTAAGGAAAAGCGTTAAATCTAAGCTGCTAATCTCGTTGCGAATGGGGGGGCCGTCTACCTGTAACATTCAATACATAGCCGTTCGCTGAGAGCTAACCGCATGGAAGTCACGCCTGAATCGGTCAGACAAGCCCTTACCTCTGAAGACTTGGGCGATCGCCTGCGGGCAGTCAATCAACTGCGCCGCCTCGAACCAACGACTGCCTTTCCGATCTTGCAAACAGCGATCGCTGACCCAAATGCCAGGGTGCGCTACGCGGCGGTTAGCCAAATGAGCAGCCTCGGTAGCCAAGACCTTGATTTAGCTTTAGAAATTCTCCGCGATCGGCTGCTGAATGACCCAGAAATGGATGTCCAGTCTGTGGCGGCGGATGCGCTGGCCGCTTTGCACTTAACATCTGCCTTTGAAGATTTGCAAACTCTGTTTCATCAAACCTCTGAGTGGCTGCTTCAGTTCAGCATTATTGCGGCTTTGGGAGAACTGGGCGACCCGCGCGCCTATGACCTGCTAGTCAGCTTGCTCGACGGTGATCCGGGGTTACTGCAACTAGCCGCGGTTGGCTCTCTAGGAGAATTGGGCGATCGCAGAGCCATCCCCCTGTTAGCAAATTATGTGACGGATGCAGACTGGCAACTGCGGCATCGGGTAGCTCAAGCCCTCAGCCATCTCGGTGGCGAACAAGCCAAGGGGCTACTCACCCAAATGGCAGCCGACCCGATCGCTCAAGTTGCAGAAGCGGCTCAAATTGGCCTCAAAACCGAAGATTAGGTTATTTTAAGCCAAGAATACCGGCAATCATTCAAGTCCCAGCTCGGCCGGTGAGGTGAGCGGGCATAAAGGAGCGATCGCCCAAGCGTTGCAGCAGTGGCCCGTGCAGGTCAAACCTAACCACGCTGACGGAAGCAGTCGGCAGATCAATTCGATCGCGGTAGCGCCCCAAATCAATCCCCAACAGTGAACAGAGAATGATCCGAATTGTTGCTTTATGGGAAACAATCAGCACATTGCCGCTCGTAAATTTTTCTTGAATTTCTGCCACCACTGGCATGGCTCGGCTAGCAATTTCGACGGCGGTTTCGCCGCCCGTCGGTGGATTCCATGCTGGCTCTGTGAGCCAATTTTGATAGTCTTGCGGATAGTTTTGCTTCACAAACTCATTGGTTTGCCCTTCCCAAGACCCATAGCGAATTTCCTTTAGCCCTGGGCGGAGCTGCATTTCTAACCCAACCGCTTGCACTAAGGGCTGGGCAGTGGCGATCGTCCGCTGCATTGGGCTGACGTAGATGGCTGACCAAAGCAGGTCTTGGTAAGCTTGCCCAAAGGCTGCCGCCATTTCTATTCCCTCCGGCGTTAACTCCGGGTCCATTTCGCCACAGTAGCCCCCCGTCTGGCTATAGATGGTTTCGCCGTGTCGAATCAGGTAAAGCGTTAGGCTCATTTAGTCTCCTCTAAAGTTATCGCCACTGTTCAGCCGCTATCCAGTTCCTTACTGTAGATGAATTGGTGCCAATATTGAGCAAGTTCTAATCTTTACTCATTAAATAAAAAAAGGTGGGCATTTGCCCACCTTTTTTATGCTTAGCTGCTGGCAGTTACAGACCGAATAAATTCCGAAAATTTCCAAAGACATCGATATTTGCCACAATTGCGAAAGCAACGATCGCGCCACCGACACCCCCAATCAAAAAGCCAGTTGCATATTTGTTCCAACCTTCGGCATTAGCTAAAGCTATGGGAGGATTGGGAGTCGTAATTGTCGCGGCTGGCGGGGGAGGATTGCTGCCAGCATACAGCGAAATAGCCAAGGTGGAAATCAAAATTAAGCTGATGGTAGATATCAACGCAACGAGAGAACCATAGTCAGTGAAGCGAAACGGATTAAATTTGAAGAAAGGCCCCACCAACCAGTAGCCATGAACAATTCCGACTTCTAAGCCTCGACGAAGTGGGGTCAAACCAGGACGATAAGCAGGCAAGCTGTTAATAAACGCTTTTGCCAGCGGAGAAGAATTAATCGGCGTTGCTAGATTTCCATTGAAAGGACTGTCAGCGGCAAACACGACTTCACGGTTTCTAGGATCTCTAGGGTTATCGTTCGATTGCTCGATTTTTTCAACGAAGGTTGCCATGGTCTTAGCTGCTCATAAACAAAGATATGCAGGCATCCTACGAAAACTTCGACCGCAAATCTTCGTCCCTAAGCCATAGAATTCAGCGATCGCCACTCCGCTAAAAGGCTGACTTCTTATCTGCTGCATCAGCCGAGCATAATAACTCTGCAACTCGCTCAGCAATTATTCTACTTGTTGAAACTCAGCTTCTAGGAGTCTTGTAAGAATAAGTTGCTCAGAGAAGAGTCCGTAACGGCTACTCCGTAGCAGCTTTTGCAGGAAAATTGCTCAAGTTATTTTTACAAGCTGCCTAACATCCGAACCCATCACCGAGATGCGAAACCGGAAAAAACTGGGGGACAACGAGTTAATCCGACTGGGAATTGCGGATAGACAAGTATCGAGTGTTTTATGATCTAGTCATTGAGGACGATCGCGGTATTGTTCAAATCAAAGCCGTAGGGCACAAAGAACACAATACCTTGTACATCAGCGGTAGAGAGGTTCAGCTATGAGGATTGTTGACTTGGAAAATGGTGAACTGTCACTGGATGAGATTATGGTTTTGGTAGAAAATCAAGCCGTTGTCCTCAGAAAACCTGATGGTGCAATGTATGCGCTTGCGCCAGTTGATGACTTTGACGTAGAAGTAGAACTGCTGAAGAAAAATACCGAGTTCATGTCATTTTTGAAAGAGTTGTCGCAAGAAAAGGCAACAATTTCCCTAAAATCGCTACGAAATGAGTTAGGACTTTAAGCGCAGTAACGCTGGTGTGGCGAACTCACTCAGTTCACTGATCGATTGACAGCCGTTCAACTAGACCGTTGGCATTCCTGAAAATTTGGCTAAAGCAGCAGAAGCCCCGTGCTCAAATCTTTGATTGAGCGTCGGAATGCTTCGACGAGCTTCGCAACAGAATGCGAGTGAGTTGACAATTCCACCCCTGAATCCATTCACAAGCGTCGCTCTCAAAAGTGATGGGGTGGATGAGGAAATGCGAATCTTGGTACAATTGGCACATCTTGACCCTCCATGCCGTAAGTGAAAACCAAGCTCATAGGTACTAGGTTGCAAGAAAAAGTATGGGTCTTGGGAACCAGGACTCCTGCCCTTGGAGGCAATGTAAGGCCAATAGAACTACGGAGTTCTGGAGGCGATTGCCAATGAATTGGGAAGCCCTTGCTGTACCGCTTAAGCGGTCATCGTTGGGTAGTTCACATTGAGTCTATGGGAATTCCCAACTAGATTGCCTACACTAATTTTAGTGCGGTAGAGTGTGGCTTCTGTCAAACCTCAACCGTTAAACGCCCTCCAAAAAAGCTATCAACTGACGGGGATTGTCTAATGATCATCGTTCTCAAAAGCGGTACGCCTGAGCCTGAAATCAGCCGAGTCAGCCAAGAAATGGTTGATTTGGGACTGTCTCCTGAAAAGATTGTTGGTAAGCACAAGGTTGTGATTGGGCTGGTGGGCGATACGGCCGAACTTGATCCATTGCAGCTTCAGGAAACTAGCCCTTGGATTGAGTACGTGCTGCGAGTAGAGCAACCCTTTAAGCGAGTCAGCAAAGAATATCGGCATGGTGAAGCGAGCGAAATTGCTGTACCTACGCCCAACGGCACAGTTGTCTTTGGTCAGCATCATCCCTTGGTGTTGGTGGCTGGCCCTTGCTCGGTTGAAAACGAAGCGATGATTGTGGAGACTGCCCATCGAGTCAAGGCGGCCGGGGCCCACTTCCTGCGCGGTGGCGCTTACAAGCCCCGTACTTCCCCCTATGCTTTCCAAGGGCACGGGGAGAGCGCTTTGGAGCTATTGGCAGCCGCTCGATCGGCAACTGGGTTAGGGATTATTACTGAAGTAATGGATGCGGCCGACTTGGAAAAAATTGCCGAAGTCGCAGATGTGATTCAGGTCGGGGCCCGCAATATGCAGAATTTCTCGCTCTTGAAGCAGGTGGGGGCCCAAGATAAGCCAGTCCTGCTGAAGCGGGGGATGGCGGCCACGATTGAGGATTGGTTAATGGCAGCCGAGTACATTCTGGCAGCCGGCAACCCGAATGTGATTCTCTGTGAGCGCGGCATTCGCACCTTCGATCGCCAATATACCCGCAATACGCTTGATTTGTCAGCCGTGCCGGTCTTACGCACCCTCACCCACTTGCCAATCATGGTTGACCCCAGCCACGGCACCGGCTGGGCGGCCTACGTGCCTGCTACGGCCAAGGCCGCGATCGCGATCGGTACCGACGCTCTGATGATTGAAGTCCATCCCAATCCGGCCAAGGCGCTCTCCGATGGCCCCCAATCTCTGACGCCTGACCAGTTTGACCGTTTGACCAAAGAATTAGCTGTGATTGGCCAAGCCGTCGAGCGCTGGCCCCAAGCAGCCGCAGCAGCGATCGGCTGATTGCCCACCCCTCTCTCTTAAATACCAACGAATTACAGCAAATTTGAATTGTCTGGAGCGCAGCAAATGTTGTTTTGCAAGCGATGTTAAATGACGGATATTAGGCTGGAAACCGCAGCACGAGTATTTTGGATGCCCACAGTGCAGTTAAATAGATGCACCGTGGGCATTGCGCTTTTGGAAAGCGGTTAGAAATATCTGATGATTGATCTATTGAGATGGGTATGGATTATGTTAAATAAAGCAATTTTATGTGTAGACGATGAACAGATCGTTTTGCTTGGTTTGCAAGACCAAATCCTTAAGCACTTCGGCGATCGCTATCGCTACGAAGCAGCCGAAAGTGCAGAAGAAGCCTGGGAAGTGATTACAGAATTACACGCAGAGGGGGTAAAAATTCTGATTATTGTTTCAGATTGGCTGATGCCCGGCATGCGGGGTGATGAATTTTTAATTCAAGTCCATCAACGCTTTCCTGATATTGTGACCGTGCTGCTGACCGGGCAAGCTGACAATGTGGCAATTAAGCGAGCGCGGCAGTTTGCCAATTTGCATGCCTACATTCCAAAGCCGTGGACGGAAGCCGCTTTAATTAAAACAATTCAGGCTGGTTTAAGGAAGTTTGATGAATAGAGCGGTAATCGTTTGCATCGATGACGAACAGACGATCTTGCTGAGCCTGCGCGATCAGTTGACTCGGATTGTAGACGGCCAGTACACAATTGAACTGGCAGAAAGTGCGGAAGAAGCGATTGACCTGTTTGCCGAACTGATCCAAGAGCAAATTGAAGTGCCGCTGCTAATTTGCGATCAAACTATGCCGGGTATGGATGGGGTAGAACTGCTCAGCTATCTACACAGGCAGTATCCGAAAACGCTTAAGATTCTGTTGACGGGCAGAGCTAGCCTGAATGAAGTCATTTATGCCGTCAATCATGCCAATCTCTATCGCTACATTACTAAACCGTGGGACGAAACTGACCTCGGATTAACCGTCCGCGAGGCGCTGCGTCGCCATGCCCAAGAAAAACAACTGGCTGAGCAAAATCAGATTTTGCAGCAAGTCAATTTAGAGCTTCAGCAGGAAATTTCCGATCGCCGTCAGGCCGAAGCCCAATTAGCTTACGATGCCCTCCACGACGGGTTAACAGGCTTGCCGAATCGGACTCAGTTTATGAAAAAAATTGAGCTAGCCCTCCAGGTTGCTCAAGCTAATCCCACCAGTCAGTTTGCGATTTTGTTTATTGACCTTGATCGGTTTAAACGAGTCAACGACAGCTTGGGGCACATTGTTGGCGATCAGTTTTTAATTGCGATCGCTCACCGACTTCAGCTTTGCCTCCGACCGACTGACCTAGTGGCTCGGCTGGGTGGAGATGAATTTACAGTCTTGATTGAGCCAGTCAGAGATCCAGCCGAAGCAACCCAAATTGCTGATCGGATTTTGGAAACCCTGAGGACTCCGTTTAACATTCAAGGGCATACGCTTTTCTCTGGTGCCAGCATCGGGATTGCCTTTGGTTCAGCCCATTATCAAACTGCGGTTGATTTACTCCGCGACGCTGACTTGGCCATGTATCAAGCCAAGGAAACAGGACGAGCTTGCTATGCCCTATTTAACCAACAGCTACATATTCAGTCGCTTAAATTGCTGCAAATTGAGAGTGATTTGCGCCAAGCCATTAGCCAGCATGAGTTTGTTCTCAATTATCAACCGATTGTTAACTTAATCACGGGCAACCTATTGGGCTTTGAAGCTTTGGTGCGCTGGCAGCATCCTCGGCATGGTTTAATTTCTCCTAGCGATTTTATTCCAGTCGCCGAAGAAACCGGATTAATCATTGCCTTGGGAGAGTGGGTGTTGCAGCAAGCCTGCCATCAACTCAAACGTTGGCACCGGACTTTTCCAAATCATGCCGCCCTGACTATGAGCGTTAACCTGTCAGGTAAACAGCTCCGCGATCCTGGCTTTATTGACCGTTTAGATCGCGTGTTGGCAGCAACCCAGCTTCAGGGTTGCGACCTCAGGCTAGAGCTAACCGAAAGTATGCTAATTGAGCACGTTGAAGCCATCCTGAAGACATTGAATGAGATTCGAGCCAGAGAGATTCAACTCAGCATTGATGATTTTGGGATTGGCTATTCATCGCTGAATTACTTACTGCGGTTTCCGATCAACACGCTCAAAATCGATCGCACCTTTGTCGATCGGATGACGGTTGACACTGAAAACTTTGAAATTGTGCGAGCGATCGCCACCTTAGCCCACAGCATCAAGATGAATGTAATTGCAGAAGGGATTGAGACGCTTCAGCAAGTGACTCAACTCAAGGGTTTGGGCTGTGAACTTGGGCAAGGCTATTTTTTCTCTGCCCCGATCAGCGAGCAGTCTGTGGAGCAATTGCTGGCCACCGATCAATCTCAATTTTCAGCTTCTTTAGCTAAATCATGAATTTACCTAAGCAACAAAACTTTGTGCTGCGCTTTTGGTCAGGATTTGGGGCATTTTGGCAGGGCTTTCAGTTCATGGGAAAACATCGGTTGTGGCCCTATGTCCTGCTGCCTTCCTTGCTGAGCGTTGTCTTGGGTCTGCTGCTGCTGGCGGGAGTCTATACCGGCGTCTCGGAAGGGATTTTACAGCTTTGGCACGGGAGAGGGGTTTGGGCAGAACTCTACGAAACGGGTGTGTCGCTGCTGGCCGGGGCGATCGCCCTCTTTGCCACGCTGGTGATCTACCAGTTTTTAGGGTCGCTGCTGATTATTCCTTTTTTGGGGCCATTGCTGGCGCAAGTGGAAAAAATTTTGCATGGACAGGCGATCGAGGTCTCTCTATTCAAAGACTTTCAAAATGCCTTTGTCGGAATTTGGATTGGGATTAGAGATTTATTTCTCCAGATTTTTTGTCTATTCATCTCTCTATTGCTCGGCCCGCTACAGCCCGTGCTGATGATTACTGTCACCAGCCATTTTTTAGGGCGCTCCAGCTTCGACTTTTTACTGGAAAAACATACTCAAACCCTGAAAGAGCGACAAGCTAAAACAAAAACTTGGTGGCTAGAAATTCAGGGGCTAGGGCTGGCAGAATTTCTCTTGCTGCTGATTCCGATCGTCGGAATTTTTGTTGTGCCCGCTAGCGGATTGGTTGGGGCAGCTCTGTTGTTTTACCAGAGCAGCGATCAGCACCAAAAAACACCATGAAGTTTTTGGGGATTGACCTGGGCTGGTCGTCAGGGGCAAGTGGGCTGTGCTGTTTAGACTGGCAGCCAGAGAAGCTAGAGGTGCTGGCTCTAGAACGGCGGCTTGACCTGTCAGAAATTTGGGACTGGATCGACGATTGGCTACCGAGCGGTAGACCGGGCATGGTTGCTGTCGATGCACCGACGCTGGTGCCAAATCGAACCGGGATGCGATTGTGCGATCGCTTGGCTCACCGCTACTTTGGGCGCTACCATGCCGGCTGCTACCCAGCCAACCAAGGCTTAGCCTTTGCGGCGCGCACGGTTCAATTTGGTGAGCAGTTGACTCAGCGCGGGTTTACCCATGCGCCTGTCCTAGTGGCTCAGCAGCCAGGGCGCTACCAAATCGAGGTCTTTCCCCATGCGGCAATGATTGATTTGTTTCAATTAGAGCAAATTATCAAATACAAAAAAGGCAAACTCAGCGATCGCCGAACCGGACTCCAGCAATTGCGGGCCTGTATGCTGACTCATCTGCCGAATCTAAAGCCGCTAATTAGTAAGCTTGAACTAGCTGAAGTTCCGACTACCGGAGCCGCCCTGAAAGCGATGGAAGACTGCTGGGATGCGCTGATCTGTGCCTATATCGCTGCTTACTGGTGGTATTGGGGCAGCGATCGCAATTGGGTGTTAGGGGGGATTGATCCACTCACCGTCGGACAGCCGCAGCCTTTAGATCCTGTCAAGGTCGGAATCTTTCCTTTCTTAGCAACTGGCTACATTATTGTGCCTCGACGCTAGCTTAGCCCTGTTACTCAAGATCATTAGTGGCGATTCTTGACAGCTTTTAGAGAAAGCTGTCAAGAACAATTTTACCTAGGTTATCTGCCTACTTAATCGGTGTACCGCAGGGGTAGGTTGCGACAGGCTGAGTCTTGAGGACTCCAACTTTTGCTTCAGCCTGCTGCTTAAATTGGGCTTGCAGGTAGAGCCGCTGTAGTTCCTCAATCATGGCTGAGCGGCGATCGTAGAGCCGCTTCAGGGGACGCGGTGGGCACTGGCTAGTCACATAGGCCGTCAAAACCGGCAGGGCGATCGTGCTGTCTGTGTAGCAAACCACGGTGTCTTGCAGCCCATCTGGGTCAACCTTGCCCCAACTGACGGCCTCGCTGGGGACAGCGCCAGACAAACCACCCGTATCAGGACGAGCATCGGTGATTTGGATAAAGTAGTCGTGCCCGCGTTCTTCTAAGCCCAAAACCTCATGGATTTGAGGTTGAGTTTGCAGCATAAAGTTTTTGGGGCTACCGCCACCGATGATCACGACGGCACTTTTGCCTTCTAGGTCAGGAATGCCAGACTCACGGGCAAAATAGGCGATCGCCGCTGTTTCATTCACATCCAAGGATGGGTCGAGGATCAGTTGCGACCCTTCCAAAGCCAAGGCAGCAATATTCATCCCAATTGAGCTATCGCCGGGTGAAGACGTATAGATGGGCATCCCACACTCGTAGGCTGTTGCCAGCAGGCAAGAATGCTGCACACCCAGTTGCAGTTCTACCTCTCGGACATACTTGCCCAGCAGGTAGTGAAATTCAGCCGTGCCCATCCGCTTTTGGAACGCTTCTGAGCGGAGGATTTCTCGAATAAAGGCATCGGTTTCTAGCAGCACATCGTAGTCAAAAATGATGTCGTAGATCCGAATCCGGCTCTCTTGGCGCAGTTTCACATCATCGACGAAGGGATGGCTAGCGTACAAATCCATGCCTAGACCGTAATGAAGGTCATGGTAGAGGTTGGCTCCGGTGCTAATCATGTAGTCAATAAAGCCAGCCCGTACCAGCGGAGCGAGGGCAGAAATCCCTAAGCCGGTCGGAGTCATTGCCCCAGAGAGGCTCATGCCCACAGTTACCCCTGGCTGCATCACTTCTTGAGCCAGCAGATGGCAAATTTCTCTTAGCCGGGCAGAATTGTAGGCACTGAAGTAGTTATCAACCAAATCCACCACGCTCAGGTTGGCCGGAATTGGCGAAGGAACAATTTTGCGGCTGAGTAGCTTAGACATAGTAAACAATCACTTTGGTGTTGAGGAACAAAAAATGCTTTCGAACCGAGACCGAGAGGGATAGCTGAAGCGTCCAAACCAAGAACTAACAACAGGGCACTATGGCTTTTTGACAGCGATAATCTGTAGGTTGCCCAATTTAGACAGCGTTTCTAGCTTGGCAAGCAGCAAGTATCCTTGGTGAACGGAGTTGTTAAATCTTGATCGACCCAGTTTGCAGAAAAATTAGTCATTCGCAGTTGGCGAAAGCTACAAACCGAAAGGTTGCAGGCCGATCAGCTAATACTCGGCCCCTCGCAGCCATCCACCCAAGATAGGGTTGGGTTAGATAGGCGACGGCGCTGTAGCTTGACCCCCAATTGCCACAGAGAATACCAGGTGAATTTGATCGAAGAGAATAATTTCACGTCTCTAACGTTACCTGACAAACGTAAACCACTCTAACTTAACACTTGGTCATATGACTGTCACTTTTTTTTAATGTTTCAGCTAATCAACATTCATAGGATGCCCACATCGGCAGCTTAATCTAACAAATGATTGGAAATTTCTGTCTGGATTTACGAGCAGGGGCAGAAATTTAGATGATCATTCCTGAACTCTGAGGGTAATCTAAAGAAGTATTGGCGGGATGTTAAAGAAGCAATGACCAAACCAGGATTAATGACGGCGATCGCCCCCCTATTAGCTTTACTGAGTTTAGGACTGGCTAGCCCTGCTCAGTCCGCCAACCCTGACCATGTGCAGCAACTGATCACCACTAACGCCTGTGCGGGGTGTGACCTCAGCGGCGCAGATTTGAGGGGGCTAAGTTTAGGGCGAGCTAACCTACGCGGCGCGAATCTGGAGGGAGCGAATCTCCAAGATGCCTTTCTGATGTTGGCTGACTTACGGGAGGCCAACTTGGCGAACGCCAACCTGACGGCTGCCTACATGAATCGAACTGACCTCAGACAGGCCAATTTGACCAGCGCCACTTTAATTCAGGCCAGTTTGCGGAGCAGTCGGTTTCGCAGTGCCAATTTACAAGGCAGCGATTTATCAGGAGCCGACCTCACCTACGCCGAGCTGCAAAACAGCAACCTGCAAAATGCCAATCTCAAAAGCAGCAAGCTGCAATTTGCTAGGCTGAAGGGCGCTAACCTAGAAGGGGCAAACCTAGAAGCAGCCTACAACCCCAAACTGCCCTTTCGACCCCCCAATTATTGAAACCACAGTTTGTCGTGATGCAGTGTCGGCACAGCCAGCACTACATCATGATTTGGAGACATAAACACATTGCGCTAGCTCAAAAATTAAACGTTGGCTGAACCGATGGCTCTATCTAACTCTGGCGAAAGTAATACAGATATTTTGATTGAACAGGTGGGAAGGCTAACCGAGGGGCTGACAGAGTTCAAAACGGAGATGATGGTCAGGTTTGACCAGCTTACCCAAATAGCAGAGCGCCAGGCTAATGCGATCGAGCGACAGGAGCGCAATATTGAAAGGCAAGAGCGCAATATTGACAGATTAGTAGGGATAGTAGAAGCTCTGATCCAGAGAGACCAAACTTAGCCTCTGAGCAGATCTAGAAAACAATGCTCTAGCAACTGAGGATAAGAGAATCGTCAGCGCCAAAAAGAGCAAAACAGATCTGCTACAACTTACGAAACGGAGAGGGAGGGATTCGAACCCTCGTTAAAGTCACCCCTAAACAGCATTTCCAGTGCTGCGCCTTCAACCACTCGGCCACCTCTCCATGGGGATGCGATTGATCCACACAGGTACGCTATCTTAACAGAGTTGGGGGCAAAGAAGAAACCGGGTCTGAGATTTTTACGCCTCTGATTTTTGGTTGATTTTGGATCATCGGGATATTTCTCTGGGCCTGTTCTGGATTCGGCTGTTTATGCACGCTTACACTGTTCAAATTCGCGATCGCCAGCGGGGCACCACCGCAATTGTTCAGGTGCCTGCCGATCAGTATATTCTCCAAACTGCTGAAACGCAGGCAGTCACCCTGCCGTTTTCCTGCCGGAATGGAGCCTGCACGACTTGCGCAGTCAGAGTTTTGGCGGGTGAATTGCACCAGCCTGAAGCAATGGGACTTTCGCCTAAACTGCAAGCCGAGGGATACGCACTGCTCTGCGTCAGCTATCCCAGATCTGACCTCGTGGTTGAAACCCAGGATGAAGACGAGGTTTACGAACTGCAATTTGGGCGCTACTTTGGCAAAGGTAAAGTGCGCGTGGGACTGCCCTTAGATGAAGATTGAACCCTCTGACCTGGCAATTTTTTTGGATATTGCCACCGAAGCCGCCCTCGCGGGCGGAGCCGTACTGCAAGCCTACTGGGGCAAGCTGGCCTCCGTGCAAGAAAAAGGGCGGGCCGGTGATTTGGTCACAGAGGCAGATCAGTTGGCTGAACAGGCGATTTTACAAGTCTTACAGCGGCATTTGCCCAATCACCAAATTTTGGCGGAAGAATCTGGGGCATCGGGAAATTTTGATAGCCCCTACCTGTGGGCGATCGACCCCTTGGATGGCACGACTAACTACGCCCATCAGTATCCATTTTCGGCTTCTTCGGTGGGGCTACTGCACCACGGCATCCCGGTTGTCGGTGTGGTTTTTGACCCTTTTCACAACGAGCTATTTCGAGCCGCTAAGGGGCTAGGAGCAACCCGCAATCGTACCCCAATTCAAGTCTCACCAACCAAAGAATTAGCTAAGAGCCTATTGGTGACAGGCTTTGCCTACGATCGCCGCGAGACCCCTGACAACAACTACGCCGAGTTCTGCCAGTTGACCCACCTGACGCAGGGGGTACGTCGCGGTGGCGCTGCCTCAGTTGATTTAGCTTACGTGGCCTGTGGGCGGTTAGATGGATTCTGGGAGCGTGGGTTGTCGCCCTGGGATATGGCAGCTGGGGTGGTGCTGGTTGAAGAAGCCGGTGGACAGGTAACAGCTTATGATCAAAGTCCATTTTTGCTCAATTCTGGGCGGATTTTGGCTACAAACGGGCAAATTCATGACCAATTAAGTCAAACCTTACTGAAGATTTCTCCCTTGCCGATGCAATTTTAACTACGGCTAAACAGCTAGAACCTTCTTGCCTGGAAGATAGACTGATAGAATGTGACAGTATTTGTAGGAAGATCAGCCAAAGCGTGTTGATGGGGTCAGCTCAGCATCCCAAGGTCTTGACCTTTATCGTTCTACTAGGCTACCAATAAGAAACCCAACTGCCAGTCAAGAGAAGATCGAGATGTTCCTGCCCGTAAACCAAGGATTAGCAAAATTTGACTTCACAGACTATTACGCCATCCTGGGAGTACCAATTGGCAGTAGTGCCAGTGATATTCGGAAGCGCTATCTAAAAATTGCTAAGAATCTGCATCCTGACAGTCGAGACGATGAAAATAATCGTCAGCTTGCCAGTCAACTGTTGTCTAAGCTGGTTAATCCTGCCTATGAAATCTTTTCCCAGGATAAGCAGCGGAGTGAGTATGAGCTTCTGCTGCGATACGTTGGGCAACGAGTTATGGCAGATAAAAACTCAATTACTGTTGAATCAGAAGCTGCCCAAGCCTTAAACCAAGTCAGTAATTACGAAGAAGCCTATCAAACATCTGTGAAGCAGTTAGCGGTGAAGCAGTACGAAGTTCTAGAACAAGTGTCTGAGGTCACTGGCCAGCTCAGTGAGTTGAATCTCGTTTACTTGCTGCGTCGGGAAGGCAATGCGGCTCCAGTGGCTGAACCTCCTGCCCGGAACTTTGCGACATCCGCTAGTGCAACTTCTTCGACTGCTGTGACTCCATCTCCACCAGTTGCTAGTCCTTCCCCGATTGCTAACCCAACCTCATCAGCCAGGGCTGATCAGAGGACAACACCACCAATAGCGGCTGACAAAGGCACAACTCCACCGGATACTAGCGCTGAAACGATCGCCAGCTATGTCAATCAATACTGCCGCCGAGCCGAAGAATTTGTCGCTAAGGGCAGCTATCCCAATGCAATTCGCGAGTTACGCGATGCCCTCAAGCTTGCTCCCCAAAGCAGCCGCTGCAACAGTCTGTTAGGAACGATTTACCTGAAGCAAAATCAACTCACAATGGCAAAAGTGCATTTTAATCAGGCATTGAAAATTAACCCGCAAGATGGCGTTGCCCTAGACGGGAGAGAGAAAGTTACGAAGCTAGAGGAAAGACAGCAGAAGGCAAAATCAGCCGCTCCTGCTAAGCCAGAAAATCGCGGCTTGTTTGGCTTATTCAAGGGTAAGAAGTAGTCCCCCAATGATTTATCAGCCGCCCGCTGGGGCTAGAGATTTTCTGCCGCTGGAAGTTGTTCAAAAGCGCTGGCTGGAGCAGCGACTTCAGCAAACCTTTGCCAGTTGGAGCTATCAGCAAATTATTACCCCGACCCTAGAGCGGCTGGATACCTTGATGGCGGGCGAAGCGATCAAGCCAGAAACGGTGATTCAACTCCGGGATGCCGAAGAAGGGCTGTTGGGCTTGCGCCCAGAGTTGACCGCCTCGATCGCCAGAGCAGCGGTGACGCGGATGGCGGGAGCGATTTATCCACAGCGGCTTTACTACAACGCCAATATTTTCCGGCGATCGCCCACGGCCAGCAGTCAACAGGAATTTTTCCAAGCCGGGGTAGAATTACTCGGTAGCCATGGCTTAATGGCGGATGCTGAGATTTTGCTGCTGCTGAGGGACTGTCTGACCCATTTGAACCTTCACCAGTGGCAGGTGATCTTGGGGGAAGCGGGCTTAACGACCTCGCTGCTGTCTGTCTTTCCCGATCCGATCCGGGAGCAGGTGAGGCGGGCGATCGCCCAGCTTGATCGGGTTGGCTTGCTGGCGTTGCCCTTAACGCCTGAGCTGCGCCAGCGGGCTTCGCTGCTAATGGATTTACGGGGACAACCGGCCCAAGTCTTAGCGCGGGTGGCTAAACTCGACTTAGAACCAGACCAGCAATTGCGCGTCCAGCACCTCCAGGAATTGACCGATTTGCTAGCTGATAAATTGCCGCTGCACTTAGATTTGAGTCTGCTGCAAACCTTTGACTACTACACTGGAATCGTGTTTGAGGTGATTGCCACAACCAAAACCGAGGTGCGAGTGGTCGGGCAAGGTGGGCGCTACGACAGTTTACTGGCTCTTTACCACCCGCAGCAGCAGATCATTCCGGGCATCGGTTTTTCCCTAAACTTAGAAGATTTACATCAGGTGGCGTTGCTCAAGGGACACTTGCCCCACCGTCCCCCTGCCAGTAATTGGTTAGTCGTGCCCCAGCAAGCGCAGGCGATCGCTGCTTGTTTCGCCTATGCCCAAACCCTGCGCTCAGAGAGTCCAGAGGTTGACGCGATTCGGGTCGAGATTGCTTTAGAGCCACGATCCCCGGCCGAGACGCGAGACTATGCTCGCCAGCGTCAGATTCCTTATATTGCTTGGATTGGCAGCAACGGCACCCCTAAAATTGAAGCTGTAGATCTTGCCCAGGACATTGCTGCATGTTGACTGTTGCCTTACCGAAAGGAGCCTTGCTGAAAGAGAGCATTCGCCGTTTGCAGGCGATCGGGCTGGATTTCAGCTTGTTTCTAGACGCCAGCAACCGCCTGCTGCAAATTGTCGAGCCGACCGGCACTGCCCAAGCCCTGCTGGTGCGGGCCCAAGACGTGCCGGTTTATGTTGAGTACGGACAGGCTCAGTTGGGAATTGTCGGCTACGACGTGCTGCGGGAAAAGCACTCCCAGGTCGCCCAGTTGGCAGACTTGCAGTTTGGGACTTGCCGACTTTCAGTGGCAGTTAAACAAACCAGCCCCTACCGCTCGGCCCTAGAATTACCCCCCCATTGTCGAATTGCCTCTAAATTTGTCCACTGCGCCAAAGATTACTTCAATCAGCTCAATCTGCCGGTGGAAATTGTCCCCCTCTCTGGCTCGGTTGAGCTTGGCCCCTTAACGGGAATGTCGGAGGCGATCGTTGATTTGGTTTCGACCGGACGGACGCTGAAAGAGAATGGATTAGTGGAGCTTGAGGTATTGTTTGAAAGCACCGCCCGCTTAGTCGCTCATCCCCTCAGCTATCGGCTCAATCTAGACCAGATGAGCGCTTGGATTGATCGCTTGCAGCAGCAGTCTGACCTGACAGCCTCCACTGCTGCTCCCTTGAAAATGCCTGTAGGCAATTGATTTTGAACAACTTATTAGGTTGTTGGTGTAGCGGTGGTAACATAAATCAACAACAGCAATTTTTATGCCTCCAGCCTCAACCGCTAGCAAGGCTTCCATCTTTTAACTAACGCAGCTTAACATTGCGATACATTAAGATTTTTATAGAATAGAGAAAGGATATCGACTTATCGCTACAATCTTTCGGCTCCAGTTCTGCTCCTGAAGCACATTCTATGAATCTCATTGCCCTAGACTCCGCTCCAGATGTTGCTCTACCTAACTGGCTGCAAGCATGTTTGGTGACGGAGAACCAGCAAGCGGGCGACCTGAGCGGCGATGCCTTAATCTGTAAAGCTTTTAACTTTGCTTACAGCTTGCATCAAGGGCAATATCGAGCTTCTGGAGACCCCTACATTGCTCATCCAGTGGCGGTTGCCGGTCTGCTGCGGGATTTAGGCGGCAGCGCGGCAATGATTGCGGCTGGCTTCTTACACGACATTATTGAAGATACAGACATTACCCCCGAACAGTTGGCCGAAGAATTTGGCGTCGAGGTGCAGCAGCTTGTAGAAGGGGTGACAAAGCTTTCTAAATTCAACTTTTCTAGCAAAACTGAGCAGCAGGCAGAAAACTTCCGGCGGATGTTTTTGGCCATGGCCCAAGACATTCGCGTGATTGTGGTTAAGCTAGCCGATCGCCTGCACAATATGCGAACGCTGCAATATTTGTCGGCTGAGCGGCAGCGGCGAATTGCCAAAGAAACGCGGGACGTGTTTGCTCCCCTGGCCAGTCGGCTAGGGATTTGGCGGTTCAAGTGGGAGTTAGAAGACCTGTCTTTTAAGTATCTTGAGCCGGACGCCTACCGGCAAATGCAGCAGTTGGTCGCTGAGAAACGGACGATTCGGGAAGAGCAGGTGAATGAGGCGATCGCCACTCTGAAAGCGCAGTTAAAACAGATTGGGCTGAAGCATTGCGAAATCACCGGTCGCCCCAAGCACCTCTACAGCATCTACCAAAAGATGGCTCGGCAGCGGAAGGAATTTGAAGAAATCTACGACATTGCGGCGATTCGAGTGATTGTTGAAACCAACGACGAGTGCTATCGGGCCTTGGCGATTGTGCATGATTGCTTCCGGCCTGTGCCCGGTCGATTTAAAGACTACATTGGCTTGCCCAAGCCCAACCACTATCAGTCGCTGCATACGATTGTGATTGGGATGGGCGGCCGCCCCCTGGAAGTCCAACTGCGGACGCTGGAAATGCATCACGTGGCGGAGTTTGGGATTGCTGCCCACTGGAAGTACAAAGAAACCGGCAACTCCTTAGCCAACCAGTGGACAGAGGGCGATAAAACCTGGCTGCGGCAACTGATCGATTGGCAAAATGATCTCAAGGACTCTCAGGAATACCTAGACGGAATCAAAGATAATCTATTCGACAGCGAAGTTTATGTGTTTACGCCCCAGGGAGATGTGATGTCTCTGACCCAGGGTGCAACCACGATCGATTTTGCCTACCGAATTCACACCGAAGTTGGCAATCACTGTGCCGGGGCTCGCGTTAACGCTCGCATGGTGCCCCTGAGTACCCCGCTCAAAAACGGCGATATTGTCGAGATTTTGACCCAGAAAAATGCTCACCCCAGCCTTGACTGGCTCGATTTTGCGACCACGCCCTCAGCCCGCAACCGAATTCGCCAGTGGTATAAGCGATCGCACCGCGATCAAAACATTCTGCGAGGCCGAGAACTCTTAGAAAAAGAACTAGGCAAGAGTGGGTTTGATGCTTTACTTAAATCTGCGCCGATGCAGGCTGTGGCCGAGCGATGTAATTACCAAGCGGTGGATGACCTGCTGGCTGGCTTGGGCTACGGGGAAGTCACCTTGAATCTGGTAGTGAATCGCCTCCGGGATATCATCAAAGCCCAGCATCCAGAACCGATCCAGCAAACGCCACCTTTACCCACCGCCAGCGACACTTCAGCCCAGCGGATGGTGTCAACCACCAAGCCCAGCGATTCGCCGATTTTGGGCGTAGAAGGTCTGGTTTATCATTTGGCGGGCTGCTGTAGTCCTGTGCCTGGAGAGCGAATTATTGGAGCGGTGACGCTCGGCAGTCGCGGGATTTCCATTCATCGCCAAGGCTGTGTCAATGTTGAAAATGTGCCGGGCGATCGCCTGATTCCAGTCAGTTGGAACCACAGCAGCCCCAGTGGCGGCCGCGCTCAAACCTACCCAGTCGAAATTCAAATGGAAGTGATTGATCGAGTCGGCGTGCTGAAGGACATTTTGATCCACCTGACCGATAATCGAATTAATGTTCGCAACGCCCAAGTCAAAACCTTTCCGGGACAAACGGCGCTGATTGACCTGTGTATTGACATTCGCGATGCTGAACAGCTAGAGCAAACCTTTGCCCAGATCAAAAAAATTACCGACGTGCTCAATCTTCGCCGCCGCAGCCAGGGGGAAGGAGATTAGGAGTTACAATCGGCATTCAACCAACCCGAAAAGTCTGGTTGCGTGAACTGGGCTAAAGAGAGCAAGTGAATCTGCGGGTCTGATTCCATCTCGGCTCTGACAGTGGGAGTATTAAATCCCCAATCAGCCAAGAAAAGCTCTACCTGAGCCAAATCAGGTTGCTGCTTGACTAGGCGCAATGCCTTGACATGGTCTTCAACAAACCAAAGCTTGGAGTCTTCAAGAGTTAGTAGTTGACGCAGAACTTGGTATTTGGGGCGATCGCTCTGTTTGCCAAACACTTGCGACTCTGGAATCATTACCCCAGCGGCTTGCAGTAGTTGGAGGGCAAATCGCTGCCCCCGATTGGTGACGATTACGAGCTTGATCGGACTGGCTAAAATCTGCTGCAAGCGATCGGTGACGCCGGGATAGAGCGGCTGCTGGTTCAACCAGTGATTGAAGTCCTCGGCCATCCACTGATCGCGTTGACGGACAAATTCGGTTTGGATTTTCTCTCTCGCCACACCTGCCAGCAACTGGGGAGTTAATTCAGTCCATTCCTGGAGAATTCTTTCCGCCGGCAGGTCGAGCATCAAAGCCCGCACCAGCAACGGCACATCCAGATCCGTTTCAATCACTGCGGTTAGGGCAATGTAGCGCTCTGCTAACCCATCGGGCGGGGTTGCGCTAGGGGAATCCCAAATTTGGCGATAGGTGCGCCAGCCTGAGTGAACATACTCTCGGCGACCGTCACAAATCACACCGTCAAAATCGAGCGCCAGAATGTCTGGAACTTGCACAACTGGAACTTGCAAAATCAATAGCCACTCTCGACTAGGGTTTTTAGAAACTCTAGCATCCTAGCGTTTTGAGCCGGAAACAGCAGATGACTCAAGTGAATTGAATCAACGCCCATTAGGGCAGGGTCAGCAACCCCATCTGAGTTGCCAAAGTCACCATAATCAATGTAGGGCAGTCCTCTGGCTTGCAGTTCCTGATTAAAGTGATTTCGATATCGGCCTCGCTCTTGCTGATTGCCCCGAATGCCGGCCATCCGCATTTTTTCAATGTGATCCGCCCCATCCCGATGATCGTGGATCACTGCCAGATCGCGGACTTGATGAATCGTGCCGACAAAAAACGGTTTGGCGTTGACCATTCCGGCCAGGTCTTTGACAATTTGCATGTAGTCATTGACCAAACTCACAATCACTTCTTGGTAGTCTCGCCCGTGTTCTTCCACCTGCTTATGAATTGCTGTTCGGCAATCAACTTCCCCAAACCCAAACCCCAAGTAATCTGCCTCTTGCAGGGTTAAGGTTTGGGTATGCCCCGCATGAAATGACCAGGGTGTGCCGCTGTGATGACAGGAGCGCAAGGGCAGGGCTGGAGTCAGGTGGTGATAGACCTCCATAAAGTGATGAACGCCTGTGCCACTGAAACCAACATTCAAGACCCGATGCGGATTTGAGGTTTCAGGGTTGCCAAAGGCAGCGCTATGAGAGTCACCTAGAATAATTGCGATCGCCATAAAATTTTCGCTGAACAACATCCGCAGTCCCGAAATTTCCGCCTAATAGCTGCGCCGCAGATTGACCAATGTTGCTAACACGCCTGCGGCGATCGACAGGATAATCAAGAACCAAATTACCCCTCCCGGCAGCATTGAAAGCACGGCGAACCCACGCAAAACGTAGACTAAAATTGTCACCCCCAACACGCCATAAAACAGAAGCGTAGCCCAAGAGGTCGGACGTTTATTGTTTTTTGCCATAGTCACTTTACGCAGGAATTAACAACATTTAGGCTGCCAGCAGTTGGTTCATCGTCAAGGTTAGCTCAGCAAAAGTCGGAGAGACAATTGGCTGACCGGCTTGAAATGCGGCTGATTCATAACTTCCCTGCTGATTCAACTTGTAAACAAAAACGGTTGGTACTTTGGGATTGCCCAGGTAATTTCTGCTGCCGATCGCCAGATAGTCAACAATCCAATACTCAGCAATTCCTAAGCGCTGATACTCATCTAGCTTGTCAATATAGTCATCTTCCCAGTTGGTTGAAACAACCTCGACTGCCAGTTGAATCGGTTGATCCAAGGCAGCATAAGCCAACCGATTGGATTGCCACATTGTACGATTACCAACGCTTACGTCGGGGTGTCGCCCCTGCTGTTGTCCGTCAGCAGTTCGGGTTTCTAAGACTAATCCGCCAGTGGCTCGATAGTCTAAATTCAGGCGTTCAATTTCCCGATCGAATTTTCTGATGATTAAATCAGCGATGTCATCGTGCCATCGAATTGCCCTCATTTCAACAATTTCTCCGTTGATCAGCTCATATTTGCCTTGACCATCGGGATACTGATCGAGGAATTGGTCGAAGTCTAATTTTGTTGGGGTTGCGATCGCCATATTCAACTCCTGGCTGTCATTTCTAACTGAGCCTGAATCCTAAGTCAACAATACTGCAAGAAACTGTGTTGTCGATGTTGGGGATATTTTTTGGATCTAGAAGCTTTGCTTCCAGATCCAAAAAATATCTATTCTCTATACAGTGTCCAAGAAACTGCGATAATGAGAGAGTTTTCCCTTATGCTGGCAGACGGCTTTGGGCTTAATGGTGTTTTATTGGCAGCTATGCGTACTGACTATTGTGGCGATCTGCGGGCAGATCAGGTGGGCGAAACGGTAACTCTGTTTGGCTGGGTGGATCGGCGGCGGGATCATGGTGGGGTGATTTTCTTGGACTTGCGCGATCGCAGCGGAATCGTCCAAATTGTCAGCGATCCAGAACGGACGCCGGACTCTTACCCCCAGGCTGACCATCTCCGCAACGAGTACGTGGTGAAAGTGACCGGGCGAGTTACCCGCCGACCTGAAGATTCTTTGAATCCCCGCTTGCCGACGGGCGAGGTGGAAATTTATGCCGATCAGATTGAGCTGTTAAATGCCGTTCGCAAGCAGTTGCCCTTTCAGGTCTCGGTCAGCGACACCGAATCAGTGCGGGAAGACCTGCGGCTCAAGTATCGCTATTTGGATCTGCGACGGGAGCGGATGACCCGCAACCTGCAATTACGCCATCAGGTGATCAAAACTATCCGCCGCTACTTGGAAGATGTAGAAGGTTTCTTAGAAGTAGAAACGCCAATTCTGACCCGCTCCACCCCAGAAGGAGCCAGAGACTACTTGGTGCCAAGCCGAGTCAATCCGGGCGAATGGTTTGCGCTCCCCCAGTCACCCCAGTTGTTTAAGCAATTGCTGATGGTGGCGGGCTGCGATCGCTACTATCAAATTGCCCGCTGTTTTCGGGATGAAGACCTGCGCGCCGATCGGCAGCCGGAGTTTACCCAACTGGACATGGAAATGAGCTTCCTGTCCCAGGAGGAAATTCTTGACCTGAATGAAGGGCTGGTCTGCCATATTTTCAAACAAATCAAAAACATTGACCTATCGCGTCCGTTTCCGCGTTTGACCTATGCCGAAGCCATGAGCCGGTTTGGTAGCGATAAGCCCGATATGCGATTTGGGCTAGAACTAGTCGATGTTTCCGACTTAATGCAAGACTCTGGGTTTAAGGTTTTTTCGGGCGCAGTCGCCACGGGTGGGCTGGTGAAAGTGCTACCCGTCCCCGGCGGTAACGAGGCGATCTCAAATGTTCGGATCAAGCCCGGTGGCGATCTGTTCAAAGAAGCCTGTGAGGGGGGAGCCAAAGGTCTGGCCTATATCCGCGTTCGCGATGATGGCGAAATTGACACGATTGGCGCAATCAAAGACAACTTAACGGAAGCAGGCAAAGCAGAATTACTGACGCGGACGGGAGCCAAGCCGGGAGACTTGCTGCTGTTTGGAGCTGGCCCAACGGCGATCGTCAATAAATCTCTGGATCGGCTGCGGCAGTGTTTGGGACGAGAGCTAGGGCTGATTGATCCTGACCAAATTAACCTACTCTGGATTACCGACTTCCCGATGTTTGAGTGGAACGCGGATGAAAAGCGTTTGGAAGCATTGCATCACCCATTTACCGCCCCCCATCCTGATGATGCCAATGATCTGAAGACGGCGCGGGCAGTAGCCTACGATTTGGTCTACAACGGGTTTGAAGTTGGCGGCGGCAGCTTGCGGATTTATCAGCCAGAGATGCAAAAGCAGGTATTTGAAACAATTGGCCTCTCACCGGAAGCCGCCCAAAATAAATTTGGCTTTTTGCTGGAAGCCTTTGAGTATGGCACGCCCCCCCACGGCGGGATTGCCTACGGCATTGATCGCCTGATCATGCTGCTGGCCGGAGAAGAGTCGATTCGAGATGCGATCGCCTTCCCCAAAACCCAGCAAGCCCGCTGCACGCTAACCAATGCGCCTTCCGATGTCGAAACCAAGCAGCTCAAAGAGCTGCACGTTGCTTCGACGGCTAGCCCGCCACCGAAGACTGTTTAAAGTTGTCAGCAATCAAGCGATCGTTATGCCGCTTGGGCTATTTGGGCTAGTTTGGTAACTTAGAATTTGCGAACTAGTTTTCGAGATTTTGAGGACAAATTTATAGCCTGGAGTGAAGACAAGTATGACTACAGATACAGCATCAACAAAACTGACCTTGTCTAGAAAAAGTGGACAGGTAAGTTAAGCTGTCATTTGATGATTCAGTAGACCTCTTGCAAAAGTCAGCTTACTGCCTCTGGTAATTGCTCAGTGAGAGCAAGCTCATAGTTGTACAGCCCTGCAATCAAATTGAAGCGCAGTCCAAAACGCTTTCTGCGATTGCGATAGCG
>JAESGG010000055.1_pt1 | contig 42680 bp, 45 predicted proteins | sample 9266231 | NCBI WGS metagenome assembly JAESGG01 (sample SAMN14515337, study PRJNA621664) | algae metagenome | isolation source: Aphanocapsa sp. GSE-SYN-MK-11-07L and co-occurring heterotrophs from wet... | place: USA: Grand Staircase Escalante National Monument, Utah | collected 2006-04-16 | reverse complement strand
CGACAACGAATCCACTCCACGATTGGATATCTTTCCCCGGTTCAGTTTGAAGCAAATTACTGGAGCACTCTCAATCACCCGATCGCCGCTTAAGTCACCTGTCCACTTTTTCGGGGTAAGGTCACTCCTTAAAACTCATCGTTAAATTCGTGATCAGCACAGGTGGCCGTTTTGCGGCGGCCCTGATTTACCGTCCAGCAGTACCCCGTTTTGCCCTCAAAGACTGAGCGATGCCACTCGGACTGAACAAACCATCTGCAATTGCCACATTGTGGCGGTGGGGCTGTTTCTGGCTCTACCAAAACAAGGCAAATCGCAAGAGGATCTGGCGATTCATTGAACTCATCATAGATTTCAGTCATTGCAGGGAACTTCTTAGTTGGGGTAGAGAGCGCTTGAATTTTTCTGGGTTTGGAGCGCTCTCTTTTGTTTTCATGCTTATATTATGTCATGTAGACACGGCATTGAAAGCAATTTTAGCGTTTTTAATGATTGGAATTACTTATTTAAAATCCTGGTCTACATGATGTAAACTTGTATTTGTAGACACGGGTTTTATGTATGCCAGGAATTAAAGGCTATGAGGGCAAGTTTGTCTCCCTTGGAGAAGTATCGTTGGCAGATAAGGCGCTGTCAGTTCGAGTAGAGCGAGATATTGATACTGCCGTACGTTCCGTTCCCAACCGAGCGGAATGGCTAAGGCGAGTCATCACCGAAGCAGCACAGCGGGAATTGCTGAATCAAGAGGTGAAGGGATGACCAATGACATTGCCCATCGGGTTGCAGCCCTAGAAGCTGACGTTGCCCTTCTAAAACAGAATTCAGTCACACGTGAGGATATTGGGCAGTTGATTTCTCTAGTTGCTGATATTCGCTCACAAATCACTGGAATGCGCTCAGAAGTTACTGAGATCAAGGGCGATACCTCTCGGATTAGAGGTGATGTCTCTCAACTCAATAACAGAGTGCAGCGACTTGAAGAGAATGCTTCGGTTCTACCTGACCTAGCTACAAAGGTTGAGGCGATTGGCAATGACATCAAGCGACTGGCTCAGGAGATGTAAGCACTCTCAGCAGGTGACGACTGTTGTGATTACCCCGCTCCTTACCCCGCTCCTTTTTTGACAATGCCCAGAAGTCTTGCTAGTTATGCGTTTCAGCGACATAAAGCACACCCTTGGTAAGGGTGAGGTCACGAGTTCAATCCTCGTCACGAGCTTTAGATAAAAGCATTATTCTGTAAGAGTTTCAGGGAATTAACAGCTCGCAACAACCCACTCATGGTTGCTCAATTGTCTGGACATGATCCAGAGGTGCTTTTCAAAAGCTATGCGGGCAACGTGAACAGCCGTCCCACCCTACCAGAATTTCACTGAGGAGAGTTGCCATGACAACGGAACTTAGATCCATCACAACGCTCTACGAAGGTGATTATGTTGCCTGGACGGAGAGAATGGCTCAACTGATGAGAGAAAGAAAATTTGATCAGGTTGATTGGGACAACGTTATTGAGGAAATAGCAAGCTTGGGCAAGACTGAAAAACAGGCGTTGGAGAGCAACCTAATCATCCTCCTGGTGCATCTACTCAAGTGGCAGTATCAGCCCTCCATGCATTGTGCCAATTGGAAGGGGAGTATCGTTGAGCACCGTCGGCGGATTAGAAAAGCGCTAAAAAATAGCCCTAGCCTCAAACCCTATCTTGAAACACAGCTTAACGAGTGCTACCAAGATGCCTTAGAGCAGGCGATCGCTGAGACAGCTCTGGCTGCTGAACAATTCCCTCAACTGCTTCCCTACCCATTGCCAGACATCCTTAGCCCTAGTTTTCTGCCCAAACTTTAAGGAGCATCCCAATGCTGACCGCCTATATCCAGACTGCCCTCAAGAAAGCAACCTACGAAATTCTCGAAGATGGCAGCTTCTACGCTGAGATTGCCGATTGCCCGGGTGTGCTGACGAATGCGGACACCTTAGAAGAATGTCGGGTAATGCTCCAAGATGCTCTAGAGGGTTGGGTTTTGTTAGGACTACAGCTAGGGCATGAGTTACCCGTGCTAGATGGCATTGACCTGAATATCCATCAAGAGGTAGCGGCATAATGCCACCGCTCAAGCCAATCAGTCTCAAAGACCTGATTCGCTACCTGAAGCAATGTGGATTTGAGGGGCCATATCCCGGTGGTAAGCACCAGCGTATAGGCAATACGGATGACCGTCAGCCCGTGCTCAAGCTCCTCAACGGATTAACGGGTAAGGTGCTGGCTGATCGGGGCTATGTTTCCCAGTCCTTGTTTGAAACCTTGTTGACTCAGATGGGCATTCAACTGATCACTAAACCCAAGCGCAACATGAAGAATAAATTGATGCCGCTGATGGATAAACTCTTGCTTCGCAGGCGATCGATCATTGAGACGATCATTGACCAGCTCAAGAACATTTCGCAGATTGAGCATTCTCGCCATCGTAGTCCGGTCAATTGTATCGTCAACCTGATCTGCGGGCTGATTGCCTATTGTCATCAACCCAAGAAGCCCTCGCTCAACATCAATGAATTTTTCCTGCCTTCGGCTTAGCCCGAACTCAGGTTTGGATATGGAGAAGAGCAAGCAATTCCCGTCCAACCCATCGTTGACAGTCTGCTAAAAAGCTTTACAAAAATTAACTTTTGCATTAACTTATGTAAAGAAAACAAATTCAGCTCCTAACTTGAGGAAAAAACCATGAGAAGCGGTTCAATTATTGACGATCAAGGTAAGACAAATATTTTCGCGATTGAGCCTCAGGTCTACGTGATGGAAGAGTCACAAGCTGGCTTTACCAAAGAAGCTGAAAACCTGAATGGCCGGTTTGCCATGATTGGTTTTGTTGCCCTGCTCGTTCTAGAAGCTTCCACCGGTCACGGTCTGATTGGCTTTTTGACCAGTCTGTAAGTTTGCGACTTCGGTGATCAAGTGCTGAAGCAATAGCAGTGGGTTTTGATCTAGGGCAGGACTGTGCCGGGCTGATTACCTTAGATCCGATCTCTCAGTGCTTGGCAGTAAGCCTGAGTTTTGAGGTCAATGCCCGTAATGTCTGTGCCTACGACAACAGCGAAAGCGCCCAATTTAATCGCGGTTCGGGCAATCGACGGATCATTGACTCCGCCCTCGCAGATCACAGGCAGCTTAACCTGACTAATTATTTCAGCCAGCAAGTCTAATCCCGGTGGTTGAAAGTGCTTGGTTTGGGCAGTGTAGCCATATAGAGTTGTGGCAATCCAATCTGCTCCGGCTGTGGCGGCGGCGATCGCTGCCTCAAGGCTATCCACATCTGCCATCACGGGTTTGTTAAGCTGAGTGTGAATTTTTGTGATTAATTCCGTCAGCGTTTCTCCGTTTGGTCGGGGGCGGAGCGTGGCGTCAATCGCAATCAGATCGGCTCCTGCTTCAGCGATCGCCTGAGCATGTCTAAATTCCGGTGTAATATAGACTTCCGAGTCAGGCACAGCTTGCTTCCAAAGACCAACGATTGGGGCTGAGACTCGACGACAGACAGCCTGAATGTGTTCAGGAGTATCGATTCTGACCCCGACAGCTCCCTGGTTGATGGCGGCTTCGGCGATCGCAGCGATCACGGTCGGATTGTGGAGGGGTGAATCCGCTGGGGCTTGGCAGGACACAATAAGGCCGCCCCTGACTTTCAGGAATAGGTCAGACGATGGACTAGGCATTTTGAGTGGTGAATTGATGCTTCTTGTTTAGGTGACAGTCATGTTTATGGGCTGTGATCTTGGCAATCTAAGCCACTCATTTTTAAATTGTGCTAGACCGTCATCCTAGCTGCTTTACTGAGCAAAACTAAAGCTTTCTTTAGAGCATTAGTCTTGCTTTTGTTAAAGAATGTAAAGAAGGTTAAAATCAGAACTAGAATAAGACATTAGTCATCTCATGTGGAACTCTAACTTGTCAGAGTCAGAACTATTGAAGTCGCTGCTAGAGCCTCTTCTAGACGATTTTCAGTATTGGTTTAGCGGTGCTCACTCGCTACTGACGACCGAGGTCATTACTAGTTTGGGCACTGATCAGCAAGCTGATCTGCTGGCGCGGGTCACGCAAGCTCAACAGGAGGTCGCGGCGGCGCGGGCCCTGTTTCAGGTTACAAATGGTCAAGTTGGGATTGAGGCTTCAGCACTTTTGCCCTGGCATCAATTGGTTTCGGAGTGCTGGAAAGTCTCGGCTCAGTACCGGAGCAGCCAATCTAAGGGGAACACCCAGACAGATGTGGGCATTGAGTAAAAATCCGGAAGCGCTGATAATAATAGGTAAGCGATCAATGATATTTACAAAATCGCGCTCATGGTCATTGACAGCAGTCAAGTTTATGCCTGCTGCGGAGGAACTCTAAATGCTGCAACTGCTTTACATCATTGCTTTTACGATTTTGGCTTTTTTGGCAGTCGGCAACTTGATTCGCAATTTGTTGAGCTTGGGCATTGAATCACACCGCTCTTACCCTCAACCGAACAGCAGATCGACTGCCAACATCGCTCATCCTGAGTTACTAGATGCATCGGGCAACCTGATTGACGAGCCACTGCTAGTCATGCGCTCGTTGAGTGTTGAAGATGCCCGTGAGCAGCTTGACACACTTTATAATGAGTCTCCGGGCTATGGCGGGGAAGTTTAGCTTCCGACCTTTACAGCCAATTTTGGAAAAAATTACAGGCTGGTTCACAGTTGACAGCAACCAGATCAGCCTCATTTTGTCGAAGCTGCGCGATCGGCTCCCCACCACCGAAGTATTGCTGGTAGGTAAGCCGCAAACGGGCAAGAGTTCAGTTGTGCGATCGCTGACCGGGATTTCTGCTGCCGCAGTTGGACAGGGGTTTCGCCCCCATACTGACCACACCCAGCGCTACACTTACCCAACGACAGACCTGCCGCTGCTGGTTTTTACCGATACCGTTGGTTTGGGCGAAAGTCAGGTTGAAACCACTGCTGTAACTCAAGAGCTAGAGGCCGAGCTAGCCTCATCCTTGCAGCTTGACCAACAGTCTGCTGCCAAAATTTTGCTGCTGACCGTTAAAATTAGCGATTTTGCCACCGCATCTCTGCACCAAATTGTCAGTGCCCTCCGCCAAGCTCATCCGGAAGTCCCTTGTTTAATGGCGGTCACCTGCCTGCATGAGGTTTATCCGAGCGGGGTAGCTGATCATCCTAGCTATCCGCCGGATTATCCAGACGTGCAGCGGGCATTTCAGGCGATTCAAGCCCAATTTTCTGGTTTAATCGATCGGGCGGTTTTGGTTGATTTCACCTTGGAATCCGACGGTTATGATCCGGTATTTTATGGACTAGAGGCCTTTGTCGAAGCGCTGTCTGATTTACTGCCGGAAGCGGAGGCGCGGATGCTTAACCAACTGCTCAGCCAGGGTGAAACCGCCGATCAGGTCGGCAACTTGTATCGAGAAGCCGGGCGGCGCTACATTTTGCCGTTCGCAGTCATGGCAGGCACTTTGGCGGCCGTCCCACTGCCTTTTGCGACAATGCCGGTGTTGACGGCGCTCCAAACAACAATGGTCGGTTTGTTGGGGCGACTCTACGGGCAAACGATTACTCCGTCTCAGGCCGGGGGCGTAGTCAGCGCGATCGCCGGTGGGTTTTTTGCCCAAGCGATCGGGCAGCAGTTGATTAAATTTATCCCGATTTTGGGCAGCGTTGTCGCCGCTTCTTGGGCGACAGCTTACACTTGGGCGCTAGGAGAAGCCGCCTGCGTTTATTTCGGTGATTTAATGGGCGGCAAAAAACCTGACCCGCAGCAAATCAAACAAGTGATGCAGAAATCTTTTCAAGAAGCACAGGCACGGTTTAAGCAGGCCGCCAGCGATCGCAAAGAGACTGAAAATCAGCAATAGATGACAAATTCTTGGCAAGTTGATTTTTACCGTCGTCCGTTGATTAATGCTGAGGGAGACGCGCTGTGGGAATTATTAATTTGTGGCGATCGCTGGCAATATAGTGCTTTTTGCCCCCAGCCCCAGGTGAGTGCCCAGTGGGTCGTGACTCAGTTTCAGCAGGTGGGTTTACCGTTGCCTGAGCAAATTCAGGTGTTTCGCCCCCAGAGCTTGAGCCTGCTCGAAACCGCCTGCACTGAATTAGGGGTGACGCTCGAACCCACCCGCCGGACGATCGCCTTAAAGCAGTTGCTTCAAGAGCGAACCCAGCAATATGCCCAGATGCCAGGCTACACCGGCCAGGCGGTTCAGTTGACCAAAATTGAACAGCCGCCACCGTTACCCTTTCCAGATCGGCTGTGGGGAGAAAAATGGCAGTTTGCCAGTCTGGGCGCCTCAGATTTGCGAGATTTCATTGATCAGCAACCGATTCCATTTATCTCAACACCATCAGAATTGCGGGAGCAACTGCTCAAACTGCCACCGACAACCCGCGTTTCTGGCGTCATCATTTACAGTGGACGGCGATCGCTCAAATTAGTGGAATGGTTAAAAGCTCAAACCCCAACCAGCTTGCATTTCATTCAAGGCGAACCGAGTGGATTAGTTTTAGCCGCCGCCCTCTGCGATCGCTGGATTTTAGTTACCTTTGACGACCCAGAAGTCGTACTAGCTGCCAGAGAGTTTGAGCAGCGCAAACAACTGACCGCAGGGCTACATTTTTTGCTTGTCCAACCCGATGACTCTGGCGTAACCTTTACTGGGATTTGGTTATTAGATGAATCTGATTAGGATGATTTGGCAGTTTTTCTGTTTTGAATTTACAGCTTGCTCCCCACGATCTTGATCCTAAATTGTTGCCAAGCGGCACCGACTGAAACAATCAACCCTCAGCAGATAGGTGGCATAGAATCTCCTTGAGATTGAGGTGCGGCGGTTTGCGGTTAGATTAATTTCAGTTGTTGATTGCCAGCTTCGCGGAGCAAAGCTAGCAATCAGCAACTTGTCTGCCATTCAAATCGGAAGTCAGCTAATTTTTATTGGGCATAAAATTAAGCAACGGTGAACTGACAATTATGGATAGAATTTAGAAGTGAAAAAATAAAGAAGGACTCATACATGACAGAACATAAGTGGTCAATATCCTTTGATGGACGGGATATCGACCTGACGATTGGCCGCTATGCTCCCCAGGCGGGTGGCGCAGTGTTGATTCAATCTGGGGAAACTGCCGTACTAGTGACTGCCACACGGGCTGAAGGCAGACAAGGCATTGATTTTTTACCGCTACTGGTTGATTACGAAGAGCGCCTATACGCCGCCGGGAGAATTCCTGGCGGCTTTTTACGGCGAGAAGGCCGCCCGCCGGAGAAAGCAACTTTAATTTGTCGCCTCATCGATCGCCCCTTACGTCCCCTTTTTCCCTCCTGGCTGCGCGATGACCTGCAAGTAGTCGCCACGACCCTTTCGTTAGATGAGCAGGTTCCACCTGATGTATTAGCCGTGACGGGCGCTTCGATCGCCGTATTGCTGGCTCAGATTCCATTCTATGGGCCGATGGCTGCTGTCCGCGTTGGCTTGGTCGGCGATGATTTTGTGATTAACCCCACCTACGCCGAAATTGAAGCAGGAGATCTCGACTTAGTTGTGGCCGGTTCCCCAGAGGGGGTAATCATGGTCGAAGCCGGAGCGAATCAACTGCCGGAGGAAGACATTATTGAAGCGATCGACTTTGGCTACGAAGCCGTCCGCGACTTAATCCAGAGCCAGCGCGACTTGATCGCCCATCTAGGGATTGAAATTGCTCAGGCTACCCCGCCAGAGCTTGATCCAACCCTGGAAGATTTCATTCGCGATCGGGCGACTGCCCCAGTCAAAGAAATTTTAGCCCGCTTTGATAAAGACAAAGCCGTTCGAGACGACGCCTTAGATGCAGTTAAAGCGTCAATCTTAGAAGCGATCGCTGAACTGCCCGCAGATAGCCCCGTTCAAATCGCCGCCACCGAAAACCCAAAAGCCGTTGGCAATACGTTCAAAGATGTGACGAAGGTGCTGATGCGCCGCCAGGTGATTGAAGACAGCATCCGGGTGGATGGGCGCAAACTAGATGAAGTGCGGCCAATTTCCTGTCAGGTTGGGGTATTGCCGCGACGTGTACATGGCAGCGGTTTGTTCAATCGGGGACTGACCCAGGTTTTATCGGCTGTTACCCTCGGCACCCCTGGCGACGCCCAAGATCTAGATGATTTGCACCCCGACGAAAAGAAACGCTACCTGCACCACTACAATTTTCCGCCCTACTCGGTGGGTGAAACTCGCCCAATGCGATCGCCCGGTCGGCGCGAGGTCGGCCATGGTGCCTTAGCTGAGCGGGCCCTGTTGCCGGTTTTGCCGTCTGAGATTGAGTTTCCCTATGTGATTCGAGTCGTTTCGGAAGTACTCTCTTCCAACGGCTCAACTTCAATGGGATCGGTGTCTGGCTCAACCCTTTCATTGATGGATGCTGGCGTACCGCTTGCCAAACCGGTCAGCGGAGCAGCAATGGGGCTGATCAAAGAAGGCGATCAAATCAGAATCCTGACTGATATTCAGGGCATCGAAGACTTCTTAGGCGACATGGACTTCAAAGTCGCTGGCACCGACAGCGGCATTACCGCCCTCCAAATGGACATGAAAATCACCGGCCTACCGATGGAGGTGATTGCCCAAGCCATTCATCAAGCCAAACCGGCCCGAATCCACATTTTGAGCAAAATGCTAGAGGCGATCGCCCAACCGAGAGAGGAAACCTCTCCCTATGCACCGCGGTTGCTGACAATCAAGATTGACCCTGAGCAAATCGGGTTAGTAATTGGCCCAGGCGGTAAAACAATTAAGGGGATTACCGAAGAAACCGGCGCCAAAATCGACATTGCTGACGATGGCACCGTTACCGTTTCAGCCGTGGATGAAGAAAAAGCCAAACAGGCCCGCAGCATTATTCAGGGCATGACCCGCAAGCTAAACGCTGGCGATGTCTACGTTGGCAAAGTGACGCGCGTGATTCCGATCGGCGCTTTCGTCGAGTTTTTGCCGGGTAAAGAAGGGATGATCCATATTTCCCAACTGGCTGATTACCGGGTTGGCAAAGTAGAAGATGAAGTAAATGTTGGCGATGAAGTGATTATCAAAATTCGGGAAATTGACAATCGCGGTCGGATCAACCTCACCCGCTTAGGCATCCATCCTGATGAAGCCGCCGCCGCTCGTTCTGCGGCAGGCGTTGCCTAATCCGCCGGATTGGTTAATGTGATTTCTTAAGACCCAGCATTAGCTGGGTTTTTTGATAGCTGTTTTCGCTAACTTTAGTTTGGACTAATTGTCTCCTACCAAGTATTGACAGGAAGCGATCCCAAAACTCCTCCGCCTCTGAAAGTGGTGGAGTAAGGTTCACTTAGTCAGGAGGGTCAAAAGCTAAGCTGCAACTCGTACCGGTGGCTGTGAATTTTTGGGTTTAGAGACCTGTTTTTTGACTGTTGGGTAGCGAGTCCGAGGGGGTTGAGTTTGCCCTTTGGTTCGACCTGGAGATTTACCGCGAGATTTAGTTATAAAGAACTACCGTTTAACCCGCACAAGCCGCCGCGATCGCCTGTTTTAACTTCTCCACTACCTGAGCCAATTCCACTTCTTGAGAGCTATGGCTGGCTCTATTTACCAACTCCACCTTGCCCTCCGCCAGCGATCGCCCCGTCACAATTCGGTAAGGAATGCCAATCAAATCAGCATCTTTAAACTTAACCCCAGCCCGCTCTGCCCGATCATCTAGCAGGGTCTCAATTCCAGCCGCATTTAGCTCTGCATAAAGCTTGCTAGCCGCCTCAACTTGAGCCGCATCACTCAGATTTGGAATCACCACGATCGCCTGATAGGGAGCGATCGCCACCGGCCAAATAATTCCATCCTTGTCGTAAGACTGCTCCACCGCCGCTTGGGCCAGGCGAGACACCCCCACCCCATAACAGCCCATTACCAACGGCACTTCTTCACCCTGCTCATTTGTATAGGTGGCCCCCATTGCCTGGGAGTACTTATTCCCCAACTGAAAAATATGCCCAATTTCAATTCCTCTAGCAGATTGCAGGGTTTGACTGGGGTCATGAACAGCGCGATCGCCAACTTGGGCGGTTCTGACATCAACGACTAAGGAAGGCAGAGGGTAGAAGGCAGAGGGCAGAAGGGAATCTTGTTGATCTTTTGCTGGTTTAGTCTTAGCTGCTTGATTTTGCCAATTGGCACCAACAACGTGATAGCCAGCTTCATCGGCGCCAGTAACGAAATTGGTCAGGTCAACCGCAGTCTTGTCTACTAGGCGCAGGAACTTGGCAATTACCGCCCCAGTTGCCTGTCGCCCTACAGGCGCAGGTTTAGCAGGCTTGATGTAACTGTTGGCTAAGCCTGGACCAATGTAGCCCAACGGTAAAGGTTGGGCTGCCCACTTCGTCTGCGCTTCAACATCGGGCACTGTTAATGACAACACCGTTTTGCTGCCATATTCTCCAGCTAAATTGGTCAGCGCGTTTTGCAGTTTCACCTCATTCACCGCTTGGTCGCCGCGAATACTAACTAGCACCAGCACCGTTTGCCCTTGATCAAAAACAGCTTGGTAGAGCACGTTCTTAACAATTTGAGTCGGAGAGCAATCCAGAAATTTACACAGCTTTTGGATCGTGTCTGTGTCCGGTGTGGCCCGATTTTCATGGCTGGCAAACCCGGAAGGGACTGGATCAACGGGCAGAGAAACTGCTTTTTCGACATTGGCGGCGTACTTGCCGTCTTCGGTGAACAGGACTTGATCTTCGCCCGCATCTGCCAGCACCATAAACTCCTGCGAGCCAGACCCCCCGATCGCCCCCGAATCAGCATCCACGGCCCGAAACTTTAGCCCACAGCGGCGCAAAATATTGCTGTAGGCCTGGTGCATATCCTGATAAGTTTGCTTCAGGCTAGCCTCGTCCGGGTGAAAAGAGTAGGCGTCCTTCATAATGAATTCCCGCCCGCGCATCAGCCCAAACCGGGGGCGAATTTCATCCCGGAATTTGGTTTGAATTTGGTACAGATTTAAGGGCAATTGCCGGTAAGAGCGAATCAAGTCACGGGCGATCGCTGTGATCACTTCTTCGTGGGTTGGCCCCAAGCCCAATTCTCGCTGCTGGCGATCGCCAAGAGCAAACATAATTCCCTCTGCTTTGGTGTAGGTATCCCAGCGCCCCGACTCTTGCCATAGTTCGGCGGGCTGAAGCTGAGGCAACAGACATTCCTGGGCCCCCGTCGCGTTCATTTCCTCCCGGACAATCCGAGAAACTTTTTGCAGCACCCGCCACATCAGCGGTAAGTAAGCATAGATGCCACTGCCCACCCGCCGGATGTAGCCTGCCCGCAACAGCAGCTTATGGCTAGGAATCTCCGCCTCGGCTGGACTCTCCCGCAGGGTGACAAACAGCATTTGTGACAAGCGCATTGCTTCAACTTCTCCAGTCTTGAATTGAGGACAGCAGTCTGGCAACCATCAGCAGTCCAGAAAACCTTCATCTGCTAGCCTACTATGCCTACAGATGCGTGAACATATCAGGCTGTTCAGGAAAGGTTCTTTGCGTGATTGCTAAACCCAAATCTCTAGCCAGCAGATCAACGCCATCGATGATTTTGGGCCATTCAGACTGAGCAATCTGGAGTCCAGAGAAAAATCTGGCTCGACAGTCTGCCCGATCTTGAAAATGTTGAATCGCAGCAACTAGAGGACGTATCACCTCATAGGCTTGTTCTGCTTTAGCAATCGCCGATGGTGGGATTGGCAATTGTAGCCTCAGAACGGCTAAGTCGATTAAATCTCTAGACTCAACGCTATCGTCTAGGTAGCGATCGGAGTTGGCTAGCAGCTTAGCCGTATAGCAATCATTCAAACTCAAGCAAGCTACAGGCGACCAAGCTGGGTATCTGGGTGGATCTAAGTCAAATCGAGCTTCAGCAATAATTTCAGTTTTGATTGGCAAACCGTCGACATTAACCACCATCCGAATCCCATACTGATCCGCTGTGCTCCTGCCAACTTGAATGCGATTCAGGTCACGAAACAATGCTTTATATCCTCCCTCAAAAATCACCGAGCGGAGGTGCCGATACCCAGACGAAGAGATTGAACAGATAAAGTCAGCATCTTTACTCCAGCGATATTCTCCAAAGTCGAGAGCAATCAGAGTTCCACCACCAAGGTAAGCAAAACTCTCCCCGAGCAAATTGGCATCTAAGCTTTCCAGCACAGTCAGGATCTTATTGTGATGTTCTAATCTAAAGGTCATAGCTCAGCTTGCAGCCAAGAATTGTAGCTTTTGGCCAGTGTTTTCAAGAAAGTGAGTTCTTGACCCTCAAGATTGCCAAGAATCTGACGGTAGCGCCATCCGCGCTCATAGCGACTCAGCATTTGCTCAGGCGTCAACCGGTAAACGTCTGCGGTTTGCCAGCAAATCGTTTCTAGAAAAGGTAGCCTCTCTGGCCTAATGGTCTGGAGGGTTGCTATGGGAATTGTCATGATTGCTCTGGCTGATCTAAACCATACTTTTAACCTAGCTCAGTCCCACGCGAATAACTATCCCGTGGATAAAATCCTCTGGTCTTGATCCCTCGCATCTAAAGCAGCTCTGGAAAGGTCTGTCGCCCCTGCAGAATCCGCAGAATTTCTACTCGGCTGTTTTGCACACGGTAGATAGCAAGATAGGGGGTGCCGCCAATCACAAGTTCATGAGTGCCGAAAATTCGCCCTGGCCGCCCCAAGTTAGGTATTGCAGCCAAGTTGCTGATTGCTTGATCAATCCGAAGGGCAACGCTGTGAGCCGCTTGAGGATCGTAATCAGTCAGGTAGGTGCGAATATGAAGAACATCTTGAACCGCAAGCGATAACCAAACTATGGGCATGGGGCTGCTGTTTCGGCATCTGTTCCCCAACTTGTTAGCCAGCCCGATACTTCTTCATGGTCAATCCATTCAGCATCAGGCAGATCTGCCTGGGTAACGGCTGCTTCAATTTGCTCGATTTGCCAGGATTCTTGCTCAATGTAAGTGGCGATCGCTGCGGCTGCTAACCAGGATTTACTGCGCTGAGTGCTTTTGGACAAAGCCTCTAGCTTAGTCTTAAGATTTGCGTCCAAGCGAACAGTAATAGTTGTGGTCTCAGACATTGAACTAGGGTTTTACGTTCTGTGCCTTTATTGTACACAACGTATACAATAAAGTAAGTCGTGAGCCCAGGTATCAACAAAATCCGAAGGGAAGTAGTTAAAGTCTCTCTTGCGATCATGATAGAGAGAATTGAAGCAAAAGCTGGGGATAATCCACAGGGACGTTAAGAAGGATTAAAATTTTCAGTGAACGGTGATGTTTTCCCGGCTCTTTTAGAACTTCTGCTATGACCGATGTACCTGTCTCTCGGATTCGCAATTTCTCGATTATTGCCCACATTGACCACGGCAAGTCTACCCTAGCGGATCGGCTGTTGCAGTTTACCGGCACCGTCGGCGATCGCGACATGAAAGAGCAGTTCCTCGACAACATGGATCTAGAGCGAGAGCGCGGGATCACAATTAAGCTGCAAGCCGCCCGGATGAACTATACGGCTGCCGATGGTGAGCAGTACGTTTTGAACCTGATTGACACCCCAGGGCACGTTGATTTTTCCTACGAAGTCTCGCGATCGCTGGCCGCCTGCGAAGGGGCGCTGCTGGTGGTGGATGCCTCCCAGGGCGTCGAGGCTCAGACCCTAGCTAATGTCTATTTGGCGCTGGAACACAACTTAGAAATCATCCCAGTTTTGAACAAAATTGACCTGCCGGGAGCAGAACCGGATCGAGTCAAACAGGAAGTGGAAGAGGTGATTGGCTTAGATTGCAGCGGTGCCGTCATGGCCTCGGCCAAAGAAGGAATTGGCATCCCGGAAATTTTAGAATCAATTGTGCATTTAGTCCCGCCACCGCCTGATACAGTCAACAAACCGCTGCGGGCGCTGATTTTTGATAGTTACTATGACCTTTACCGTGGCGTAGTCGTCTATTTCCGGGTGATGGATGGGGCGCTCAAAACCGGCGATCGCGTCCGGCTGATGGCCTCCGGCAAAGAATATCAAATTGACGAGTTGGGCGTGCTCTCCCCCAACCAAATCACCGTTGATCAGCTCCACGCTGGCGAAGTTGGCTACCTAGCTGCCGCGATCAAGGCCGTCGAAGATGCTCGGGTTGGCGACACAATTACTCTAGCCGCCCAGCCAGCCCAGGAAGCTTGGCCAGGCTACGTAGAAGCCAAACCAATGGTGTTCTGCGGCATGTTCCCGATCGATGCCAACCAGTTCCCCGATTTGCGGGAGGCGCTAGAAAAACTGAAGCTGAACGATGCGTCCCTCAACTACGAGCCAGAAACTTCCAGCGCGATGGGGTTCGGCTTCCGCTGCGGCTTTTTGGGACTGCTGCACATGGAAATTGTCCAGGAGCGGCTAGAGCGGGAATACAACCTGAGTTTAATTATTACCGCCCCGTCGGTGGTCTACCGCGTTACCTCGATCAAAGGCGAAGTAGTGATGATCGATAACCCCAGCGAACTGCCCGACCCCCAGCACCGGGAAAAAATCGAAGAACCCTACGTGCGGGTAGACATGATTACGCCCGAAGTCTACGTTGGGACGCTGATGGAGTTGGCTCAAAATCGGCGCGGCGTGTTCAAAGACATGAAATACCTCACCCCCGGCCGGACAACCCTAATCTACGAGCTGCCCTTGGCGGAAATTGTCACCGACTTTTTCGACCAGATGAAGTCGCGATCGCGGGGTTACGCCAGCATGGAGTATCAACTGATTGGCTATCAGGAAAACCCGCTGGTCAAACTCGATATTTTGATCAACGCTGACCCGGTGGATGCCTTGGCGACGATCGTTCACCGCGACAAAGCCTATTATGTCGGGCGAGCGTTGGTCAGTAAACTGCGGGAACTGATTCCTCGCCACCAGTTTAAGATTCCAATTCAAGCGGCGATCGGCAGCAAGGTGGTCGCCAGCGAAAGCATTCCGGCCCTGCGAAAAGACGTGCTAGCCAAGTGCTATGGCGGGGATATTAGCCGCAAGCGCAAGCTGCTAGAAAAACAAAAAGCCGGCAAAAAGCGAATGAAATCGGTTGGCAGCGTCGATGTGCCACAGGAAGCCTTTATGGCCGTGCTGAAATTGAAAGAGGAATAGAGTCTGCGTTTAAATCAAATTTAGCAATGCTTTGAAACTCTTGCTCCACAAAGCTTTCTAAATAGCGATATATCTTGATGATCGCAATCACATTGGCCAGCGATCGCAGGTTAAAGTGAGAGCATTCAAATCGTGCTGCTATGCTCAAACCCTCCTATCGCCTCTCCACTTGGTCAATTCGATTGCCCTGGGCTGACTGGGGCTGGGCACATTGGTTTATTGTTTGTCAGTTTGTTTTGCAACTGCTGCTGTTGTTTTCCCAGTTCGGGGTGCTGCGCGTCTGGATGCGTACGATCAGCTTTTTAATTAGTTTGGGGTTAGTGCTATGGTTGCCCGGCCCAGGCATCAAGCACCCAGCTAAAGGGGCAGCGATCGCGATTGTGGCGATTATGGTGCTGCAACTATTTTTGAATCCTGGACTTAATACCTTTCCCGCTGGTCTAGCTCAATGTGCAATGTATTTGGCAATTTTAGGTCCGCTGTTTTGGGCGAGCCGGCTCAAAATAAATACTGCCGGATTCTATGCTCTGATCTGGCTGCTGTGGGCGTTCCATACCGTTAGCTCATTGTTTGGGATTCTACAGGTTTATAATCCAGGCCGCTTTCAACCCTTCTTGTCAACCGCCATTCAGGAGTCTAAATTTGGCGGCGAAAATTTAAAAATTACACTGGCCAATGGTTTAGAAGTTTACCGACCAATGGGACTGACGGGTGAACCTGGAGGCGCGGCTATCGCCGGGTTCTACGCCTTACTACTGGGGATTGGCATTGCTCTACAAGCTCGTAACCCCCTCCTCCGCCTAGTCGGACTTGGCAGTGCAGCGATCGGGTTATTCTGCATTTATCTATCGCAAATTCGCTCCATCTTAATTTTTGCGATTGTCTGCTTACTGATTCTTGGAATTGTACTGTTGCGCCAAGGCAAGGTGCTGCAAGTCGCAGTCATGGGAACCGCTGTCGGTGTGCTATTTGCCAGCGTATTTAATTGGGCGGTAGCCGTGGGTGGGAATCAAACGATGGAGCGGGTGATGACCCTTTTTGCCGATACGCCACAAGCGGTTTATCAGCAAAACCGGGGCGGTTTCTTGACCTATACCTTTCAGACCTTACTCCTGGATTATCCAATGGGAGCTGGGCTGGGGCGATGGGGACCAATTTCGGGTTACTTTGGCATCAATAACAATCCAGAAACGCGACCGATTTGGGTAGAGATTCAACTCACGGGCTGGCTGATCGATGGCGGCATTTTGCTGATTATTGCCTATGCCGTGGCACTATACTTTACTTGCCAAGTTGCCTGGCGGCTAGCCAACAATCAGCAGTTAGGCGAGTTAGCGTTTTGGGCTGGCTTGATTTTTGCTTACGACATTGGGGCGATCGTGATTACTTTTAACTATCCGCTGTTTATTAGCCAAGGCGGCATGGAGTTTTGGCTCTTGAATAGCTGTTTGTTTGTGGCTGGGTATAAGAGTTGGCTTCAGTTAAGCCCCTTCCCCGTTCAGAAGCAACTTAGGCAGCGATCGTGATGCCCTACTTGCTAGTGACGGGCGATTTTGTCAAAACAGGTGGCATGGACAGGGCCAACTTTGCCTTGGCTGAGTATTTAGCGGCTAGCGGTCAAGAATTAAATCTGGTTGCTTACCGAGTCGCTCCAGAGCTATTGGCTTATCCGAATGTCGCGTTTCATCAGGTGCCTAAACCAGCAAATTCTCACTTGTTGGGTGGGTTCTGGCTAGATTGGGCAGGACGCAGGCAAGCAGAGCGTTTAGCGAAGTCTGGGGGAAGGGTGCTGGTGAATGGCGGCAATTGCCAATGGGGAGATGTGAACTGGGTACATTACACCCATGCCGCCTACCAACCCGTTGATCAAGCCGGCTTCCTGCAACAGATTAAAGGTGGGGTCGCCCATCGACTGTTTCTGGGTGCAGAACAAGCAGCGCTCCAGTCGGCGCGAGTTGTCATTGTTAACTCAACCCGGACAAAGCAAGATCTAATTGAGCATTTAGAGATTCCTGCCCACCGTCTGCATCGGGTATACAACGGCATTGACCCCCAAACTTTTTTCCCAGCTACTCCGTCAGAGCAAAAACAGTTACGCCCGCAGCTTGGCTGGTCGGTCGATCGCAAAATTGCTGTGTTTATTGGCGCTTTGGGCGATCGCCGGAAAGGATTTGACACCCTATTTGCAGCCTGGCAGCAACTCTGTGCTGATTCAAACTGGGATGTCGATCTAATTACAATCGGGGTAGGGGCAGAGTTACCGCTCTGGCAGCAGCGGGCTGCTGAAGCAGGCATCGGCGATCGGATTCAGTTTTTGGGATTCCGTGCCGATGTGCCAAATTTACTCAGAGCAGCCGATTGCCTGGTTGCCCCAACTCGCTACGAAGCTTACGGGCTAGGCGTTCACGAAGCGCTCTGCTGCGGTTTGCCGGCGATCGTCAGTGCCAATGCTGGTGTGGCAGAACGGTATCCGGCCGATTTGAGTGACTTACTGCTCAGCAATCCTGATTGTGTGGAAGAACTGATGGCTCGCCTGCACGGCTGGCGCACTGCCCAAGATTCCTACCGCCAGCGGACAGAGGCGCTCGCTACAGACCTCCGTCGCTACACTTGGACAGACATGGCAGCAAAAATTGTTGAAATTATCCAATTAGAGCACTCCGCCCCTGAGCGCGATCGCAAGCGTATACTGGGAGGGTAAAACGTAAACGTCAGAAGGCTTGGGGCATGGCATCGATCCGAGAGTTGCATCAACAACTGGTCAGCAAAACGCGATCGGCAACTGAAATTACGCAAGCTGCCCTGGCCACGATTCAGCAATTAGAACCCAAGCTGCACAGTTTCTTATTGGTGACTGCCGACTATGCCTTGGCTCAGGCGTCGCGAGTGGATGCCCAAATTGCGGCGGGCGAAGAAATCGGTTGGCTGGCCGGGATTCCGATTGGGATTAAAGATAATTTTTGCACCCAAGGGATTGCTACCACCTGCGGCTCCAAAATTTTGTCAGGATTTATCCCGCCCTACGAATCAACCGTGACCCGCAAACTGAATCTGGGCGGCGCAGTCATGGTCGGCAAGACTAACTTAGATGAGTTTGCGATGGGCAGTTCGACTGAAAACTCTGCCTATCAAGTCACCGCCAATCCCTGGGATTTAACCAGAGTGCCCGGCGGCTCCTCTGGCGGCTCCGCCGCGGCTGTTTCCGCTGGTGAGTGCGTGGTGGCCTTGGGGTCAGACACCGGCGGGTCAATTCGGCAACCGGCGGCTTTTTGTGGTGTGGTTGGTCTGAAGCCAACCTACGGATTGGTGTCTCGCTATGGGCTGGTCGCCTTTGCCTCTTCTCTCGATCAAATTGGCCCGTTTGCGACCAGCGTTGAGGATGCAGCGATTTTGCTGGGGGCGATCGCGGGTCACGACCCGCAGGATGCCACTAGCCTCAACGTGCCAATTTCAGACTATACGCAGTCGCTGATTCCTGACTTGAAGGGTAAAAAAATTGGCGTTATCCAAGAAACCTTTGGCGAAGGCTTAGACCCGATCGTGGCCGAAGCCGTTCAGCAAGCAATTCAACAACTCAAAGACTTGGGGGCAGAAATCCGGGAAATCTCCTGTCCGCGCTTTCGCTATGGATTGCCCACCTACTACATCATTGCCCCTTCAGAAGCTTCCGCTAACTTGGCCCGTTACGATGGCGTTAAGTATGGCCTGCGAGCCAAAGATGCCGATAATTTGCTGTCGATGTACGCCAAAACGCGGGCAGAAGGGTTTGGCACCGAAGTCAAACGCCGGATCATGATTGGCACCTACGCCCTCTCGTCCGGATACTATGACGCTTATTACCTAAAAGCCCAAAAAGTCCGCACCTTAATCAAGCAAGACTTTGAAGCCGCCTTTGAGCAAGTGGATGTTTTAGTTTCTCCGACTTGCCCCACCACAGCTTTTAAGGCCGGTGAGAAAACCGCTGACCCGTTGAGTATGTATCTGTCTGACCTAATGACGATTCCAGTTAACTTAGCCGGTTTACCTGGACTTAGCCTGCCCTGCGGCTTTGATCCTGAAGGCTTACCGATTGGCTTACAAATGATCGGCAATGTGCTGCGAGAAGACCAGTTATTCCAAGCCGCCTATGCTTACGAGCAAGCAACGGAGTGGCACAAGCGAACACCTAAACTCTAGTTAGACCTCATGGTAGTACAAGTGTGGTAGTACAAATGCAATCGCTAGAACTCAAGATTCCACCGCCAGTCATTGCCGCTCTAGTCGCCATCGCCATGTGGGGAATCTCGTTGATGACCCCATTGCTTGAAATGTTCACTCCATATTGTGTGTTCGTAGCAATTGCCATCGCTTTGATAGGCATCGCATTCAATATCTCTGGCATCATATCTTTCCGCCAAGCTCGAACAACTGTCAACCCAATGAAGCCAGAATCGGCAAGTTCTCTGGTTAGCTCAGGCATCTACAGAGTCACTCGCAATCCAATGTACGTGGGGTTTCTATTTGTGCTGATTGCATGGGCAGCGTTCTTATCATCACCGTGGGCGTTGCTTGGTCCGTTAGCCTTCTTTCTTTACATTAGTCGCTTCCAAATTGCTCCTGAAGAGAGGGTACTTTCAAGACTCTTCGGCACCGACTATTCTGCCTACAAGGCAAAGGTTCGTCAGTGGCTCTAAAGCATAACTCTTCTATCGAGGGGACAGATGTTATCCCGCTGCGCAATACTCACTTACAGGTCATAACAAAAACTAAAAAGTATGGAAACAAAAACTCATTGGCAAGAAGTTTACAAGACAAAAGATTCTACTGAAGTAAGCTGGTTTCAGGAAAATCCTGAATTGTCATTGCAGTTTATCGAGCGCACTGGCGTGGACAATTCGGGTCAAGTTATTGACGTTGGTGGTGGTGCCTCAACTCTGGTAGACAATTTACTGGATAGAGGTTATCAGAACATCACAGTTTTGGATATTTCAGGAGCCGCACTTCAGGTAGCGCAAGCACGGCTTGGCTCGAAGGCAAAAGCAGTCACTTGGCTAGAAGCCGACATTACTCAAGTTCAACTGCCTTACCAATTTTATGATGTGTGGCACGATCGCGCCGTTTTTCACTTTCTCACTCGCGGGGCAGACCGTCAAAAATATGTGGAAGCCGTCAGGCACTCGGTCAAAGCTGGTGGCCATGTTATTGTTGCCACCTTTGGTGTTGATGGTCCATCTCGTTGTAGCAGTCTAGAAGTCGTCCGTTACAATCCTGATAGTTTGCATGATGAGTTTGGCGATAACTTTGATTTAGTGCATAGCACAAGTGAATCCCACGAAACGCCATTCGGGACAGAGCAAAAATTCATCTATTGTTATTGCCGCAAAGCTTAAAAATGCATCAACTCTAAGATTTCTTAGCTTTCATAGCGCTCGTAGGCATCAATAATTTTCTCGACCAAGGGATGCCGCACGACATCTCCCTTCGAGAGGTAGCAAAAGGCAATTCCTTCTACCTGCTGCAAGATTTTTTGGGCTACGGCCAGCCCTGATGTTTGATGGGTGGGTAAATCGGTTTGGGTGACATCGCCAGTGACGACTAGGCGAGAATTGAAGCCCAGACGAGTCAGCACCATTTTCATTTGGGCCGGAGTGGTGTTTTGAGCTTCATCCAAAATCACGAAGGCATTATTGAGGGTGCGACCTCGCATATAGGCCAGCGGAGCGACTTCAATTACTCCTCGCTCAATCAAGTCGGGAATTCGTTCGGGGTCGATTAACTCGTAGAGGGCATCGTAGAGGGGACGCAGGTAAGGATCAATTTTTTGCTGGAGGTCGCCGGGTAAAAATCCGAGCTTTTCGCCGGCTTCGACAGCCGGGCGAGTCAGAATCAGTCGCTCAAATTGATTCGACAACAGAGCTTGCACCGCCAAAACTGCGGCCAGAAAAGTCTTGCCGGTTCCCGCCGGGCCAATGCCAAACGTGAGGGTGTGGGTACGAATTGACTGGATATATTGTCGCTGCTTAAAGGTTTTAGCTCGAATCAACTCGCCCCGCCGGGTGCGGGCCAGCACATCCTGTTGTAGATCCTTGAGTTCGCCTTGCTGTTGAGCGTCAAGTGCTTGGCGCACCGTCAAAATATCTACCCCGGAGATGGCCCGCCCTTCTCGCCAGAGCGGTTCTAGCGATCGCACCAGTTGCTCGCATAAACTCACCTGCTTGCCAGTCCCAGAGAGCAGTAGCTCTTGTCCGCGCAGGACAACCTTGGCCCCAGTTTGCTTGGCTAAAATGCTCAGGTTAGTTTGCTGGTCTCCTGCCAGGGCGATCGCGCTGGCGATCGTCGGCAAGTCAATGGTGAGAGATTCGGCCATTTAGAAAACCATGCAGGCCCGATCCGGTTCGTTAAAACTTCAAGTCGTCCTCAAGAAATGAGAATTTTGGGTAGCGTCAGCGAAGCCAACACTCCTCAAAATTTTCACTTAAATATCACTACCAAACTTCACTCAGATTCCTGGTTGACTTTCTTGATCACGGGGGGCTGATAGGTCGAAGAGCGTTTAGGTGCTTCTCGTTTGCTAGATTCTGCCTTTTCATCCCGCTCACCGTAGATTTCTAGATGAATCGAATGCCCAACCACTTGGGCGGCGGTTTCCAGCACCGTCCGAATCGATTGAATTGTGCGCCCGCCTCGCCCAAACACTCGCCCCTTATCAGAGTCGGCAAAGGCTAGACGTACCCATACTCTGGCTTTTGCAGGGCGGGTTTCGCAGTCAATTTTGAGACTATCTGGCTTTTCTAGAAAAGGCTCGACGAGAAACCGAACCAACCGCTCATAGTCAGGTGGCAGGGCAGTTTGAGGGGTTTGGTCGGAAAATTCAGGCACGAACCTGTTCAAGAATATTGGCTTTTTCTAGAATGCGACGAACGGTATCAGTCGGCTGAGCACCTGTTTTTAAGCGAGCGACGATCGACTCGGTATTGAGCTTGATTTCATCCGTCATCGGGTTATAGAAGCCTAGCTCTTCTAGCGGACGACCATCACGGCGATCGCGGCTATTCATCGCTACAATTCGGTAGCTGGGAGATCTTTTCTTGCCGTATCGCTTCAGTCTTAATTTGATCATGGTGTCAGAAAATCTGCGGTTTAGGGTCTAAATGCTTAGAACATATAAGTGTAAAAACACTCAAGATTCGGATACTTATCCTAACATATTCGCAAGTTCACTCAAGCCGGCCGCAAGCCTAGAAACCGCTTAGAGCGTCCCAAATCCTTTTTTCTTTTTCGGTTTTTTGGCTTTTTTGCCTCCTTGGCCTGGGTAGCCTCGCCAGCCCGGCCCAGCCGCTTGATTGTCGCCGCCAAAGGGATTGCCCATGCCCGGCATTCCGGGCGGCATGTTGCCCTGTCCCATCTGCTGCATCAGCGATCGCATCTTCTGAAACTCGCTGACCAGCTTGCTGACATCTTCAAGCTTGTGCCCAGAGCCACCGGCAACTCGCTTGCGCCGACTGGGAGAACTCGACAGCAATTCTGGGTTGCATCGTTCTTCTAGGGTCATCGAACCAATCATCGCTTCGGCTCGCTTCAACTGCTGCTCACCGTGCTGCAACTGCTCGGAGGAAATTTTATTCATGCCCGGAATCAGCTTCATCACGCCGCCCAGGGAACCCATGGTCTTCAACAAGCGAGTTTGCTTGAGAAAATCAGTGAAGTCAAATTTGGCTTCCATGATTTTCTGGGTCAGCTTCTCTACATCAGCCAAGTTGACTTCTTCTTGGGCTTTTTCGACCAGGGTCAACACATCCCCCATGCCCAAAATCCGCGAAGCCATGCGATCGGGGTAAAAGGGTTGCAGGGCTTCCACTTTTTCGCCGACGCCAATAAACTTGATTGGCTGCCCCGAAATTCGCCGCACCGATAAGGCGGCTCCCCCACGGGTGTCACCGTCCATCTTGGTTAAGATAGCTCCGGTAATCCCAATCTCTTCCTGGAAGGTGCGGGTGAGGTTGGCGGCCTCTTGCCCGGTCATGGCATCCACGACCAGCAGGGTTTCATCGGGCTGGATCGCCGCTTTAATTTGAGCTAGTTCCGCCATCATGTCGGCATCAATTTGCAGCCGACCGGCGGTGTCAACAATCACCGTATCAACGCCTTGGGCTTTGCCGTACTCAACGCCTTGGCGGGCAATCTCAACTGGGCTGATATCAGTGCCTAGCTCGAAGACAGGCACGTCAATTTGCTTGCCCAAGGTGAGCAGTTGGGCGATCGCCGCTGGGCGGTAAATATCAGTGGCAACCAGCAGCGTCGAGCGATTGATTTTACGTAAATGAAGGGCTAATTTAGCTGTGGCAGTGGTTTTGCCTGTTCCCTGCAATCCTGCCATCAAAATCACAGTGGGAGCAGCTTCTGCCAGGGGAGCATTGGTTTCTCCCATGACTTCGACCAGCTGATCGTAGACAACCTTAATAAACTGCTGGTCTGGCCGCACGCCGGCCACCACCTCTGCCCCTTGGGCCTTCAGACGGACTTCTTCGACAAAGTCCTTGACCACCTGCAAATTGACATCGGCTTCTAAAAGCGCCCGCCGAACTTCCCGCAGGGCTTCCTGAATGTTCGTCTCTGAAATTTTGTCTTGCCCTCGCAGCTTCTTCCAAGCTGATTCCAGGCGGTCTGAAAGTGCGTCAAACATAAGCTTTACCTTGGCCAGATAATCATTTTGACACACTCAGGGCGGACGCTGTTGGGTCGTGTGCTTTAAACCCCGTCAAACCCGAATCAGCAAACCTAAGGGGAGTGGGATTTAAGTGATGATTTAGGACGACCACCTACGGATTGAGGCTGGCAATCAATTGCTTTAATTGGTTAACGGTTTGCTGACCCGTCCCATTTTGCTCAGAACTGAGCGACTGGCGCAAGCTGTTCAGATTATCTTGCAGCGGTTGCAGCGTCTCCCGGTAGGTGTTCACCCGCCCCCAAATTTCTGCGATCGCGATCCGCCGCGCTTGCAGGCTGCTAGCCGACTGGTCTAGCTCTTGCTGCTTGGCTTGCTGCTCTGCGGTCTGACGGCTAACAGATTCCTGCAATTGCCCCAGCCCAGAGCGGATTTGATTGATTTCAGCTTCTAGCTGTTGGAGTTCTGCCTCTAGCTGCTGGTGCTGGGTTGCGAGTTGCTGCACCACAGGCTCTAGGTCTATTTCAGATTGGGCATTAGGGTCTTGACGGCGCTGGAGAATACTTTCGTGCAGTTTCAGCAGGTTTTGCCGCTCTTGGAGACGCTGGCGCTGTCCCTGTAGAGCTTCATCCAAAAGCTGGTAGCTTTGTTTTTCTGCCCCTAAGTCAGCTTCCAGCGTAAAGCGCTCATATTCGCTTGCCCGTTGAATTTTTCTTTGAAATTCTTCCAGGGTTTGCTGCTGCAATTTCAATTCTTCTTCTTGATCATTCACGAAGCTAGACATTTTCGCTAAGTCACGGCGGAGCGACTCGACAACTCCCGTCAGTTCATTCAGGGGCATCTGCATCAAGGCTTTATAGTCCACTTCACTATTGCTGTTGGCAGCGCCCCCTTCCGCAATCAGCCTTAACTGGTTTTGCAGAGCCAAATTTGCTTGCATCCGCTGATTCAAATCTTCTTGGCTGGTCGTTTTCAAGCCAAGGGTCTGTTCTTGAACTTTTAAATCAATTCGAGCTTGTTCCAAAGCCGCTTGATTTTGATGCCAACTTTGCCAGCCTGCCTGCAACTGATTGGCTTGAGTCTCAATTTCAGCCTGCTGCTGCTGAGCAGAAGACTGCTGCTGCTCAAGGGTTTGCCAATGTTGATCCAGCAGAGATTGCTGCTGGTTGAGCACAGGCGCAGAATTTTGTGCTTGTTCAATCCCCGCGCTCAAACGATGCAGCAGTTGTTCGATCTGCTGCACTTGCTCTGGATCCAGACCGCCGACGCCAGCAGCCTGCAATTCCTCTAGCCGCTGGCGATTCCGCTCAATCGCTTGGCGATCGGTTTCAACTTGCTGCCGTAACTGTTCCAAGTCTTGCCGCTTTTGCTCATAGTCTTGCACATCGACTTCGAGCTGCTGGATTTCCTCTTGGCGAGTTTCCATTTCCAACTCGCGCCGAGTTAGCTCCTGACTTTGGTAAATCAGAGACTGCTTCCAGCCTTCAATTTCTTCTTCTTGGGTGCGAAACTTCTCTTTCATGCGCGAGAAATTTTGCAAAATCACCACCAATGGCTTCGTCGCATCTTGCACGGTTTGGACTTGCCGATTAGCACTCACCTCGACCAGCACCAAGTTGCCATGGTTATAATCGCTGGCTGCATCGGTAGCAATCATATCGTCTCCAGGCACCGCATTCCAGCTTTGCTCAGCTTGCTGGCGAGCCAGTAACTTTAGCTCAACCTTGTTGCCCATAAAACCAGCTTTTTTGTGCACTTCGGCTAAATACAGCACGCCGATGATCCTCTTTACATGTACCTAATTTAAAGTCAAACACCAACAGGGGCAATCCAGCGTCGCTGCCCACAGACTTAGCGGCTTTCCCACTCTAGTGTAAAGAGAGAAACGCTGCTTGCACAATAGACAATTGCCCAAAACAGTAGCGTTGCGGATTGAGGGGATGTTTTTAAACCTGAGAGCAGAGCTGTCAGACTTAAAACTATCCCTTTACTATGCAGTCTAGACAGTACCAAAACCCTAACCGATTGAGTTAGCGTTGATTGAACCCGTTTGAGTTTGATTCGACCTAGGATTAGGATGCCCGGATAAGTTATCCAACTGATCAGCCCGTCTTCAGATGCTAAGCAATCAACCTTTCTTTCTGAGCGCAGATTCCAGTTGTGCTTGCCTGCTGTTGCATGGACTGGGGGGTGGGGCTTATGAAATGCAGCTTTTAGGTGAGGCAGTGCACCAGCAAGGAATAACTGTCCAGTGCATTCTTTATCCTGGGCACGATACTCCCGCCAAAACGATGCCTCATTCTACCTGGCAACAATGGTACGCCCATATTGTTGAAACTTATCAAAGCCTGACTCAAAAGTATTCACAGGTCGCTGTGGTTGGCTTTTCGACTGGTGCAACTCTAGCCCTCCATCTGGCGGCGGGGCATCCGCTGCATAAGCTAGTGCTGCTTAGTCCCTACTTACTGATCCGGCGGTGCTGGTACTACCTGTTGCCGCCAGAAGCTTACTTATTCTCGATCGGCAGATGGATTGACAGCATCCCGCGGCGACAACTGCCGATTCGAGATCCGGCAATCCAAGTTGCTGCTCTTCAAGCCAGCTTCTTTCAGACCTTCAACCTGGCCGCAGTTCGGAGTGCGACTGAATTAATTGAGCAGGTCAAGCGGGAAGTCCCTGGTATCCAAGTGCCGACTCTGATTATCCAATCTGATCAAGATTCAGTCGTTGACCCCTCTGGCGCAGCCTGGCTATACCAACATTTAGGGTCAGCCAGCAAGCAAATCCACTGGTTAACACAGTCGGATCATGTTATTCCGCTTGATGTCGAGCGAACCCAAGTTTTTGCTGAAGTTGCCCGCTTTTTAAGCTAAGCCGAATGTTTGCCCGCTAACCCTTGAGTCCGCTGCCGGCTTCCGAAGGAATGATGTAGCGCTGCATCATCAAGAAGAAAATTAAAACTGGCGCTATGGAAATGACAGAGCCAGCAGCAATCAAGCGCCAGTCAAGGGAAAACGTGCCAGCTAGGGTCGCCACTCCCAAAGGCAATGTGTAGTAGTCTGGCTGGTCTAGGATAATTAGCGGCCAGAGAAAGTCGCTCCAAGAGCCAATAAACACAAAGATCGAGAGCGTAACTAGGGCAGGGCGCACGGCAGGCAGCATCACAAACCACCAGATGCCTAGTTCTGAGCAGCCGTCAATCCGGGCCGCTTCTTCCAATTCTTTGGGCACGCCCTGGAAAGCCTGTCGCAGTAAAAAAATCCCGAAGGCGGAGGCGATCGCCGGAAAAATAACTCCCAAGTAGCTGTTTTTCAAGCTCAACTGCACAGCCAAAATATAGAGGGGAATCATCACAATCTGAAATGGAATCATGATTGTAGAGACGACTGCGGTGAACAGCCAATCTCGACCCCAAAACTGTAAACGAGCTAAAGGGTAAGCCGCTAAGGCGCAGAAAGTCAGATTAAAGATAACGGTCAACAGGGCTACCAGCAAACTATTGAGCAGGTACCTTCCGAACGGGTTGGTTTGCCAGACGGTAATGAAGTTGCCCAGCGTCGGCTGACTGGGCCAGAGCTGAGGTGGAAATTGAAAGATATTTTCGGTTGGGGATTTGAATGCTGTACTCACTAACCACAACAGTGGCATAAGCATGACAATTGCAATTCCCCCCAACAGCAAATAAGTTCCAACTCGGAAAAGCCATCGATTTAAATCGGCTGATTGCTGTGGCATGGCATTTAAAAAATTACTTGCCCTGGCCTTTACGTGATTTTGATGTCCAAAGCGTTGTGAACATCATCAGCATCCCCCCAATTAAAATTGTGATCGCTAATCCACCCGCAACTACACTTGCCCAGTCTGTTCCTTCCATAAAGTGGGCGTAACTCCCTAAAAATTGCCATTTCTATATAATGCCAGCCCGACCACCATCATAAGGCTGAGAGTCCTGCCGGGAGCATTCTAAGCCTCAGCAACTTCGGTCGTCACCTGCTTCAAATGAATGTGCTTGCGACCCAAAGAAATTTCAAATTCATCTCCTGGGGCTAGATCCATTTGCTTTGTGTAGGCTGAACCAATCAGCAAGTTGCCGTTTGACTGCACACTGATTCGATAGCTAGCGCTGCGCCCACCCCGCCCATTGCCATTCTTGCCTTTGCCGTCTAGCTGAATGCCTTCAGCATCGACCAGCGCGTTCAAGAACTTCATCATACTAACTCGCTCTGTCCCGTTTTTAGTGACGGTAAAGTAGCCACAGGCTTTTGCCTTTTCTTCCTTGGTCAGGTTTTCAAGCTCCTTAACTTTCTTCAGCAGTGGATCTCCTGTCAATGGTTCACCCTTGCGTTTTTTCATCGTTCGATATGCCCTATCTTGAAGTTACGTGATTGTCCTTAGATTACTCTTTGGATATTGTTTAGTTTAGATATTGTTTAGCTAGAAGCAGTCATTGAGGTCAAAAACCACCGGCAATTAAAAAACCTACTAAACAAAATCATTATACTGACATATTTAGATTTTGGCATGATTTATTTGTCATTGACAGGACTTTCTAAAAAATACCAACTTTAGGTCAAAAATGAATCAGAAAAAACGGTTGTTTTAATCTCAGCCTATGCTTAGTCTACTCAATATTCAAGCTGATATTTAATCTGAGTAGAAATGACTGATCGATGACTCAACTTATACTGTTTGTTAGATGGGCTGACGGGCTGAAGCAGTTTATCTTTAAAGGAACCAGCTCATCTACTAAATGTATGAATAGACAGCAAGAAATCCAAGCTCAAGTTCAAGCATTACTCGCTAACGCACCGCAGGATCAACAAACCCTGAACGGAGTGCAGGCGATTGTCCCAGCCCTCCAGCAGATGGCTCAGCGGTTAAAGTGTCCTACATACTACATCCTGCAAAGCTTGGATCAGCGCTGGCAAATTACAACCCTTAAGCATCGGCAACAGCCTAAACGGGAAAAAGCAGTCATCTACGCCTACGCCGATCGCCAAGCTGCGGTCAGCGCAGGTCAATCTCAACTTGATCATCAGCTTTTGGTTGTGCCTCAACCCTTAATCCAACTCCTATTTCAGATGCTATCCCTAGAGGGAATAGACAGCTTAATCTTCCTAGAAGATAGCAGTGATCCAAACGTCGGCCAGGAAATAACTCGACCAGAGATTCAGCAAGCCGTCCAAACGCAACTGCAAAAGTTGGTTCAGTCAATTCCCCCTGATCTGGCCTAGCAGTATTCTTACTTTTAGGATTTTCATCTTGAGGATATAGCAATCCCGAATCAGTCATGAGTAGTGAATTCCATTCCTAAGCCGCCCTCAACTGATTTGAGACTGCTATTTAGGGTTGCTATATCCTTAACACAAAAACTAACTTTCAGAGATTTTTTAGAACAGTTTTGAATTTGATTAAGTTGTTTATGTTACATCCGTGTGGTCATTTTGGTTTGTTAAGTTTAAGCAATCAAAAAGCAGTCAAAAAAGCCTGTTGGTCAAAGATTATTTCTGGCAAAGGGGAGTGTTGAAACTTAGATCAACGTTGGCTCGTTTTTTGTCAGCAGTCCACGGCACTACTTTTGGCAACAGGTAAAATTAGCATTGCATCGCCAAAGGAATAAAACCGATACTGAGCGGCGATCGCCGTTTGGTACAAATTTAGCAATCGTTCTCGCCCAATTAGGGCGCTGACGAGCATCAGCAGACTGGAGCGGGGGAGGTGAAAATTAGTAATCATCCCTTCTACCACCTGCCAACGATAGCCCGGAAAAATAAACAGATTGGTCTTGCCTCGAAAAGGCTGAAGTTTACCCGACTGAGCGGCGGTTTCTAAGGCCCGTACCACGGTTGTGCCAACAGCAATAATCCGTCCACCCTGGGCTTGAGTTTGCTGAATCTGGGCAACTGTGCCCGGTGAAACTTCCAACCATTCCTGATGCATGATGTGGTCTTGAATGTTCTCTGCCTCAACTGGACGAAAGGTGCCAACTCCGACATGCAGCGTTGAAAAACAGTGTTGAATTCCCTGCTGAGTTAATCGGGTGAGTAACTCTGGGGTGAAGTGTAAGCCAGCCGTCGGAGCTGCCACAGCGCCAGGGCGATCGCCATAGATGGTTTGGTATTGTTCTGGCTGAGAGGAAGCGCCTGTGATGTAGGGCGGTAGCGGCAACTGCCCAATTTGATCTAAATAGTTAAGCAGGCGATCGCCAACGGGCAGGTCAAAGACTAAAATTCGTCCCCGTGTCGCTAAATCAGTTTCTAAAACTGTTGCTTTGATTTGAACCGATTCAACCTGGCCAAACTCAATTTGACTGCCTGGCTTCAGCCGACGACCCGGTTTGACTAGGGCTAGCCAGCGATGGTCAGCTTGCTCCTCTAGCAGCAACACCTCTACGGGCAGCGAACCCTGTTGGCTCACCTTCCGCCCCAGCAGCCGGGCAGGAATCACCCGCGTATTATTCATCACCAGCAAGTCGCCAGGACGCAGCAACTCTGGCAATTCTCGAAAAATCTGGTGGCGATGGCTGTCTGCCTCAACCACGAGCAGACGTGAACTGTCCCTTGGCACGGCTGGAGATTGGGCAATCTGACTGGCTGGCAAATCGTAGTCGTAGCTGGACAATCGCTGCTCTGGATCAAGGCTTGGGTCATTGCCTGACAGAGCTTCTGGGTGAACAAGTTGATCCATAGCAACGCGATCGCTAATGTAAAGTCAGAAATATGAATCAAGTCAAGACTTAGATCAAATCCAGAACCTTTCCCCCAAAACATTCTGAATAATTTAGATCTAAAGCTTAAGTCCGCTTGATCAAGAATATTAGATTTGAGCAACAGTCTACATCTAATATTGATGAAGATTTGATCAAGCATTCAGAGCCCTAACAGAATGCTACAATTGCTGGCCTTGAGTGAGTTGGCAGCATCATTCGGCGATCGCGAGCGAGGGCAATGTGAAGTGCATGGTGGTGGGCAGTGGGGGTCGAGAACACGCCCTAGCTTGGAAGCTATTACAGTCTGACACTGTGACACGGGTGATCTGTGTGCCTGGTAATGGCGGGACGGCTAGCCTGCCTGGCTGCGAGAATTTGCCGATGTCCGGGGAAGATTTTGCCGGCATTCGTCGCTACGCCCTTGTGAATGGGATTGCTTTAGTGATCATTGGCCCAGAAGTGCCGTTGGCAATGGGGTTGACTGATTACCTGCAAGCGGAAAAGATTCCGGTGTTCGGCCCGACTCAAGCCGGGGCCCAAATTGAGTCAAGTAAGTCTTGGGCCAAGGCGCTGATCCAATCGGCCGGGATTCCGACCGCTCAGGCAGCCAGCTTTACTGACCTAGAGTCAGCCCAAGCTTACGTCCAGCAGCAGGGTGCACCGATTGTGATCAAGGCTGACGGTCTAGCCGCTGGTAAAGGGGTAACGGTAGCAATGACCGTTGATCAGGCACTGGCAGCGATCGCGGCTGCTTTTCAAGGGCAGTTTGGCGAAGCCGGACAGCGGGTGCTGATTGAAGAATATCTAGAGGGGCAAGAAATTTCCGTCCTAGCCTTAACGGACGGCAAAACAATTCGCCCCTTGCTGCCAGCCCAAGACCACAAGCGGATTGGCGAAGCGGATACTGGCCCCAACACTGGTGGGATGGGGGCCTACGCGCCTGTTCCTTTGGCGACTCCGGCTCTGATGCAGCGAATTCAGCAGGAGATTTTGGAGCCAACCTTGCAGGCACTGCAAACGGCTGGGATTGATTACCGCGGTGTGCTGTACGCAGGCTTAATTGTTACCCCAACTGGCGACCCAAAGGTGATTGAATTCAACTGCCGATTTGGCGACCCGGAAACTCAGGTGGTTTTGCCGCTGCTGGAAACGCCCCTGATCACATTGCTCTTGGCCTGTGTGGAACAGCGGTTAAAGCAGCAACCCGCGATCGCTTGGAAGCAGCAGGTAGCGGCCTGTGTGGTGATGTCTGCCGCTGGCTACCCTGGTGATTACAGCAAGGGAGCCGAAATTTTTGGGATTGACCTAGCCGAAGCAAAGGGAGCAATGGTTTTCCATGCCGGGACTCGCCTGAAGCAGTATCACTTGATTACCGATGGCGGACGAGTGTTAGCGGTGACGGCTAGCGGGGCAGATTTTGCCCAAGCTTTAGACCAAGTCTATGTAGCAATCAAGTCAATTGATTTTGCTGGCTGCTACTATCGGCGCGATATTGGACACCGAGTGCGATCGAATTAGGGTAAATGAGAACTGAGCATATGAGTATAAAAGTAAGGTAGCGTCAGTTGTTAGATTTCACTCTCTTGCAGGGCACTGTAAATATATTCTTAAATCAATTAAGGACTTAATCATGCGAGAGCAATTTCCAGCTCGACTTAACTCCCTGATTTCTGAAAAGCAGTCTGGTGGCTGGGTTTGGGGGCGCTTGCAGCTAGAATTTGGCGAATTGCAGCCCGATGAACTCAACGCAATTGCAACAGCTTTGGGTTACAAGTACGGCTATAACTCGTTAGCAAAGAGAATGTGGGAAGATGACTGGAAAGCCACAAAATCTTCCTGGGAGTCTATTCAACGTGAAAAGGCCTTAAAAAAAGTTGAAAACGAGCGCCTTAATGCTCTTATACTCGCTAAGCAGTCTGTACAACATAACAACCAACCAAAGCAATCCTTAACCGAAGTCGAGCGGGTCTTAATCTCGATTATCTTTAGAATGCCGCCAGAGCAGCAACTTCAGCTTCTAGATGCTTTTCTTGATCGCCATAGAGTGTAGAAGCAAGATCGTAGGCTGTCCAACTAATCAGCGATCTCTACGAAGTCTTAGCTACAACACCTTGCTCAAATAGCGATGGACAAACTGGACGCAAATTGAGCCTTCGCCCACGCCGGAAGCGACTCGCTTGACGGAATTGTGGCGGACATCACCGACCGCGAAAATACCAGGCACGTTGGTTTCGAGCAGATAGGGGTCGCGCTCTAAGTTCCAGCCCGGCGATCGCTTGCCATCCTGCGGGCGGTCTGCTCCGGTCAAAATAAACCCTTTCTCGTCTCGTTCAATCATCTTGTCTAGCCAATCAGTTTGTGGCTCTGCCCCAATAAAGATGAACAGCGAGGTGGCGTCCACAGTTGCAGTTTCTCCGGTGGCTTGATTCTGGATCACCAAGGCTGATAGGCTGGTGTCTCCTTTTACCTCAACTACGCTGGAGTGCACCTGAACCGTAATATTTGGAGTCGCCTCAATTTGGTCAATCAAATACTGAGACATGCTTTTGGTCAGGGAATCGCCTCGCACCAGCATCGTGACATGGCGGGCGTATTTCGAGAAATACATCGCAGCTTGCCCGCCCGAGTTTGCGCCACCAATAATATAAACGTCTTCGTCTTTGCAGGCGATCGCTTCGGTTTGAGCGGCCCCATAGTACACGCCTGCCCCAGTCAAGCGATCAATGCCGGGAATACTCAGGCGTCGCCAGGATACCCCCATGGCCAAAATCAAAGCATGACAGCTAATCTCGCTGCCATCAGCTAGGGTAATCACCCGATAGGGATTTTGAATCCGAATCGCAGTTGCTTCTTGAGGGGTGAGAATTTCGACTCCAAACCGACGGGCTTGGGTAACGGCGCGGCGGGCCAAATCGCTGCCGCTAAGTCCGACTGGAAAGCCCAAATAATTCTCAATCCGAGAGCTAGTGCCAGCCTGACCGCCTGGTGCTTCTCGCTCAATCATCACCGTCCGCAGTCCTTCAGAAGCGCCGTAGACGGCGGCGGCTAGCCCGGCCGGCCCACCCCCAACAATCACTAAATCATAGAAGGGATTGCCGGCCTGAGTTTGTAAGCCAATTTTGGCGGCAATCTGGGTCGGAGTTGGTTGCAGCAGACTTGTTCCATCTGGGAAAAGCACGAGGGGGAGTTGCAGGCGATCGCACTGGGCGTATGCTGCCAACTGCTGGGCTTCCTGAGAAGACTCAATATCCAGCCATTCGTAGGGGACTTGGTTGCGGGCCAAAAAATCTTTCACCTGATGAGAAGCAGGCGACCAGCGATTGCCAATCACCCGGATGCCCTCAAAGGGCGGATGAAAAGAAGCCAGCCAGCCCTCTAGCAGGTCATCCAAAACGGGATAAAGCTTTTCTTCTGGCGGGTCCCAAGGCTTAAGCAAGTAATAGTCGAGCTTAGCACTGTTGATGGCTCGAATCGCCGCTTCTGTATCGGCATAAGCGGTTAGCAAGACGCGCTTGGCTTCCGGAAACTGCTCAATCGCCTGCTCTAAAAATTCCACCCCGCTCATTTCCGGCATCCGCTGGTCAACCAAAAAAGTGGCGACGACTTCGTTTTTGAGCTGGAACTGCTGGAGAAGCTCCAAGGCAGTCGGCCCAGAGTCAGCCCGAACAACCCGAAACCGATCGCCATACTGCTGCCGCAGATCGCGGGCGATCGCCTGCAACACGTTCGGGTCATCATCGACGGTCAGAATGATCGGCTTGGCCATACGCTTCAGAAATTGGGGATGACGCTAGTGACTTGAAATCATTGGACAGAAAGTAGAAAAGCCACTGCCAATTTCAATCTTAGAAATAATTTGTCTACTATAGGTTTAGCATTGCGGCCAACCTACAGACTTAACATCATGCTTTGCGTTGAAGATTTATTAAGTCTAGAGCTATTCCAAGTCTTACCCCAGGAGCGGCTGGAGTGGATTTGCAATCGGGCTGAAATCATTGAGCTGAAGGAAGGCGATCGGCTGGTACAAGAGGGCGATCCGCCGCGGGGCTTTTTTATCCTGATTACGGGTCAACTCTGCTTGACTCGCCAGAGCGAAGGAATTGAGATGCCAATCGGGCAGCACGATGCCCCTAGCTTTTTAGGGGAAATTCCTGTCCTCACCGACGAACCGATTATGGTCAGCGCTGACTGCAAAGGCAACTGCCGAATCTATGAGCTATCGGGGGAGGACTTTCGGACGCTGCTGCATGAGTGTCGCCAGTTTGAAATCTTGATTTTTCGGGCTTTAGCCCAGCGATCGCGGGGGCTGGAATCCTTCATTCGGAATCGGGAAAAAATGGCCGCCTTGGGCACCTTATCGGCGGGATTGGCCCACGAACTCAATAATCCGGCGGCGGCTTTGGTGCGGGCGCTCAAAAGTGTGCCCACGGCTTTAACAGAGCTACAGCGAATGAACTTGGTCTATGGGCAGCGCCAGGTGGACGAAGCGCACACGGCCCAGTGGCTAGCGGTGCGCGACCAAGGCTACGAAACGATTTTGCACCAGCGGATTGAGCCGCTCAAACTACGCGATCGGGAAGACCAGATCCTGGAATGGCTAGAAGATTATGGGGTTGCCAATGCCTGGAAGCTTGCTGAACCGCTGGCGGAAGCCGGGATGGAAGTTGATACCTTGGCGGCTTTAATTGCGCCTTGGCAAAATGACCCCACCGAACTGCGCGATATGGGACTGCGCTGGCTGGCCCTCTCGTTTGAGGTGATGTCAATGATTGGCAGCGGCTTGCGGGGCGCCGAGCGAATTGCCGAACTGGTACATTCGATGAAATCCTATTCCCATCTTGATCAAGGCGCTCAGCAAATGGTTGATGTTCACGAAGGTCTGGAAGATACAATTCGGCTGTTTTCCTACAAACTCAAGCACGGGGTAATCATTAAACGCGATTATGATCCCGACCTGCCGAAGATTTGGGCCTACGGCAGCGAACTAAATCAGGTCTGGACAAATTTAATTGACAACGCGATCGATGCGATGGATGAAAAGGGAGCGCTAGAAATTATCACTGCTAGCAGTGGCGATCGCGTCCAAGTCAAAATCACTGACTCCGGCAGCGGGATTTCGCCAGCGATTCAGTCCCGGATCTTCGAGCCGTTTTACACGACAAAATCCGTCGGGAAAGGCTCTGGTTTAGGCTTAGATGTTGTCCGGCGAATTGTCGAGAATCGTCACTTCGGCAGTATTTCCCTAGAGTCAACCCCTGGCAAAACCTGCTTCACGGTTTGCTTGCCAATTGCTTCTCCCCTCTCCCCCGAACCATCAACCGTTAGTCATCGTTTACCGTCATGAAGGCTCGCCTGACTATCATTTCTGTCTCCTTCTGAATTGAGAAGGTGCAGTAGCCAGCAATTTTTGGTTTGAACGACTAGGGAATGACTTAAAGAAATTATTGAGAAAGAATAACAATAGTTGAAGCAAAAGCCCTACGATGCCTATTTGAATGGCAACCTGAAAAGGAGATAACTAAGTTACAAAACTAGCGATCTTGACTTTTTTTGACTCAGATCCTTGATGCTTACTCTACTAGCAAATAGGAATACTTATGATTTATTCCTCTATTACGCTGGTAGATTAAGTTTGGTAGAAAATAGAACCCACTCTTCCCTAGCTCAGCCTTTAGAAAAGTGGTGCCAACTGCACATTCAACCCGCAACAATTCCCATGAGAGAACTCGACACCGCTAAAACCATTGAACTGCTCAACACAATTATGGAGTTTGAGTTAGCAGGCGTGGTGCGCTACACCCACTATTCGCTCATGGTCACCGGCCCACACCGAATTCCGATCGTGCAGTTTTTTCAAGCCCAGGCCCAAGAGTCGCTCACCCATGCTCAGCAAGTTGGCGAAATCTTAACCGGGCTAGAGGGACATCCCAGCCTCAAAATCGCCCCAATTGAAGAGAGTTTTCGCCATTCAGTCGGGTCAATCTTAAAGGAGAGCCTACTCCACGAAGGCAGAGCTTTAGACTTATATAAAGGCTTATTAGAAACAGTTCGCGACGCTTCAATTTATCTAGAGGAGTTTACCCGCACAATGATCAGTCAAGAAGAAATTCATGGGCTAGAACTGCGGAAAATGCTGCGAGACTACAGCGAGGTATAGGGTTTGGACTGGAGCTTGGCCCTACCGACGTTTCTGATTACGCTCCGCGAAGGCGTAGAAGCTGCCCTAGTCGTGGGGATTGTCTTAGCTTGTTTGCAAAAAGCTGAGCAAACGCAGTACAACCGCTGGGTCTATGCCGGAGTGGGGGCTGGACTGGGAGGCAGTGCAATAATCGGGGTCATTTTCAGCAGCGTTTTGTTGGCCCTGCAAGCCTCCGATCGCCCCTACGCTCAAGTGGTTGAACCGCTGCTAGAAGCAGGCTTTAGTTTAGTCGCGAGCGCCCTGTTAAGCTGGATGCTGGTTTGGATGACACAGCAAGCCGGTTCCGTTAAAACCGAGCTGACCCAAACGGTGATCACCACCCTAGAGCAACAGCAGGCCCGCTGGGGGATTTTTAGCCTAATTTTGATTGCGGTGCTGCAAGAAGGCTTTGAAACCGTGCTGTTCATCATGGCCCAGTTTCAAAGCGGCTGGATGCCAGTCGTGGGCGGCGTGGCGGGTCTGCTGGGAGCGGTGCTGATTGGCACCCTGCTGTTTGGCTGGGGAGTGCGAATTAATCTGGGCTTGTTTTTTCAGGTGATGGGTATTTTCCTGCTGATTATCGTCTCTGGTTTGGTTATTTCGGCCCTCAAAGACCTGGATCAAGCCGTGTTTCACTTCAGCCAAATCATGCCAGACTGGGCCGGCCTCTGCTCAGCCAATGGCGCTTGTATTTTGGGCCCGCAAGTTTGGGATGCCCGCCAGGTCTTGCCCGACAAACAGTTTCCAGGCGTGCTGCTAAAAACGCTGTTTGGCTACCGAGAGCGGCTGTATTTAGTGCAGGCGATCGCTTATCTGCTCTATCTAGTCTCAATGGCTCTGCTCTACTTTCAAAGCCTCAGTCATCGCTCAGTCAAGCCCAGCCTGAATCAGAGCTAACTCACTTCTGGTAAGCAGACCACAAACTTGCTGCCAGGGTGAGTGAGATTTTTGGGATCGCTAGGGCTAATCACGCTTAGGGTGCCGTGCATTTGCTGAATTAAATCTTGGGCGATCGCCAGCCCTAAGCCTGTACCGGGAATTTCTCCTTCAGATTGGACTCCCCGATAGTGGCGCTCAAATAGGTGGGGTAAATCGACAGCCGGAATGCCATAACCAGTGTCTTGAACTGCGACCGCCTGCTGTTGAATTTGGGGATCACGACTGACTTCAATTTGGACAGATTGCCCGGCCGGACTGTACTTGAGAGCATTGTCAATCAGGTTGCTGAAAATTTCCTGTAGGGCCTGCGGGTCAGCTTGAACCGGCGGCAGTTCCGGCGGGATCTGAGCTTCAAAGGTAAGCTGCCGAGTTTGAGCGATCGCCGTCGCAGAATCAAGCAGAGGGTGCAAGACATCGGCGATCCAACAGGGCTGGAACTGTAGATTTGTCCCAATACTGGAAGGAAGCAACAGCGTTGGTGGGCTAGCCGGCAGGCGTTTGAGTCCGGGTGTCGGGTCAGGAGCTTGCTCTAGAGCGGCTTCCCCTAAGTCAATTGACTGGTCAAACTGCTGGAGCAGCGTCTGGAGCCGATCGCTCTCTTGAATCATGCTGGTCGCTAAGCGACGGTTCGGATCAGTCGGCACCAGCCGCTTTAGCAACAGGTTAGCCAGGGTATGCAGGGTGGTGAGCGGGTTGCGAAACTGGTGCAGCAGGTTGGCTAAGGTTTGGTACTGCTGGGTATGCAGCGATCGCTGCTCAAAGTCGGCGCTTAAGGCCCACTGCTGGCGCTGGTCTAAGACACAGGCGATCGCCAGGGTATGGGCGACGCGCTCTAGTTGTGTTTGCTCCCAGGCGCTCCACTGCTGGTTTTCACGCGCAACCACCAACAAGCCAAACACCAAATCTTCATGCATCAAAGGCAAAACCATCCGCTCTGGTTGTCCTCGAAACACCTCAAGCGTTGCTGCCGAGGGCTGTTTCGGCAGCGCTGAAGGGCGAGATTTTTTAGGCCCGTTCGGATTAGCGCTGAGAGAGTCATCCTCTGAAGGCAAACGTGGCGCAGGCAATTGCAATCTAGAGGGTTCAACATCGTCGGGATAAACCACAATTGGCACCAGTTGAGTTTGGAGCGATTCTGCAAACTCTTCAGTTAAGTAAACAGCGCTCGCAGATGCCCTTAAACTTTGGACGACCAAGTCTACCTGAGTGCGGCAAAGGTCGATAAATTCAGCACTAGCAGGCAAAAGCATGAAAAAAACGAAACCCGATCAAGCTAAGACTAATCCTAACTTGAACCTCGCGGAATCGGATGATCCACAAACCAATAGAATAGGGGTGCAAAGCATTGCACCCCTGGGAGATCTTGAACACTATTGTGTTTTGCAGTTTATTCTAGCCCTGAAAGCAGAGCGTCTAAATCAAGGTCATCTTCTTCGCTGTTTTGAGCAGCACCGCTTTGGCTCGCAACTTCTTCCAACCGCTTTTCGAGTAGCTCAACCTGTTGCTTGAGTGCATCTAAAGATGGCGAGTTATCGACGACTGGCTGGTGCTGCAACTGCTCTTGCAAAATTGAATGTACTGTCACAGGCACATCTGCTACCTTCTGGGAAATTTCCGTCAAGGCGCTTTCCATCTGGGAATTGAGCTGATAAACTTGCGTTTGCAGTCCTTCTAAAGCCGCCGGTTCAACTCCAGGTGCTGGAGCTTCAGGTAGACTTGACATCCGAGCTTCTAGGCTTTCAACCTGCTGGCGGACGGGAGTAACTAGGGTTTCTAAATCAGCTCGCAGTTGACCCAAGTCGGCAGGTTCACCGGCAGGGGCAGCAGCCTCAGGCGCTTGTTCTAAAGACACCAAGCGGGCAGATAGGCTAGAGAGCGACCCTTCTAAACCAGCATACTGAGAGTGAACTTCTGTTTTGAAGTACTCAAGAGCGGCAGGATCAGTTGCAGACTCGGCAGAAGCACTAGACATCTGCGCCAGACGAGCTTCTAAGCTTTCGATGCTCGCTCTGAGGGGTGTCAAATCTACAGACTCACTGGCAGCAGCTCCGATGCTAACAGGCGTCTGTTCGACTGAGTTTAACCGAGCAGACAAATCAGCCAAAGCACTTTCTAAACCGGCGATCGCTCCCGTGCTAGGCACACTTTGCAGGCGCTCAGTCACGCTGCTGAGGGCAGAGTGCAAACCATCGTACTGTTGTTGCAAATAACCCACATTTGCCTGTAAAGGCTGTAAATCAACCTGCTCTCCCCCTTGAGAACCAATCGGAGCCCCAGACAGCCGCTGTTGCAACCCTTGCAGTTGCTCTGAAACTTGCTGCATCTGCACACGAGCAGCGCGGGTGTTTTGCAAGCTCAGTTGATCCATCCGCTGCCGATTCACACGGTTTAGCAGTAGCGCCGCGGTCATCGGGACTGCTGCAAACCCAATTTGCTGGGTGGCGATGGATACCCCAGAACCGACAACAGAACCAAGTAGAGTGACAAGTTCTGCCCAGTCTAAGGGACTGCCGCTTGCTCCACTCTCCGGTGATTGACTCCTTTTTTCCATAACGCTCCTGGTAATCTTTTCTCCAATTGGTCTGATGATTTATGTAACAGAGTACCCACACTAGCCAGACATTTTTAACAATCTGTTATTTAGGTTGTAAAAGTTCTAGTTTAACTACGCAGCAAACAGGCGTGGGACACACATTAATCAGAATGTTCCCAATTTGTTACATAAATTAGTCATAACTTTGCAACATGTCTGCTACGGGTTGAGACTATGTTAGTAAGTGTTCCCTTGCCGCTGACGTTTTGCAGCAAATCCCATGACAATTTCTCCGACTAGCGATCGCCCCCTTGCTGAAGTTGCCGAATTTTTTACCGATCAATGGCAGCTTTATCGAAAGATCTTACAGGCAAATTACATGAGCCACCAGCAGTTTTACACTGCGCTGAACTGCTTTTTTCAAGATTATGCCGCTCCGTTTCAGTTGCTCGAACTAGGCTGTGGGGATGCTTCGCTAACTCTGCAAGCATTGCAGGCAGCCGCAATTACTGATTATGTTGGGGTTGATTTGTCTGAGACTGCCCTCGCTTTGGCTGCCCAGAATTTTGCTCACCAGTCCTTTAGCCACCAGTTTTACCAAGGCGATTTTTGTCAGTGGTTGCCGACTCACACCGCAAGCTACGATTTGGTGCTGGCTTCCTTTAGCGTTCATCATCTGAGTTTGGCTGCAAAAGCGAACTTATTTGGACAGATCCAGGCTCACCTGAAGCCCGGCGGGAAGTTCTTATTGCTAGACGTGATGCGCCGTGACCAAGAAAGTCGTGATGACTATATGCAGCGCTACCTAGCCCATATTCAGCAAGATTGGACTCAAATGCAGCCCCAAGAAGTTGCCGCAATCAATCAGCATATTACCGAGTACGACTTTCCAGAAACCTTGGCTGAGCTTGAGGACTTGGCCCAAATCAACGGGTTTCAGACAGCAGAATGTCTGTACACTGATGCGGCGATCGCTGCTAAACTGCTGTGTTTTTCTAGTTAGTTCTTGGCTCAATTCTTTACAAATCTCAAATACCCATGCAGTTTATTGATCAGGCAGAAATTCACGTTCAGGCAGGTAAGGGCGGCGATGGCATGGTCGCCTTCCGGCGCGAGAAGTATGTGCCAGCGGGCGGGCCAGCCGGGGGCAATGGCGGCAACGGTGGCTCGGTGATTTTGCGGGTTGACTCTAACCTGCAAACTCTGCTTGATTTCAGGTACGTGCATATCTTCAAAGCAGAAGATGGCGAGCGGGGCGGCCCGAAAAATATGACCGGGGCAATGGGCAGCGATCGCCTGATTGATGTCCCACCGGGCACCGTCGTCTACGACGTTGAGACAGGTGAGATGATTGGTGACTTAACCACGGCTGGGCAAACTTTTTTGACTGCCAAGGGCGGCAAGGGCGGTTTAGGCAACAAGCACTTTTTGAGCAACCGCAACCGGGCCCCGGAATACTCGCTGCCAGGGCTAGAAGGTGAGGAGCGGCTACTGCGCCTAGAACTCAAGCTATTGGCCGAGGTGGGGATTATTGGATTGCCGAATGCCGGTAAATCCACCCTAATTTCAGTCGTCTCGGCGGCCCGCCCGAAAATTGCCGACTATCCCTTCACCACCCTCGTCCCCAACTTGGGTGTGGTGCGTCATCCGACTGGCGATGGCACCGTATTTGCCGATATTCCGGGCTTAATTGAGGGGGCCCATTTGGGCACAGGGCTGGGGCACGACTTTCTGCGCCACATTGAGCGGACTCGTCTGTTGCTGCATTTAATTGACGCAACGGCAATCGACGCGATCGCCTCCTACACCACCATCCAAGCCGAATTGCAGGCCTATGGGCATGGCTTGAGCGATCGCCCTCAAATTGTGGTGCTGAACAAAATTGACGCAGTTGATCAAGATGAGCTAAACCGCCTCCAAGCTGAACTGGCTCAGCAAACGGGCGCACCGATTTTTACGATTTCAGCCGTGGCCCAAACTGGACTAGAACCCTTGTTGAACCAGGTTTGGACAATGCTTGATGCCCTCAAATCGGCTCAGCCTGTTGATCCGATCAAACTCTCCCCCGTGCAGGTACATTGAGTATTGCAAACCTAATTGGTCAGCCCCTTAAAGTTCCCTGAGCTATGCATTCATTTCACTACCGAGTCCCCCAGTCGATCTGGCAAGCCCTGCAAGCGCGGCATCAAGCGACGGGAGAATCGATCAGCCACATTATCACTGCTATTCTGTCAGATCAATTGCAGCACGAAGGCGATTTTCGGATGTCGCTGCCCACCAATGCTGACTTTCTGAAGGCAGACTTAACCCGCGATCCAAGCCAAGAGTTAGAGCAAGCAGAAAAATCTCACCGTTAAGCCCTTAAGATCGAGTGCATCTCAATTTTGTAAGACTGAGGTTGAGAAGTCCCCATTGAGGTAGGCAGAGCGATGCATTAACACTTGCGGAACATTGCTTTTTTTCCACTGTGCTCCTGATATTTTAATCCGTCGTCC
>JAESGG010000054.1_pt1 | contig 42722 bp, 33 predicted proteins | sample 9266231 | NCBI WGS metagenome assembly JAESGG01 (sample SAMN14515337, study PRJNA621664) | algae metagenome | isolation source: Aphanocapsa sp. GSE-SYN-MK-11-07L and co-occurring heterotrophs from wet... | place: USA: Grand Staircase Escalante National Monument, Utah | collected 2006-04-16 | reverse complement strand
CTACTGCCAATCGAGGGAGTGTAAATCCAAAGGGTTCTGGACGCAAAAAATCCACTAACTCAGAGGTTCCTCCCGTTGAAATTGGAAGCCCGCGCTCTATGCAAAGCATGAGCGTCGGGTAATTCACCAGCTTCTAATTGCCATCTACTAGACGGACTCTACTAGCCAGTCCTAGCCGCTGCAAACCACTAATAATCATCCAGGTGGTATCAATTTCCCACCACTTCATGCCGTGGCGGGCCGAGTGGGGATAGGCATGATGATTGTTGTGCCAGCCTTCGCCGTAGGTGAGCAGGGCCACCCACCAGCAGTTGGTTGAGCGATCGCCCGACTCATAGGTCTGGTAGCCAAACTTGTGGGTGGCGCTGTTGACAAACCAAGTGCAGTGGTAGACCAACACCAGCCGCATGAAGACGCCCCAGACCACAAATGACCAGCCTCCCAGTAGATAGAGCAGCCCAGCCAAGACAATCTGAATCGGTAGAAAATACTTGCTCAAGAAAACATAAACCGGATCGGTGTTGATGTCTTTGGTCAACCGCTCAATTTCTGCTTTGGCAGGCACTTCGTAAAGCATCCAGCCCATGTGGCTCCACCAGAACCCCCGGTTTGAATTGTGATGGTCAATCTCTTGATCAGAGTGCACGTGGTGATGACGGTGCAAACCCACCCATTCAGTCAAGCCGCCTTCGCAAGCCAAAGTGCCGCAGAAAGCCAAGCAATACTCTAGCCATTTGGGGGCTTGAAAACTACGATGGCTCAACATTCGGTGCCAGCCGAGGGTGATGCCCAGTCCCCCAGAAACCCAGTGCAGCAGAAGTGTTAAGCCGATCGCCGCCCAACTAAAATTAGCAGGTAAAAAAGCAAACAGTGCCCCAACGTGAACGGCCACCATGAACAAAATCACAGGCCAGTTAAACCGAAGTTGGGTCGCAGGAGGTGTGGCAGTAGTCGTCATGCAGAAAATTTTGGGTGAGTTGGATTAAACACAGGGATTATGGTCTAAATTTGAGCGAGATTGACTGAGAGGCGTCGGACTAATTGTCTGAGGTATCAAATACACCAAAGCATAAAAGAGCACGAGATTTAAACATACATAGGTACGATTTATGAATCGCTGGCTCCAGACAGCCGAACAAGCACTTCTCCCGATCTTTTCTAAGATTGACACCCAAGTCAAGGAAAATCTTGCCCGCGTCTTGGAAGCCTTTCGAGAGCAGCGGGTCGGGGCACACCATTTTGCCAGTGTGTCTGGCTACGGGCACGGCGATTTGGGGCGACAGGTGCTCGATCGCGTGTTTGCTCAAATCGTGGGGGCGGAGGCGGCTGCTGTGCGAGTGCAGTTTATGTCCGGCACTCACGCGATCGCCTGTGCCCTGTTTGGGGTGCTCCGCCCTGGCGATGAAATGCTGGCGGTGGCAGGTGCCCCCTACGACACCCTAGAAGAAGTGATTGGGCTGCGGGGGCAAGGGCAAGGCTCTCTAGCAGAATTTGGCGTTCACTATCGGCAGTTAGAGCTGACGCCAACGGGAGAGTTAGATTGGGCAGCGATCGCCAGTGCTGTTAAACCCGAAACCAAGCTGGTGCATATTCAGCGCTCCTGCGGCTATGCCTGGCGTTCCAGCCTCAGCCTAGCGGAAATTGGCAAAATTGTTCACTTAGTCAAGCAGCAAAACCCCAACACTGTCTGTTTTGTCGATAATTGCTATGGCGAGTTCATTGAAACCCAAGAACCCACCCATGTCGGAGCAGACCTGATTGCGGGTTCGCTGATCAAAAATCCGGGTGGAACCATTGTGACGGCGGGCGGCTATGTGGCGGGCCGGGCTGATTTGGTCGAAGCAGCCACCTGTCGCCTCAGCGCGCCTGGGATTGGCTCTGAGGGTGGGGCCACTTTTGATCAGAATCGGCTCTTGTTTCAGGGCTTATTTTTAGCCCCCCAGATGGTCGGAGAGGCCAAAAAAGGCAATCACCTGACCGGCTATGTCTTTCAAAAATTGGGCTATCCGGTCAATCCACTGCCCGATGCGCCTCGCCGCGATCTGATCCAAGCGATTCAGCTTGGTTCACCGGGAAAACTCATTGCCTTTTGCCGCGCGATTCAGCAGCATTCACCGATCGGAGCTTACCTGGAGCCAGTGCCCGCCGCGATGCCGGGCTACGCCAGTCAGTTGGTGATGGCAGGCGGCACGTTTATTGATGGCAGCACCTCTGAATTTTCCGCCGATGGGCCGCTGCGCGAGCCTTACATTGTTTTTTGTCAGGGCGGCACCCACTGGACTCATGTCGCGATCGCCCTGGAAGCAGCGATCGCGACTGTTGGTGAGATGTAATTTATTAGATGAAAGCTATTCTTCAGAAGCCCCCCGATCAGAGGTTATTCGTTCGGAAAATCAGAATACTGCTTTTCTCTGTTAGAAATATTTAATTCTGTAACTTGAATGTGTAGTTCTTGATCTACGCAACAACTTTCATCACACCCTCTTTTGCTGTTCGGATTTCGCTGCTAATGTAGCCATAGACACAAAGGATTGAGCTCAAGTACATCCTCAATCCCTTTCAAATTAATGGTTGCGCGGGGCTGTGTCTCCTTCCCTCAACCACCTGTGATTGCCCGGTCTTACGCACAATTTACTCTGCCACTGGCTTGTCCCGGACTGAGTAAATTAACACAGCTAGCACAAAGTTAATTTGTCTTACTAATGTTTAGTTTTTTGCGCGTGCAGTCTGTGTCACCAACCCCTAATCTCAAGGTGTCTAAGTGCTTTAATCTTCTGAAATTTGATAAGGAGGAGATCGTTGAAGCGGGTTGGGTTTTGTGCCACTGAGGCGAGCTATATTTCAGTCACAGGGAGATCGAGTCCACCTTAGTTAAGTGACTTTCTGAATTTGTTAATTGCTAAAATTCAATTCCCCAAATGAGCCTGGTTAAAATACCAGGCTCATTGCATTTTGAGGGTTGAGCGATAGCCGCGTATGATCGCTTGGAGCGTAGTTACTACTTTTGACAGCAAGGAGCGGAGGCTATTTGGATGGAAGATGCCCCAGGCATTGATGCTCAGGCAAACACAGCTTAGGGCTAGCAAAATAAACGTCGGCGGCATCACAATCCCAACCAGCAGCCAGCTAAAAACATGCAGAGCCATCACCAAAGCGACAGTAGTCGCCAGCACTACTGCCGATCGCACCTTTTGGCTTGACGGGTGCCAACCGACCAAAACTAGCGTTCGACCAGTGGCTAGCAGGTTGGCTGGCACTAACACAGCGCAAATTTCCACGCAGTAGCGGTGAGAAAATTCGACGAAGAGATTGAGAATTGGCATCGGCAAGCCTAGAAACAATTCTGTAAATTCCGGTATAGCCTAACGCAAATCTGCTGTCAGTACCGTTAAATTTATCTGATAGACCGATGTTGCAAGCCTAGGATCAGCCACCGTGAGATTTGACACCTATCAACCGGAAGACTTTTACGATGAATTGTTTGTTGCGCCTGGACAACCTCGCCCAGAAGCTCAACCCCTGATTGATCGGGTAAATTCTTTACCGACTGGGGAACTTCAGCAGCGCCGACAGGCCGCTAGTCAAGCTTTGCTCAAGTTGGGGGCCACGTTCAATGTCTATGGCGACGCTGAGGGCACAGAGCGAATTATGCCGTTTGACATTATTCCCCGGATTGTCGCAGAGCAGGAATGGCGACGGTTAGAGCAAGGCTTAAAGCAGCGGATTCAAGCCCTTAACCTGTTTATTGCCGATGTTTACGGGGAGCAGAAAATTGTCAAAGACGGGATTATTCCGAAAGACTTAATTGATTCAGCCACCGGGTTTCTGCCGCCTTGCATTGGACTAAAGCCACCTAGTGGAATTTGGTGCCACATTACTGGCACTGACTTGGTGCGCGATCGCGATGGGCAGTGGTACGTGCTAGAAGACAATCTGCGCTGTCCTTCTGGCATTTCCTATGTGCTAGAAAATCGGCGGGTGATGAAAAGCACCTTCCCGCAGGTGTTCAAAAAAATGCAGATTCAACCCGTAGACGAGTACCCCAGCCATTTGCTGGAAACGTTGCTCAATTTGGCTCCGGCTGGTTTGCCCGATCCAACCGTGGTTGTGCTGACGCCCGGTATGTATAATTCTGCCTACTTTGAGCATTCTTTTTTGGCCCAGCAAATGGGGATTGAACTGGTGGAAGGGCGCGATTTAGCAGTGGCGGATGGCTACCTGCAAATGCGCACCACGAAAGGGCTGAAGCGGGTCGATGTGATCTACCGCCGAATTGACGATGCGTTTATTGACCCCACCGTGTTTCGAGCTAATTCGCTGCTGGGAGTGCCGGGGTTAATGGAAGTGTATCGATCGGGGCGAGTGGCGATCGCCAATGCTTTGGGGACGGGAGTGGCTGACGATAAGGTGATTTATGCCTACGTTCCGCAAATGGTGCGCTACTACCTGGGCGAAGAGATCCTGCTGCCCAACGTGCCCACCTACTTGTGCTGGGAGCAGCAGCAGCTTGAGTACGTGCTGGCTAACTTAGACAAACTGGTGGTCAAAGCCGCTAACGAATCTGGCGGCTACGGAATGCTAATTGGCACCCAATCAACAACCGAGCAACGGGCGGAGTTTGCCCAACGTATTCAAGCCAACCCCCGCAACTACATTGCCCAACCGACGCTTTGCCTCTCGCGGGTGCCGACGATTTTGGGCGAACAATTTGAAGGCTGTCATGTTGATTTACGTCCCTATATTCTCTATGGCAAAGAAATTTACGTTCATCCGGGCGGACTGACCCGCGTGGCGATGAAAAAGGGGTCACTCGTGGTCAATTCTTCCCAGGGTGGCGGCAGTAAAGATACCTGGGTGCTGTGTGAATAGATGCCAATTATCCCTAATTGGAGTCAAAAAGCATGGTTACAGATTTCCTTTTCAGACCTTAAATTAGCCCTGATAACTTGGGGTTCAGGGGACTTTCCAGGATTTATGCAAGAGTTCTATTGTTTTGAAGCCTGTGCGAATTTCAAAAAAATCCTAATCGCTCAAAACTGCCTTAACAGAGCACTACTCAGCTTTAGCCAATTTGAGCGTAGCTTGCAGGGTTGCTAACTCATCCCTATGACCAATCACAGTTACAAGACTTTTGCCCTGGGGCTGGGAAGCTGGCGCATTTGGGGAGTCTAGCTCTTCAACTTTGAGTTTGACGGTTTCTATCCGCCGAGATTTTCGCCAGTAAAAGGCTGTGGTTAAGGGAGCGAGGATCACCAATCCTAGAAACTTGAGGCCAACTTGAGGCAACAGTAGTGACAGCACTAAACCCAAGCAAAAAAGTCCAGCCACCACCAGTAGGGTTAAAAATACCGCCAAGAACAGGCTAGGGCTGACCATGCCTTCAAACGTGACCTGATTTTGATCCGGATCAAGAGTGGTTGGACGGTAAGCTCGTTGGCTGAGGTATTGCTTCAGAAGCGTAACTGTAGACTCCTCTGACTGCTCGGAGATGAACTGAGCTTTTTCAATTCGAGGTTTAACCGAGGCTTTAACAAAGAAAAATAGCCCAATTACCATTAATAGGGTCAACAGCAGGGTAGAAGGTAAAACCAAAGTGGGGCTGTCCATCGTATAACTCTTAGATTGAACGGGCTGAGCGTAAGTTTGAGTTGTGATCAAGCGCAACTCTGTGCAGTGATCGAGGGTACAAATCCCTTCGACTAAGGTCACTGCTTGGATTGTTTGGCCATCTTAAAGTAAACCTCAGTACAGCACAAAGTCTAAATCGGTTGCACTTGTAACAATCCCTTGAACGAATTTTGTTCAAGATACTCAATACCCAAGTGTCGATCGCTGGCTCTCCGCTGAGACTTTAGTTTGCGCTTAACCTGCTCCCATTAGACTAAATTTGCTCAAGGAACACTCCTAAGTATTTTTAGTCCTCAATCCTGGGAAGAATAGAATTATCGACCCCAAACTCTAGAGGTAGCGATCATGTCAGCCATTCCCTTAAAAACCGCGATTGAACAGATCGAAGACCTCCCAGATCACGATGTCTTTAATCCCGCCCATGCGGTGGATTTGTCAGAGCCAATGGCAGATTTTCCAGAAGTAGAGCTAGGCTTAGCCAGCGAAGACGCTGATGGATTCAACGGTTGGCTAGAAGCTGACCTAGAGGTACTGGCAGATGACGAGGTGGCTCCGATCGCTGGCAATGGCGGGCGGCGAACAACTGACTTGGTGCGCTTGTATTTACAGGAGATTGGCCGAGTTCGCTTGCTGGGGCGCGATGAAGAAGTATCAGAAGCCCAGCGAGTCCAGCGATATATGCGCTTGGTCGAAAAGCGAGATTTGGTCGCCAAAGAAGCTGACAGCGTGCTGGCCCAGTATATTAATCTACTGGAAATCCACGATCGCCTGAATTCCAATTTGGGGCATCGGCCTGCCTTGGAGCGCTGGGCCAAAGAAGCTAACCTGAGCGTGGCTGACCTCAAAGCGGTTTTGGCTCAAGGCAAACGCACTTGGGCTGAGGCGGTTGATTTATCCGTGGCGGAGCTGGATCAAGTTCAAAAAGAAGGCTGCCGGGCCAAAGAGCACATGATCCAAGCCAACCTGCGGCTGGTGGTTTCAGTCGCTAAAAAGTACCAAAATCGCGGTCTGGAACTGCTGGATTTGATTCAGGAAGGCACACTGGGTCTAGAACGGGCGGTTGAAAAATTTGATCCGACCAAGGGCTATCGGTTCAGCACCTACTCCTACTGGTGGATTCGCCAGGGGATCACGCGGGCGATCGCCACTCAGAGCCGGACAATTCGCCTCCCTGTCCACATCACAGAAAAGCTGAACAAAATCAAAAAGGCCCAGCGCAAAATTTCTCAAGAGAAGGGATATACCCCCTCAATTGAAGACATTGCCGTGGAGCTGGAAATGACAGTGCCCCAGGTGCGAGATCTGCTGGTGAGAGTGCCCCGCTCGGTTTCGCTCGAAACCAAAGTTGGTAAAGATAAAGACACCGAGTTAGGCGACCTGCTCGAAACCGACGATATTTCTCCAGAAGAAACGATGATGCGGGAATCGTTAATGGGTGAGTTGCAGCAGCTTTTAGCTGACTTGACCAGCCGCGAACGCGATGTGATCAGTATGCGGTTTGGCTTGGACGATGGCAACGCTTATTCGCTGGCTGAAATTGGTCGCGCCCTCGATTTGTCTAGGGAGCGAGTGCGACAAATTGAAGCAAAGGCGCTGCAAAAACTGCGCCAACCCAAGCGCCGCAACCGAGTCCGCGATTATCTGGAGTGCCTGGCTTAGCGATGTCACTCTGGCCGCATCAATTCAAACCTCTACCTTGGGGCGTTTCTCACTTGGATTGAGAACGCTCTATTTTTTATCAAGGAAAGCTTCGTCAATAACCTGCAAGTCTTGTTGGCGATCGCTACCCGTTGTAGGCGTAAGTCGTATAGCTGAAGTTGAACTAGGCGCAGTTGCCTAACGGAATTTTATAATCAAAATCTGTTAGGCAATCTATTGCGCTAGAGCGGGCAGAAGCCATCGCAGCGGGCTTGGATATGTTCTGCCATTTTGACCGGAACCGGTTGGGTGTGCCAGATCTCTTGGCAATACTCTGCGATCGCCCGGTCAGATGAAAACTTACCGATCCGAGCCACATTCAAAATCGACATCCGCGTCCATGCTTCTGGATTTTCATAAACTTGGCTGACATGGTCTTGAGCATCAACGTAAAACTGATAGTCGGCCAGCAGCAAATATTCATCTCGCCCCAGCAGCGATTCAATCAGCGGCTTAAATAAGCCTGGATCGCCCTTGGAAAAATCACCCGCCGCAAGGCTGTCAATCACGGCCCGCAGGTCTGAGTTGTTGTGGTAATACTCCCAGGGATCGTAGCCACTGGCTTTGAGAGCAGAGACTTCTTCGGCTTTCAGACCGAATAGAAAGAAGTTTTCGGCTCCGACTTCCTCACGAATTTCGATGTTAGCCCCGTCCAAGGTGCCAATTGTCAGCGCCCCATTCATGGCAAACTTCATGTTACCCGTGCCAGACGCTTCCTTCCCTGCTAAAGAAATCTGCTCCGACAGGTCAGCGGCTGGGTAAACTCGTTGCGCAAATTTGACGTTGTAGTCTTTGAGGAAAACTACTTTCAGGCGATCGCCAACATCAGGATCAGTGTTGATCACCTCTGCCACGGAGTTGATCAGCTTGATGATCAGCTTGGCCATGAAATAGCCGGGGGCTGCCTTACCGCCAAACAAGAAAGTGCGCGGCGTAATCTGTAAATCTGGATTCCGCTTCAACCGCTGGTAGAGAGTAATGATATACAGCACGTTCAGATGCTGCCGCTTATATTCATGAATTCGCTTGGCTTGAATATCAAACAGGGAGGTTGGATCAACGACAATGCCATTGTGGGTTTGAATATAAGCGGCCAAATCTTGCTTAATCGCCAGCTTAATCTGAGTCCACGCTTGCCGGAAACCAGGGTCATCGACAAATTGCTCCAGTTGCCTGAGCTGGTCTAAGTGTTTGATCCAACCATCGCCAATTTTGCTGGTAATCAGGTTGGTCAAACGAGGATTACTCAAAACCATGAACCGGCGCGGCGTCACCCCATTGGTTTTATTGCTGAATTTTTCCGGCATCATCTCAGCAAAATCGCGCAGCACGTCCTGTTTGAGGAGCTGGCTGTGCAGGGCCGCCACCCCATTAATCGCATGACTACCCACGCTGGCTAGGTTGGCCATGCGGACGTAGTGCTCACCGCTTTCGTCAATCAGCGACATCCGCCGCACTCGCTCTTCGTCACCGGGATAGCGCGATCGCACTTCGGTTAAAAACCGCTGGTTAATTTCGTAAATAATTGCTAAATGGCGGGGCAGCAGATCGGCAAACAAGCTTAGCGCCCAGCGCTCTAGCGCTTCTGGCAACAGAGTGTGATTAGTGTAGCCAAAAATATTCTGGGTAATTTGCCAAGCTACGTCCCACTCCAGACCATGCTCATCCATCAGCAGCCGCATCAGTTCTGCGATCGCGATCGCCGGGTGAGTATCGTTGAGTTGGAGGGCGCACTTCTGATCCAAGGTTTCAATGCTCTGCCCCCGCCGCAGGTGAATCCGAATCATGTCTTGCAGTGAGCAAGAGACAAAGAAAAACTGCTGCTGGAGGCGGAGAGTTTTGCCCTGCGTACTAGCGTCGTTGGGATAAAGGACCTTGGTAATCGTTTCAGAGGCAATTTTTTCATGCACGGCTCCAAAGTAGTCGCCCATGTTGAAGTCGCCAAAGTCAAAGGACTCGACGGCCTCAGCCTTCCAGAGCCGCAGCGTGTTAGCCGTGTTGGTCTGATAGCCCAAAATCGGTGTGTCGTAGGGCACACCCCGCACCACCTGTTCAGGCACCCAGCGGACTCGGTAGCGCCCTTGGGTATCGGTGTAGGCTTCCGTGTGACCGCCAAAGAAAACGAGTTCTGCCGCTTCTGGACGGGCAATTTCCCACGGGTTGCCAAGCCGCAGCCATTGATCAGTTAGCTCAACCTGCCAGCCATCCCGAATGTCCTGGTCAAAAATGCCAAATTCGTAGCGAATCCCATAGCCGATCGCCGGAATTTCTAAGGTCGAGAGGGAGTCCATATAGCAAGCCGCCAGTCGCCCCAGGCCGCCATTGCCCAACCCCGGTTCTTCTTCGGCTGCCAGCAGGGATTCAAAATTCAAGCCGAAGGACTCTACAGCCTGCTGCATCAGCTCGGAGATGCCCAGGTTAATCAGGTTTTTCCCCAAGTGGGGGCCGAGCAAAAATTCGGCAGACAGGTAGCCCACCACCCGCACATCTTCTTTGAGGTAAGTTTCATGGGTATTTAGCCAGCGCTGCAACAGCCGATCGCGGACGGTATAAGCGACGGCCATGTAGTAGTCGTGGGCGGTGGCAATCGCTGCAAATTTTCCCTGGATATAGAATAAATTGTCGGCGATCGCCTGAATTAAGGCTTCGAGGGCCAGGCTGGTGCGATCGTCTTCGATTTGGATATTACTGAGCGCTGGGTTGGCTGAGCTTAGCATCGGAGTCCTCGCTATTCCTAAGGTCTGGTTAAATCACGCTTGCTAGTCACACTTCAAAGCTCCCTTTCACCTTGGATGATCTTAAGCCAACCTTTTGTCAGCAAATCCTAATTTAAGTTTTATCTTCCCCAATTGCCGCACTGCTCTTTTAATAGGGTGTCAAAAAATTTGCTTGAAATTTTGAGTTAGTGTCAACTATGATTTTGGCATTCATAAATTAAGCTTTAATTAAAAACTGCCATGCTTGAAACTATTGCTGCTAAGGAAATCGCCAAAATTGCTTTAGATGAATTGGCCAAGGCCGGAGCTGGGGAGTTGGCCAAAAAAACGGTCAGCGGTGCAGTTGAACTGGCAAAAGCCCTGCGGGATAAAATTCGTGCCAAGTTCACAGGCAATGCTGAAGCGGAAGCGGCTTTAGCCCAAGCTGAACATGAAAGGACACCAGCAGCCATTGCTGATGTAGGCAAGTACCTGCGTCTAGAAATGGAAAATGATCCAGAATTTGATACTGAAGTTAGACATATGGCTCAGCAGATTATCAGTCAGACAGCCGGACGAGATATCTATAATATTGGAAAAATTGAAGGTAATTCCAACCGATTTGGTGGGGGATGAAAATGGCTCAGCAAGATCAACATGCCAATCGCGATCTTTACAACATCGGAACCGTTGAGGGTAATGTTTTTATTGAGAATCAGAAATTAGACTGTTCTCCTAACGAACAAGACTTACGGTTATTAAAAGATTTACGGTCACAAGTTGAGAATGGCGTCACATCTTGGTTGGCACAGAATTTCCATCATGGTATTTCCTTAAATCCAGATAGAGAGTTACTGCTGGAACGAAAGGAGCGTGGGATCAAGCCTGTTCATAAACCAGCAACACTTCTAGAAAAAAACACGACAGCTTTACAGGTCTTTGATTTGCCCGAAATTACGGGCAAGTTGTTAATTCTAGGACATCCCGGTTCTGGCAAAACTACTGAATTGATGAATTTAGCCCAAGCTCTCCTAAAACGAGCCAAAGCCCAAAGTAATTATCCGATCCCTGTGATATTTGATTTATCTACTTGGAAGGACGATCGCCAGTCGATACAAGCCTGGTTAATTGATTCACTGTCCACTTACCAGGAAAGTCTTCCATTGAGGCAGCAGTGGGTAAAAGAGCGCCGGATTCTACCGTTATTGGACGGACTAGATGAACTTCCAGCGGAACGACAGGCGGGCTGTGTGGCCCGAATCAACGAATACCTGGGGGGTGCAAATGCTCCTTTCTACCTCGCTGTATGCTGTCGCTGGAAGGTATACAAGTTCTGTCAGAAAGCTCTGGAACTGAATGGAGCGATTCGTCTCAAGGATTTGAGCAACGAGCAAATCATCACTTATTTAGATGTGGGGCGATCAGAGCTATATTCGTCCATTTCTGCTTATCCAAAACTGCTAGTCTTGCTACGAAAACCTTTTTTCTTAAGTATTATTACCCTAGCCTACCCTCCAGGCTCTGAACAGAAATGGCAGCGATTTCAAACCACTAGAGAACACCTAAACCACATACTTCGTAACTATATCGAGCAGATGGTGAAGCGTGTGGTTGAAAGCCGCACCTACGGGAGACGAAAGGCTCCAACACCAAAACAAACGAAGAAATGGTTAGGTTGGTTGGCACGGCAGATGAAGCAGCAGTCGCAAACTACGTTTCTGATTGAAGACCTTCAGCCATCAATGTTGCCTAACGAAGTACAGCTCCGCTACCAGCAGAGTATTGGGCTGATATTTGGGCTGACTGCTGGGTTGATATTTGGACAGGGTATTATGTTGGTCGTCGGTTTAGCATTTGGAGCGAGATTTGGGCTTGAGTGTGGATTGATGGCTGGAGTGGGATTTGGATTGATCTTTTACAGAATAGGTTATGCATCGCTTCGCATTAATCCAATAGAAGCTTTGAAATGGTCTTGGTCGAAAGTCTTGAAACGTGTGGTGATTGGTGGGTTAGTTATTGCCTTAACTGGCGGATTGACTGCTGGATTAATAGTTGGACTGAAATATGGGCTGATTACTGGATTGATACTTGGAGCAACTGCTGGATTGACACTTGGATTGTTTGCTGTGCTGTTCGGCGGTTTGATGCTTGGGCTAAGTCCGAAATCAGTTCCTGTAAAAAGGCATCCAAATCAAGGAATTAAACGATCTGCTCTAATTTCTGTGATTGCCGGGCTGCTGAGTGAACTATTGTTGGGGAAGCTACTGATGAGCGGAGTGGGGTTGATTGTTGGGTTGGTGTTTGGAGGATTGGCCTGTATCCAACACTTTCTTCTTCGTTTGCTCTTGCATAGAGCTGAACTATTTCCTTTGGATTATGTGCGCTTTTTCAATTACTGTAACGAGCTTAGGTTTGTTCAGCAGGTTGGAGGTCGCTACAGCTTTGTGCACAAGTATTTGCAAGACCACTTTGCCGCAATGGAGTAGGGCTAAAAAGGTAGAAGAGGATCACCTTTAAGCCTATTTGCTTTGGAGTTATGAGACAGTGATTAGTTGTTGTCGCAGTGCTTCGGTTTGGGTCAGCAAGTCTGCTTGCGAGATTACCTGCTGCTGACCGGACTTGAGCCATTTGAGTTGAACCGTTTTAGCTTCAGCTTCAGCATCACCAATAATTAGGCAAGCCGGGGCACCACTGCGATCAGCGCGCTTGAGTTGCTTGCCAAACGCACTACCGCTTAGATCAAGCTCAATCGCAAAACCTTGCTGGCGAAGCTTTTGGGCTAAGCAAAGGGCTTGGGCTTCTGCTACCTCACCTCTAGCGACAACGTAAAAATCTAACTGAGTTGAGAACACCTGGGCTTGCTGCTGGAGCAGTAAAATCAGTCGTTCTAGCCCGATCGCCCAGCCCACCGCTGGCGTTTCTGGCCCGCCTAATTCTTGCACTAGTCCGTCGTAGCGACCGCCGCCACAGACCGTTGCCTGCGCTCCCAGGTTTTCGGTTTGAAACTCAAAGGCGGTATGGGTGTAGTAGTCTAGCCCTCGCACCAGGCACGGGTTGAGCTGATAGGCAATCCCCAAATCCGTCAAATACTGCTGCACACGCTGAAAGTGCGACTGCGACTCCGGCCCCAAATAGTCCAAAATGCTGGGGGCAGTTTGGCAAATCTCCTGGGTGCGCGGGTCTTTGCTATCGAGAATTCGCAGCGGGTTGCGGTACAGGCGCTCTTGAGAATCTGAATCAAGTTGAGTCTGATAGGGCTGAAAGTAGGCGACCAGAGCTTCTCGATAGTGCTGGCGATCGCTCGGATTGCCGACTGAATTCAACGACAAAGTGCAGTCTTTCAGCCCCAGGGTTTGCAGCAAATCAGTGGCGATCGCAATCACCTCAGCATCTGCTCTGGGGTCAGCGCTGCCCAACACCTCTACGCCTAATTGATGAAACTGGCGTTGCCGTCCGGCTTGCGGGCGCTCGTAGCGAAACATTGCCCCGGTGTACCACAGCCGCTGGACACCGCCTTGGGTGTGCAGCTTGTGTTCAATAAACGCCCGCACTGCTCCAGCCGTTCCTTCTGGACGCAGGGTCAGCGATCGCTCTCCCCGATCGACAAAGGTGTACATTTCTTTGCCGACAATATCTGTCGCCTCACCAATTCCACGCTCAAACAGAGAGGTTTGCTCAAAAATCGGGGTACGAATCTCGCGATAGGCGGCTCGGCCAAGAATCTGGCGGGCGGCGGTTTCCACCTGCTGCCAGTAAACCACTTCGTCCGGCAAAATATCTCGTGTGCCCCGCGATGCCTGGATCAAACCCATGCGCTCAAACCCTGCTGTATTGAAACATTTTTTAGCTCGGTGCTTTCTTCATTGAACAACAGATTGTTTAAAAGGCAGAAGGCAAAAGTTAATGATCTGTGCTCACTCCTAACATGAAAACAGAGTGATTTTCTAACGAGGGAGCAGTGAAAATAGCGGACTCGATTTGGGCCTTCTGCCCTCTGCCTTTCAACTTCTGCCTTTTGCCTCTTTATTGCGGAAGATTGCTTAAATGAGAAAACCCCTTGCTTTGGGTCAGGTTGACGCTAATAATGGGGGCTTAACCCCTTTTCTCCCCAACTTGGAACGCCATGACCCACCGCCCCATTATCCTCGGTATTGTTGGTGATAGTGCAGCCGGTAAAACCACCCTAACCCGCGGGATCGCCCAAGTTTTGGGAGAAGAAAACGTTACCATCATTTGCACCGACGACTACCACCGCTACGATCGCCATCAGCGGGCTGAAATGGGGATCTCTGCTCTCCACCCAGATTGCAACTACCTAGATATTATTCAGCAGCACCTGACCCTGCTTCGCACCGGGCAACCCATTCTCAAACCAATCTATAATCATCACTCCGGTGAGTTTGACCCGCCCGAATACATCAAGCCCAATCAATTTGTGATTGTGGAGGGGCTACTCGGCTATTCCACCCGCGTGATGAGAGACTGCTACGACATCAAAGTCTACCTGGCTCCCACCGAAGACCTGCGGAAGACCTGGAAAATTAAGCGCGACACCCGCAAACGGGGCTATACCGAGGCTGAAGTGATTGAGCAAATGCGCAAGCGGGAGTATGACTCAGAAGCTTTTATTAACCCGCAGCGGCAATGGGCAGATGTGGTGGTCAGCTTTTACCCCGGCGATGCCACTCGCCAGAGCGATTTGCTGTTAGATGTCCGCCTAGTGCTGCGCCCGACGATTCCCCATCCTGATTTGAGTACGCTGGTGCTCAACGTGGAAGGTGAAGATTTGGGGTCAGCGGTTCGCTTAGGTCTAGACCGCGATATGGGCAAACCAGTTGATTTGTTAGAAATTGATGGTCACGCCACTGCTGAACAGGTGCTCGAATTAGAACACATGATGTGCAATGAAGTGCCCCACCTCGGCAACTACTGTAATTTAAAAGGTGATTCTACGATCGGCACTGTGATTGGAACAACCGGCGAAACTTTACGCAGCTATCCGCTGGCGATTACGCAACTGCTGATTACCTACCACATCTTGAAAGCAGCCAATCAGCTACGAGTTCAGTCTTGAGGAGTTAACAGTCCAGGTTGCCGGAGAACAGCTTTAGTTGCGATCATGATGATTATAAAAGTACCTGAGTTCGACGGAAGTAACTCGCTTCGGTAGCAACTTCGAGTTGCCCCCTAAGTCCCCCAGAATTGGGGGATTTAGGAGGCTGAAGCACCCAACAGCGAAGCGAAAAATTTGGGCAAGCTCACGTTAAAAAAAGTGGTCTATTTACTTAAAATTCTTTTTTCCTTGATCGCCCACAATTTTTGACCTATGCCTTCTGCTACTGCCAGTCCTACCGCTTTTCCGCTCGCAGCCGTGGTTGGGCAAGAGGCGATTAAACTAGCCCTGCTGCTGGCCGCCGTTGACCCCGAATTGGGAGGAGTAGCGATCGCGGGGCGTCGCGGCACAGCTAAATCTGTCATGGCCAGGGCCATGCATGCGCTATTGCCGCCAATTGAAGTTGTCAAGGACTCTTTTTGCCACTGCGATCCCAGCCAGCCCGACCAGTGGGACGATGGACTGCTCGAACAACGGTTAGCGGGGACAATCCCAGTTGTGGACGGGCAACCGGAAACCGAAATCATCCCGGCTCCGTTTATTCAAATTCCCTTGGGTGTAACCGAAGATCGGCTGCTCGGCTCCGTTGACGTTGGGCAATCGGTCAAGCGGGGAGAATCTGTTTTTCAGCCAGGGCTGCTGGCGGAGTGCCATCGGGGAGTGCTCTACGTCGATGAACTGAATCTGCTGGATGACCAAATTTCCAATCTATTACTAACGGTATTGACCGAAGGGCGGAATCAAATTGAGCGCGAGGGCATCAGCTTTCAGCATCCCTGTCGCCCCTTGCTGATTGCCACTTACAACCCAGAAGAAGGAACGCTCAGAGAGCATTTGCTGGATCGGATTGCAATTTGCCTTTCGGCCGATGCGGTGCTGGGGCTGGATGAACGAGTCCAGGCGGTTGAACAGGCGATCGCCTATGCCAACTCTCCGCAGGCCTTTTTAGCCCAGTACAGCGAAGACATCGACGACCTGAAGACGCAAATCATCTTGGCCCGCGAGTGGCTGAAAGATGTCAAAATCCAGCCAGAGCAAATTAATTACCTGGTGACAGAAGCGATTCGGGGTGGGGTGCAGGGGCACCGGGCCGAACTGTATGCGGTGCGGATTGCCAAAGCCCATGCGGCATTGAATGGGCGGGCAGAAGTGATCGCGGAAGATTTGCGGCGGGCAGTCGAACTGGCGATCGTCCCTCGTTCTACCCTAGTTGAGATGCCGCCGGAACCACCGCCACCCCCACCACCGCCACCCGATCGGTCGCAGCAAGAGCAAGACGATCAGGATCAGGACGAAGATGAAGAGGAGGAAAAAGAGGAACAGCCAGAACCCCCCAGCCTGCCGGAAGAGTTTGTGTTTGACACGGAAGGAGTGATCCTTGACCCCAGCGTGCTTTATTTTGCTCAAGTCGCTCAGCGTCAGGGCAAGTCAGGCAGCCGCAGCATTGTCTACTCGCAGGATCGGGGACGCTACATCAAGCCGATGCTGCCGAAGGGGCCAGCCCGTCGGATTGCCGTTGATGCCACCCTGCGGGCCGCTGCCCCCTACCAAAAAGCCCGTCGCCAGCGTCAGCCCGGTCGGCGAGTCGTGGTCGAACAGACTGATCTGCGGGTGAAGCGCCTGGCCCGCAAAGCCGGGGCGCTGGTGATATTTGTCGTGGATGCTTCTGGCTCGATGGCGCTGAACCGGATGCAGTCAGCCAAAGGGGCGGTGCTGCGGCTGTTAACCCAAGCCTACCAAAACCGAGACATGGTGGCCCTGATTCCGTTCCGGGGTGAGCAGGCAGATGTGCTTCTACCGCCAACCCGATCGATCGAAGCTGCCCGACGGCGATTAGACTCATTGCCCTGCGGGGGCGGCTCTCCACTCGCCCACGGACTAACCCAAGCGGTGCGAGTCGGTCTCAACGCCCGCCAGTCCGGCGACATTGGGCAGGTAATGATTGTCGCCATTACGGATGGGCGAGGCAACATCTCCTTAGCTCGTTCTTTAGGTGAACTGTTGGAAGAAGGGGAAAAGCCCGATATCAAAGGTGAGCTGCTGGATATTGGCAGTAAAATCCGCGCCCTCGGCTTAAAGCTGCTGGTGATTGACACTGAAAATAAGTTTATTTCGACTGGCTTTGCTAAAGAACTAGCGGAGCAAGCCGGCGGCAAGTATCATCACCTGCCCAAAGCAACCGATCAGGCGATCGCCGCTGTCACCCAAAACGCGCTTTTCTGATCAACTCTGCATCATGGCTGGATCAATTTCAATTCCCAACCCTTCAGCGATTCGCAAACCGTACTTCACATCTGCCCGGAAGAAGTGGCAGAGTTGGCGCATCTGAATCTCCCGTCCGGCTCCGCTAAGGCTGCCGACAATGTTTTGAGTCAGACGTTCCTGAGCATCAGGCTTCAGCAATCGATACAGGTCGCCAGCTTGCGTGTAATCATCATTCCTCTGACGATGATCAAAGCGATCGGCTTTGACGCTGCCTAAGTCTAAGGCCGGTTCAGCGTAGGCAGAGTTTTGCTGGGGTGTACCCGGATGCGAATTCGGTTCATAGTTAGGTATATTCCCGCCATTGTTGCCCCCATTGTTGCCTAAGGCCATTGCCCCATCCCGCTGGTAATGCATGACCGGACATTGGGGTTGGTTGACTGCCAACTGCTGGTAGTTGGCACCGAGCCGATAGCGTTGCGCATCAGGATAGGAGACAATCCGGGCTTGCAGCACCTTATCTGGTGAGAAGCCAATCCCCGGCACAATATTCGAGGGAGAAAAGGCTGATTGTTCAACTTCAGCAAAATAGTTTTGCGGATTGCGGTTCAGTTCTAGCATCCCAACATCAATCAACGGATATTCTGAGTGCTGCCAAATTTTGGTCAGGTCAAAGGGGTTATCTCTGTAACCAGCGGCTTGGGCCTCGGTCATCACCTGAAGGCAGACGCGCCAGCGGGGGTAGTCCCCTTGCTCAATCTTGGCAAACAGGTCACGAGTGGCATGGTCTGGGTCTTCGCCTTTGACCCGCACCGCTTCTGCCGCCGTGAAGGTGGCAATTCCCTGCATACTCTTGAAGTGAAACTTGCACCAAACTCGCTCTGATTGAGCATTAACGAGGCTAAAGGTGTGGCTACCAAACCCGTCCATTTGTCGATAGTTTTTGGGTGTGCCGCGATCTGAGAACAAAATTGTAATTTGATGCAGTGCTTCTGGACTGAGAGACCAATAGTCCCACATGGCATTGGCATCTTTGCAGTTCGTCTGCGGATTCCGCTTTTGAGTGTGGACAAAATCAGGGAATTTAAGCGGGTCACGGATGAAGAAGACGGGCGTATTGTTACCGACGACATCCCAGTTGCCTTCTTGCGTGTAAAACTTGACGGCAAACCCTCTCGGATCGCGCTCTGCATCGGCTGAACCTTTTTCACCGCCAACGGTTGAGAAGCGGAGCAGTACCGGGGTTTGCTGACCCACGGCTGAGAACAGCTTGGCTCTGCTGTAGCGAGTAATGTCGTGGGTGACCCTAAAGGTGCCAAAGGCAGCCGCTCCTTTGGCGTGGACAACCCGCTCCGGAATGCGTTCGCGGTTGAAGTGAGCGAGCTTCTCGATTAAGTGAAAATCCTGCATTAGGACAGGCCCGCGCTCACCTGCCGTCAAAGAATTCTGATTGTCGGCGATCGGCGTTCCATTCGCAGTCGTCAACGGGTTATGTTCAGCCATAAAAGTTGGATCTCCTTGCGGGTGAAAGTTGGGGTGACTGGGCAGTACAGTGAGCTGCTGCGATGTCTGTTCTACAAAATCAGCCAATCGAGCCTAAACTGAGCCGGGATGGGCTTAAATGTAGTCGTTATGAATTCACATAAAATCGTACCCGAAGCGACTACGCATAGCAAAGGACTGGCAGCTAATTGCAACAGACTGTAACATCTAGCCGATTTTGCCCCGCAAGTTGGGCGACCTGTGAGCAGAAGTCCAAGCATGGAGTTGGCTTGGATCGCCACAATCTCGCCTGACTGGGTGAGAACAGCCTGGGGACGCTTCGGGTAGGATGTTTCAAACCAGTGCTAAATCAGATCTGCCAAATTTATCCTAGAGGCTGTTGGTGCAATTGCGATTTTGTACTTCTAACATTCTGCCTAAACGGCTTGGACAGGCTCTAACAACGTAGTCACTGTGCCCCTGATTGGTATCGATCTCTGATCGTGTTTCAGTCTGTTTTTTGAGATCCCGTTCCCCGATTAATTTGGTCACTCAAATCGCTTCATTTATTTTTGGACTAAGCGCATGACCTTGGAACTTCAACCCCAACAGATGAGTGCTAGCCGCTTGCAGCGGCAAGACCAAGTATTGGTTGAATTGGCTAGACACAAGTCTCTGCATCAGGGTAACTTTACGACTGCCTTGGAGGATATTCTGGCTGCCACAGCTCGTACCCTAGAAGTAGAGCGGGCAAGCGTTTGGCTCTACAGCGCCGATCGCAGTCGAATCGATTGCCTTGACCTTTATGAGCGCAGCCCAGACCGTCATTCTCAGGGTTTAGAGCTGTGGTCTAGCCTCTACCCAGGCTACTTCAAAACTTTAGAGCAAGCCCGGACAATTGCCGCTCACAATGCGCTCCAAGATAGCCGCACTAAAGAATTTTTGCGGTCTTACTTAACGCCGTTGGGAATTACTTCGATGCTAGATGCCCCAATTTGGCTGGGTGGGCAAATGGTGGGGGTGCTGTGCAACGAGCACATCGGTAGCCCCCGCGAATGGACGCTAGAAGAGCAGCAATTTGCGGCTTCAATTTCTGATTTGCTTTCGCTAGCGATGGAAGCTCGCGATCGCCAACAGGCGAGAGAAGCTCTCCAAGCCAGCCAAGACCGCTTGCAGAGCTTTTTTATGGCTACGTTTGAAACCGTTGTCATTCACGATCAGGGTCGAATTATTGATGCGAATGTGGCGGCTGAAACCCTGTTTGGCTATACGACAACCGAACTAATTGGCATGTTGGCAACTGAACTGGCTGCCCCCGAAAGTCGGTTGATGATTCGGCAGCGAATGCAGCAGGCGGACGATCAGCCCTATGAAGCAAAAGGAGTTCGCAAGGATGGCAGCACATTCATGGCTGAACTTTCTGGCAAAACGATTATTTATCAAGGTCGGCCACTCCGGGTAGTTGGAGTTCGAGACATTACCGAACGCAAGCAGGCTGAAGCAGAACTTAAGCTTTCCCTACAGCGAGAGCGCCTGCTAGGAGAAATTGCTCAGCGAATTCGGCGATCGCTGAACCTGCAAGAAATTCTTGATACAACTGTGTCGGAAGTGCGGCAGTTATTGCAAGCCGACCAAGTGCTGATTGGCTTTATTAACGTCGTGAATCAGTTTCCCCAAGCTCAAGTGATGGCAGAATCGAATTCGCCTGACTGGCCAGTTGATTCAGCGCTGGTGTTCAATCATCCCAGCTACCTGCTTACGATTGTTGATCACTGTCATCAAGGCAAGGTTAAAGTAATCAATAACGTGGCTGAAGTCGCCTCAGAGCTTGAGCGACAGTACTTAAGCCATTGCCAAGTACAAGCCTGTTTAGAAGTCCCGATCGCCTTGATCAACGAGCGTGAATCTTCGGTTTCCGGTGCAGATTGCGAGTCTTGTCAGTCTTTCGGTGTCCTGATTGCCGATCAGTGTTCTCATCCCCGCCAATGGCAGCCGTCTGAAATTGAACTGCTCGAAAAATTGGCGACCCAAGTGGCGATCGCCATTCGGCAAGCAGAACTTTACCAAAAGCTGACGGCGCTGAATGCCAACCTAGAGCATCAGGTAGAAGAGCGAACCGCTCAACTGCAACAAAACATGCAGGAGTTGCAGGAAATCAACACACTGAAGGAAGCATTTTCCCATGCCGTTTCGCACGACTTACGCACCCCAGTCATGGGGACGCTGCTGGTCTTAAATAATCTGCTGCATCCCGCCGGACAATGCCATCCCTCCGCCCAAGACTCCTCGATCGCCGTGCCGCGCAAAATATTAGAACGGATGATCGAGAGCAGCAATCGCCAACTCAACCTGATTGATTCCTTGCTGGATGCCCATATCAGTGATGCCGGCGGGATGGTTTTGCATCGGGAACCAACGGCGATCGCTCAGGTTGTGGCTCAAACCATTACTGACCTTGATCCTCTTTTGGCGAAAAACCAGGCAACCCTCAGCTCTATGATGCCTGCCAACTTGCCGCTGGTAGATATTGACCCCCACCAGCTCCGCCGAGTTTACGAAAACTTGATTACTAATGCCCTCAAGCACAATCCACCAGGGCTACAGTTGACCCTGAATGCCAGCCTGGAAAGCAATGAATTAGTCTGCATTGTCCAAGATGATGGGATTGGGATTAGTCAAAGCCAGGCTGAACATTTGTTTGACCTCTATTTTCAGGGTGCCAATACGCGTCATCTGACGGGCATTGGTCTGGGGCTGTATCTCTGCCGCCAAGTCATTCAAGCTCACGGCGGTCAGATTGGTGTGAACAGTCAACCTGGCGCAGGCGCAACTTTTTGGTTTACGCTACCCCTGAGTGAGTCATCTTCAGCGGTCAGCCCCTAGTTGGCAGTCTTAAATTTGTGATGATTTTGAGCAGCAGCGTCGCTGCTGCTCAAAATCATCACCTGTATTCCACAACATCGGTTTAGACCAATGGCAGGACATAGTAAGTGGGCGAACATTAAACGCCAAAAAGCGAGGGTTGATGCCCAAAAAGGGAAAGTGTTTGCCCGCATTTCACGGGCAATTATTGTGGCAGCTCGGCAGGGAGTGCCTGACCCAGAAGCCAATTTTCAGCTCCGAACCGCGATCGAAAAAGCTAGGGCGGTCGGAATTCCGAATGACAACATTGAGCGGGCGATCGCCAAAGGGGCCGGTAAGCTGGGCACAGACGGCAATGAGCTAGCAGAAATTCGCTACGAAGGCTATGGCCCCGGCGGTGTAGCAGTGTTGATTGAAGCGCTGACCGATAATCGCAACCGGACTGCTGCTGATTTGCGAGCCGCCTTTAGCAAACAAGAGGGCAACCTGGGCGAAACGGGTTGCGTCGGCTGGATGTTCAAGCAGACCGGAATTGTAACTGTGATTGCCCCACCTGATGAAGAAGCCTTTTTGGAAGTATTGCTAGAAGCTGGCGCTGACTCCTATGAAATTGTTGAGTTAGAAGAGGCAACTCTGGCGGAAGTCACAACTGGGGTGAGCCAACTGGAAGCCTTGAGTCAAGTGCTCAAACAGCAGGACTACTCTGTTCAAGAGGCAGAACTGCGCTGGGTTCCAACCAACAGCTTAGAAATTACCGACCCCGATCAAGCCCGACGGATTCTAAAACTAATGGATGCCCTCGAAGACCTAGACGACGTCCAAAGTGTGACCGCCAATTTTGAAATGGGCGATCGCCTTCTGGCTGAAATGATATAAGCATTTGCCTGAGACTCCGATTTGTCAATTACTAAATCACCTGCTGAAGTGCTTTTTCAACAAGTGTATTTAAGCTAATTCCCTCTTTTTCAGCTTTAGTAGCAGCCTGTCGATGTAGCTCCGAAGAAATTCGCAGATTGAATCGGCCTGAAAATGGCTTATCAGGCGTCTTTCCGATTGTTTGGCAATCGGCTAAATATTCATCAACTGCTGCGTGGAAAGACTGCTCAAGTTCATCCACTGACGCGCCATCAAAAGCAATGACATCGCGAGTGTCAATCACGCGACCAAAGAATAAGCGATCTAATTCGTCAAATTCGACGATCGCCTCGTAGCCTTTATAGTTCATGGTTCCACACCTGCATTATTTAGAAAATCCCTAACAGCCTTGACTTGATAGCGTTTTAGCTCTTTCTGAGGATGGGGAGAGTGAAGGTTAAGTGAAACTCCATTTAGATCGAAACGCACTTTGGAGCCATCTCCTTGAATCACATCACCACCTAAGGCAAGCACTAAAGTCACCACCTCAGTCCAGAGAATAGTGCAACTAATCGGCTTAGCAAAAATAGCATCATAGGTTTTACGGTTTTTATTGTTCATTATATTTTTATAGTTTAATAGTATCACTAAATAGTATCATGCTTGATCTTGGCTTAAAATTTGTAATGCTTAAACTCCCTTGCCCAATGTAAAGATCTGAGAGTGAACATTGGCCAAGTCGGTACAATAGAAATTCTAAAGGCCGGCGACTCCAGCCGCCTAGACACTATTGACCAGCTGATCTAAGGAGACAACCTTGCTCACCAGTACCTTTAATACGGCTAAATCAGAAGAAATTTTTACTGCTGCCCAAAAACTGATGCCGGGGGGTGTCAGCTCGCCAGTGCGGGCGTTTAAGTCGGTGGGGGGACAGCCGATCGTCTTCGATCGCGTCAATGGGGCCTACATTTGGGATGTAGACGACAACAAATACATCGACTATGTGGGAACGTGGGGGCCAGCCATCTGTGGCCATGCTCATCCACAGGTGATTTCAGCTTTAAGAGATGCCCTGGAAAAAGGGACGAGCTTTGGTGCTCCTTGCGCGCTCGAAAATGTTTTGGCTGAAATGGTGATTGATGCCGTACCCAGCATTGAGATGGTGCGCTTCGTCAACTCTGGCACCGAAGCCTGTATGGGAATGCTGCGGCTGATTCGGGCCTATACAGGGCGAGAAAAAATTATCAAATTTGAAGGCTGCTACCACGGTCATGCCGATATGTTTTTGGTCAAAGCTGGCTCTGGTGTCGCTACCCTCGGCTTGCCCGACTCGCCAGGCGTGCCAAAATCCGTCACAGCCAGCACCTTAACCGCTCCCTACAATGACCTGGAGGCGGTTCAAGCCTTGTTTGCTGCTAACCCGGATCAGATTGCTGGCGTTATTTTAGAACCTGTGGTTGGCAATGCGGGCTTTATTCCCCCGGATGGTGGATTTTTGGCGGGTTTGCGAGAACTCACCCAAGAAAACGGCGCTTTGCTAGTCTTCGATGAAGTGATGACTGGGTTTCGGATTGCCTACGGCGGCGCCCAGGAGAAATTCGGCATCACCCCAGATGTGACAACCTTGGGCAAAATTATTGGCGGTGGTTTGCCGGTCGGTGCCTACGGCGGGCGGCGAGAAATCATGGAAATGGTGGCACCCGCTGGGCCGATGTATCAGGCGGGTACGTTGTCAGGCAACCCGCTGGCGATGACTGCCGGGATTAAAACCTTGGAGTTGCTGCGGCAACCCGGCAGTTACAAACACCTGGATCGCGTCACTGGCAAGCTCATTAATGGGCTATTGCAAATTGCCAGAGCGGCTGGACATCAAGTTTGCGGTAGCCATATCAGCGGCATGTTTGGGTTCTTTTTCACAGCCGGGCCTGTCCATAACTTTGAAGATGCTAAAGCCGCTGACGTGAAAAAATTTGCCGCCTTCCATCGCGGTATGTTGGAGCACGGTGTCTACCTCGCCCCGTCTCAGTTTGAGGCTGGCTTTACCTCCCTTGCCCATACCGATCTAGAAATCGATAAAACTTTGGAAGCTGCTAAGGCTGTTTTATCTAGTCTGTAGTATTCGTTATTAGTTCAGAATTAATACAGAGGTCAGAACAAACTATTTGCTGAAGGATCTTCTCTGTAAGGCTTTCAGCAGATAGCGTTGGTCGTTTAAGCGCGAAGCACGATAGCAATGTCCTTCCCTAGCAGTGCTGAGGCGTGATTTGAGCTAGCTTTTAGTCCCGCTCAGTCAGTCCTACAGGAACTTAGCCCAAAAAGGTCGAAGATACCGCCCATTAGTACATAAAAGCGGCTAAACTATCGTCAATAAACAAGGGTCGTTGGATCTAGTGGGCTAAAGACGGCAGGCATACGGTAACGGCATGAAAAACTGGGAATTTTTGATTCAAAAGGAAGGCGATGCAGAGTGGCTGACACTTGAATCTCCAACTGTAGAAATACTGGAAGGATGCTATCAGGTGATGGCTTACTCCTGTTTGCCCTCATCGATGATCAAAATTCAAATTTGCCATACCTTTGTTGAAAATGGGGTTTCCCAACAGCGATGTCATCAGCGATCGCAGCAGTCTAGCCCAACCGGCGCGATCGAGGTCATGCCCTTCGCCTACCTGGAGCCAGGGCTATGGACTTTAGCCTGCCGTTTACCGCCGGGCAGCAACCTGCATACTGAACTGCCGCTGCTGCAACTACAAGTCTTGCCCCAAGTTGAACTGTGTGCTGACTGGGATATCGATCCTCCCCAGCAGGATCAGTCGGCCGAGCAATCTCAGACCCGACAAGAAGAACAAAATCTCCCCAATATAGAGGACGCAGTTGAACTAGTTGAACAGCAAACAGATCAGGCGGCGGTGATTGCTAGTTTAGAAAATGCTTTACGCAATTTTAGCTCAGAGCCTGTTTTTGAACAGTTCACTCCCAGCTTAGACTTTACCGACCTGTATGAAGCAATGGGTGATATTGGGTCTGAGGTGCCTTTTTCCCAAGACATGTTGGAGTTCTTGTTTCAGCACTTAAATGACGCAGTTTTATCCCCAGAGCCAAGCGATCTTGAGAGTGATCGCGATGATCTAGAGATTTTAGATTTAGATTTAGATCTAGACAACAGTTCAACCAACCCAAGTCTACAAGAGCCAATCTTTGACTCCCTGGAACTATCGCCGACGCTCTTTGATTCCCCGACTCAGCTCTCCTGTTTAGTGATTTTGGATCAGAGTGCTTACACAGCGATCGCAGGCGAGACAATCGAAATTGCCGGTCGGGTCTTTGCTGAAGGCGAACTAGTGATTCGGCTTCGAGATCCGCTCACCCAAGTGCAACTGTCTGAGCAAATTTACATCCTGCCGCAGCCAAATATTCCCAGCAGTTTTAGCCATCTGCTGACAGTGCCGACCGAGCATCGGGTGTTAGTCGGTGAAGCCAAGCTGGTGACAGCAGATCAGGCTCACGAAATTCGCAGCACCCAGGCGTTTATGATCACTGTGATCGCGGCGACCGTTGCCAGCAATCTTGTTGTTAAAGACGTTGAAGTTATTGAACCAATTGAACTAGACAACTTAGTCGCAGAGCCAATTCTGGAGCCAGCGCCCTTACCGCTGGAGCCTCAGAAACCCAAATCTGAGCCGATGTTAGAACTCCCAATCATTGATGCCACTGCGGGTTTAGTTGCCTTGCAGCCTGCTTCTGGGCCGAATCTTCCCCCTCGGCTTTATCCCCGCCAGACCCCGAAAAAGCCAGTGCGATCGCCTGCATTGCCCCAATTTTTGCAGCGCCAGCCGGCTGAGCGAGAGCTAGTCAGAACTGGCAGTGCAAAACCTACCGAAGCTGGCTATGAAGCCTTAGATTTGGGCAAGCGGTTTTGGTCAACCCTAAGTACGCTAGCCCACCAAGTTGACTTAGTCCCCTCTGGATCGCTAGAAGCTGCTGCACCTGACCTGTTGAGCGGGGTCGAGTTACCGACGTTTGACCGGGCAGCCCCCCTGCCGATTCCAACCTTGATTTTACCGGAACGAGACCTGCGAGCCGGTTTACCCCTCGTGGTTGAGGTGCGGCTTCCAGACACAGAAGCTCAACTGTGTATCAAGCTTTGGGTGATTGACCAAGAAACTGAAGCCACTATTGTGCCGCCTCGCTGGCTGGTGGACTTTAGCTATAATCCCCGCCAAGAAATTTTAGAAACTTCAACCCAGTTGAGTCTGCCCAGCAGCAGCCAAGAAATAGCGTTTAAGGCGATCGCTGTCGATATGACCTCTCAGCAAGAAAGCCCCCCGCTGACGATTGTTCGTTCATTGCTGAGCGAGTAAACCGAATGAAAGTTTGGCTGGTTAGTCTGGTTGTGTTGCTGCTGGCGGTGGAAGCCTGGCAGGGAGCTTACCAGTGGATTGCCCATTTGGTACTGCCGGTGCCAGTGCTGCTACTGGCCGGTGCAGTTTTGGCGATCGCATCAAATACTCGGCAATTGTTGCCAACCAGCCCCAAGCCCGCCATCAAGGCAGATGAGTAGAAAAATAGCGATCGCCGCGAGTAGACCAGTCCCAACTCCCAATTTCCGTGGGACAAGTCCTAGTCTAAACTAGGGTCAGGAAGGAGCAGGTGTTGGTGGTTGCGGAGGGATAGCGACAGCTCATTTCTCTGAGGAAAGTCCGGACTCCCGAAAGACCAGACTTGCTGGGTAACGCCCAGTGCGAGCGATCGTGAGGATAGTGCCACAGAAACATACCGCCTTTGGAAGGCAGGAGGCAGAGGGCAGGAGGCAGAAGGGAAAAACTTCTGCCCTCTGCCTTACCCCTTCTGCCCTCTCTGGAGGTAAGGGTGCAAAGGTGCGGTAAGAGCGCACCAGCAGTATCGTGAGGTACTGGCTCGGTAAACCCCGGTTGGGAGCAAGGTTGGAGGGGCAAGGGTTGGTCTTTTCCCCGCTCCGCGTTCGAGATACCGCTAGAGGCATCTGGCAACAGGTGTCCCAGATAGATAACCGCCCTCCTGATGCCGTCAGGCTTAGGGGAACAGAACCCGGCTTACTAGCCCGCTCTTTCCTAATTTTTCTAACCTTATGGCGTCTGCCGCTTTGATCAATTAGGATGATTTTTTGAAAGCTTCGCTGCGCGAGGTCTTCAAAAAAAATTGTTCTAGCTCTGACTTCAATTGCCATCGCAGTCATATTTGATGCCATTCAATGATCCTCGCCGCCCGAAGCAGCTAGAAAAGCTGATTGCCCGCTTGGGTCTACCCGCCTCATCACCAGTGCAGTGGCAGTTGCTGGATTTGGCGCTAACCCACCCAACTGTTCATGCCGAGGCCAACTACGATCGCCTAGAGTTTCTGGGAGACGCCGTTGTCCGGCTGGTGGTGGCTGAGTTTTTACGGGAGCACCATGCTAGCCGCTCGGTTGGCGAATGGTCAGCCATTCGGTCTGTCTTGGTCAGCGATCGCACTTTGGCTAAACTTGCTGATAGCTATGGTCTGGATCAGTATTTACGGCTCGGTAACAGCGCGGCTGGCGATCCGTCAGGCCGAACTTCGCGCTTGGCCGACTGTTTTGAGGCTTTATTGGCGGCTCTTTACTTAAGTACCGGCGACTTTAGTCTCATTCGCTGCTGGCTAGACAGCAATTGGCAACCCCTAGCGGAAGAAGTTTGCACCGATCCGGCTTATCACAATTACAAAGCTGCCTTACAAGCCTGGACTCAAGCCCACCATCAGGCTCTACCTGAATATCGAACCGAGAGCATCACTGAATCTGACCATACTGAATTTGCTAGTCCAGCTCGGTTTAAATCAGAAGTTTGGTTTCAGGGCCAACTGCTGGGGCAGGGACTGGGCAAGTCGAAGAAAGAAGCTGAAAAAGCTGCTGCTCAGACCGCCTATTTATCCCTAACCGAACTCCCCTGACCGGTTTGGATAATCAGCCACGATCGCGGGTTCGGTTAGCCTGCAACAGAGCAGCAATTGGCTCTGGGCTGGCTGGCGATCGCGCATCAACTACTAGAACTTCCGTAAAATTACTGTTGGCTCATCAAGTAAAACTTTTTATCTTTAATACAGTGTTCCCTGAATTCCCGCTTAGTATTTGAGGTTTTTAGGAGAATTATTAACCAAGCTAGAACTTTTGTTGCTAATCAAAGATTTTGACATCACTCGTTGTCAGGATAATGATTAAGTTTCAATTTTATTTTAGAGAATTGAGTATGCCTGGGGGGTGTATGCCAAAAGTAGAAGAAGTTAAAAGTACAACCTTAGAGTTGCTGCACAAGTATCGTCAAACTCCTTCCACAGAAGTTCGCAATCGCCTAGTTAACATGAACTTGGGATTGGTCAGAAAAGAGGCTCACCGCTGGTTGAATTATTCAACTGAAACCTATGATGACTTGGTGCAAGTGGGCAGCATGGGTCTGATTCGGGCGATCGAGCGGTTTGATATTTCTAAAGGTCATGCCTTTAGCTCTTTTGCTCTGCCCTACATTCGGGGTGAAATTCAGCATTACCTGCGCGATAAGAGTCCACAGTTGCGAATTCCCCGCCGCTGGCAAGTTTTACACAAGCAAGGTTTGTTGGTCAGCCAAGAATTGCGAGATCAACTCCGGCGCTCTCCGACCGATCAAGAAGTGGCAGATGCCTTAGCGGTGTGTGTTAAAGATTGGCAGCAAGTCAAGCTGGCCTGCTCTAATCGATCGCCGCTCAGCCTAGATGCGCCCGTCAGCGACGATGATGGCTCCTCGTCTTTAGGCGATATGGTTCCAGATCATCATTACCGCAGCTTTCAACTGGCTCAAGAAGACCAGATTCGCCTCAGTGTTGCCCTGCAAAGTTTAGAAAAGCGCACCTGTGAAATTTTGGAGTTTGTTTTTCTCCACGATTTAACCCAAAGAGAAACCGCCGAACTGCTGGGCTTAAGTGCTGTTACCGTCTCACGGCAGGTCAAAAAAGGTTTGATTTCCCTCCGCCAATTGATGCAGGGAACCGATGAATAGCCTGGGCTTGAGTCTGGCATCCCATGCCCTAGTGGTATACAAATAATGAAAGCGGTCTGGGCAAAACTCAGGCCGCTTTCCTGGCAAATTTAGAATCTCCACCTATGAAAATTGTCTTTTTTGGCACACCAGATTTTGCTGTGCCCAGCTTGAAGCGGCTACTGGTGGAGCCAGAGGTTGAAGTGCTGGCGATCGCCACGCAACCAGACAAGCGGCGGGGTCGAGGCAGCCAACTGATTCCTTCTCCGGTCAAGCAAGTAGCCCTAGCGCATCGGCTCCCTGTTTTGCAGCCGCAGCGGATTAAGCAAGACCAGCCAACCTTGGCCGAATTAAAAGCCCTAGCAGCCGACTTTTTCGTGGTGGTTGCCTACGGGCAAATTTTATCGCCAGAAATTTTGGCCATGCCCCGCTGGGGCTGCATTAACAATCACGGCTCTTTACTGCCCAAGTATCGCGGTGCTGCCCCAATTCAATGGGCGATTCACCACGGCCAAACCACGACCGGCATCACGACGATGCTGATGGACGCAGGCATGGACACCGGAGCCATGCTGCTCAAGGCCAGCCTAGAGATTGGCCTGCTAGAAAATGCAGCCGAAGTTGGGGACAAACTGGCAGAAATTGGAGCTGAGTTAATCATACAAACGCTGCGAGGCTTGCAGGCAGGGCAAATTGAACCTGTACCCCAAGATTCAACTCAAGCCACCTATGCGCCACTGATCAAAAAAGCAGACTATGAACTGGATTGGTCGAAATCAGCGATCGCCCTCCACAATCAGATTCGCGGCTTCTATCCTGACTGTTTGACCCAGTTTCGCGGCTCTCCGCTCAAAATTATGGCCACTGCGCCCTTGGCAAGTGCTGCCTGGGCAAACCTCCCACTTGACCTGCAAACCCTGGCCGCAGAATGGTCGGAACCAGGCAGCGCTGACCCCGGTACGATTGTTGGCATTGCCAAAAATGTCGGCCCAATTGTGCAGACGGGCGAAGGATATTTACTATTGCGCCAAGTGCAGCCAATGGGAAAACGCCTTCAGTCAGGCTCAGACTTTGCGAATGGAATGCGTCTACAAGTCGGCGAGAAATTATTGCCTTAATCAGCCGGTTCGTAAAACCGGCAGTCTTGGCAGGGGCCGTCTGGATTGACGGCGCACCGAATCAGTTCGGAATGAGCATTTAAGCGGCAACTAGCATCGCCAATCACCCAGCGCCCTTGCCAGAGGGTTCGTTCGCCCACCCAGGTAGAGGCCTGGACATAAAGGGCAATCTGATGCAACTGATAGCGGCCGCCCTTGAGCTGATAGCGATGGCGACGCTCCAGAACCGTATAGGTTTTGTCTTCGTGTTCGAGATAAGCTCCGGGCTGGGGCAGCCAATCGAGATGAACCTTGCCCAGCGATCGCTGGGGATGGGTCAGATAAATCTCAGTCGGCAGCGATGTGAGTTCCATAGAGTAGCCAGTGCTGTCCACCCATCGTATCGCAAGATACAACTAAACTCGGTTACTGGAAGCGAGCTAGAAAACAGGCGACTAAGATTTTGCCCTGCTCCAGCCCAGGCAGATCGAAAGTTCTATATTGAGCCTGGAATGGATTAAATTCTGATTGGTAAGATTTAAATCATTCAGTGCTTACCATTGCTTACCCTGCCTATGCTCATCCCTGCTTACAGTCCGCCCTGGTGGTTACGCAATGGTTTGGCGCTGACGCTCTATACTGCCCTTTGGCAAAGTCGGCGTTGGCAAACCACGATCGCTGAACCGCAGCCGCCCTATCAGTCTCATGTGTTCACAGGGGCAGACGGTGTGCCCATTTATGGCTGGATCGCTAAACCTGAACTGGCCCATGCCACGATCATTGGCACCTACGGAATTACGGGTAGCCTAGACAACCAGTGGTTTCTGCAAATTTTGGGTCGTCAAGCCTTTGCAGCCGGGTTTGCGGTTGTCCTGTTCGACTGGCGGGGGCACGGACAAACCGCCGCCCTCTCGCCCACTCTGACCTCAGATGGCTTGTACGAAGGTACTGATTTTATCCAGATTGCCGCTCAAGCCAAACAGATGGGCTGTCCGGCTCCGTTGTGGTTTACGGGCTATTCGCTGGGAGGGCAACTGGCTCTCTGGGGCGTCAAAGCCGCCGCAGAACTAGACTCTGCATCTCTTAATTTATCTGCCTCAGAGATTGGAGGGGCGGCGGTGATTTGCCCTAATTTAGAATCGCAGCGATCGCTGACTTACCTGCTCAGGCATCCACTGGGGCGCTATCTAGAACGGGCGATCGCCAAAGAACTGAAAAAATTGGCTTGGCAAATAAATGCCTATCACCCTGGCAGCTTAGATCCAGAGGCGATCGAGCGGGCCAACCACATCATTGAGTTTGACCACGAATTGGTGATTGGACGACTCGGCTTTCCAGATGTGGAAGCCTACTACCAGGCGACAAGTCCCCTCTACATTTTGCCCCACCTCAACCGCCCGACGTTGATTCTGTACGCCGCCGATGACCCAATGTTTATCCCAACCCTAGCGGATGAGCTAAAGGCAATTTGTGCTGAAAATCCCTGCTTGGAGTTAATTTTGACTCCCCACGGTGGCCACGTCTCGCATTTCAGCAGTCCGCAGAGTCAACAGCAGGCAGGCGACCCCGATCCTTGGTGGGCCTGGCATCGGATTTTGAACTGGTTTCAAGAGCAAGCTCCTTGAACCAATGACGGTTAGGTGCTCCAAATCATCACCTGTCTACCCTTCCTGAAGAATCCAATAAAAAATAATAATTACTGAGGGCGATCGCCCACCTATGCAATTCTGAGGTCTGGTGCATTTCAGGGCAAACATAAGTTTAAAATGCCTTGACTCATTTTGGGGGTTGTACTAGATTTGGGGGGTATCGAGGTTGAAATCTTGATTTAACGCTAAATCTAGTTTTAGAGGTAAGTTGGCATGGTGCTTTCTCAGTCCCCCACCCTTGAACTGAGCGAATCCCAAAGAGCGGTGCTCCAGAAATATCTGATCAATGGTGAGACGACTTGGGAAGAAGTGGCCCGGCGGGTTGCTCGCTACGTGGCCAGCGCAGAAGCGACGCCAGAAGCACAAAAGTTTTGGCAAGAAAAATTTCTCTCGATTCTGCTGCCAATGAAGCTGATTCCTGGCGGCTCAATTCTGGCCAACTGCGATTACGGCACGCGCGGCTTGCTCAACTGCTTTGTCCTCTCGACTGAAGACGATATTCATGGCATTACCAAGCTGGTTTCAGATGCCGTCTTGACGACAAAATTTAGAGGCGGGGTCGGGATTAACATTGGCTCCGAGGGGCAAAAAGGCTACATTCGCCCTAAAGGTTCACCGTTTCAAGATGGCAAGGCCCTCGGCCCCTGCGCCGTCCTAGATATGGTGTCGGAGAACTCAAAGAAAATTACCACTGGCAACAAAGCTCGTCGAGGCGCTTTTTTGTTCTCGATGGACTGGCGACACCCGGATATTTGGGAATTTATCCAGGCCAAAACCCAATCAACAATGGATGCCAAGGTAATAAAGGCGATCGCGGAACAAATGGCGGCCTTGGTGCTGAGCACTGACAGCACTGAACAGAAACGGCAAAAATTACAGGAATTAAATCGCCAACTGGCAACGGCCTGGGTGGAAACGCATTTGAATCCAGAAGGCAAGCGCGATCGGCGTTGGCACAACGCCAATATCTCGGTTCAACTTGACGATGAGTTTTTCGAGAAATTAGATCAAGCCGACGAGCGAGCTACCACCCTCTGGGATCAGATTGCCAACTTTGCCCACGACACGGCTGACCCTGGCCTCTTACTGATTGACAACGCCAAACGCCGCAGCCCAATCCGCGATTTTGTCACCTGCACGAATCCTTGTGGTGAAATTTTTCTACCGCCAAATAGTGCCTGTAACCTGGGTTCTTTGGTATTGACCAAATTTGTCAGCCGGAAAGCCGATGGCAGCGTTGAGATTGACTGGCAGGATTTGGCGGAAACTGTGGCGATCGCCACTCGATTCCTCGATAACGTCTTGAATGTTTCCGAGTTTGCCACCCCTGACCAAAAGCAGAATGTCCGGCATGTGTTTCGGCAGTTGGGCTTGGGCATTATGGGCTGGGCAGATTACCTGAAGCTGGCCCACATTCCCTACGATGGGATTGAACACTTGGATGAAATCGATCGCTGGGGCAATTGGATTGCCGAACACGCCTACCGCGCTTCCGAGGCGATCGCGGAAGAAAAAGGGGCCTGCGGAATTTGGAGCAAGATTAGCGATGTCCGCACTGGCAATCTGTTTGAGCGCTGGGTAGACAGTGAAGGCAACCGCTACAACGGTCGAGAGGCACTGAGTTCCCGTCGCCAGGATTTAACCCAAGTTCCCCGCCGCAATTCCACCGTCCTGTCGATCGCCCCCACGGGCAGCATTGCTCAACTGGCAGCCTGCTCTTGGGCCTTTGAACCCGACTTTGGGCTGACGGTCTGGAAGCAAGTCTATGTCGATGCCTCTAAGAATGAGCAAAACTGGATTCAAATTCTCAATCCTTACCTAGAAGACCTCGGCCTTTCAGAACCAGACAGCGAAATTGTCAAACGAACAGGCTCTTTGCAGGGCACAGACTTTGCTGAAGCCAACCCCGATATTGCCCGCAGTTTCAAGATTGCCCGCGAAGTGCCGCCCGGTTGGCACATTCTGGTGCAGTCAAAATGGCAAGACTGGATTGATAGCTCAATTTCCAAGACAATCAATTTGCCCGGCCATGCCACGGTGGCGGAAATCAAGCAAATTTATCGCCTCGCTCAAAAAGCGGGTCTGAAGGGCGTCACCGTCTACCGCTCTGGCACCCTAGAGTCTGAACCGATCAAAGTTGGCAGTGAGGAGAAAGCCTAATGCCCCAAACTAAAGACCTTTTAAATCTGATTCAAGAATTCCCGGCCGCCTTTGCTGACCCCGAACAGGCGATCGCTAGTCCGCCACCCAGTAAAAACCAAGCCCTGATGGCCCTGATGACCGAATTTCCAGAGGCATTTGCTGACCCGGAAGCCCCCAGCGCAGAAGCGCCCACTCAGGCTGAACCAGTGGCTGAATCGATCGCGGCGACCGTTGCCCAACCCGCAGCAACCGCCCTGCCAATTGGCTATCGCCAAGCCCTGCATCGGCAGATTTCTACCTTTGCCTGGGGACAAATTGACTGTGAACTAACCTATGGCAGCACAGGTCTAGAGCGAATTTGGCTCACCGTTGGTAAGTCCGGCACGGAAGTTCAATCGCTCTGTGAAGCGATCGCCCGTTTGGTCAATTTACTCTTAGCCAGCGGTGCGCCTATTCCCACGTTGGTCAAAGAACTGCGCGGCATTCGCGGTGGTGATGCCGAGGGATTTGGCCCCCATCGAGTTTTGGGCTTGGCAGATTTAATTGGCAAAGTCCTGCAAGAAGCACCAGAGGTAGGGGCGATCCCCCTGCCTACCATCGGCAGAGAACCATCTGCTGCTGCCCCTCTGCTCCCGGTGGATATCTACGACCACGTCATCACAGAAAAGACTGCTGTTACCTCTCTGACCTCAGCAAAACCGCATTCAATTATGCATGAGCAGCCAGCATCCGATTGGGCTAGCCTGCCCACCGATAGCCGCCACTCAGCTTCCCTTTGCCCAGAGTGCGGCTCTGAACTCCACCAAATGAACGGCTGTTCCGGCGGAGCCTGCAATGTCTGTGGCTACAGCAGTTGTAGTTAGGAAGTTTGTTATTTAAGGGCTACCAAAAAAGTCAAAAACCTTTCTATACAAGGATTACAGTTGATTTAATGCAAGGCAAAATCGCTGAATTGAAGTCTCATTGAAAACCCTTGAACTTTTCTGGGAGTTCGTCGGCTGAAATAAGGATAGAGCAAAGAATCCGACTTTTTCAGTAAGCCCTAATTAGTAGTTATTTCGCCAGCACAAGGCAGGTTGTCTTCAAGGATCGAATGAAAGGCAAGAAAAATAGTTGGCGTTGTCTAATTGTTAGTAGCTCCTAATAAATTATCCGAAAAGGTTTAATTTTCTATGGCATTTCAATTTGAAAAAACTTCAATCGTATTAAATCGTTTTGTAGTAAAGAACTTGTCCGTAGCTGATCGGACATTTCCTGAATATAGTTGTAGCTTTACACAAAATCCTGATCATGGACAGGAACAGAAAGCGATCGCCAGTATTTGCTATAAACTTGGAGTGCCTGCCATTAGACTAGGGAATAGAATCATTGCTAAAGAGGCAGTAAATCCAGATCGATTGCAGGGTGATGGTTGGGAAGTAAAATTTACTTGCAAAAAAATACTAGATTGTACTAACCCTACAGAACGTCAAGGAATTGAGCAACTAGAAAGAAAAATATTAGAACAGAGCTTAAAAAAATGGGACAAGACTGCGATTGAGAAGGCTTCTGAAGGTGGGTTAATTTGGTGGATTACAGGAGAAGAAGGTAAAGAAATGTTTGGGGCGGGATGGGAAGTACATAGAGGAAGAAGAATAGATGTCAGTATTGATACAGATAGTACACTCTACCTAGAAATCGATCTACACCATCGTTTTTATACTCCTTGGACACTGCAACAATGGCAAGACGAATACTCGGATATTCCAATCACTTACGTTCGCAACACATATAAAGATAAAAATAATAACTACATCACTTGGCAATATGATGATGTTTGCGATCAAGCACCAGATCAAGTATTAATAGAAGGCTTGGGAATAACACTTGCTGATTATCATCGGCAAATTGGAGCTACCGAGGAAGAAATCCAAAATTCCTGCACTGTCTACGTAAAAAAAGCTAACAATTGGAACGCTCAGTTAACCACTCATCTATCTCAGAGGCTTTCTCCTTGCTTAACTATGGAGATGTTAGCTAATGTAGCAGAAAAATCTGATCCTAAAGAGAAGAAAAATGTACAAGGAGTGTTTGACTTCATTAGAAAGTCTTTAGATGTTCGCCTAAAAAAATCAGAGAAAACCGCACATCAAATTATTGAGAATATTTATAAGGTATCTATGCCTGCTCAACCATCTGTTGTAGCTGGGTTTATCCTACCCAGAGGAAAACTCTTCGCTAAAAATGGAGAAGTGGATAAAACTGGCAAGGTTCGCTATAAGGGCTGCGTTAAAGTTGGAGAAGTGAAGTTTGGTTGCCTCAATCTACATAACACTCAACTCAAATATCCCGAAGAGGTTGAGAAGTGTTTAAAAGAGGTGGCGAAGAATAGCGGTGCTGAAATTGAATATGACTCCTACAGGATATTAGAGCAACTGCCTCAAGGAGAGCTAGATCGGCAGATGTTTTGGCAAGAGTGGGCACAGACTAACATACAGACAATTTTGGTAGTTGCCCCTTGGTTACCGAATGCGCGTAAAAAACAAATTAGAGTTGAAGCACTACAAGCTGGAATTGCCACCCAATTTATATTGCCCTTGCCAAAGGCTGATGCCTACAAGGCGATGAATGTGGTTTTAGGCTTACTTTGTAAAGCAGGATGGCAAACTGTTCGATTGGAGCCACTAGATCATCCTAAAGCCGCAGATTTGATTATTGGTTTTGATACTGGGACGAACCGTGAGCTTTACTATGGAACTTCGGCTTTTGCGGTGCTTGCAGATGGACAGAGTTTAGGATGGGAACTTCCTGATGTGCAGCGAGGCGAACGTTTATCGGGTGAGGCAGTTTGGCAAACAGTCTCTAAGCTAATTCTCAGATTTCACAAAATCTGCAATCGCTATCCGAGACAGCTACTATTGATGCGAGACGGATTAATTCAAGAAGGAGAATTCCAACAAACTATAAATGCACTAATAGATAAAAATATCGCTGTTGACTTAGTTGGTGTCCGCAAAAGTGGAACAGGAAGGATGGGGCGTGAAATTTCTCAAGATCAAGGAAAAATATATCGGGATGCCGAAATTGGTAGCGTAGTATTTATGCCCAAAGAGAACTCTTTTCTTCTCGTGACAAGCCAACCAATCAATCAAAGTATTGGTAGCGTAAGGCCTCTGCGAGTTATGCATGAGTATGGTGACACCTCTTTGGAGGTATTAGCTTTGCAAACTTATCATCTAACTCAATTACATCCCGCTAGCGCCTTTCGCTCTTGCCGATTACCTTGGATACTGCATTTAGCTGACAGAAGTAGTAAAGAATTTCAGCGAATTGGTCAAATTAGTATTCTCCAAAATCTCAATCGAGAAAAGCTAATTGCTGTCTAAATACCTGAAATGTTGACTAGTAAAATAAGTAGCTTATGAGAACCTTTACTGCAATCGTCGAGCGAGATTCTGACACTAACCTCTACGTTGGTTATATTCCTGGATTTTCTGGAGCGCACTCCCAAGGAGAAACTTTGGACGAGTTGCACGAGAATCTTCGTGAAGTTATTGAGATGCTCTTGGAGGATGAGGAAGTAGTGTTCAAGACGGAGTTTGTTGGTACACAGCAGATTGTGGTTCAGTAAACAATGAGTAACATTCCCGTCCTGAAGCCGCAAGAGGTTGTACGTATTCTGGAAAATCTAGGTTTTGCAGAGGTTCGTCAAAAAGGTTCACACAAGCAGTTTCGGCATGAAGATGGGCGAGCGACAACTGTTCCGTTTCATAAAGGACGTGATATTTCTCCCAGACTTCTACGGCAAATTGCAAGCGACATCGAATTAACTGTTGAAGAACTGTTAGAGTCGCGATGAGGCGTAACAAGCCGCTTGCACCCGATTTCCAAATGATTAGAGCTGTTATTCTTAGATGCGATCGCGCACAAACGTAGATGGGATGTAGCTTTTGCTGCAAAGGGCAGATAAAAGCAGAAGCGCTGGAAAAGATTAAAAGTGCGATCGCAAGTTAGCAATAGGAGCGATCGAAGGAAGTTGAGGCTTAGAATAGCAAATAGATTAAACAGTGGCTTTCTATGAGCATTCGTCTCAATCCCGACCAAGAACGCCTGATTCAGACCAAACTCCAATCTGGCAAGTACCGCTCTATAGAAGAAGTGATTGAGACGGCTTTGCGGCTGTTGGATGAGTACGATCGCTCCGAATCCGAATGGGTCGAGGAGGTTCGAGTAAAAATTGATGCAGCAATTGAAGCCTCCCATCATACCCCTTCAATTGATGGCGAAACATTCGTAAACGGCATCTTAACGCGACTAAAACAAACAAATCAGGCATGAGTCGCTACGTTATTAACGTTCTTGCCAGTCAAGACCTGAACGAAATCGCTGACTACTTTGCCGAAAATAGCGTTGAAGCTGGTGAGCGTTTCTTTCATGATTTCAACCGCAAGTGCCAACAACTTGTTGCTTTTCCTAACAGTGGCAAAAGCTATAAAACAATCCACCCTGGACTCCGAGGGCTGTCATTTGAAGGTTACGTCATTTTTTATCGACTATTGGATGATGGTATCGAAATTCTGAGAGTTGTGAGTGGTCGCCGTAATTTTCCATCTCTCTTCGAGGAGTCCAATTAAGACCTCCTCGCCTGCAAGACTTGGACAGGCAAAGCAGCACAACAAGTGCATCGCAATGGATCAAGTTGCAACGAAGTCAAACCTATGGTGATTCGCCAACGGCTTTACAAGAAGAATTAGCTTAAGGTGGTGCTCAGAGGTACGAATCTTAGATGCGATCGCGCACAAACGTAGATGGGATGAAGCTTTTGCTGTAAAGGGCAGATAAAAACCGAAGCTCTGGAGAAGATTAAAAGTGCGATCGCTGCTTGCCTTCAGCTTCAAGTAGAATGAAGTTTATCACTGATCGTCGAAACCTAAAACTTCGAACCAGGTAAGCGAGGCGGCAAACCCTGCATTCGAGGCATGAGAATCACAGTCTACGATGTCCTAGAGTCCCTTGCGGCAGGCATGTCTCATCAACAAATTCTCGACGACTTTCCCTACTTGACCGAAGCCGACATTCTTGCTTGCCTCAGCTACGCTGCCGATCGAGAAAAACTGTTGATGGTTGTAGAAGCGTGAAGCTACTCTTTGACCACAATCTCTCTCCAGCCTTAGCAAACCGCTTACAAGACATTTATCCTAGTTCTAACCATACGCTTTGCAGCGGACAGTCTGACCGGCAGAAGTCATGGTCGGATTGGCGTCTCGCAGCAAATCGGACGGATTTACATTTTCACTTTTACGATGTGATGACTGAAACATGACCCAATATGAGCGGCTCATTCATCTTTAGGATGAGATTTCTTGGCTCCATTTACGCCTAATGACAGAGCAAAAGTCACCTCTAAAGCCTGAAATGCCTGAGATAGGTTGGCTTCTATGCTAAGGGGAGTGAAAGTATGAGCTAGCTTTACTTTTTCTAAATCGAATATTAGGCTGACGAGGGAAGGTGAAATGTTTCAAGCAACACATGTCGCGACAACCACAATGAATCGGTTGTTTTTGTCAGGAATTGAAATGGCGCAAACATCAATACCGCTAAATCCAGACCCCATTACTTCAGATCTAAGCAGAAATTATTTTCCCGTCCCTCAGTTTTTGGTGTCTTTAGCCGTCGGGCTTGTGATTGCTTTTGCCTTACAGGTTTTGTTTACCAACCTCTCCGTTGCCCTCGGTATTTCGATTCTTGGCGACGACTCATCCGATCGAGATGATTCCGAAAGCTTTGGTCATACGGTTCGCAGTATTGAAACCAAGGTTGGGCTGTGGGCGCTGCTAACGGTTAGCATTGCTTTATTTATTGCTTGCTTCTTAGCCGTCAAGCTGAGCGGAGTTAGCACTGGCTTTGTCGGGATGATGATTGGGATTGTGATCTGGGCTATTTTCTTTTTATCTTTAGTTTGGGTTAGTTCAACCGCAGTCGGTGCTTTGATTGGTTCGATCGCGAAGACGGCGATGTCAGGCTTTCAGGGCGTGATGGGAGCCGCCAAAGCAGCGATCGGGGGAAATATCGCTAAAAAGCAAGCCGTTTCGACAGTCGAAGATATTGTCGCCTCTGTGCGCAAAGAGCTAACGGGTGGCATTGAACCGGCAATGATTGGAGCCAAGTTAAAAGATAGTCTGAATACCCTCCAGCTTCCGAAGGTTGATCTGGCTCAAATTCGTCAGCAACTGGAAGCAATCTTGAGTAAAGCAGACTTAAACGCAATTGCCGAAGTTGATGATTTACGGAATGTTGATCGCCAAACCTTTGTTGATTTGATTGGTAAAAATACCCATCTTTCTAAGCAAGAAACAAATCAAATTGTCGATCAACTGGAGCAAGTTTGGCAGCAAACGGTTGCCAAGCGAGCCAAGGGCAATCCTCAAACTGCCTTGGTGGAATTTTTTAAGTCTGCCCCCAGAGAAGACCTGAGATCTGGCAAATTGAGCGATCGCCTCAAGCAAGCGCTGGCTGTCTATCAGGAGAATGATTCAAACGCTGACCGCAATCTCCTGAGTCAGGCCTTAGATTTAGGGACAAAAACACTAATTCCCGTCATTTTGAGCCGAGTTGATTTATCAGATCTTGATGTTGAACGGATTGTCCAAGAACTGCAAAAACTAACTTCTAGCGCCGGTAACTCAGTTGGGCAGCTCACAGCGCAGACTTTCAACCCCAGCCGCGCTGATCTGGATAACTATCTCCTCCAGGCTTATCCGTGGCATTTTAACCGAGAGACGATTCGCCAAGAGCTAACGAAAATTCTCCACGATGTCGAGGCCGATCCAGTCAGAGTTCGGCAAAATTTAGAAGGCTTGAACGAAGGCTACTTTGCCCAAAAGTTAGTTCAGCGAGGCGACCTCCAGCCCGATTTGATCCGAACAATTGCCCAACAGGCCGAGGCCATTCGAGTTGAAGTTCTGAGTACAGTTCAAACGGCTGAATCAGAAGCGCGATCGCAGGAATTGTCGCAGCAAATCGAATCCTATCTGCAAACAGCAAATCTAGGCTTGCTGGATCCTGAAACGCTGCAGCGTGATTTTGAAGCGTTGCTCGACGATCGGGAAGTCAGCGATCAAATACTCCAGCAGCGGCTGGCTCGGCTAAATTTTGAGGTGATCGCCCAACGATTGCAGCAGCGGCAAAGCTTGAGCGACGAGCGGTTAAATGAAGTGATTCATCAGCTTGAATTTGTGCGTCAACAGATGTTAGCCCAGTCGAAAGAGCGGCAGCATCAACTCCAGCTTCAAACTGTGACTCTCAGTGAAAAAGTGGCAGCTTATCTACGAGATACTGGCAAAGCAGAACTCAACCCAGAGGGAATCAAGCGCGACTTCAAAGCATTGCTGGAAGACCCAGAAGCTGGCTTTAGCCGCTTCCAGGATCGGCTAGGGCAATTTGACCGCGATACTTTGGTGAAACTTCTCAGCCAGCGCCAAGACTTGAGCGAAGCGGAAGTAAATCAGGTGCTAGATCAACTGGAATCTGTTCGGAACCAAATCCTGCAAGCGCCAGCCCAACTGACTGACAAAGCCAAGCAGCAGTATGAAAAAACCGCCCAAGATATTGCTCAGTATCTTCGCAGCACCAATCTTGAAGAGCTAGACCCAGAGGGAATTCAGCAGGATTTGCACAGGCTGCTAACTGAGCCTAAAGCCGGTGCCTTGGCCCTGCGCGATCGCTTGTCCCACTTTGACCGCGAAACTCTGGTTAAGCTGCTCAGCCAGCGCGAGGATCTAAGCGAGGCGCAAGTGAATCGGACGGTTGATCAAGTCGAGGAAGCGATGCGTCGCTTGGCCAAAGCACCGCGTCGGTTAGCCAGCCGCGTTCAAACCCAAGTCCAGGACTTTGGCACCAGTTTGGCAGACTATCTGCGCAATACCGACAAAGCCGAGCTGAATCCAGACGGGATCAAGCGCGACTTGCAGCTTTTGCTCAAAGACCCGCGCTTGGGAATTGGCAACCTGCGCGATCGGCTCAGCCATTTTGACCGTTCCACTTTGGTTGCTCTTCTGGCTCAACGGGAAGACATCAGCGAGGCAGAAGCGAATCGGATTGTGGCCCAAATTGAGTCAACTAGAGATTCAGTCCTGGAACAAGCTCACCAAGTGCAGCAGCAGGTGCAGGCGGCAATTCAAAGCGTCTTCGTGCTGAAAGACAGAACTTCGGCACCTTGAGTCAGAACTTCGGCACCCTCTTAAAAGCAACCCCTGGCAGGGGAGAAAATCGACAGGAAATGGGGGGTTAAATCCAGGCGCTCTCGGATGAACTAA